>Ga0315314_1000200_pt1 | contig 78929 bp, 87 predicted proteins | sample TDP9_MG_FD_203631 | JGI IMG/M metagenome (GOLD analysis project Ga0315314, IMG submission 203631) | Freshwater sediment microbial communities from Lake Towuti, South Sulawesi, Indonesia - TDP9 | ecosystem: Environmental > Aquatic > Freshwater > Lake > Sediment | place: Indonesia: South Sulawesi...
AGACGTTATCTACCTGCCATAGTTATTTCTCTCAGCGCCAATAAGGTGCATACATGCATAAGACTTAGCTTGTCTGTTCCAGAATTTCGTGGATTGCCTTTTCGAGCTCAGCAAGCTTTTGTTCTGTACCTTAAACCAGCCATGTGACATTTGTTGCAGGTTGTGCAGAGAAATATGGGATCTGTGTCGTTCTTGAGGGATTCCGCACCTCTTATCTTGAGCTTAAGGTATTGATAGAGAGTCATAGATGGGGTATACCTACGATCCTCTTTTATCTGATGTATCGGGCATGCGTGGTCTTGTTTGAACTCAGAAAACCAGCTTCTTATACCCATTGTACCTTTTACCTCCCTCCTTCAGATCAACCTCAATCAAGTCTTTATGGAGCCTCAAGACAAAATCGGGCTTCTCAATAACCAGAATTGGATCTGTCTCCATCAACGTCACTCCCATTAGCCTACTTGTGTGTTTCGCAAGTAAAGTTTTCCCGTGAATATAGCGCTGGAGATATCTCCACACTATTTTATCAGAAGCTATAAAAGAATAGCTGTGAAACCAGAAAGTGAAGCTGAATGTCGGTAGTCGGTTTAGACTTGGCAGGTGTCGAAAGCAGACCCACTGGTCTCTGCATCCTTACGGGTTTGATGGCAGAGACTTTTCTAGTCTACACGAATGAAGACATAGTGAGGAAAACCGAGGAAAGCAAGCCCAAGATTATTGCCATAGATGCACCCCTGAGTCTTCCATCGGGGCGAAAGTCCATAGAACAAAGGACTAAGGTTCACCTTCGGGAATGCGACAAAGAACTCCTAAAGAGAGGAATAAAATTCTTCCCAATCACCCTCGGACCCATGAGAAAACTAACAAACAGGGGCATAACCCTAAGAAAAACCCTCGAAACCAAACACTTCAAAGTGATAGAAGTCTACCCAGGCGGCACCCAAGACATCCTAAAAATCCCAAGAAAACAACACGGACTAAGAAAACTGAGAGCAGGCTTAGAGAAGCACGGAATAAAAGGACTAAACAATAAGATGAACGATCACGAGCTGGACGCCGTAACCTGCGCCCTCGTGGGAAAACTCTTCCTACAAGGAAAAACCATCACTTACGGAACAGACGAGCAAGCCATAATAATGCCCAAGTGAGGAACTGAGTGAAAGTGAACAGACATTGGCACAGAATAAACCACTCTAGACAAACTCCCACCCATCTCAACCCGTCTCAACCCCTCTCAACTTCTAACTGGCTAAAAAACCAAGAACCATATTTGGATCCTAGTAGGCTCCAAATAGAGGGCGTAGGTCAACCGTGCGCACACACACAAAAAATGTTCTCCCTTCAAAAGTGAAAAGCCTTTATAAGACGCCAAATGAATAACAGACGAAAACATCACAAAGGAAACAAAACAAACTTGCCCACCCCACACGACGTCCCACCATCACAATTCATCCCACGCCTAGCCAAATACATAAAAGACAACATAGACCAAGTCCAACCACCACCATGGGCACCAATAATCAAGACCAGCACACACACACAACGACAACCAGAAGACCCCGACTGGTGGTTCACAAGAACCGCCTCAATCATGAGAAAAATATACATAGAAGGAACCATAGGCGTCCAACGCCTAAGAGCCCAATACGGAGGAAGAAAAAGCCTAGGCGTAAGACGCCAACACGCCCGAAAAGGAGGAGGCTCCAACATCAGAAAAATCCTCCAACAACTAGAAGCCGCAGGACTAGTGGAGACCACAAAAGGCAAGGGAAGAACCCTGACCCGAGAGGGAAGACGCATCCTAGACAAAACAGCGGCAGAAACCAAAGAAGAAATCGAAAAAAACCTGCCAGAACTCAAGAAATACCCGTAAGGTGCATCCTTGGAATGAGCAATGAGGAAGAAGAGGAAATCGAGGAACTTCGCAGGCGCAGAATGCTTGAGTTGCAGCAGAGGTTAGCCCAAGAACAACAACGAGCGCAGGTGCAACAACAAATCGAAATACAGAAACAAGCCATACTGCGCAGAATTCTGACGCCCGAAGCCAGAAGACGCCTAAACAACCTAAAAATGGTCAAGCCCGAATTCGCCAATCAACTTGAACTCCAACTTATTCAATTAGTTCAAGGAGGAAGAGTTCAAACGCCCATAAGCGATGAGCAGCTGAAAGAAATACTCATAAAACTCCAAGCCCAACGCCGAGAAATCAAGATAACGAGGCGCTAAAAAATGGGAAGAAACAAGCCTACAGCCAAAAAACGCCGACTAGCAAAAAAGGGCAAGCAAAGCCAGGCGGTTCCAACATGGGTTATAGCGAGAACGAAAGGAAGAGTGAGAACCAACCCGAAGAGGAGGCACTGGACACGGACAAAGATGAAAGCCTAGAAGAAGCCAAACCCACACAAGAAGAACAAAAGAAGGAAGAGACCACAGAGACAAAGGAAGGCGCCGAAGAGACACATATCCCTGAGACAATCAAAGAAGAAGGCGAGGTTGAAGGCGCCGAAGAAGAAAAAACAAAAGAAACTACCCAAGAAATTAAAGAGGCAGCGGTTGAAGAAGCTAAGGAAGAAGTTCCCGAAGAAGTAGCGCCAACCGAAGTAGAAGAAGAGAAAGCAGAGGAAAAGAAACGAGAAGAAGTGCCGGAAGAAGAAATAGTTGAAGAAAGAATATACACGATACCCTTGGGCAAGGCTTGGATTTCTCCACGGAAGAAAAGGACTCCCAGAGCCGTACGCATAGTGAGAAGCTTTGTGCAGAAACACATGAAAATTGAAACAAAGGCCAAAACTGAAGAAGAAGAGGAAGAAGCTGGTAGGCTGATCATAAGCGGTGAAGTGAATAAGAAATTGTGGAGTCGAGGAATTGAAAAGCCTCCCAGAAAGATTCGAGTTCGAGCCGTGAAGGACAAAGAGGGAACGGTTACACTCTACCTGGCTGAAGGAGACTGAATTTGTCGATTACTCTGATGGGCATTTTTGGCACCGCCAGCATAGGAGTTTATGCCTTAACCACTGAAAAATTAGGGCTTGTGCCCCCACAAATGTCGGAGGGGAAGGTTAGAAGGCTTGAAGAATGCCTGAGAGTCAAGACGATAAGAACCACGGTGGGTGAATCGGTGCTTCTGGGCGCCTTAATAAGCGCAAACTCGAGCGGTATTGTTCTGCCTCATTTTGTTAGAGACGAGGAAATTCGAAACATAAAGTCGAGTCTTTCAAGTGTCAACATAGCTGTTATGGAAACTAGAAGAACAGCCTATGGAAACATGGTTCTAGCCAACGATCATGGAGCAATTGTTGACCCAAGGCTTAAGGGAAAAGACGTAGCAAACATATCAGACGCGTTAGGAGTCGAAACGATTGCAGGCGAGATTGCTGGACTTCCATACGTTGGTTCTTTAGCAATTGCAACAAACAAAGGAGTACTAACCCATCCCATGATAAAGGAGGAGGAGCAGAAACTATTGAAAGACGTTTTGAAGGTGCCAGTCGAAGTTGGAACTGTGAACTGTGGAATTCCATATGTGGGCACAGGGCTCTTAGGAAACAGTCATGGAGCCCTAGTTGGATTTATTACAACTGGACCCGAACTGTTCATTATAGAACACGCGTTAGACTTGGTGATGGAAGAATGAGTGAAATCAAAATCTTTCGAGTTAGTGGCAGAATCACAAAGCCAAATTGGCAGACAAATTTTCAAAAAGAAATCAGAGCATTGAGACAGGAAGAGGCAGTAGACCGCGTGTACAAGGAGATTGGGAGCAAACACAGGGCAAAACGGTTTCAAATCAAAATCTTGAAGGTTGAGGAGATAAAGTCCGAAGAGGTTACTGACCCAACAGTCAAGAAACTGATGCTTGAGGAAAAAGAAAGTGTCTCGTGAAGACCAAGAAACCTTCCGAAGGCTAGCCGTTGAACTTCGAATATTAGAGGGAACAGCCGAAGCGATTCAGGCGAGGCTGAATCTTGTAGGCGCTGCCTTTGCCGAACTCAACCTCGCTCGAATAACGCTTGAAGGTGTTGAAAAAGAGAAACCTGAAGCGCCGCTTTTCGTTCCTGTAGGCGGCGGCTCTTACGTGAAGGCTAAGCTTGAGAGTACAGACAAGGTCATTGTGGGCATGGGCGCTGGCGTATCGATTGAAAAGACAGTAACTGAGGCTAAGACAATGGTTCAAAATCGTGTAAGTGAGCTGGAAAAGACACGGGTTTCGCTTCAGCAACAATTGGTTCAGGTTGTGGGTCGAATACAGGAGGGCAGAAACAAGCTTGATGACCTGACGGTCAAACTGAGCCGAGCGGAGAAGACATCTGATGTTCAGGAAACTTAGAGAGGGCTTAAGTGGACTCGTTGACAAAATTGTTACTACAGAACTGAAAGCAGAGAACTTGCACCCGGTTTTGCAGGATTTTAGGTTAAACTTAATTGAAAACGATGTGGCTGTTTCGGTTGCTGATCATATTTGTGGTGAATTGGAGACAAGGTTGGATGGTGTTCAAGTTAAACGGTTGGAAGATAAGAGGCAGATTGTAAGAGACAGTTTGCGTAGGGTTCTGCTTGAAATTATGGTCACTGGTGAGAAGATTGATTTGTTGAGTATGGTTGAGAAGAAGCGTGGAATGGGTGAGTCCTTTGTTGTGGTTTTTGTGGGAATTAATGGTACGGGCAAGACGACGAGTATTGCTAAGGTTGCGAGGTTATTGATGAAGCATGGTTACTCGGTGGTTTTGGCTTGCAGCGATACTTATAGGGCTGGTTCAATTGAGCAGTTGGAGGAACATGCCAAACGTTTGAATGTTCGTATGATTAAGCACACGTATGGAGCTGACCCGGCTGCGGTTGCTTACGACGCGATTAATCATGCTAAGGCTCATGGTGTTGGCGCTGTTTTAATCGATACGGCTGGGCGTATTCAGACTGATAGGAACCTTATGAATGAGTTGGTGAAAATTAAGCGGGTGATTAATCCTGATTTGACTATTTTGACTGTTGATTCTTTAACGGGCAACGATGCTGTGATGCAGGCTGAGGAGTTTCATAAGAGTGTGGGTATTGATGGGACGATTTTGACGAAGGTTGACGCTGACGTTAAGGGTGGTTCTGCCCTGAGCGTGACCTATGTGACGAAGAAGCCTGTTGTGTTTATTGGAACGGGACAGAGATACGAGGACTTGCAGGAGTTTAAGCCTGAAGAGTTTACGCAGATGATTCTGAAGTAGAGTGAAAAACAAATTTTGTGTGTGTGCGCAGGGTTGACCTACGCCCTCTATTTGGATCCTAATAGGCTCCAAATATGAAGTGTATCATTTGATAGGGGGGTTGCCTGGCGTAAGGGTGATTGTTAGAGAGGTTGTGACGGGTTCCATGCCAATACTGCGGCGGACACACTCCCACAACAGCAACATAATGCCCCAAGCTACAAAGCAGCAAGAAAGGGCTTAGTCCCCTCTAGGTTTCTGGATTGAGTTTCTAATCTCTTTCTTCAGGCTGCGGGTGCAAGCGATTGGTGGTTCAGAAACGTTTAAGATTCTAGAATGTACTGGGCTTGGTTTGATGTGAGATTTTGGTTCCTAAGAGAAATATTGCGTTGGTGGCGCATGATAACAAGAAGGATGATTTGGTTGAGTGGGCTGCTTTCAACAAGGGGACTTTGGCTCTTCACAGTTTGTTTGCGACTGGGGACACTGGGAAGAGGATAATGGAGAAGACGGGTCTGAGGATTAGTTTGCTTAAGGGTGGGTCTTATGGCGGCGACATGGAGCTTGGCGCCTTGATTGCTAATGAGAAGTTGGACTATTTGATTTTCTTCTGGGACCCTTTGCAGTCTCTTCCCCACGATGTCGATGTTAAGGCGCTTCTCAGGATAGCTGTCTTGTACAATGTGCCCACTGCCTGCAACAGGGCGACGGCAGATCTGATAATTTCCAGCCCGTTGTTCCACAGCGCAGAATACGAACCAGCAAAAGAACGAGCCAAAAAGTAACTGGGGGTTATGTATCCCAGATAACAGTATGATTAGCTTCTTGATGCTCCGCTTCACTAATAAAGCAGTAATTTCATCAAAAATCAACCTACAGAATTATAGTGAGGCAAAAGACCAGTGGTTGACAAAGCCCGTATTCGCTTCTATGCTGCTGGTATTGTAGCCTTCTTGTTCAGTTTGCCTGTTATCGGCTTCCTATTTGGGATGGTTGTTCATGAAAGCGGCCATGCAATTGCATGTTTGCTGTTTGGTCTTCCTTACTCATGGTCATTGACGCAAGTTGTCTACCTGACAAGCCAAAATCCTGTGATCAACATTATTATAAGACTAGCAGGTGGAGGCAGTCAGGCTTTGTTTTCGTTTTTCTTTTTCTGGTGTACCACGCTTTTTGAAAAGCGGCTTATATTCAAAAGTATTCCCGAAAAACGAAGATCACCGAAACTCAGCATTACCTTTGGGTTTGAAGCAGCGTTCCTAACGGTTGCGTTTCATGGAGTCGTTAATGGGATTTGGGAAGGGCTATTCTATCAGCATTATTCACAAAACTACAACAACACCGTGCTGAGTGGAGTGCTTCTTCTTATATCCTTCATCGTTTCGCTGTATATCGTTTACACACGGTTAAAGCGACTGGCGGTGTCAAAGTCAACATAAAAGGCATGCGTTGGAGCAAAATGGATTAATGCGTTCACATTGATATTGCCTAAAAGAAGAGATACAATCGTGTGGCGGCAGCATTTCAAACAAGAAAAGGCAACAAGATAAACAAAGCGGTCGCGCCCATTCCGACTAGGTAAGGAGCCCATATCTGAAGGGGCCGCCTTCTCCAAAACTCATTGCCAGTTGTTAGGGTTTTGTATGTGGTTAGGATTCGTGTGTGAGGAAATAGCCCTCCTACCACTAAAGCGACCACCAAAACCACAATCGTCGCAATTGCTGCAGACTCCTTGTATTTATTAAACAAGCCCAAGGCAACCATAGCAAAGAACAATTCCATATAATACACAAACACAATTGATAAAACGCTCCAAGAAAAAAGACGCAGAGCGATTTTCAATTGATTTCTTAAAGTGATAAGTTGCCAGAGCCAACCAATTATTGAAAGCATCAAAGGTGCGATCAAAGAGAACATAAACTTGGCTATCAATTCAAGACTACTTACTGGGGATGTTATCCAAGTTAAGAACTGAAATATGATAGCGACCAAAACAGTGAGCAGCAGAATGAACCACTCGAAGGCCTTGTCAATATCATTCTCCTGTCCTTGAAGGGGCAGTGTCTCACGAGTTTCCTCTCTTTTACGTCTTGCTAGTCCCCGTTCAGGACGTGTAACTGAGAAATAGCAAATAAGAGCAAGCAATACACTCAAGACTATTAGGAACGTTGCCTCCAGGAAATTCAAGCCTTGCGCCTCTTCGGGCACCGCAAATTCACATGCTTCCTAACTGGCTCAACTTAGGCGATGGGCAGCAAGATTAACTACAGCGTGAGTTATCATAAGAGCGAAATCCGCGTCCTCCCTATTGATTGCTTTTCCCGCATGGGCACCTGGGGCTACAAATCTCCACAACTTCTGATAAATGCTACCAGCGACATCACCCAGCTCTGAATTGCCCATTAGCTTATCCCAGTCGGGTATCTTTTTGGAACCTTGATTCGTCGGGTTTTCCTTTTCATATCCCTGAGATCTTATTTTGTCGCTTAGTTTCTCCAATGCTTTTCGACATTCGGTTAGAACTTTGTCATATTCTCCCATAGAATATTGTCGCCATGCACCATTAACGTAAGTCATAACGTCTTCAAATTGAGGCTCAATGACTCTGGGAATCTCTATTAGTATGATGTCCTTATATTTCAACCTGGGCAGAATATCTTCTACCCAATCGCTCTTTGGAATTCTGAAATCAAGACTAAAATCGAAGGGGAACTTTGCTTGTGGCTGCTGTGGATTCTCTACAACGAATTTTCCCTCAACCCGAAAACTCAAGTCACCACCTTCTCTCAACTTTTCGATTTGTCCCAATCCATAGTGATCAAGTGACAAATCACAATTTATGGTAGAACTGCTACCCGGAGACATATTGAGGAAAGTGCGCGCAGGGACTAGTTGTCCAACTTGATAAATAACGCCTCCTTTTATTAAGAGCAATTTAAGGTTCAGATTAGTTAAGATGAAACTGATTGCAGGTGCTCCAGGACGAGTGCTCTGGGTCATCTCAAAAACAACATTAACTCTTGGGTAGATAGATTGGTCAATCGGTTGTGTCTGGCGATATGCTATCCGGAAGATTGAATCGAAAACATCAACTGAAGTAGACAACCTGATCATCGGTAAGAGAATACTGCAGGTTATTAATAATCTTAATGTGGTTGCTGTCAAAAAGAAGGGTAGTCAGTTTTGGAGGCCATTGTTAACGACTTGTCAATGACAGTCTCTTTTGCACGTATTGGTATTGTCTTGGTCTTCCTTCTCTGTTTAGTACTCTGTCTTTGACTAGGTCTATTAAGGCGTGTGCTACTGCTGTTCTGTCGTAGTGGAATCCTCTTCTTGCCATTTCGCCACGTGAACGTGAAAGTCAACAACCACCATTTTTGTTCAAACATTGAAGCAATCGATATACATATTAAAACTCTTTGCAGACTAATCAACGGCAGACATGTTCAAGAAAATCCTAATCGCCAACCGAGGCGAAATCGCACTCCGAATAATCAGAGCCTGCAAGGAGCTAGGAGTCAAGACAGTTGCAGTCTATTCCGACGCTGACAGGGACTCTCTGCACGTACAATTCGCCGATGAAAGCCACTGCATCGGACCTGGACAACCCAGCCAGAGCTACTTAGACATCAAAAAAATAATCGAAGTCGCTAAAACCGTCAAAGCAGGGGCAGTCCACCCAGGATACGGCTTTCTAGCACAGATTCCCGCGTTCGCTGAAACCTGCGAATCAAACAACATAGAATTCATCGGTCCACCCAGCCATGTCTTAAAGGAAATGGGCAACAAACTACAGGCACGCAAAACCATGACACGCGCTGGCGTCCGCATCATCCCAGGAAGCATGAGAGCCATCAAGAACGAAAAAGAGATAGTCAGAGTCGCTAGGGACCTAGGCTACCCCATCCTCATCAAAGCTGTCTACGGTGGAGGAGGACGAGGCATGCGTGCCGCCCACAATGAGAGTGAAGTGCATCAAGCCAAGGAGCTGGTTCAGTTAGAGGCAGAAGCCTCCTTCGGAAACTCAGAAATCTACGTAGAAAAAAAACTGACAGACCCAAGGCACATAGAGTTTCAGATATTGGCAGACAAGAAGGGCAACGTGATTCACTTGGGCGAACGCGAATGCTCGGTTCAGAGAAAATACCAGAAGCTGATCGAGGAAACGCCTTCACCCATGATGACCCAGAAACTGCGAAGAATCATGGGAGCAACAGCCATACGCGCCACGAAAGCCATCAACTACACCAACGCTGGAACAGTGGAATTCCTCGTTGACAAAGACGACAACTTCTACTTTTTAGAGATGAACACTCGTCTGCAAGTTGAGCACCTCATCACAGAGATGGCAACGGGCATCGACATAGTCAAAGAACAAATCAGAATAGCCGCTGGACAAAACCTAGCCTACAAACAAGACGAAATCATCCTGAGAGGACACGCCATAAACTGCCGCATCAACTCAGAAGACCCCTACAAAGACTTCACACCCTGCCTAGGAACCATAACCAGCTACCGTGCCCCAAGCGGACCAGGCGTCAGAGTGGACAGCGCCCTATACGCCGGATACAACGTTCCTATCTTCTATGATTCCCTCATCGCCAAGCTCGCAGCTTGGGGCACGACCCGTGATGAAGCCATATCTCGCCTTAAAAACGCGTTAGAAGAGTATCAGATTGAGGGAATCGAGACCACTATTCCACTCCACAGGAAGATTCTGGACGACGACTCCTTCAGAAGAGGAGAAATAAACACCAATTTTGTTCAAGAAAGAATCGGAAGCCAATTAACAGAAGAGCTTGAGCGCGAGGAGATTGCCGCTTTATTAGCCGCCCTAGCTGCCTCTCAGAAGCACGGTCAAGAGAGCCTAAGCGTGATCCCCCGCAGAAGAAAAGAAATAATTTCAGCGTGGAAATGGGGAAAAAAGAACTCGCCGACTCATTCGAGAACCTTCGAATGGGGCTCTTGAAGATGGAGGAGTACAACTTTCGCGTGAACGGTAGGCGGCACAGGATAAAGCTCCTCAAACACGGGAAAGGCTCACAATCACTAGTTGAAGTTGACGGCAAAACGTCTCAGCTGGAACTTAAAGAGGAGTTGCGTTACGGTTCACCCTTCTCCTTAGAAGTCGCAGGCAAGTCTCATAAAGTAGAGTTAAACAAGACCAACATAAACGCTCAATTTTCCATCAAAATCGATGGCAAAACCTACACGGTTCAGCATGAAAAGACAAGGACAGTTCTTCCACATGCTTTCAAGCCCTCTTTGCCAACGCTTGAAAAGAAACCAGTTGGGAAGACGGTTTCTGAAAGAGGCGCAGTCACTGCCCCTATGCCTGGCAAGATTGTTCTGCTGAGGGTCAAGGTTGGAGACACTGTGCAATCAGGAGACCCATTGTGTGTTCTGGAAGCCATGAAGATGGAGAACGAAATAGTCTCGCAAATCAGTGGAACCGTTGAAGAAGTCAGGATTTCTGAAGGGACAACCGTGAACATGGGAGAGGTCTTGGTTGTTGTCAGATAGGTGGGCTTAGGGAGTATGAGTTGCCAGAGCTTACACGAAAAGAGTTCAGATGTTGTTTAGTGTCCATTATTTCGCTATTCTTTTTGGAGTTCAGGAAGAATTTTTTCGAAGAAGCCCAAAGATTCTGGGTTAACTAAAGCGTCCCTGTTCGTGACGAGTCTGCCGTTTATTATGTTTGAAACCGCGCTCTCAACCTTCTTCATGTTGAACGTGTAGGGGATATCTGGCGCTTCTATGATTAATGCTGGAACATGCCGAGGCGAAGCCTCTTCACGCAAGGCTCTCTTAACCTTACTTTTTAAATCATCTGTTAATTGAAACCCTTGAGCGAGTTTGACAAAGAGGATAATTCGCTGGTCTCCTTTCCAGTCTTGTCCCACGGTCATGCTGTCAGCTATTTCTTCTAATTTTTCCACTACGTTGTAGATTTCAGCGGGTCCTATGCGTACTCCAGACGGCTTTAAGGTAAAATCGGAGCGACCTAGGAAGGTTATTCCGCCCGTGTCACTATGAATTATTATCCAATCACCATGCCGCCAAACACTCGGGTACACATTGAAGTAAGCTTCTTGATACTTTTTGCCGTTTGGGTCATTCCAAAAATAGAGAGGCATGCAGGGAGCGGGAGCTTCGCAAACGAGTTCTGCTTGTTGATCAGCTACGGGATTGCCTCTTTCATCATACGCCTTCACTTTCATCGCTAGAGCTGGACCCTGCAGTTCACCTGCGAATACGGGTTGGATGGGAGTTCCAGCGGCAAAGCAGCCATTGATGTCTGTTCCTCCCGAGATAGAATTAAAGTGCAGGTCATCTTTGATTTCATGGTAAACATACTCGAAGCCTTCCGACGAAAGCGGTGAACCAGTTTGGGATATTTCTCTCAATGATACCAAATTGTAATTCTCAGCGGGTTTAGCGCCTACACTCTTGAGATAGTTGATGTAGCTTGCGCTGCAACCAAATATGGTTATTTTTTCCTCCTGAACCAATCTCCACATGGCGCCCCAATCTGGATAATTTGGATTGCCATCGTACAGCACGACGGTGGCTCCAACCGCTAAAGAGGTGAGTAGCCAATTCCACATCATCCAGCTAGGGGATGTTATGTAGAAGATTCGATCCTCGCGTTGTAAATCGGTGTGAATTATCAGTTCTTTTAGGTGATTGATGAGGACGCCGCCGGCTCCTTGAACCATACACTTTGGTTGACCTGTAGTTCCTGAAGAAAACATGATGTAGGCTGGGTGATCAAAGGGGAGCTGTTCAAATCGGATTTTGGGTTCACTTTTTTGAGCAATGAAGTCGTTGTAAAAAAGGGCATTTGGAATAAGACTGGTATCTGGTTTCTCTTCCATGTAGGAAACAACAATGACTTTTTCCAGCGAGGGTATTTCTCTGACGATTTTTTCAACGTTGGGTAGAGCGCTAAAAGATTTGCCTTTATAGGGATACCCGTCTACTGTGAACAAGGCTTTGGGTTCGATTTGGCCGAAACGGTCTAGAACCGCCTTTGGGCCAAGCTCGGTGCCGCAAGAAGACCATGTAGCGCCGATGCTTGTGGCTGCAAGCATAGCTATGGCTGTTTCCACTAAATTGGGCATGTAGGCTGCTACTCTGTCTCCGGGAGCAATCCCCATTTGGCGCAGGGAACTAGCCAGACGTGCTACAGAATCGTACAATTCTGCGTATGTTATTCTTGCTTTTTTCTGGTTTTCTCCTCTGAATATGAAGGCTAAGTGGGAGTCTCTATATCTTAGAAGGTTCTCAGCGAAATTCAATTTTGCGCCAAAAAACCATTTTGCCCCCGGAAATTTACTAAAGTCATCGACTACCTCATCATATTGGCGGGAAGCTTTTATCTCTCCGAATTCCCACATGGCTGCCCAGAAATGCGGTATTTTTTCAATGGACCACTTGTACAATTCATCATAAGATTTGATTTTCAAGCCGTGTTTTTTATTGACAAGGTTGATGAACTGAGTTATGTTTGCTTTTTTCTTTCGTTCTTCTGATGGCGTCCAGAGTGGTTTTCTCATTTCTCTGTTCAGCATCCTTGTGTAGATAAAAAAGCTTGCTGGTTAATTATTAAGTATTGTTGCCTACTTTTGTTTGGCTTTCTTTGTGTTTGATTTTGCTCGTTTGATGCCCCGGGAATAAACGCTTTATAAGAATGTCTCAAGCAATATTTTATTTTATACTTACATAGTGTGATATTCAACAAGTTAGAGAAAGCAATTGGAGAATGAAACATGACTAGAAAAAAGCCGACTATTGGAATCATAGGTTTAGGTCCTATAGGTTCCATTGTAGCTGCTCATTTACTTAAGAGTGGAGAAAGCGTGGTGGTTGAAGATGCAATGCAGAGCATCTTGTTGAAGGTGAAGAAAGACGGCTTAAAAGTGTCTGGAGTAACGAGGATAGCTGTAAAGGTAGACACTATCGCTAACTCTATTCCAGAACTCGCAAAGTTCAGTCCAGAGATAATATTTATAGTGACTAAGGCTTGTTACCTCAAACCAATCCTCTCAGAAATCAAGCAAATATACACGCCTAAAATGAAAATTGTCAGTTTCCAGAATGGGCTGGGGAATGAGCAGTATATCGCAGAGGAACTCGGAATCGACACTGTTTATCGGGTGGTCATCAATTTTACTGGAGACTTGTTGAGTCCGGGAAACGTTGTTATGAATTGGTTGGTTCCGCCTAATTATATCGGTGTCTTGCGTAAGGGCAAGTACACGATTGATGAGACGGCTAGATACATTGCTGGTGTGTTGACGGGGTCGGGTTTGAGTACGGATGTTTCGTCTGATATTAAGAAGGGTGTTTGGGAGAAAACGATTTTGAACTCAGCCCTATGTTCAATATGTGCCCTCACTGGTCAAACCATGAAGGAAGCGATGGATTTCCCGCTTAGTCGTAGCCTTGCCGTAAAGATACTCGGTGAGGGGTTGAAGGTGGCTGAGGCAGACGGATATGACTTTGGTGTTGACGCTATTGCTGAGTTTACTGCATATTTGGAGAAGGGTGGTGCGCATAAGCCGTCGATGCTGATTGACGTTGAGAACAAGCGTCCCACGGAGGTTGACTTCTTAAGTGGTGCAATAACACATTATGGAAAAAAGTATAAGGTTCCAACACCTGTGAATTCTATTTTAACTGACCTTCTGAAAGCGATTGAAAATCGTTACCTTAATCGCTAACGATTTTTTTGCATGTGTGTGCGCAGGATTAGCCTAGTCCCTATTAGGATCCAAATAGGGTCCAAATATGAAGTGTATCATTTGAAAGATGTCTGATGTTTCTTAGAGAACGTAGAATAACCAAGCATCCCCCTAAAAAGCGGTAGGGGTCAGGTACTCTCACCCAGAATGGCGATATCTTCACTCTCTCCAGCGACTTCCGTTTTTTGGTGTTTGCTGACGCATTAGGGTTTTGTTAGCTTATGAGCGTAGTACGGGGCACCTTGCAATGCTTTACAGGAAGTAGTTTAAGAGTTTGGGATACATCCTATGGATGTCCCACTCATGTTTCTCCCTTTGAATTCTTATCTGCATCTTCGCAATCAAACGCGGATCCGACAGTAAATTAACCATGGCAGAAGTCATATCTTCAACCTCGTATCGATGCATTTTGAAGAGGATCATGTCCTTATAATTATACCATGCGAACCCCGTCGACGGCACAAGAATTCCGGTTTTATTCTGCTTAATAATCTCGTTGAATGGTGGCGCGTCTACGGCTATCGCGGGCTTGTTAAACCTGAAGGCTTCTAATATCGGAAGCCCGAAACCCTCCGAATAACTGGGCTGAACATAAATGTTACATATTTTGTAGAGAGCGTTTAATCTTGTGGAAGTCAGTTTGCCATAAAGGTTTGTTAACCATAATCTATTAATGTTGAACCCCCTAGCCGTTTTTTTTAGGTTGTAATATCCTGTTGACTTAGAGTGCAAAATCAAAAAGCTATTTGGAACTTCATGCTCAACAAACCGATAAGCACTAAGTAATCTGTCGAGTCCTTTCCTCGGATCGTTCGCAGCAACTGTCAGAATTATATTCTTGTCTTTTAGTCTTTTCTTCAGAGTTTTATGAAATTGAACGTTTACTCTGTGATCATTCACATCTAAACCATGATGCACGACTCCAGCAACTCGAATTCCGCTTTCCTCGAGCATTTGTTTCACAAAGTTGCTGACAGCGACAATCTTGATTTGATCTGCAGTCTCAAGACTCGTTTCATCCATGAAGCTGTGACCTTCTGTTGTCCCATAAAAGACGATGTTGCTTTGTCTAACAAATTTACTTAGGAAATTGAGGGTCTGATGAAAAACTGTGCCTATGAACAAAATGTTACCCCCAGGCTTAGTTTTTGTCCAGTCCTGAACCCTACAATTAGAATGCTTCTTTAGTGCTCTAGCAACCAGTATGGCAACGTTTCGAAAAGATGGCCAATCCAGCTTTGTGATGATTTTTATTCTCACCGTGCATCCCTAAAATGAAATCTATTTCTTTAAGCGATCTTCATGAGACATGAGGATGCCAGCGGGGTTTTAGCTATAGTTTTCTTAATCAGAGAGATAGAATAAATATTTAAGGATTGGACATTGATTTTTAATGCACATCTAGGGCTGGCTAAGTTATGTTAATGAAGCGTATTGGTGTGGTGATGTATCAGACAAGCAATAGCAAGGGCCAAGAGTTAGTAGCACAACGAATGGTTAAGGAATTTATCAAACTCGGGCACAAAGCCTACCTTATCACCAGCATCTACCATGATGGCGTCGAGGTTACGCCTTCAGAAAATCTTAGGAAAGCCAAAGGATACGTGTATGTCGAAGATAGTGATCTGGGAATACCTGTAATTAGAGTGGACAGTCGCATTGCGAGGTGGCCGCCCAGACGCATAGTTTTTCGAGACTTTCTTCCTAATTTGGAGAGAATAGTTGATGAATTCAAGTTGAACGTGCTTATAACTCACAGCACGCTCTGGAATGGTCCAGAAGAGGTTGCCAAGTTTGTAGCTTGGCGACGATACATGAGAGACCTAGGTGGTTACCAAGACCCAATTGTGTTCTGTCACATGTCCCACTTTCAAGAACCTACTCCAAAACGTTATTCTCTAGTGGAGCGAACCTTCCGAATGGCGTGGAACAAGCTTGCATTGTCTCAGATTCTTAAAACTGCAGACCTTGTGATGATTCTTACTCCACTGGAAAAAGATGAAAAGGTTAAGATGGGTGCGGATCCCAAGAAATGTTTTCTCTTTCCAGGCGGCGTGGATGATGAATTGTTTCTGCGATTTGCCGCTGCGGACATCAGAGATTTCTTTAAACGACACAGAATATCAAGAGACATCAGACTCGTGTCTTTTTTGGGAACTATAGAAGAGAGAAAGAATCCAATGGCTGTCTTGAAGATTGCCGAGTCACTTCAGGACAGGCCGAACGTCCATTTTATGATCGCTGGAAGGGGAGAATCACTGTATGCCAGCAAGGTGAAAGAAGCAGCTAGCCTCTTGCCGAATGTAACCTATCTCGGTGAAATCGACAACAAGGAAAAGATCTTGCTGATAAAGGCTTCATACATCAACATTCTCATGAGTCGTCTGGAGTCTCTTGGCTTAACACAGCTTGAATTCATGTACGGCGGCGTTCCCGTTGTGACTTCAGGTGTTGGGGGGCAGTCATGGCTCGTTCGTGACGGTCGAGAAGGCATACACACTGAGGGACCGGATGATACAGCTGGCGCAGCTAAGGCTATACTAGATCTCATCAATGACAATGAAATGTGGAATAGGTTTTCGGTAAACGCCAGAGAAAAAGCGATAAACATGACTTCTTCCAAGATCATAACGGAATTAGATGAAGCAATAACCAAAGAAATGATAAAAGAAAGTGATTTGAGGCACATACCTACTGAAGCCCGTCGAACGCTGGCGGAACCAGAACACATCTTGAAAACTTGGTCAGCTGGCAACTGGGGTGCAGTGGCCACTGACAGGAGACTCTTCGTCAGGCACGGACGCTTCTCTAGAAAGGTTGCGGAGATTCCTTACACAAGCATAGCTTACATTGAGCACACCAGACGATACCCGTGGAAAATCTTGATAGTCGGACTTTTGCCCACACTCATCCTCTCATTGGAGCCTCTGTGGCGGGCTATCTTTAAGCATACGTTCATTTCGACCATAGAAGAACTGTTAAGTTCAATTGCAACAGTGATTCCTCAATTTACCTCACCTCAAACAGTGATGACTGTTTTCGCTCTCGCCCCATTTTTGATATGTCTAGGAACATTTACACTCCAAGCAAAAATTGGTTTCAATTTATACGGATTAGGAATAAAGCCCGTGTACCTTCCACACGGATTCAGCGAAGTCGTGACGTTAATAAGGAAAATCCAAGACAAACAGCAGAACCTTAAGCAAATGGGGTGGCAAACTCTTCCATAAACGTGAATAACAACACTTGTATAAAAGTGGTCGTCAGGAAAATAATGTTGAAATGTGGCCGGGGTGAGGTATCTCCACTTTCCACTCTGCAATGTTACAAAGCCCCCTCAAACTCCACTAAACAACGCATCCGAGAGTTCATATTTGGAGCCTAATAGAGGGGGGCTAGCGCCTAGCGCACACACAAACTCCAAAACACAACTTAAAGCAACACCAACCAGTCACTTACAACGAATCCATATTCCCAAATCGCAAACTATTAGCGCAACAAACCATCGTAAGACCCATACAACAACACAAACAAAGAAGGCTTGAACAACGTGAATGAAGTCTTGTTTATGGCTTGTAGAGAATTAATCGACGACGCTAAACTAGGCTGCGCCGACCTTGTCTTCAAAGAAATCTGTCTAGAAATATTGGCTAGAGCCAAGAACGTGTTGACAGAGGAGCAATTCCGACAGTTAACTCAGTATGCAGCCGAGAGAATGAAAGAAAAAAGCCTCAACACCGCCGAATTGCCCGTCTGACTAACGCTTCCTCAAACCCAACACAAAAAGCTCAGCACTCTTTCTCCGACTGGCCTTCGGCTTAACTATCCTCACAGAAGCAAAACTTTGCCTCATCTCCAAAACAAAATCCTCGAGCATGTCACCCTGGAAAACTTTACAGAAGAAGTTTCCTCCAGGCCTCAAGATCGATACTGCAAGTTGTAGGGACTTTGTGGCCAAATCCATTTGTCTTGCGTGGTCAAGCTCCCAAATCCCAGAGACATTGGGTGAAACATCTGAAAGCACCACGTCAGCTGCGTGTGGAATCAACTCGCGAACGGTTTCAACGGTCTCTAACGCGGTTATGTCACCCACAAAGGAGCGAACATTATCTTCATCAAACGGCTCGATAGACTTGACATCCACCCCTAGAACAAAGCCAGTCTCACCCACAATCCTTCTTGAAGCCTGCATCCAACCGCCAGGGGCTGCACCCAAATCCACAACCACATCGCCTGATTTGATGAATCCGTATTTCTCAACGGTCTCAAGAAGCTTGTAGGCTGCACGCGACCTGTACCGTTCTTCTTTTGCCAATCGATGGTAGTAGTCTCGTTTGCGCTCTCTAACCCAAGCCTTGGGCAAGACTAGTCTTCACCAGGAGGGTCAACTTCACCCTTGGAGAGAGTCAAAACCCACTCGGTTAATCGTTCGCAATGGTTGGGTGATATGGCGCCCCAGCCGCTGCATCGAGGGTCGTTTGGACACATCAAACAGGGGCAGTCGATAACAGAATTGATCGAGGCTGGTAGCCTCTTCGGAAACAGCCTGTACGTCCATCTTCCTTCACAGAGTTCTTTTTCGCGACGAATGAGACTCTTGTTCTCGAGTTTCAGGGCTATTCTTGAGCCTTCTCGGCTGCTGGCGCCTAGTTTGCGCCATAAATCAGCCTGGAGTACACCTTGGTTTCCGGTGTTGGCGATATAATGTAATGCCTTGTATTCCAGGTCGTCGCGTTTGGGCATGCTGGTCGAATCAAGCTCCTTCAAGATTATATGCACATTCTAAGCATAAAAATTTACGTGTTCATAGCCTGTTTATTTGTTGTGAGGTTAGTGGATGTTGCCAGAACAGGGTGCTGGGAAAGCTTCGTATTGTTTGGGCATAGAGTCTACGGCGGACGACTTCAGCGTGGGAATCGTCTCTTATGATGGTGGGGTTCATGCCAACATCATCAGCGCCTTCATGCCCGAGGAGGGGGGGATTCATCCGAGGGAAGCGGCTCGGCATCATGCGGAAGTCGCTGGAAGAGTTATAGCTGAGGCGTTCAAGAAGGCGAGGATACGAGCGGTTGACGTGAAGGTTGTAGCCTTTTCTCAGGGTCCAGGCTTGGGTCCGTGTTTGCGCACGGGTGCCACGGCTGCGCGTGCTTTAGCGTCTTATTTGCGGGTGCCTTTGGTCGGGGTTAACCACAGCGTTGCTCATATTGAGGTTGGCAAGCTCATTACGGGTGCTGTTGATCCTGTTACTTTGTATGTTTCTGGTGGGAACACTATAGTCTCAGCCTTCGACGCTGGTCGGTACCGTGTTTTCGGTGAGACTCTTGACATTGCGGTTGGGAATTGCCTGGATGTTTTCGCTCGGGAGGCTGGTTTGCGGCAGAAGCCCGGTATGCCCTTCGGCGCTATAGTTGAGAGGTTGGCGAGTCAGGGTGAAACTTTCGTTCCGCTTCCTTTCAGCATTAAGGGTATGGATTTGTCGTTTAGTGGTTTGCTCACCGCTGCCGTTGAGTTGCTTCGTCAGAAGAAATACCGCTTGGAAGATGTTTGTTTCAGCCTTCAGGAGGTGGCGTTTTCGATGTTGACTGAGGTGACTGAGAGGGCTTTGGCTCACACTGAAAAAAGCGAAGTTGTCTTGACTGGTGGGGTTGGTGCCAACAAGAGGTTGCAAGCGATGATTAAGGTGATTGCGGATGAGCACGGCGCCAGCTTTTCCGCTGTTCCTACGGAATTTGCCATAGACAACGGTGCTATGATTGCTTGGACTGGTATACTCGCTTACAAGCATGGAGTTACAACTCCTATTGAGAAGAGTATGGTTAAATTGAAGTGGCGGCTGGATGAGGTTCACGTGCCTTGGGTTAAGAGAGGTTGAATTTGCATTGCTCATTAAGAAGGGTGCTGAGGCTAACCTGTATCTGGAGGAGTGGCATGGTCGTAGGGTGATTATGAAGCGGAGGTTGTCAAAGGCGTATCGGCTGGTTGAGTTGGACAAAGCTATAAGAACTCAGCGAACTTTGCGTGAGCCTCAGCTCATCCACAGAGCCAAGGAGGCTGGTGTTCCCACTCCTACTATTTTCCTAATCGACCGAGGCGACAGTAACATCGTCATGGAGTTCATTGAGGGGAAGCAGGTTAAGCGGATATTAAATGACCTTTCGTCTTCAGAGAGACTTCGTCTGTGCCGTCACATCGGTGTGCTCATTGGGCGGCTTCATAGCCATGGAATAATCCATGGCGATTTGACTACTTCCAACATGATTCTCACTTCTAACGGTAAGGTTTTCTTTGTTGATTTTGGGTTGGGCGAGCAGTCTGAGGAGTTGGAGGTTCGGGGGGTGGATTTGCATCTCATGAAGCGTGCGCTTCAGAGCACTCATTACAAGTATGCCAAGGAGTGTTTTGACGCTGTCTTTAAGGGGTATGCTGAGACTGTTGGGGAAGCATCTGCAAAAAGCGTGTTAGAGAAGATACATGAAATAGAGAGAAGAGGACGATACGTGGCTGAAAGAAAGGAGGGTGAAGGCGAGGAGTGAAAAAAGTAGCTTTCTTTGTAACGGGCAACGTTTACAAGTTTAATGAAGCCCGCAGAGTGTTGGCTGAATACGATGTTGCTACTGCTATGCTCAACTTGGAAGCCGTGGAGATTCAAGACGACAACGTAGAGAATATTGCCAAAGCCAGCGCCGTAGATGCAGCGAAAAAATCTAACTTGCCAGTTTTCGTCGAGGATGCTGGGCTCTTTGTTAAAGCCTTGAACGGTTTCCCAGGTCCCTATTCGTCTTACGTTTTTCGCTCAGTGGGCACCAAAGGAATACTGAAACTGATGCAGAACGAGAAAAAACGAGACGCTTACTTCCTCTCGGTCGTCGCCTTCTCCAACCCTCAAGAACCGTCAGAGCCTAAACATTTTCAAGGTATAATTGAGGGAAAAATACCATATGAAGAGAGGGGAAAACAAGGCTTCGGCTTCGACCCAATCTTTCAACCTTATGGTGGAAACGGCAAAACCTTCGCTGAAATGACAACTCAAGAGAAGAACAAGTATTCGCACAGAGCTCAAGCGCTGCGAAAGTTTGCAAGGTGGTACAGCCTTTACGCTCAACGTATTTAGTTATACAAGCCCTAGCTAGGGTATGCACAAAGCATAAAAATTCAGTTCAAGCTAAACAAGAGCAAGGAGGTTTTGCATAAATGGTATCAAGCGAAATCAAACTAACACCCAAATCGTTGTTTGGATATGTCCTTTTCTTTCTTGGTCTGGTCTTGTTGGGATACGTTGTCATGAATGCTATATATCTTGCAAACGCTGTCTTTCAACCATTGAGGATTCAAGTAACTGACCCCCAAAGCGGGCGTGGATTGATTTCAAGTGTTGAAACGCAAGTATTTCTTGGTATAATCGTTCAAATCGGCATGTATTCACTGATAATTGCAGTAGCCTCTATACTTATGAAGAATGGTTTGTCCGTTGCTCGCAAGGAATAATGAGTCAAGCCTTCTCTTTTTTTAACGGTTCCTTGACTATTCTGATCTTTTGGTTCGGCTATAACGTTTCCGCACTTTTTACTTAGAAACTTGAAGAGGCTGTTAGGTACTAAATTCCTTGGTGATTTTTTCTCTAATCTCTGGAAGTCTGCGTCTTAGAATCTTCTGTATTTCCTCTTTATCTTCCTCTGAAATTGGCTTACTAGTAGAAGCAACTATAACACTTATCATAGTCCGAAAAGTCCCTATTGCGAATCCTAACGCAACCTCTTCAAGTGCTTTCAGAGGGATTTCATTACGAATCCATTGAACCTCTGAAACAAAGTTAGCCATTAATAAGTCATCTATAGCCTTCTCAATAAATCCTCTTATTCTCTCATCCAAATTCCATCACCATTAAACATCAAATCTGCTTGTGGTCTTTCCGTACTTTAACGTTTTCGCCTGTGTCTAAGCCTCTTATGGTTAAGAAAGAAGTCTTTGAAGGGATGACGAAAAAAGGAAAGGATAGCTCTATTGAAGCCAGTCAATAGTCCTTTTTACACCAGACTTAGGCATGTCTAAGTTTTACTTCAGCGTAATCTAACTATTGGGATTCTGCCTCGAAGGGATATTTCACAAACCATAATTCGCTCAAACCCAAAAGGCTCTTACACTTTTGTTTCCATACAGAAACTTTAGTTTACACTGACACAAACGCAATGACATCTTGAACTCGCCAAAAAAGGCGGACTAATCAAGCAAGTCGCAAAAGCCGTAGCCAAATCAGCCTCATAAGACAGATTCTAGACCTCCCTTCTACCCTGTCTCTGCCTCCGCCTATCAAATGATACAAATCATATTTGAATCCTAATAGACTCCAAATAGAGGGCTCTAGACCCCCCTCTACCCGTCTCTCTGTCTCTCCTCTGTGCCTATTTGAATCCTAATAGGGAGAACACGCTTAGACTGTAACCTCTCTAACTGAAGTGGAGATTCTACAGTTAAACCGTGAGAGAGGCTAACTTGTTTTACGTCTTGATAGACGTGAGGAAGATACGAAGCGTCTTCTATCGCTATCATTTTAAAATTCCTCAAATTCCTCTTCTACTGCTCTGTCGTCTTGACATTGTTGGCAGAGGTTTGTGTCGGTTTCTGCTCTGTTGATTTCTGTGAGTTCGCAACCGCAAGATTCACAGTATTCTTTTGGCTCTGAATCGTCTAGCTCTGATTCTCGTTTTCTAAAGTCAAGCGTTAAAAGTCTATAAGGCAATTTGAGTAAAGTCATTATAGGATGCTCTTTTTTCTTAGGTTTAGGTATTTGCCATTCCTCAAATTTGCTGGCTAAGTCTGTCTGTGGCTTAATCTTTTCTTTTAATTGCCAGAGATAAGGCTTGCCTATGGCTTGCCATTTTGGAAAACTCACAATTAAGTCAAGTGCCGTATAAAGGAATTTGCCTCTGTCAAGCGTTAGTATTGCCTCTCTATGCTGTGAGTGTCTAAGTAGCCTTCTAATCTTTAACTCGTAATCGTCTAGCGATACTTGACCAATTAGTAAGCGTGTTCTACCTCTAATTTTGGTGTTCAAGTCTTGAAGACGTTGAGAACACAAGACAAAATGAATATCCAAATTTCGTGCTACTGAGAATATCTTGCGAAGTCTATTGAAAATCTTTTTAGAGATAGTGCTAGAATCAAACACGTTTTGGCTTTCCTCTATAATGAAGACGATTCTAGAATTGTTGTAGCCTCTCCATTTTGCTCTGTAGTTTTGCCTATAGAAATGCTGAATTACTGAGTAGATTAGAAACGCTTGCCTTTCAATGTCAGTTATCTCACTCACGAAAATCAAGTCTTTATTATTCTCTAAGGCTTGTTGAATCTCTGAGCCTCTAAGAACGGCATAGTCTCTTTCGTGCCTTAGGAAATAGTCTTCTAAGTCAACTGTGTGGTTTGTTTCTTTTACATCACTATCGTGAATCACTATATAGGGAATTTCTGAAAACTCTAAAGCAATTTTTGGGAAATCTTCAAAGATAATCACTTTAGTATTAGGTTCTTTTCTGAATTGCTCTGCTAAAACCATGAGTGCGTTAGTCTTTCCGATTCCTTTATTCGCTATCAAAAGCAAGTCTCCGAATTTCAAAACGTCTTGAACCAAAAGTTTTAGTTGTTCATTATTTTGTTCCGTGTTTGTCATGGCAAAACCTTCTTTCGACAATTAACACACCAAAAGCCAGACTGAGTATCTTCTAGGTTTTGGCAATAGATAACTTGACTATGCTCACAACTGCACTTAGGAAAATGTTGAATGCCTAAGAGAATCTGCTCTGTCTTTTGCCACTCTGATTCTAAGGCTTGTGCGTGTTGCTCTGCATGTCGAATCATGTTAGGTGTGGCTATCAGAGTGTAGCGATAGCGAACTATCGTTATCATTCTGTGCTCACTCTCTTTAGAATCTCTAGGCTAAGTCGAATACTGAAAATCATGTAAGCGAAGTATCCGATAGACCAGACCAGATTAAGCCACTCACTTATTGAGAACATTTTCTGAGGTATGCTTTAATCTCTAGAGCGTATTCGATAGCGTCTTTAAACGTTAGAAGTTCTCTGCTTTCTAGAGGTTGAATGCGTTCTGTTTCTGTTTTTCGCATTCGATTTCACTTCCGTTACCACTAGAACTTATGGTGAAACGAGAATATAAACGTTATTTTTCATGGTGTTTTGCCAAAATAAGGCTAAAAACAGACGTGTAGAGCAATTAAACAGAAAAATCTTGCCTAATCTCTACATAAGCCGACTTTTTCGCTCTGAAAATTCATAAACTTTTTAGGTTCGATTCGCCTCTATATCTGATAGGCTTAGGTGTGAGGGAATTGTTTTGAGTGCTGAAAGGCATTCAATTCACTTCCGTTACCACTCACACCTAGCCTTTTTAAATCGAATCGCCTAGCCTTTTCTGGTCTAAAATGCTCTGGTCTTAGAAAAAATAGCCTCTGGAAAACTGAGAGAATTTTCAGAGAGGCGGGGGGAGTTAAAAAACTAAAAAAAAGACTTAGTTACTGCTATTACCTCGCCTTAGTCTAAATATAATTGCAATAGCAGTAATTGAGTTTGCGTTTAGGCTTGATTCTATCATTACTAGTTCACTTATGGTTGGTTTACCGAATAGAAGGTTGTTAAATAGTGAGTTTGTTGCTGAGAAAAACAAGAAAAAATCAAAAATTATCAGTAGCCAATGATAATGTTCGAGAGTTTCTCTTTTAGAAATAACCACTGTTGTTATGAAACCTAAAAACACACCTGACGCAGTTATTAACCCATTGACATATGTTGCTTCTGTTACACCTATTTCTTTGTTAAAAGGTATCCCGTAATAAGACACTAAAAAAAACGGAGAAAGTGAAATTAGGAAAAAGACAATAATAACAATTAACTCTATTTTTAGCGATTCACTCATTGTTTTCACTTCATTTAAAACCAACGTCTTTTCTTAGCCTTTTTCTCTTCCTCTTTCTTTTGCTTTCTAACCTTTTCAGCATTAAAGAAGTATTCCCAAAAGTTATTAAAACCTAGTGCTTGCATATCTGATTTAACATGTTCAGACGGCTCAATTGGATGCTGTTCTGAGATGGGAATAAGGATACTGTGAAAAGACAATTTTCTACCCATCTGCATATCATCGTAGTTTAAGATGATTCCGTGCTTATCTTGTGCTTTAGCAATGCAGAGCGTTCTATGAAACATTGCAGAGAATGGCTCTTCTCTTCTTACCATGCAGTTTATCGCCTAGTAACACGCATTTCTAATCCTTCCAAATTCTGAGGTCTGGCAAACTTCGTTCTTTACAAGTGCAGTAAAATTTGTGATGTCCGCACCGTTGACAATACTCTGAAGGGGTTCGCTCTTTATAGTTGCCTTTTCGTGGCTCTGGCATAAAATCTTGTATGGGATTATATCCCATTTCTTTTAGTTTTTGTTCAATATTTTCCCTTAAGGTTTGCTCTGCTTTTTTGTTTTGGCGATATCTCCGTTTACGTTCACGCCAAATTTTACGTTTTTCCTCTGAAGTTCTCATTTTTGGTTTGCCCTCTTTAAAAATTCGTTTAGGAATTTAACTTCAAGATTTAGACGATTTCGACATCTCTCACACTCACGATAATGTGCTATCAATTTAGAAAGTAAAACTGGGTGTTCGATTATAGCTTTAATTGATTCCTCGGTGAAATATTCTCGAAAAATACTTTTAGAAAATCGCCTAGCAAAAATTTGGCACATAATTTTCTCTGTCTCGTAATTAAGAGGCATTTTAGAGCACCACGATTAAACGAGAAGTGCACCCAGACGTCTAGGCTAGGGAAATGCCACTCACATTTGAATATGTCTGATTTAGCCTTGAGAAAAGGCTATCCTAGACATCGGTTTGTGCTCTCGTTTTAATCTAATCCTCAGTCATTTCACGTAAGGCTCGTTTGAACTCTCGTCTCCGATTAGTCAATAGATTTTTAAACAATTTGTCAAGTTTGGCGTCTGCAACGGCTTTTTCCTCAACACTTGCCGTTTTAGAATTCAATGTCTCATAAAGGCTTACTAAAGTCTGTTTTCTCGTTGTTGGAGCTTGAGCTTTAGCTCTGCCTACGGGTGGCACTTTCTCCGTCCCATCATCAAGTTCCTCTATTGTTGCTTTAGCTTGAAAAGTTCTTAATATGTCAACATCATCGCCTATCGTATCAATTATTTCGTTTTGTTTACTTACATCGCCTCGTGAGAGTTTTTCAGCAAGCCTAATCTTTTCTCGTTCAAATTCCTTCAGAGCCAAAATCGATAATTGGCTTTTCAATGTATCTCTTTCTTTTTTTATCTGGTCTTGAGATTCTGGCAGTCCTTCATGCTTTACTGTAATAGTCTGACAATGGCAGTCTGAAATAGGTTTATGGCATAGTGGACAAGTTGGAATTTGGCTTTCATCTTCACTCATTTTGATTTTCCCTCTGTTTTTAAGAGCAGTAGAAGTTTAGCATTAACGACTAGCTGTTTGACTAGTTCGTTTAAACTGTGATAGCCATAAGCCTCTTTTAAGTCTTTAAGTTGGGAAACAAGTTCTTTTTCGGCTCTAATTGTTGTTTGTGTCATTTTTTCATCATTCTCTAATAGAAATATACACATTGCACGCTTATTAAATTGCTTCTACAAAAATTGTTGCGTGCTTTATGCATACTTTTAAAAACAGAAAGTGTAGAACAAACGAGATATGTCCATTTAACAATATATCTCCTAAAGGTGAACAAATTGAAATATAATTTTGTTCCAGACGAAAGAGAATTTGAAGAGGCTAAACGACTAATCTTTGAAGAGGCAATGAGTTCGGGAACTATCGGTGAATTAGACGTTGATTCACCAGCATTAACCTATTCATTGATTCCTTATCTGGTCTGGCGTGAAATATCGCTAGGTGCAGAGAGAACTAAGAAACTAGGAAAAGCAGTTTACGAAGTGGACATAACGGCTGAAGAAGGCAACACAATTCACGTGGCAACCTTAGACAGAGACGAGTTTACGGCTCAAACAATTTCTGAAGATGATTTGGATAATTCTGGCTTTACTAAAACAAAACTATCGCCTAGTTCAGTTCAATTGCAAATCGGAGATATAATCTATGTAGCAAGCAGAATTTCAGACGTGTTGCAAGAAGATTCAAAGTTGGGTTGGGTTCGTGCAATGCTTCAGAAAATGGGAGAGGCTATAGCCAAAAAGATAGAAACTGATATTGAGGCAGAACTTTACGCTGAATCTGGCGATACTAACCTAGTGGCTTGCTCTGGTTCGTTGACTTTCGCTAAAGTTTTAGAAGCAAAAAAGATACTGAAAAATCAGAGTTGGTTCGATACTGAAGAGCCATTCATACTTTTCATGAATCCAGAAAATGAGGAAGACCTTTTGACTGAGGCGATAGCTAACGGTGTATCATCTGAGGAATATAAAGAAGGTTCTTTAGAGGATTTCTATGGCGATTCGATTTACGCTAAAACAATGGTTGTTGTTTCAGAGCACGTGAGAAGTGGATTCGCATATATGATGGTTGCACCAACTGATTTTAGAAGTGCAAGTTTACTTTTTGCTTGGAAACGAAAGCCAAAAATCGAAAGAGACAGAGATTCACAATATGGTCGTGATAAATACTTCTTAACTACTCGTTATGCAGTCGGCGAAAAGCAGACCACAAGCCTAGTTCAATTGTCTGGATGTTAATTAAGCTGAAAAATAGGACAGCAGGCATCAAACTGCGTGAGCCGTGAGGCACACGGCTCACGCACCCTCACTTATTTTTTTTACCTCACATGACGGAGATAGAAAAAATGTCAACATATGATAAAGAACTGCTTAATGAAGGAAGACGGATTCAAAAAGCCAGAGAAGAGAGGCAAAAATTTATTGAGGAAAATTTTGGTGTAACGCCAGAAGAAATAGCCGAAATCGAGGAAAGAGCAGAGCAAGAAGAAGAGCAAGAGGAACTTGAGAAAGAAGTGGCTGAAGATGTGATGAAAACAAATTTAAAAATTGCCAGAGAAGAACAACGAGAAATACACGAAATGGCAGTAGAAACAATCAAAGAAATGCTTGCCCAAAATCGAGAAGGCGAATCTGAACTGTATAAAGCCATTAAAATCGCAAAAGATACATTAGAAGAAACGAGGGAACAAAATCGAGAATTTCATGAACGATTAAAACAAGATATGATAGAAGACAAAAAAGGAACAGATAAAATCGTCGAAAACATGAAGGAAATTTCTGAATTAAAATTAAAAAAAGCCAGAAAAGAAGCCGAAACGCTAGGCATAAAATAAATCAGTTAACTAGTCTTTTTCTGAATTAAATTGCTAAGTTCCGAATGTTCTGGAAAAAATTTTTTTAGTTTAGTTGAGCCAGAGCGTTGATATGTATGTCCAGAAGACAAAGACGAGAGATGAAGTATGGAAGCCTTAGCATCCAATTCTCTTCAACAACTCTGGCTCTAGTTGTCAAGGCTTACGCCATGACTAGGATTTTAAGAACTCAAAATATTCAACAAGAATGTTATGGTAATATAATGCTAGCCACTCAAACGAATCATGTTCATCTTTAGATATTATTAGTTGCCATTGACATTTTTCACATTGTAGAATATTTTGACTTACCCATGCAAAATTAACTATCTTACCACAATGAGGACATGGAACATTCTCTATTGGCATTTTTTTCACCACAGGATAGGCTTTAGGATGGGTTTTTATAAAGATTTCGGCTCTAATTGTCGAACATGACTACAAATAGGCTTCTTTTGGCAAATCCGACTTTTTAAGCACGTGATTAAAGAGTTCACTTATAAACGTGTGTGTGAGAGTAGTTATTGTGGAAAAATGAACAAGACGTGCTTAAACTGTGAAAAAGAGTTCAATGCGAGACATACGAGCCAAAAATACTGCTCTTTCCTATGCTACAGAGAACACGTGAAAAAAGAAATGCAGAAACTCAGAAACTAAGGTGAACTTCATGGACAGTCTATTTAAAGCATGGCAACTTGCAGTAGTCATCTATTTTAGAATGAAGCAACTAGGTGTTTTACAAACTGGATTTGATAGAGAACAAATAGAAAATACGCAAGTTTTTAACCGAATCGGGACAGATTCACGAACTAAAGAGAAATATTGGAACATGTTGCTGAAAGAAGGATACTTAATTCGCTTAGGTAACGGTAAATACACAGTCATAGCCGACATAGAAACTAGGCAACCAAAAACACTTAATCAACTGTATAAAGAAGCACGAAAAGAAGCCATACAGACAACTTTAGAGCAAGAGCAAGACAAACAACCGACATAAAACGTCTAATCATCCTCTCTTTTTTCTTTTAGTGTGTGTGCAGAGCCAGAGAGCCGTAAATAGTTCGTTATCATCTATTCAGTATCATTTAATGTTACATATAGTCAATTAATCAAACTAACTAACTCGTAACACGCACACACTAATTACTAACACCACTCGTGCTTAACTTTCATGGATACTGTGCTACTTTATGACTGTGCTTTTTACTGTGTTTCTGTGTCTGTCTGGTAGTGTGTGTCTGTGCACCATGCCATGATGCACACAGCAATATACACATAGCATGATACACATAGCACAGAGAGAAACAAGACATAAAGAGAGATGTCTCTGGCTTATTCAATATGCCATAATCCACGTGGACAACCATAAAATGTCCTCTTTTACCATGAAAATGTCCTATGGATGTCCTACTTTGTCTCACGGTTAAGCCATAGAATCCCATGCCAGAACCCAACTAGATATAGATAGTGATTGGTTTTGCCATGCGGATAGTCGATTTCACTACAGCCGAGAGGCGTATAGCGTTTTTTTCCATGCTTTACTGTTGTATCCTTATGGAGATGCTACAGTCTAACCGTTAAATCTACACTTCTCGATAATGAAAAAGAGATTCTAGAAACATACATGAAGATGATAGAAATCGCTATGCTATAAGATGGGACTGGGACTGTATAGTTTAGAAAAGACTTGATTAAAAAAGGAAAGAGGTTTAGGTTTTTTGTTGTTTGTCTTCGTTTGTGTCTGTTTCGGTTTCAACCTTAAAGCCAAACTTCTTTAAGACTGCTATGATTCCTTCGTGTATCTTTATGGCAATGGTGTCTTCTAGTTGTTTGATTTGTTTTTGTTGCTCTGTGATTAAGTCGGTTAAGGCTTGTTTGTCTTCGTTCATTTTGGCTTGTAACTCTTCGATTTTTCTGTCTTGTGAGGCAAATCCGTTTACTGTGAGGTATGGGAATGCTTCAGCATAGAGTTGCTTTATGGTCTGTTGTGTAATGCCATAGCTGGCTTTCGCACCTTCACGCTTGTGACCGACCATTGCATCTTTTAGCTCTGTTGGGATTTTGGCTTGTTGAAGAGCATTCATGTAAGCGTCTCGTAAGTGTTTGGTTTGCCATTCCTTTACTCTTCCATTGAAAGCCTTAGTTACTATGCTCTTAATCGCCTCATTGATTCCTCTAACGCCTAATTGTTCACCTCTGAAACTAACGAAGAGACAGCCTTCTTTTGGATAGCCTCTGTTTTGTAGCATTAAGCGAATTTCTGCTATGGTTTCTCTCGATATGCATGTCTGCTGTAATTCGTTAGTCTTCTCTCTAAGCCTAGCGTGATAAACGTCTTCCTCTGCTAGTTGCCATTTTCCGTTAGAATCATAGAATGAAAAGTCTTCTATTTTCATTGAGGCAACATCTATTTCGCTAAAGCCACTCTGATACAGCAATAGAAGTAAAGCTCTGTCTCTGCTATTTTCAGCACTTCGATAGAGGATTCTAATCTCTTCACGTTCTGGAATCCACTCACGCACTACTTTATCTTTTGCTGAAGGTTCAACCTTTAGCTCTTTTCTGGCGAATCTTAGAGGATAATGGTTTTGACTAAAGAATGACATCACGGTTCTAAGATAACTTCGCACAGTTGGAATTTTCATGTCTTTTCCTTGTAAACTGTTTTTGAACGCTATCAGTTTATCTTCGTAGAATCGCTTAACTTCTGGCTTATTGCTTTTTTCATGTTGCCTTCTATTCTCAATGATTTTGCTAGGAGATTCGTTAACAAAATCTAACCATTTTGGAAACTGCTCTCGATAGTTTTTCTTAGTTCTCTCAGAGAGGTTTCTAAACCATTGCTTAACTGTAGCGTCTTCTAGCCATGATTTCTTAGGCATGCTCTATCATCTCCTTTCTGTTTATTTGCCCCTCTAAAACGGTTGTGGATTCTACGTTCAGACTGTAAAATCTCCAAACTGAGAGGCTACTGTCGAAGTGTATGCTCCTAATAGAGGGGCTACGCTACCCGTGCGCACACACACAAAGCATGCTTCACCCAACAATAATCTTAAATACACCAAATCATTCGCTGTTCTAGAGTCTTCCGAGGAACACACAATGCCCAAAGCCGAAAAAGGAAAGTCACATGAAACACGCCCAGTGGGAAAGAGAACCCCAATATGGTGCAGATACACACCCGAAGAAGTAGAAGCCATAATAACCAAACTAGCTAAGGAAGGACACAGCCCAAGCAAAATAGGTGCAATCCTCCGCGACCAACATGGAGTTCCCCTAACCAAACCCATAGCTGGAAAAAGGATAACCCAAATCATGAAAGACTCGGGTTTGGCACCTTCTCTACCCGAAGACCTCGAAAACCTGTTGAAGAAGGCAACCAGCCTTTATGTTCACCTTGAAAAAAACAAGGAAGACGCCTACAACAAGCGATCCCTTCAACTCGTCGAAGCCAAAATTCACAAACTCGCCAAATACTACAAACGCGAAGGCGTCTTGCCACCCGACTGGAAATACGAGGCTAAAACCGCCAGTTTAGTTTAGGGGTCACCATAACGGACAAGAAAGAGCAGTTTGACGCTTTCTCGAACAAAGCCACCCAAGCGGCTGACCTAATTAGGAAACACGCTGAAAACAACGAACTAATCCATGTCATTTCACACTTAGACGCAGACGGACTGGCAGCAGCAGGCGTGCTTGGCAAAGCTCTGACAAGGCTTGATGCAACCTTTCGCATCCGCATCGAGAGATGGATCGACGAAAAAACTGTAAATGACATTCAAGCAGACCAGCCGTCCCTAATTGTATTGACTGATTTCGGAAGCGGCGACATAGACGTGTTAAATTCTAAGCTCTCTAAACAAGAAGTGATAATTCTTGATCATCATCAACCTGTTGGCGAGGCAAACCCATCTTTCGTTCATGTTAACCCACATCTTTACGGAATAGACGGATCTCGTGACCTAAGCGGAGCAGGAGCAGCCTACTTGGTAGCCAGAGCCATCGACAAAGCTAATGTGGATTTAGCGAGCATCGCCGTGGTCGGAGCACTTGGTGACCTACAGGACAAGTATGATCAGAGAAAGTTGGGTGGTCCAAACGCCATTATACTTGAGGATGCTTTGAATGCAGGGCATCTTAGCGTTGAGACTGATCTTCTTTTCTTTGGAAGAGAGACTCGCCCCATTCACAAGGCCTTGGCTTGCACGACAACTCCTTTTATCGCTGGTATAAGCGGTGAAGAGGACAAGAGCCTAGCTTTTCTAGCCAGCTTGGGAATTACTCCTAAACATGGAGATAAGTGGCGAGCGTTGCGGGATCTTTCGGAAGACGAGAAGAAGAGGCTTTTCAATGAACTTGTCAATTATCTTGTGTCAAGGGGCTTGCCTGGGGATGTGGCTCTTAACCTTCGAGGGAGTGTTTACACATTGATTGGAGAGGAGCCTTGGACTCCTTTACGGGATGCCAGAGAGTTTTCGGTTCTCCTCAACGCTACTGGACGCATGGACAGGCCTAGTCTAGGCGTAGCCGTCTGTATGGGGGATCGAGGTTCGGCTCTGGAGGAAGCTACTGCTGTGTTGGATGAGTATCGGCGTTTGATTACGAAGTATCTGAATTGGCTTATGGAGAAGGACACTGACCGCATTGAGGAGTTGAACAACATTTATGTTGTGCGTGGTCAAGGCGTCATCAACGACAAAATCATTGGAACGATATCGTCTATTCTATCGACGAACCTTGCTAAGCCTGAAAAACCCATCATCGCTTATTCAATTGTCAGTGAAGAAGGACTGGCAAAGATTTCGGCGAGGACCATAGACCTTATGATTAACAAGGGGCTTAATCTTGGAGAGATTCTGCGGGTTGCAGCTGAGAAGTTTTCTGGTAGGGGTGGGGGGCATAACATTGCTGCTGGGGCTCAGGTTTCTGTTCAGGATTTGGAGTCTTTTTTGCGGTTGGTTGATGGGTTGGTTGGGAAGCAGTTGGGGGCGATAAGTGGTGGAGGCTGAGGTTGTGCTTTGTTATGGGTCGGTTCGGTTGGCTGAGGCTGTGGTTAGGGCGGTTTGTCCTGATAATGTTGGGGTTCCGCGTGGCTTGTTCGTCGAGACTTTGAGGCGTGAGAGGAAAGTGTTCGCTAAGGTTGTGTGTGAGGGGGGGTTGCGGACTTTTGTGGGTACGGTTGATGATTTGTTGGGTGCTGTTTGTGTGGTTGAGAGGTGTGTTTTGGCTGTTAGATGATTGATTTTTTATGTGTGTGTGCGCACGGGTAGCGTAGCCCCTCTATTAGGATTCAAATAGGCACAGAGGAGAGACAGAGAGACGGGTAGAGGGGGGTCTAGCCCATCTATTTGGAGCCAAATAGGCTCTAAATATGGTTTTGCTGATGTTGTCTTAGTTTTTAGGGGGTCAAGATAATTAAGGTGCATGTGCGAATTGTTTGAGGTTGAATAGGGCTGGCTGGTGCATGAGTGAATGCTGGACATAAGGTTGATTCGTGAGCATCCGGAGGTTGTGAGGAGCAACCTTGCGAAGAGGGGGGATGCTGAGAAACTCAGGATGCTTGACGATTTGATTAGGTTTGACGGGGAATGGAGACAGTTGCTTACGAGGGTCAATGAACTTCGGCACAAGAGGAGAATGGTCACAGAAGAGATTGCTAGGTTGAAGAAGGAGGGGAAGGACACAAGCGGAAAAGTGGAAGACGCTAAGAACATACCTAAAGAAATTCGTAGTTTGGAGGCGCAGGTGGAAGAGCGAAGAGGAAAGGTCAAGCAGATTTTGTTGAGGTTGCCCAACCTTCTCCACGAATCTGTTCCTGTTGGGAAAGACGAGAGCGGAAACGTGGTTGTGAGGGTTGAGGGCAAACCGCCCAGGTTTGGTTTTGAGCCTAAGAATCATTTGGAAATCGCTCAGAATCTCGGCTTGATTGACGCTGAGCGTGCGGCTAAGGTTGCGGGTCATGGTTTTTACTACTTGATGGGTCCCTTGGTGCTTCTTGATTTTGCCATAATGGAATATGCTATAGATTTCATGACCAAGCAAGGCTATCTGCTTATTGAACCTCCTTTCATGATGCGCAAAAAAGCCTACATTGGAGCCACTGACCTTGAATTCTTTGCCGATCAGCTCTATAAGATTGAGGACGAAGAGCTTTTTATGATAGCCACGGCTGAACATCCCTTGGCTGCATTATTCATGGATGAAGTGATTGAACAAAAAGACTTGCCCATAAAACTGGTGGGGTTCAGCACCAACTTCAGAAAGGAGGTTGGCGCTCACGGAAAATATACTAAGGGGTTGTTTAGAGTGCATCAGTTTAACAAGGTTGAGCAGTTTGTTTTTTGTCTGCCCAAAGACTCGTGGAAGTTTCATGAGGAGCTACAGAAGAACGCCGAAGACCTCTACAAAGATTTAGGGCTGCATTTTAGAACGGTGAACGTTTGCACCGCAGATATCAACAATCTGGCGGCTAAGCAATATGATGTTCAAGTTTGGATGGCTGACGGCGTCTACAGAGAAATCGGCTCCAACTCCAACTGCACAGATTATCAGGCAAGGAGACTGGGCATTAGGTTTAGGGAGAAAGAGGGAAAGGCGCCAGCTGGTTTCGTGCATACGGTTAACAATACGGCTTTGGCGACCAGTCGAACCATGATGGCTATACTGGAGCAGTATCAACAGAGAGACGGCTCAGTGCTCATTCCGAAGGTTTTACAACCGTACATGCACGGAATGGAGAGGTTGTCATTAAAAGGATAGAGGCAGTCTGGTTCGCAACTGAAAAACCTTTTAATAGTGCCTTGTGAGATTTCTCCAGTTCACATGGGAGGCTAATCGTGTCATCAGCCAAGAAGCGTGGTGTAAAGGACAAGTGGCGAGGTAAAGACTGGTATTCCTTAGTGTCGCCCTCTTACTTCGGTGGTACAGAGTTGGGAAGCGTTCCAACCGACGACGCCTCAAAACTTGTCGGCAGAGTGGTCGACTCAACCCTCTACGATTTAACCAACGATTTTGCCCATCAATATTTGAAGATGTTTTTTCAAGTCTCAAATGTGGAAGGCAAGACCGCCAACACAATTTTTAAGGGTCATGAGTACTCTCGAGACTACCTTCGAAGCCTTGTTCGGAGAAGAACCACACGAATTGACACTATAATTAACATTACAACAAAAGACGGCTTCCAAATCCGACTTGCTGTCTGTGCCTTCACATTATCACGCATAAGGACAACTCAAGAACACACTATACGAGCCATTATGAAGAGAATTGTAGAAGCTAAAGCCAAAGAACTCAACTTTGACCAGTACGTTCAAGAAATAGTCCTTGGAAAAATCGCGTCTGACATATACAACGAAGCCAAAAAAGTTGCGCCGCTACGCCACGTGGGCATCAGAAAATCCAAATTGGTCACTCAACCTGGTCAAATGGTTCAACCAACCATTACTGCCTAAACCTTCTTTTAGCAGCAGGCTGAATTCTTTGAATGCACAGGGCTTAACTTCTCTAAAACAGCGGGTTGCGAGAGAAGCCGCCCTTTTACTGTACACTTCTCAAGAGAAAGAGTACAAACAAGCAAAAAAGAAGGCGGCAAAGACTCTAGGTGCAAGAATCCTTCCAAGCAACACGGAAGTAGCCCAAGAACTGGACACGTTAGCCGACGATACGGAGGGCGCAGCCCGCAAAGAACGACTGATTCAAATGAGACGTGAAGCCCTTCAAATAATGAAGACACTAAGAGATTTTCACCCAAGACTGATTGGAAGCGTCTGGAGAGGCACAGCCCACAGACACAGTGACATCGACATCGTAACCTTTTCATCCCAAGCCACAATCGTTCTCCGAAACCTTGAAAATGAGGGCTACAATGTTGTGAAAACAGAGTGGCAGTCTGCACCAAAACTCGACAAGAGAGAAAAATCCTTCCACATATATCTTGGGCTGCGGTCAGGCAACGAAGCCGAAGTTGTTGTTCGAAGCCTCGAAAGAATGAATCAAAGGGAACGTTGTGAAATATACGGTGACACTGTAACCGGTTTGAATCATCATCAACTTGAGAGGCTCCTCCAAGAAAACCCACTTCAAAGATTCACACCATAGATCAGAGACATAGCCTCGAAACCATCGCCTTGAGTGATATGTCGATGAGTTCGACAATCTTCGCAAATCAGTTAAATAGAAGTTTTGAAATAGATAAAAATTGAACATCGACGACAAAGGACATGATGAGAAGCCTCACATAACGCTTGGAGTGAAGCCGCATGGAGATCGACAAAAAACGGTTCAAAACAATGTTTCCACACTTGTCCCGAGAGATGGAGCATAGACAAAATCGAATTGCAATCTCGTCGATTAGGTCGGATGTTCCAGCTGGGGAGCGCGCTGTTGCCAAGAGGTTTGACGGCTACTTCCCAGATGTTATAGACTTTATCCGCCGATGCGACAACGAAAAGCAGGCTGAAGAAATCATCGACTTCCTTGAAAAAAGAAACGAAATCAACGCCACATACGCTCGAAGATTGAAGAGACAGCTGAAAGAAAAAGGTGTGCGTAGCTTCGGTCCTAAGAAACAGGACGATTACTACTCTCGAGAGGGAATGGTTTAACTCCCCACTCCCAGTCAATCATCATTCTTCAGGCAGAAACATTTTTGAAACATTCTTCTTAGAGAACAATTCGATTAATGATAGGCAGGATTTCTCCGTGTCTAGAGTCAAGAGGCCGAGAGACAAGTGGCACTTGCTCCAACTAAACGCTGAATGGGACCGCACCGCCGTGCCCATCTACGAGGCTGCCGCTCGCGGAAAATGTGTGCCCCTTCTCAAAACCCTGCTATCAAGCAACTGCAAAAACGAATGCGCCTACTGCGCTTTCCGAGCAGGTCGAGAATGTCACCGAATGACGTGGGAAACCAAGAAACTGGCATATATAACTATGCACCTGTGGCGGGAAGGGAAGATTTGCGGTCTGTTTCTGAGTTCTTCTGTTTCTAAAGACCCAGACGATGTGACAGAGTTGCAGTTGGAGGTTCTTCGCACTTTGAGAGACATGGGATACACGGGGTACATTCACCTTCGACTCATGCCCGGCGTAAGTTATCACTACGTAAAGGAAGCCGTGGAACTCTCAGACAGGGTTGGAGTCAACTTGGAGGCGCCCAACAAAGATGTTTTCGACGAACTCTGTCCGAACAAGGGAGGCTTCGAAGAGGCAGTTCTCAAACGCCTAACATGGATAGTCGACGAGGTTCAGAAGTCGAAGGGCACCGCTGTGGACTCCAAGTTTGGCTATGGTCGTGCTGGAGTTGACACCCAGATGATTGTTGGAGCCGTCGAAGACAACGACTGGCAGTATCTCCAAGTCACCGAATGGCTTTACACGAGGCAGAGTTTAAAGAGAGTCTACTACAGCGGGTTTGAACCCATAGACCAAACGCCCCTCGAAAAACATGTAGCCTGTCGGCCTTCGAGAGAGCATCGTCTCTACCAATGCTCATTTCTCTTAAGAGACTACGGGTTTAAGGCTGACTCATTTGCACCAGTGGTTGATGACCAAGGCTTCTTGCCAAACAATGATGATCCTAAGCTGGCTTTGGCTAAGGCAAACAGCGATCTGTTTCCAATCGACCTAAACACAGCATCATATTATGAGATAGTTAGAATTCCCCGTGTTGGACCCTTAACAGCGAAAAAAATACTGAGGGCGAGAAACACCTTCAAAATCCTGCGTGCCGCCGACCTTGAACGAATCGTTGGCGCCCGCCTAACTCGAAAGATAAGCCCATATGTGGATTTGAAGGACAAGAGATTAACAGATTTTCTGAAAGGAAAGTAAATAAAGGTAATCTGTATTAAATACCCGAAACAATGCAAAATCAGCAATCAACGATGATGTATAAATGAACAAGAAGACGCTTTCCCTGCAACTCCTGTTTGCTCTGCTGCTTCTGTCAACTGCGGCTCTCTCCGTCACTAATCTGAAAGCAGCATACGCCCAAGAATCGTCCCAACTCATAGACGTTAAGGTTGATCACCTAATAACAGTACACGACGGCGGGCTTGTCACACTAAACGACACAATTACCTTGTCCAAAACAAGTGAACAAGCGTCTATAGTGTCAAATTTCAGGATAGGCTTCCTTTACGAATACAAATCTAATGTGGACTATGTTTTTGCTCATGAATCGTCGAATCCAACACAAAGACTGATAGTGGACTTGGATGTTGGCTTAGGAACCCCAGGTCTTTATGGAGTCAGAGTGAATTTTGGGCGTGAGATAAATCTTACCCAGCTGGAATCGTACAGTTTTAGTGTTGTCTTTGAGTTTTCTGGTCTAATTACTGCAAGTGCGGTTGATGGTCAAATTTTGAACCTTGATTTCCCTGTGTATCCCAGTTTAGTCCAAGAAGCTTCCAGGGTCGATACAACGGTTTTTCTGCCATCCAACGTAGAGTATTCTGGCAGTTCTCATAATTTTTTCCAATCAACTAGCCAGATTCTTAGTATTGTGAAAAGACCGCTTGCTGCCCTTTCTTTTGAGACGGGCATTATAGCATTCGAGCCCACAGACTCTTTTTCTTTGTTAGAAGTCAGTGAGGTGAGACGGAACATAGTGATAAATCAATGGAACGGAATCTCTGTTTCTGATTCCTACACCATCACTAACAAGGCTGCGAAAGAGACTTCGACCCTTTGGGCTTCGTTGCCTCTAAACGCCAGTGCTGTGTCTGCAAAAGACAACTTGGACAACCAGCTCTCGGTCACTCAGCAGAGCATGAAGGGTTTAATCAAAGCAACCATAACGTTGAAGACCGCAATCAAGCAGAACGAAACCGCGCAAGTTTCTGTTGCATTTAGTCTTCCTTGGAAGGCTCACGTTGCTCAAAATGGATGGAGTGACTTTGGTTTAAGCTTCGAGCTTTTTGAACCCATTAATTTAACGGTGAGGAAATTGACGGTGACCATCGATTTGCCCGAAGGCGCGAGATTTCAATCTTCTGATGCAGAGGTACAGCCAAATATAATTCTAAGTAGCATTTACAGGGAAACGCCAATTTTCATTTTAAGCAACATCACATCTTATCAAGACCTCAACTTTACAGTGCGGTATACACACATAGTTTTTTGGTCTTCGTTTCGCCTAACACTGTGGACGCAAGCACTTGTTTTCTTCATAGGCGCAATCGTCTTTCTCTGGCAGATTCAAAGAGCACCTGTACCTGTTCCAACGACGCTCCCAATTCGTCCTGAGGAACTAAAAAACTACGTGAAAACTTATGAAGATGAAAGAAAAATTCGGCGTGAGCGTGAATCCTTGGAAGTACAGGCGAGGAAAGGACAGATTCCGAGAAGGCTTTACCGTGTGCGCAGCAGAACATTGGAAAGTCGTCTGTTGGTGCTTTCTAGAGACTTGGCTGCATTGCGAGAAAAGATTCGGGTGGCAAGTCCAAGGTACTCCGAGATGGTAAGGCAGATTGAGGTCGCTGAAACAGAGTTGCAAGGCGTAGAAGCCGATATCAGGAGGACCGAAGCACGTTATAGGCGTGGAGAAATATCTGCAGCAGCCTATCACAAACTTTTGGAGGACTCTTACAGACGGAGAGACAGAGCCAAAACAAGCATTGACGGGGTCTTGCTGAGGCTAAGAGAAGAAATAAGTTAAACCCTTACAAAGTAAACGCTTTTATTCTGGACTATTTATTTGATTAGAATCTAAAAAAACATTGGGGCGCAAGTCATGGTTGAAATCAAGATCGACAACGACAAATGTGACGGCTGCGGTACCTGCAAGGACATTTGTCCGGTGAGTGTCTTTGAAATCGTTGAAGGTAAATCCAAGGTTGTAAACGCCAATGAATGTCTTGTCTGCAGAGCATGCGAGGTTCAGTGCCCAAACGCCGCCATTCAAATAATCGAATAAACCACAAACAAAATGGCATGTCACAGCTGCCAAAACGAGGAATGAATCCGCTTAACATTGCTCATGATTTGTTCCGCTCTTCTGCGTTTTTTTGGGTTCGCCACTGGGCTGTTATCTCGAACCTTGTAGGGGACTCCAGCCATTGTTGCAATGACTGAAGTTACCATTTTTCCTAGAAAATTTAGACTATACCCACCTTCTAGGGTTGCGGCAACTCTCCCTTCACACAGTTGCGAGGCTAGATTCAAGATTTTAGAGAACAGTTCAGAGTAGCCTCTTATAGACAGGGAAAGCCCCCCTATAGGGTCAGTGTAGTGCCCATCGAAGCCTGCAGATACTAAAATGAACTGAGGCTTGTACTGCTGAATTATAGGCAAGACGATTTGGTCGAAGCCTTGCTGATAAAGCCTATCGTCAACTCTCAGCGGGAAAGGAATATTCACAGTGTAGCCAAGTCCCTCCCCTTCTCCTATCTCGTCCATATAGCCTGTTCCAGGGAAGCCTCTTGGATCTTGATGCAAACTCACGTAGAGCACCTTGTTTGTATCGTAAAAAATTTCTTGCGTTCCATTTCCATGATGTGCGTCAATGTCTAGGATTACCACACGGTTTAGACCTAAGCGATGAAGCAAGTGAGCGGCGGCTATGGCGACGTTGTTGAATAGGCAGAAACCTAGGGCATAATAAGGGCCAGCATGATGCCCAGGCGGGCGAACCAGAGCAAAAGCGTTCCGAGCCTCACCGTTGATAACTGAATTGACTGCATCAAGGATTCCTCCAACTGCCAGAAACGCCACCTCAAAGCTTTCAACGCCTACCACAGTGTCGCCAAGGTCTAATAGACCGCCTCCCGTGGCACAGGTACGCTGAACCAATTCGATGTAATCGGGTTCGTGAACTAGTTCCAAGTCCTCCAACTTAGCGGGCTTCGGAGTCAAAAACGAGCACTTTTGAGTTTCTAGAAGACGGCTTCGATTCAGTTCTTCAACGATTACCCGTAAACGATGTGGAGTATCAGGGTGGTCAGGTCCAGTGTCGTGGTCTAGATATTTAGGGCTATACACAACCGCAGTGTTCATGCTCGTTCACCCTTTGCAGATGGAAAAATTTTTCCAAAGACCTGTTTGATGAAAACGTGCTTTGTCAAGCCCTTTCTTTGAGCTAGCTGCTCTAAAGCCTTGTCTACGCCTGTTGCGTATTGAACAGCCTTCTTACTCCTCTCAACAACAAGCTCTGGGATACCAAAGTTTTTGGCAACTTGACGTAAGACTCTCTTTCGAAGAGGGTCATCCTTTGAAGTGATTTTTAAGTTGACGGGCAAACTCAGCGCTAAGTGAATAACCTCGCGGTCTATGTAAGGTAGACGCAACTCCACTTTGTGAAAGGCGCATACTGGCTCGTCTCGTTGAAAATTTGTTTCATAAGACAATGCCAAATCATGGAACATAGACTCCTGCACGGCTTTGACGCCGCCTCTCTCGTATTCCTTGAGGTATCGGTGGTAGCCTCCGAACAGTTCATCTGCGCCTTGCCCAGCCAACAAGACGTGACAGCCGATTCGAGAGGCAGTTTCAGCAGCCCAATAGAATGGAATGGCGACGCCTACCTTCATCACGTCTGGTTCTTCAATTAGCCATAAAACCCTTTTCAGCACATCTTCAACGTCAGCAACCGTGTAAGTTTGAAGGTGAAACGGGAGTTCAAGCGACTCTGCTACCCTTTGGGCTAGCCCGAGTTCGGGTTGACCCGCTAATCCTACAGAGACAAGCTTTACCTTTGAGACGCATTTTTTTGCTAGAACAGCCAGGATGGTGCTGTCTAAGCCGCCGGAGAAAGCCAAGGCGACTTCCTCAGCGTCTGAGACTCTTTCTGCAGTCGATTTTAACAGAAGGCTTTGAAGAAGGCTTGCAGCCTCATCCATGCTTATCGCTCTTTGAGGAGGCTGCTTTAAAGTGGCAACGGGGTTGAAGTCAAAGCCTTGGGCGTTTATCAACGCTAGGTTTCCAGGGGGAAACGGCTTCGCGTTTGTTATGCCGAGGGTCCACAGGGGCTTGCGCTCTGACGCCACGGCGCAGAATCGTTGGTTTTCACCGTAAAACAGAGGGCGGGTTCCCAACGAGTCTCGTCCAGCTAGGACTTTGTTTGGAGCAGCGATGGCAAAAGCGTATGAGCCGTCGAATTCTCTAATGATGTGCTTCGCGTTCTTCATGAAGTCTGGCTTGAGCCGATGCGCAATTTCATGAATGTCAGAGGTTTTGGATGGTGGAAAGAGTTGTCCTTCGAAGGCTAGGGCGTAGTCTTTTTCCGATAAGATAATTTGATGTTTTTCTCTTGTAGATATGGGCGATGAGTTGTGGCCTACTGCTGTGTTTGAAACCAGTACGTTGGGTTGGAGTTCGCTGAGGGATTTCCGCACAACTGCTGAGTTGGGCGTTGCGACGTGAAAAACGTCGGCTCCTCTGTGTGTCAACTGTTTTAGCATGAGGATAACTGCTTGAACTGCGTCTTGGCCTCGCTTGTCTAAGGCAGCAGCTATTCCGCCCATCTCATGGACTCCTGTGTTAGGTAGATGAAACCCTTGCAGGGCTTTAACATTTCGTAACATGATAGATGATTCAGGGCGGAACTGTAAACGTTATCTTTACAAGCCCTACCCATACTCTATCAGTGCTGGAGGAAACAACGAATTGCCTATCCTTCCAATCGAGGCAGACCCGATAGACACGGGACGCTACGGAACGCCTGAAATGCGCCGAATCTTTCAGGAGGAAAACCGCGTACAAAAGATGCTGGATGTGGAAGCCGCCCTAGCGTGGGCGCACGCCGAGGTTGGCGACATTCCGAGGAAAGATGCTCAAGCAATCATCGAAAACGCTACGATAAAGCGGGTTAAAATCGGTCGTGTTAAGGAAATCGAGAAAGAAATCAAGCATGACCTGATGGCTTTGGTTCAAGCGCTGTCTGAAGTTTCTGGACCAAGCGGAGCCTACGTACATCTAGGAGCCACCAGCTCGGATATCGTTGACACAGCCACAGCACTACAACTCAGGGAGGCTTCAGACCTCATCGAGAAAAGACTAAACGACTCTGAGAAAACGTTGCTGAAGAAGGCTGAACAACACAAGAATACGATTATGATGGGCAGAACCCATGGACAACACGCGTTGCCAATCACTCTAGGGTTCAAGTTTGCGGTTTGGGTAAGAGAAATCGCTAGGCACATAGAGCGGCTGCGTCAGTGCCGTGAACGCTTGCTGGTTGGCAAGATGAGCGGCGCTGTTGGAACCCAAGCTGGGCTTGGACCACACGCCTTGAAGATTCAAGAATTAGTGATGAAAAAATTAGGCTTGAAGCCCGCAGACATCTCCACCCAGATTGTTCAACGCGACCTATACGCTGAGTTTGTGTGCGTACTCGCTGGAATCGCTTCCACGCTGGACAAGGTTGCCACTGAGATTCGGGAGTTGCAGCGACCCGAAATAGGCGAGTTGGCTGAGCCGTTTGAAAGAGCCAAGCAAGTTGGAAGTTCAACCATGCCTCACAAACGCAACCCAGAACTTTGCGAGCGAGTCTGCGGATTGGCAAAAATCCTGCGCAGCCTCGTTGTTCCAGCCTTGGAGAACGTTCCAACTTGGCATGAGCGAGATTTGACGCAGTCTTCTGCCGAACGTTTCATTCTTCCAGAGGCTTGTATCCTCACAGACTACATGCTTACCCTCATGAACAATATTTTAGTTAATTTATGGATTAACCCGCAGAAAATGCAGCAGAACATAGAGTTGACGCATGGAAGAGCCATGTCCGAAGCGGTGATGATAGCCCTAGTCAAGAAAGGAATGAATCGACAAAAAGCCCACGAACTTCTCCGAAACCTAACCATCCAAAGCGAAACGGAAAAGCAACCCTTCAAAAAGATGCTATTACAAGACAAAACTATACGAGAAAAGCTAAGTGAAAAAGAAATTGCCAATGCTTTAAACCCACGCAACTATTTAGGCACAACAACAAAACAAATAGAACTCGTCATAAAAAAGACTCGACGTGAGAGAAGAAGCAGAAGATTATGATTTTAAGATCATCATAGTTGTTTGACTATGAATATTTGGAAGAGTAGGCACTTTCAGATAGGGTTCATTTTATGGCTAGTCAGTCCCCTCTTCTCAAGGTGACTTAGGGGCTTTAGGATTTTTCATTCCTTTTGAAGTTGCATTCTTTTTCGCTTGGGTTCTACCGCCGATCACCTTCATTTTATTTTTCATAGCAGTAGAAAAGAAAAGTAGACAACAAACGCCAAAGGCTAGCTCAATTCGAGGTTACTAATATGCAAGTTTAATCGAGTTAATATTCTGTTAGGGCTCTTTGTTCCCAGTCTTCGCCTTTTTTGAGTTTCTTCCACTCCTCAGCCTTAATGTAGCCTCCCACTTGATCCTTTATTTTTTTAGCCAGTTTGGGTCCGATTAATGGTAGGCTGGTTAACTGTTCTATGGGCGCCTTTTTTAAGTCGTCTAATGTTTTTAAGCCAGCATTGTAGAGTGTGCGTGCTCGAACCCTTCCTATTCCTTCCAATCTTACTAGAGGCAACAGTTCAGCTTTGACGCCTTTCTCGATGCGTTCCATGACCTTGTCTAACAAGCGCAGAACGTCCTTGGGAGTTTCGAAAAGCCGTCCCAACTCGTGTGAAGCGTACAGTAGCCAACGTGCTGAATCAATAACCCTATACAAGTCGCCAGGCTGCACCCTAAACTGCTCGATCATCTGCTCCTCACTAGCTTCCTCAATCCAACTCTGCAGAACCCAAGCCGTCTTCGCCTCACCCAAAAACTCCTCGTAAGCGATTCGGTCTTCCCACTGGTCTGGCACTTCACTCATAAACTCGTTGCGATGCTGATCCACGAAAAGAGCTAACTCGTCGATTTCGCTTGAGTAAGGACGTAAACGCGGAAAAATGTCAGGCGTGTGAGCAATCATCTGCAGAAAACTCAGGTCACTCATCAATGGCGCCCGTCTTTTTAATGCATCTCTTATTATGACTCCTGAAACCGGGTCGATGTATAACTCACTGATCCTTCTTCCAAACCTTGTGGCATAAATGTTGTCTCCACTCACCTCAATCATTTTTTCATCATACAAAAACTTCAAAATCTTGACAATAACTGCCTTAATCGCGCGTGGATCATACTGATACGCATAGAAAGTTTTCCCAAAGAAATCATAAATCCCCTGTTCTGTGTGCGCGAAATCCGCTGCAATCGTAGCCAAAACATGACCACGCAAAATGCGCTCCACAGCGAGTTTCGACCAGATGCGCTCGGGTTGAGCCATCACGTAGCTTTCCATCAAATAATCGCGTTCATCCTCGGTTTTGGCAATGAGCAACGCCTCACCCATCTTATCATACCGAGGCCTACCAGCTCTGCCAGCCATCTGCTTGTATTCGAGCACGGTGATCGGATAATAACCATACCCAAGCTCATAACGACGATAATCGTGTATAATCACAATTCTAGCGGGCAAGTTGACGCCGAAAGCCAACGTAGGCGTAGCGGTTAAAACCTTAATTTTTCCCTCCCTAAAGCCCCCCTCAATCAACCTGCGATGAGCACCACCCAAACCAGCGTGGTGAAAGGCAGTTCCACGCTTGACAAGCTCAGCTAACAGCTCGCTCACTCGGGTTCGTTCTCCAGCCGCAGCGATCTCTTCTGCTAGGCGCACCAAGCTACGCTTCATAGGCTTGGACAACAGTTCCTCAACCTCCGACGAAGCCTTCTTGGCTAGGCTGACCGAATTCTTCCTAGTCGCAGCGAAAATGAGCGCTTGTCCACCAGTTTTGATAGTGTTTAAAGCGAGGTTTATGGCTGGATTAGCCGAGTGCTTCTCAATTTTTAAGGCGCCTCCATCCTTGAACTGAATTTCATTTTGAAGAAGCACACCTTCCTTCAACACGATGGGACGCCACTCAGTTGTTATCGAATGAGCCTTCAACCATTCAGCCGCCTCCTCAGCGTTCTTTACTGTAGCGCTCAACGCTAGGAGTTGAGCGTCTGGGTTGATTTGCATGAGTCGAGCAAGCACCACTTCCAATGTTGGTCCACGTTCAGCGTCGTTTAGCAAATGGACCTCGTCTGCGATTACAAGCGAGACTTCATCCATCCATTTGGCTCTGTGCCTCAACAACGAGTCAGCCTTCTCATTCGTTGTAACTATGATGTCGTATCGTTCGAGCCAAGGGTCACTGCTGTCAAAGTCGCCCGTGCTGATGCCCACGCTGATTTTTCTCCCGCTTCTTTTCTTGATTCCAGTGTATTTTTTGAATTCAGCGAATTTCTCGTTGGCAAGTGCCCGCAAAGGCGTCAAATAGAGAACCTTACTATCCTTCTCAAGTATGTGTTTGAGAGCACAGAATTCAGCTACCAGAGTCTTACCAGACGCCGTTGGACTCGCCAAAACCAAGTTTTTCCCCTCTAACGCCCTTGCTTTGAGGGCTTCTTCCTGAGGCGGATACAACTCAGTTATCCCTGAGTTGATGATGACCTCTTTCGCCGAGTCGGGTATGGACAGGTCTTCAACTCTCAATTAACTGCGCCTTTTCTCCAGCATACTCAAAGAAACAAACCAACTCTAAACCATATTTGAATCCTATTAGGCTCCAAATAGAGGGGCTAGGCCTACCCTGCGTACACACAAACACAAAGCATGCTTCCACCAACATCACCCAAAAGCGACTACGTCTTCTTCAAGTAGCCCTCTCGCGGCGAATACACAGTGCCATCCTTAATCAACTGCCCTATCAAACGCTCAGCTTCCATAGCATTAATCTCGTGCTCAGACCCTAACCTCTGCACAAGCGCCGCTTTCTCCACAATCCCCGTCTCCTTTTCCATCTCAATTATTTTACCCAGTATCACTTGCAGTTTGTCACGCATACTCTTGGGTCTGCCCGTCATGATAATGTCAATGTCCTGCTTGCCAGACGTAACGTCGATGCCAACCTCTTTCAGCGACAGTCCCATAATTCTGATAGCGGCTTCAGCGTCTTCGGCGAGAACCTCTTTTCTAAAGGCAACACGGGCTCTCGCCTCAGCCAACCGCACAAGCGATTCCAGTTGACGGGCGGTTATGGCTATGGGCGTGCCCTCTGTCTCACTTGCTGAACGCATCTCTAGGTAGAAGTCTTTGAGGCGTTGAAGGGCTTCCTCGGTTAATTGAGGCTTCATGTTTTTTGTGTAGCTGATGTATTTACGCAGCAAATTCGGTGGGATGGGAGATTCTGCTGGAGCGGTGCCTCTCTTGTGAAGGTCGAGTATGTGCTCGGTCATCTTCGTGTCTGCTTCCTTTTCTGGCACATCTCTCAGCACGAAAATAAGGTCGAATCTGGATAAAATAGTGATAGGTAGGGGTGTGTTCTCGGCAACCGTCCTGTATGGTTCATATCTTCCTAAAGATGGGTTGGCTGCGGCTAACAATGCGGTTCGTGCGTTTAACGTGGCTACTATGCCGCCTTTTGCCACTGAGACCGTGTGTTGCTCCATCGCCTCGTGGATGGCCACTCGGTCTTCGGGACGCATCTTGTCGATTTCGTCTATGCAGGCGACGCCCTTGTCGGCGAGCACCAGCGCCCCAGCTTCGAGGGACATTCCGCCACCTCGTTCGCGGAGCACCGCTGCGGTTAAACCAGCCGCGGTTGTTCCTCTTCCTGATGTGTACAAGCCTCGTGGTGCTATTCTCGCCACGTACTGGAGCAGTTGGGATTTGGCGGTTCCGGGGTCGCCTATCAGGAGGACGTTCATGTCGCCTCGTATGGTGATGTCGGGGAGTTGTTTGAGAACTGCGCCGAAGAGGAGGTACATTAGGGCTTCTTTGATGTGTTCGTAGCCGTAGATTGAGGGCGCGATTGAACGTATGACCTTGCGGTGCACCCATGGGTCTCGGGCTAACTCGAGTATTTGTTTTTCTTCTTCTGGTGAGGCTATTGCTGCCTCTGGTTCTTTGCTTAGCACGTCTATGTAGTTGCCGTCTAGGTGCAGTCTGAACACGCGTGACTTGCCAACGCCGGGGACCGTTGGGGCTACTGCTCTCACAACGCCGATTACGGCTACGTGGTCGCCTGGTCTGGCGATGTCGGCGAGTTCTCTTCCCGCTAGTTCTATGTTTAGCCATCGTGGTAGTTGCCCAGGCGGGAGGTCTTCGGGTCTTTCCTGTATGCGTATGCGTTGGAAGTCTATGAATTTGGATTCTTCTTGGACGAAGTCGAATGGTCCTTTGCTTCTGCAGGCTGGGTCGCTGCAGGCGAATGGCGCTCGTAAGAAGGGTCCTGTTTGGTCTATGTATTGTATGGTTTCGCAGCGTTTGCATTTGAACGCGGCTCGCATAACCATGGGTTGGACGGGTGTGGCTCTGACTACGATGCCTTCGACCATGGCTAGGTTGCCTATGTGGGCTGAGCCCAAGATGCGCAGTGGTACTGTTGTGGGTAAGCCCTTGAACCTTACGCTGACGCTTTCTATTTCAGTGGCGTATTCTGGAGCCTCTATCTGGAGTTGGGCGTATGCTGCCTTGTCTGCGTGTCTCATGTATGTGTCTGGGTTTTCAACGAGGTTTTGGGCGAAGTCTCGGTCGGCGGCTAGGAGTTCTTCGAAGTCTACTGTTAGTGAGGTGGTGCCTGCTATAGCCATTTGGCTGATGCGTCTGCGGTATTTGTCTTGTTTCAGAAAGTCTTGGAACCGTTGCTGCGGGTCAGCCGTTATTGTTTCTTCGGTCATGTTTCATCCGCCTCTTTTAGGATTTTGTTTTTCCAGTCGTCGATGATTGTGTGTAAGCGTGTGTATAGTATGCGTTCTTCTTGGGCTAAATCTTTTAGTGTTTGGTTTGTTTGTTCGGGTGAGGAGGCTAAGGAGACGATTTTTCTTAGGCGTATGTTGACTATGTCGTGGGCTAGGCGCATGACTTTTTCGTATTCTTTTAGTTTGTCTGGGTTTCCTATGGCGCCTCGTTTTAGTGTGGCTAGGTATCGTCTTAGTTTGGGGTAGAAGTCTTCTTGTATGGGTGAGAGTTGCCTAGCTTGTTGGATGCTTTCTTTCCAGCTTATTTTGTGGAGTTTGATTGAGTCTAAGGTTTCTTCTTCTCTTAGCTTTGCTATGCCTGCTTTTTCGAGTTCTTGGGCTATCCAGTGTTTGACTTCTTGTTCTGTTCCTTCTTGGAAGGGTCCGATTTTTATGCCTGCGAGTTGGATTTCTGGGTGATTGCGGTTGATTGTTATTTTGGTGGGTGTGTTTTCGTAGATGAAGTCTGTGGTTTTGATGGATGGGTGTGTTTTGTGTGGTTGTGTCAACGTGGAGTGTGCACTTCTCCTTTTCTCTCAATGAGAAAGACTGAGTAAGACAGATGAAGTTTTCTGAATTTAAGCTTAGTAGTGGAAAGAGAGGTGGATTGCCTATTGCTTATGTGCTCTGTTAGGTAGACCTCTTATCTACTCGTGGGGGGAAAATTTTTTGTTCGGTTTGGGTTAGCGTTTGTTTGTGTTTTGGGTTCTGTTCTTGGGGCGGTTGTTGTTTCGTGTTGTGTTTGAGTTGATTTTGAGGTGGTTTGTAGGTGATTTCTTGGTGGTTTAATGGGTATTTGTTGGTGGTTTTTGAGACGAGTTTGTGTATGTGTGTGCGCACACTAGACCTAGCCCCTCTATTAGGCTCCAAATATGATTTGTATCGTTTGATAGGGTGTTGTTTTGCAGGAGGTGGCTAACGCTTTGTGGAGGGCTGTGGGGTTGAAGAGGATTTCTGAGGCGGATGCTGAGGAAGCGTTAGAGGCGTGGAACGACATGAGAATAGAAATGCATGGGCTAAGTTGGGCTCAGACAGCACAGGCATTAAACATTGCGTGTGATTTGGATCAGCGCAAAATTCCGAGCTCCAAAATACGTGCGTGGAAACTATACGTTTGATAGCCTTAAGAAACTCTATGATGTTCTATCACAAATAAGAAGTGTTAGCGAACTTGAGCTAAGTTCATACATTTTTGGTCTCGCAAAAGATGGAAGGATAAACATCAGCAAATATGGTTTGTCTATTGACCTGAAACTAGACACCCCAGATTATGCTTTAGCAAAAGCGTTAGCTAGGAAAGTCGGTTTAATTGTCGGATTGGAAAGATTCAGACCTGATAGAGAAAAAATTCGAGCTTTTGCAAAAGCTTTCGACTCCGCTAAGTCTCGAGAATGAGTGAAAGAGTAACCAAAAACAACACCTACCTAAACGGCAAATCCACCAGCGGCACAACCACCTAGGTCAAAGACGTCAGCCCAGCATAAACACTAAAAACTATCGTTCTATATTTTTCCTTCTTTCTTTAGGGCTTTGATTTCGGCTTCAATCTGCTCTATGGTAAGTTTTTCTGTAGCCTTTCTCAGCTCGACAACAGAGTCTCCATAGTGTCTTCTAATCTTGCCGATAAATTTGATTGCCCTCTTGGCTCCAAGCTCTTGTACAAGGGCTTCAAAGGGCACTTCAACCGTTACTATGCGCTGTGTCGTCGTCTTTTCACCCTCCATCTTTCCTGCAAATAAATAATTGGATTTCTTACTTTTAACCTATACTTCTTCTCAGCAGCAAGTCTCTCAATGCAAATCTTCCTATCCAAAACCTCGTCATCACAAGTGAGAAAGAAACCAGCCTTGCCAAGGCAAGCAGCCGATACGTGCAAAGCGTCTAAAGAGTTGAGACCGCATGTGGAAGAGAACTCTCGGGCTAAAGCGATGAGCTGCCTACTACTGGCAATGTTTGTTGAGCTTAAGGTTCTCTCAAAACCTCTAATGTCTTTTCTTTTCAATGGGTCAAGAATTTGTTCAACCTCAAACTTCACGTAATCAGAGCTTACAATCTCGATTTCGCCACGCAAAACCATGTCAACAATTTCCAAAAATGCTCTGGACTCAACTCGAACGCGCCTATTACTTTGGTCATCCAGAGGTCTGCAGTAAACATTTGTATCTAAGTAAATTCGTTCCACCATTCTACCCACATGGATGAAATGCTTGAATCTATTGTGAATAAGGCGTTTACGTAATCTTTAAAAGCGTGTTGGAGTTATCCCTCATACTCTAGGTTTACATATGTAAAGGTGAGAATCGAAGATGAGTGAACGTGTAACCCACAACAGCGCTTACCTAAACGGTAAATCCACCAGCGGAACAACAACCCGAGTTAAAGACGTGTCACCCACAAGCGGCATGTGTCCCCTTTGCATCCGAGACTGCCCCATCCTCTGCGAAATCAGCCTCAGCGCCTTCAGAGGAAGAGAAGCCCTATACCCCGAACCCGTCCAATTCGGCGCTAGTACCGCCGGAGCCCTCAAAGACTTCCAACTAGACTGGAGCCACTTCAATATTCATGCTTCTCTCTTTGGCGCAGAAGGCATCGAACCAAACAGCGACATAGCACTATTCGAAAACGCAGACGTCACAACCAAAGTAGCAGGCATCCCACTAAAAGTCCCAATATTAACAGGAGCATTCGGCTCAACAGAAGTAGCCAGAGTCAACTGGGAAGGCCTAGCCATAGGCGCAGCGTTAGCAGGAGCCATCATCACCGTAGGCGAAAACGTCTGCGGCATGGACATGGAATCCAAAATCACAAACAACAAAGTCACAGAAAGCAGAGAACTAAAACGCAGAGTAGACTTATTCCGCAAGTTCTGGGACGGAAAACACGGCGACATAATCGTACAAACAAACGTAGAAGACCAACGCCTTGGCGTAGACGTATACGCCATAAACAAGTTAGAAGTCAACGTAATCGAACGCAAATGGGGACAAGGAGCCAAAGCCATAGGCGGCGAAGTCCGCATACGAGACCTAGAAAAAGCCATCACACTCAAAAAAAGAGGCTACATAGTCATACCCGACCCAGAAGACAAAGCCGTACAACAAGCCTTCAAAGAAGGCGTCTTCAAAACATTCGAACGCCACAGCCGAGTAGGCATGCCACAACCCAAAACATTCCAAGAAGACATAGACTGGCTCAGAAAACAAGGAGCCAAACACATCACCCTCAAAACAGGCGCCTACCGCCCCTCAGCCGTAGCCTGGACCATGAAAATGGCATCCCAAGCCAAAATAGAAGCGGTCACATTCGACGGCGCAGGAGGCGGAACAGGCATGAGCCCCGTGCCCATGATGGACGAGATGAGCACCCCAACAGTCTACCTAGAAACCCAAGTCCTAAAATGCGCCAACATCCTCAAGAAAAAAGGCAGGTTCATACCCGACCTCGTCATGGCAGGAGGCTTCATCAGCGAAACCCAAATCTACAAAGCAATAGCCCTGAGCAACTACGGCGACGGTCCCCTAGTCAAAGCCGTCTTGATGGCTCGGTCACCATTGACAGCCGTCATGAAATCTTCGTACTTCGCCCAACTAGCCAAAGAAGGACGCCTAGCCCGAACATTCGCCGACAGGTTCGGCACCACACCCGACAAATTCTTCATAGCCGCACCCCACCTAAAAAAACAGTTCAGCGAGAGAGCTAACGAAATCCCATGGGAAGCCGTAGGACTATACACATACCTATACGACCGAGTAGGCGTCGGACTCAAACAACTATTAGCAGGCTCACGCAAATGGAAGCTAAACCTTATCAACCGCAAAGACCTCATGGCTCTAACCGAGAGAGCCGCCAAAGTCACGGGCATCCCCTTGGCTGAAGACGCCGAAGCCGAAGAAATGGAACGCATCCTACTAGACTAAAACCACCATCCCCCCTCTATTTTTCTTCCAACCGTGAAAGTGTTTTATGCCAGTTCTTAGCCATCTATTACGCTGCAAAGAAGGAGCAAACACCCTTGAGCTTCGAGATGTGGGCAGAAAAATATCGACCCAAGAAACTGAACGAGATGATGAATCAAACCGAAATCGTCGCCCGACTGGAGAGCTTTGTCAAGAACCGCAACGTTCCACACTGCATTTTTGCGGGTCCGCCTGGAACTGGCAAGACCACAGCCGCCCTCTGCTTAGCCCACGACCTGTACGGTGAGGGTTTCAGGGAGCATTTGATGGAGCTGAACGCCAGCGACGAACGCGGCATAAACGTAGTTCGTGAAACCGTGAAAACGTTTGCCCGCATCAAGTCGATCGGGGAAATCCCGTTCAAGATTCTGATCCTAGACGAAGCTGACAACATGACCAGCGATGCGCAGCAGGCTCTGAGGCGGACTATGGAGCGCTTCACCGAAACCTGCCGATTTATTCTCATAGCCAATTACAGTGGCAAGATTATCGAGCCTATTCAGTCTCGCTGTGCGCCCTTTCGGTTCACGTACTTGTCGCGTGAAGACCAAGACACGTATCTGCATCGCATCGCAGTTCAAGAAAAAGTGAAGCTAGGAGACAAGGGTTTGGAAGCCATCTTCGAAGTGAGCGGAGGCGACCTGCGCCGAGCCATCAACACGTTGCAGGCTGCAGCTTCTTTGGGTAAACTCATTGACTCTGACACGGTTTATTCGGTTATTGGTAGGGCTAATCCTGCTGATGTACGTGGTATGCTGGATTTGGCTATGAAGGGTGATTTTATTGGTTCACGGGAGAAACTGCGCGAGATGATTTTGAAGTATGGTGTGGCTGGGAGCGACATTATCAGGCAGATTCACATTGAGATTTTCCGCATGAAGGACGTGCCCGAACCGTGGAAGGTCAGGTTAGCCGATGTTATTGGGGAGGTTGATTTTCGTTTGGTTCAGGGCAGCGACGAGGAGGTTCAGCTGAGCGCTCTGTTAGCCCGTTTAGTTGAGGCTGGCACTGAGATGAGGAAGGGCTAGGTCACTAAGCATGTACGCTGCTTGGACGGTTAAGCACAAGCCCAAGACACTCAGCGAAGTTGTGGGCAACGAAGAGGCTATTGAAAAGCTTGCGAGCTGGGTCAAATCGTGGGATAAGGGAATACCAAGGAGAAGGGCTGTGTTCCTTTACGGTCCGCCTGGCATCGGAAAAACAGTGAGTGTTGAAGCGCTAGCCCATGATTTAGACATGGAGTTGGTTGAACGCAACGCCAGCGATTATCGCACTGAGGAGGCTGTTCAGCGTTTTGCGGGATTGGCGTCTCAGTACGGCACCTTGTTCGGTAAGAAACGGTTGATTTTGTTTGACGAGTTGGACGGGATCACGGGCAAGGAGGACCGTGGCGGAGTCGGTGCCATAACCAGCATTGTTAAGACTGCGCAGTGTCCCATCGTTTTGATTGCCAACAACGCTTACGACCCTAGATTAGGAGCTCTGCGCTTCTACTGCCTTCTTATCGAGTTTAAGAAGCCGCCTGCGGGCGAGGTGATGAAGCATCTAAGCAGGATTTGTAAGCGTGAGGGCATTGCGGCTGATGAGGCAGCGCTGAAGTTTGTTGCTCAGCGCAGTGAGGGCGACGTGCGCTCGGCTATGAATGACTTGCAGGCTTTGGCTCAGGGCAAGACTAGGCTCACTTTTGAAGATGTTTCTTGGCTGGCTTACCGCGACCGTAAAGAAGCGATTTTCAGTGTTTTACGGTTGATTTTTTATGGCAAGAGCGCCGAGGCGGCTAAGCGGGCTGTGGACATGGCTGATGTTGACCCGGATATGTTGTTTGAGTGGATTTATGAGAACCTGCCGCATCATTTGCGAGACCCGAGTGATTTGTCGAGGGCTATGGATTCGTTGGCTACGGCTGACTTGTATAGGGGGCGGATTAGGGCTTCGCAGAATTGGATGCTCACCCGCTACGTGGTTGATTTTATGACTGCTGGCGTGGCTATGGCGAGGGAGAAGACTCAGCCAGCTGGTTTTGTGCCCCTAAGGTTTCCAGAACGCATACGAATGCTGTCAAGGATGAGGAGTGAACGCCAGATGCGGGCGCAGGTAGGGTTGAAGATAAAGAGACGCTGCCACATATCGGCGAACAGAGCAAAAAAAGAGATTCTGCCCTACCTACGCATCATATTTGAAAACAACGCAGAAATGGCTGCTGGATTGGTCAAGTGGTTCGATTTTGATGAGGCAACGATAGAGTATCTGGCTGGTACTAAAAAACAGGCAAAAGCTGTTCTTAAGGGTGTTGTCTAAGCGCTACTTAACAAAAGGTTTAAATTCTAAGCGATTCATTGATTTTCTTGGTGATATACATGAGTCACTTAGCAACGGTGTCCAAGAAGGGGTTAATGACTATTCCTAGTGAGATTAGGCGTAAGTATGGGCTTAAGGAGGGAGATAAAGTTCGCATAATAGAACAAGGTGGAGTATTGGTAATTGTTCCTTTGACAGATATTAAGACTCTTCACGGCTTAGGTGCTGAGTACAAGGAAAAACTTTTGAGAGGAATTAAGGAACTTGAGGAGGAGCATGATGAAGAGGCAAAAGCATGAAAACATATGTCTTCGATGCGGGTGCTTTGACTCTCCTTCTCTCGGGTGATGAACGTTTAACAAGTTGCGTGAATGAAATTTCTCGTGAAACAGCTAAAGCTTACACTTCAGTCGTCAATTTGGCAGAGTTATATTATAAGACAACAGACACGATTGGTCGAGAAACTGCGGACGCATGGTATTTTAGGATTTTAAACTCCAATGTGGTAGTTGTTTCAGCCGACGCTCCGTTTGCCAGAGAGGTCGGCATCTACAAGAGTAAATACAGACGTTTGTTATCCCTAGCAGACTGCTTCGCCATGACTTTGGCTGTGAAAGAAAAAGCCCAACTGCTGACCACAGACAGCGACTTTCAAGAAGTGAAAGAAATACAAGTAAAATATTTACCAATACAATCTTTGTAAACAAAGCAGAATAGTGGCAGGCTTAACAAAATGGCTAGACCTAGACGAAGCAATGATAGAATACTTGGCTGGAGGCAAAAGACAAACAAAACAAATAATAAAAAACCTAAGCTAACCGAAATATATTTTCTATTCAGTAGTCTAAAGTAAGAAATAGATGATGTTGATGACACTCTCTAAACAAGAACTGAGAAAAATGTTTTTGAAGGTTCTATATGAATGCTTACATGGCACTATGAAAGGGCATTCATGGGGAATGGACAGTATAATCCCTAATTGGATCAACAAATACTACAAATACACGTTGTCTGACAAGGAAGTTCAATTGACTTTAGAAGCAGTTCAAGAATTACAAAATTCTGGATACCTCGTAGGGGATTCTTCTCAAAGAGATGACAACTGGTTGACCCTTACAGAAAAAGGATTGAACCTTGTTAAAAGTCAAAAAGAGCCCGAAATATTTGGCGTGAGGCTTGAGGAAGTGGTTCTAGATCAACAATTACTTGAAAAATGCGTAAGTCTATTCAATGATGGCGATTATGAGACAGCAATTTTTGCGGCATTTAAACACGTCGAAGAAAGAGTAAGAACAACTGCAGAAGCAGACGCCTCGGATGTCGGCGTAAATCTGATGACTCTTGCTCTTCATCCTCAAAATGGGAAACTTGTAATTCCAAAATGTCAACAACCTGCTGAACAAGAAGGTGTATACAATCTATTTAAGGGGGCTATACAATTTTTCAAAAACCCAAGCAGTCATCGCAGTGTTGACTATGAGAAAAGAATGGAAACAATTAAGATAATTGCCTTTGGGGATCTACTTCTAGAGATACTTTCTTCCGCAGAACTCAAATGAAAAAATCTTCTCAAAACTTAATTTTTCCTTTTTTTCTTCACGTGTTGTTTTCTCTCAATTTTTCAAAGACTTGTAGTATGGTTGTCGTCTTTTTACAGCTGCAATAAACAGTTCCTTCAATTCGTCATCGTTTGCGCCTTTTCTCATAGGCGTCAGAACATCCACAAGATTATCCGTAACCATCAAACAAGGCTTCAAAAAACCATCACTCGTCACGCGCAGACGCGTGCAACGGGCGCAAAACTCACTGTTCTCGATGGGGTGAACAACCTCAACACGTAAACCATCAGACAATGAATAAACGCGTCTGCTCTGCATGTCACCACGTACTTGAATATTTGAAGCCTGCTTCTTCAACCCTTCTTCAATGTTATCCAAAGGGTGATGATACCGCCTGTAATACGGGTCTCGAACGTTTACGGGCTCCAACTCCAACAACTGCAAAATCACGCCGCTCTTTCTGGCAAAGTCCATCATTCCAGCAACCTCATGCTCATTCACGCCGTGCAGAACAAGCATGTTCAACTTAACTGGGTACAAGCCTGCCTTAACCGCAGCGCCCACACCACTCAACACGTCGCCTAAGTCTCCGCCGTTCAACTCACTATAAGTTTTCATATTGAGCGAAGGCAAGTTCACGTTAACCCGCCTCAACCCGGCAATGCGTAAAGGCTTAGCCAAAACAGCCAAACGAGTCCCGTTAGTGGTCATAGACAAATCATGCAAACCATTAATCCCAGCCAAACCCTCCACAATCGTCAATATGTCCTCTCGAAGAAGGGGTTCACCACCCGTCAACTTAACATGATTAATGCCCAATTCAACAGCCACGCGTACAATACGCACAACTTCATCTGCTGTCATCTCCCGCAAACCCGAACCAGGCGTCTGCCCCTCACGATGACAATAAGGACAGCGCAGGTTACAGCGTTGGGTAAGCGAAACCCTTAGATTCAGCGTTGGGCGCCCGCAAGCATCGAACAAGACCACTTTAACGCCTCAGCCGTTACCTTCCACGGGCGTGGAGAATAATATGCCCAACTTCGGGTAATATAAGCCTTTCAACACACAATTTTACAGCCTGAGGAGAACCGGGCAAACAAAAAACAGCCTTACCCCTAACCACACCAGCAATGGCACGGGTCATAACCGCCGCCGAACCAATCTCCTCATAGCTCAGCCACCTGAAAACTTCGCCGAAACCAGGCAACAGCTTGTCTAACAACGGCTCAACAGTTTCGATAGTGACATCTAGGGGATTGATTCCCGTTCCGCCACAAGTGATTATGGCGTCTACTTGCCGCGACTGCAAAGCCTTCCTCACACTGGCTTCAATAAGCCTTCTATTGTCGGGAATCAAATCGCGAACAGAAACAGAATGCCCATAAGCCTTCAAAGCTTCCACGATCAAGTCGCCAGACTCGTCCCAAACTTTTTTCCCAGCTTCCAAATCTTGAGAACGACTCGTGCTAACAACGATAACTGCAAACCCCAGTTTTTTTGGCGCCTCTTCTTTGTGAATCCGTGCTGTTTCACTCATGAAGGTCGTTGTCTCCCTTTGCCCGTCACTACTTTTCCCGCTTAATCTTTCGCACAACGTGAACGTTTTCAATGGTTGTGGTTGGATACTGCCCCTTAGCATCTTTTTCATATTGTTTGGTCATGTCCCAAACGGTCAATAACGCCACAGACGCAGCGACTAAGGCTTCCATCTCCACGCCGGTCTGAGCCCGAGCCTTAACGGTTGCCTCAACCTCAACCGCTGAATCGTCTACAATGTTCAGGTTTACATTCACGTTGGTTAATGGAAGAGGGTGACAAAGAGGAATCAAAGAACTCGTGTCTTTAGCTGCTAATATACCCGCAACCTTAGCCACATCAAACGGGTCTCCCTTCTCAATGCTGCCCGCCTTAATCAAGCGAATAGTCTCAGACCTAAGTTTAATGCGTCCTTTAGCCGTGGCTTCACGAGAAACCTCAGGCTTTCGTGTTATGTCCACCATAGTCATGGGTTTTTCACCATGAATTTATCCTTTATTAAATTCTGCAACTATCCAGCTTATTTACTTGTTCCAGCCATCAACCAGTTCCCTTATCATCCTCGCCCTAGGATTCTCCTCATTATACCTAAAGATGCGGATTCGCCCAAAGTTCTTGTGCCTAACAATCCCCGAATCCTCCAGAACACGCAGGTGAAGGCTAGTCGTGGCGTAGTTGAGCTTTGCCCGACGAGCTATTTCTGTGATGTTGAGCTCGCCGATTTCAACCAGAATCCTGAGAATCTTCATCCTACCCTTCGAAGAGAAAACTTCCTCGATAGACATGACCTTCTATACTCCTAACGTCTTGCTCAGTTCTTGCTCTAGTTCAGCTGCTGAAACATGGGGCAAGCTAATCAAGGTAGTCTTGCCTCTCAATCCCGCACTAGACGGCTCGGTTTTGATCACGTCCAAGGCGGACAACCCTTGCACGTACTTCCAGAGTTGTGTGTGCCCCCGCTTCTCTTCACCGTATTCTTCGCAGACAATGGCGTAGGCGTTTTCAGCTTCACCCATGGAGAGGTAGGCAGCGCCCGACTGCTTGAATCGACGAGCTACGCCCAGCAGGAAGAGTTTTTCATGCCGACTCAGTGAGGACACGGTGTCCTTTCGCACAACAGGATAGACGCTTACAGACGCCTTCCTAACATGCTCGGGCAACACCTCAATTGCGTTGTCATTGTCGGCGTATTTGCCTGAGCGCCACAACAGCTCGATGGCGTAGCGAGCGTCGCCTCCTGCTGACTCTGCGTCTATTGCTATGAGGTTGAGTGTCTGCGAGTTGACTGTGTTGTCGTTGAAGGCTGAGGCCACGCGGTCGTTTAGGATGTCGAGGAGCTGAGCCCTGGAGTACTCGCCCAACTGGATTAAATTGTGCTGCATCGTGCTTCTTGTGCTGGAGTCCAATGTGTTCATGGGGGTTGTGTCGCGAATTATTCCTATCAATGAAAGTCTCTGTGTTGTTTTTGCTTGGTCTTCGTGCACTCGTGTTAGGCTGTAGAGCGCATCAGTGCCCTCTGCGCGTATGAGCGAGTCTAACTCATCCAAGGTGAGAATAACATAGGCTCTTTGTTCCTCTAACACTTGCATGAGCGCTTGAAGAAGCTCTTGGGCGGAGTAGCCTCTTCTCGGAAAGTTGGGCGCAAATTGTAAGATTACGCGTTGAAGGATCATGAAGAAGCTGCCCTTGCACTCGCGGCAGTTCACGTGAACATAACGAAGGTTGATTCCCCTCTGCTGGACTGTCTTGGCAATGGTTTGTCCGAAGTGTTGAGCGAGAACGGTTTTTCCTGTTCCGATTTTTCCAGTTATTAATACCCTCTGGGTCATTTTACCTGGGCTTTCTGTGGCGAAGCGGAAGAACTGGTTTAAGAGGTTGAGTTGCTGCTCTCTGTGGGGAAGACGAGAAGGGACATAGTTAATGTCGAGTTTGCCCTCGTCTCTGAAGACGCTGGAATAAGCTCGCATAAGTAACCAACCTCTTTTGTTTGAAGTCTAGCATGCGGATGTGATTTATGGTTTTTGTTCATTAAAGAGGAAATTGAAGTCATACAAGATTGGAAGTGTTAACAAGTTCCTAGTCTCCTTACGAAGCTTTAAAGAAAAAAGTCATGGGCATCCTTTTGTCGATGCTCTATGGATCAGTCGGTGCGGAACCATCTTTGAAGTTCGGTTTGTTTTCTGCTGGCGTAGAACGTTTTCATTCTTTCAATGACTGTTGCCACTCTCTCCCGAGAGAAGTCTCGTTGGCTGCACAGAAAATCATACAGCTCTTCTTCGTGCAGTTCGCTGTAATTAAGCTTGTAGTCTGTGGTAACCTCTGGCTCTAAGAAAAACCTCTTAACCTCAAGGTAATTTTGAGCGTTAAGCGAGCTCTCGATCTCGCTGGGCATGTTCTCGATTTTTCCGTAGTTTTTGATGAGGTTGAGCGCTGTTTTGGGTCCGATTCCCTTCAAGCCCTCGTTGAAGTCTGTGCCGATCAACACAGCTATCTCGACGAGTTGCTGCCTTGTGATCTCGTGGGTTGAGAGAAACCTGTCCAATTCGATGAGTTCGGGTTTTAAGGGTCGGCTCACGCCCTTGCTGGGCAAAAACTCTCGTCCAGAGATGGTTAGGTATCGTAACAATCGTGGTGTGCCAAACAAGAGTGAGTCGTAGTCTTTGCTGCTTGCAGCCCAGACTTCACCCTTCAGAGCCATGTAGGCTGCTTGCGCCTCAGCCTCGCCGGGTGCCTGAACAAAGGGTATGCCCAGCAACTGTAACAGTTTTTTAGAGTCTTCTATCATTGGTCTTGTCAAGTGACTGGTCATGACTGCCTTGGAAAATGCGGTTGCGTAGTCGCCTGCTTTAAGCGCTGTCTGCCACTCTTGGGTTGCTTTTTCACGCTGTTCTCGCCTCTTCTTGATTTCGTGCTGCTTGAGTTGGGGTGGCATGCCGTCGAAAACAAAGATTAGGTAGATGTCGTAGTCGTGGATGAGGCGTGTGGAACGGAACATGAGTCCAGCCAGATGCGACGTGATGTTGCCATGCGAATCTTGCAGTGGTGTGCCGTCTTGCATGCGGATTAATGATAAGAACTGGTAGAGGTAGTTTTGGGCGTCAACCGCCAAGCTCTTGCCTCTCAAGTCTTCGAGACTCAGAACCTTCTTAACGATAATCGGGGTTAAGTTAACTCCCAAACTCCTGCCTTCACATTAAAAATGCTTTTAATGAGCAATAACCGTTTCCGTTAGAGCACGTGCCTACAGCCTTCTTTCCATGGAAACCAGGCTGTCGCCAACCTCGGTGACTTCAAACCCGAAGCGTTGAAAGAATGCTATGTTGCCTAAACCCGTGCACAGGGTTATCGATCTGGCTTCGCCTAAGCTGAGCACCGCTTCCATGAGGCTTCTTCCGTGGCCTCTGCCCCTGTACTCAGGCTTAACAAAGATGCCGTGTAAACGAACCCCGCTTTCAGAGATAGAAGCAACTGCTTCGCCTAATACCTCGCCTAGGGCGTCGTCTCTCAGTCGATAGACTGTTTGCAGTCCTTGAGTTTCCCTTAGTATCTGCAAGGCATCATTTCTCCTCAGCAAGGAATTGGCAAGAAGAAGCATCCCATTGTTATAAAGCTTTCCGAAACAATCCTCTAGACTGAAGATTCATGTTTAAAGAATCAACAGACAAGAAGGGGGGAGAGTAGAAGTCTAATTATTTACGAAAGACTAAAACCATAGAAACAAGACAAACCATTCTCAGCCCGGAGAGCGCACTTGCTGTGAAGCCCGGTGGAGGAGAAAGGCTCAGTCCTTCTCCGCCGAGTGTAGTGGACAAGCATGGCGGGCTTTGGACCCGCCGACGGGAGTTCGAATCTCCCCCGGGCTACCATTGTACCTTAGTAACAGGGTGCATTACTTTGCCCAGTCATTTCTCTTTCATCAATAATGCAAAGATTAGCATTGCTTCAACCAATGCAGCTAGCGCAAATATACCCGGAAGGATATTTCCTGTCAAATCTGCAAGAAATCCAACAATTAACGGTCCTGCGAACCCTCCTATCCCTCCCAAGGAGAAAACAATCCCTACAGCGGCGCCCATGTACTTTGCGCCAACTTGGGGCATGTCCATCAGAATAACAATCAACAGAGGCGCCATGGCACCATAGCCTATACCGTAAAAAACCAAGGATGAAATAAGGGGCAAACCATTGACTATGGCTGTTGTGAATATGCAAATGCCTTGAACTAGTAGTGTAACGAAAACCAGAGGCTTTCTTGAACCTGCTTTTGCGAGGGTCGGGACAACAATGTTTCCGATCAAACCGCTCCAACCGGGAACTGAGGCAAAAAATCCTGCTTCAGCTGGGCTCATTCCCTTTAGCTCCAATAATTTTGGAAGCCACCTCGTAAAGCCGTAACCAGCGAAGAAAGCGGATGAAAAACCTATAATGGCAACTATCCAAACATACTTTTCTCTAAGCAATTTGGAAATAGCCTCTCGCAGCGGTATAGTTGTAATGCGCCCAGTCTGAGTATGTGGCGGATCTCTTCCAAACAACAACCAAATAAAGACCATCGAGAATCCAAGAAGCGCGTATAGGCGAAGGGTATCTCTCCAAGTGCCCAAAAGTGGCAAAATCATAGTATTGGTTATCGCGAGAGCAGTGGACATACCAATGAAGGGACCAGTCATGTATATGCCAGAAGCTAATCCCCGTTCCTTGCCAAAGAACCATGAAGCCACAATCTTGGGTGCACCAACTGAAAGAAATGGGCCTCCGATGCCGAATACGCAGACAGATAGGAACAAGGTCTCGAAGTTGGTGGCAAAAGACTGTAGAAGTGCTGACAAAGGAATTAATGCAGCCGCCATCACCATCGATCTTCTTATTCCAGCCCGATCAATCAAAAGACCTACGGAAATAGCCAAGGGGATGTATACCAACAGCACGGCTCCAAGTATAGAGCCTATTTGAGAGTAGGTCAGAGTCAAATCGCGTGCTATTGGCGTGACAAGCGGCGGAATAGAAGCCCCAATCATTCCAAAGGCAAAATAGACAAGCCATATTACAGTTAGCATAACCCATCTATAACTGGATTTGGCAGAAAGACGCACCTCATCTTCCATGTTTTCTAAACATGTACCTCTATTATCTATATAAGCTCTTTAACAGCTGATGATACTGATCACTTTAAAAGTAATCGCGGCAGTCGATGAGTTAAACATAAACTTGGGAGTTTAGTGCGAGGGATGGGATTTGAACCCGATATTTAAACCGATATTTTCCTCTAGTCAGACTCGTCATCTTTGCTAATCTGAAGTGAGAGCTTTAAAAGAGATACAGTCACGTATCCCGGGCTACCATTGCTTAAGCATGAATTCATACTTTTTTCCAGCCTTCTTGAACTAGGGCTCGCACGTTAATATTGAACCGGTCGGTGAGCTTTCAACCAATCCTTAATGACGGAGGTCACGTGCTTCCTTTTTGCTGGGTCATACTTGGCAGTTGTCTTGCCCAACAAGAAGGCATCATAAAAAAGATGGTCTGCGTCTAGGAAGGTTTGAATCGACTTATCTTTCGTTGCCAAACTTTTAAGGAGTTGTTTAGCACCATTGCGGATGTAAAACTCATCCATCTCACCCACAAGTATCAGGGTAGGTTTATCTATCTGCGATGCATTCTGCAAGGCTTTATCGCTCATTCTCTTTACCCCACTTAACCAGCGCCAGCTACGCTTTGTTGTGTACAGAGGGTCTTGAAGAATGATTTTGCCCTCTTCACTCTCTTTCAAGTCTTGGGGCCAATTCTTGTATGAATCGTAAAGCGTCTTAGGCGCAAAGAGGAGCATAAAGGGAAATCTAATGCGGTCTCTTAGAGGCATCTTAGCGCTTAGATATTTTATTGCTGGCGCTGCAAGTATTGTTCCGTCAAGGGAACCTGGATGATTTGCAGAATACCAAAGAGTGTACAGCACACCCAAACTGTAGCCAAACATATAGACTTTGTTTTGTGGGTGTCTCTTGCGTACGAAGCCCACTACTTCGTCCACATCTTGCAGGTGTCTACTGAAGTTGTTTGTGTCCCCTCTCGGTAGGGCTTCTTCCTTTGAGTTAGCGAAACCTCTGAGATCTAAAGCATAAACTTCAACTCCATCTTCAGCCAAATCTTGTCCAATAACTCTAAAATCTTCAGAATGCCCTCCTATACCATGTATGCATATAACTGATTTTTTGCTCGCTCCAACGGCTTTCCAATGTCTGCAAAATAAGTCAAAGCCATCTGTCATTCTGAAATATTCTTGAATCTCTTTAACACCTGCGACCAAGTCACCGACCCCACAAGCATTCCTTAACATGTCTGCTTTAAATTATCCTTTATCTTGCTTGACTACATGTCTGGCTCTTTTAAAAAAGAGGGGAGATGGGCGAGACTCAGGCTAAAAAATTATGAATTAAGCCTAAGCAATGGTCTTTCCCGGGCTACCATGGATTTTCTCAAGTTCCTTTATTCGCTCAAGAGTTCTTCTTCGTTCATGTTGTTTTGTATTTTTGTTGTGCGTTGACACGACAAGGTTTATTAAATCGTAATATATTCGCTTAACTTGACCAAGACAGGAAGAGTCTGCCTAATGACTGTTCGAGCCCTAACACAAAACAAACAACATGAAACATTCAAAGTCGTAGATCGTATACTCAACCAAATCTTGGGACAAGAAGGCGCACAGATCATCTACGAATACTTAGAAAACAACCATTCTATGCAAAAACATGAAATAGCCGAAAACCTTGATTCCTTCAATCGTGCGTTGGAAGAATACTTGGGCTCTGGCGCCGTGGTCATAGAAAGAGTTATAATGCAAAGCCTAGAACTCCGCGAGCTACAGGAAAACAAACTAATATAAAACTGTGCGATCATGTATGCCTTGTCGGTTTTTCAACCTCATTTCATGATATCTCTTTTCTTCATCCTTCTCCTCTTCTCTTGAGGCAAGGGAACCGCATACATTTTTTCCAGTTTCTGACGGTGCAACGTGTTCATGGTGCAGAATGGCACGATTCTGCCTCCCGGGAACCCGTAATTAATAGTGCAGCGTTCCACCCGAGCCAAGTCGAAGTTGTAAGCGTCCATGAAATGCATCAACCCAATCATCAAAGTCTTGTAATGGAATGGACGTAATGATTCGTAGCTTCCAGTCAAAATGGCAGGCATCACCTCCCTCAGAATCTTGGGTTTAACGTTCTTCAGGGCGGATAAACCTACCCGCATTTTTGCTCTGGTGCGCTGTCCTTTTCGGATGTCGTCTGCTGCTTTACCTAGACTGTTAAAAAACGCGTCTACATCGCCCAGTTTTGTGATGGGAACCGCTCTGCCCTTTTCAACATAGAGGTATGTGGCTGCTCCACAGTGGGGATGACAGGTGAATTCCACGTGTGATTTGGATTTGTAAGCGTCTAAAAAGTCTGATATGGGATACGTGCATGGGATAGGATAGAAATCTTCCACCCCAACCACACCTTTAGTTTGGTCTTCAATCCTTTGTAACGCTTCAGGTATGGTTATCCTGCCCTGCTTCACCTCCCATTCTTCAGTTCTGCCAGCAAACGAAACTGGTTGGAAGTTGACGCAGCGCACAACATCTATGTTTTGAACGGCAAAATTGATTATGTCACCCAACTGATTGTCGTTCATTCCCCGAACAACTACTGGAACCAAAACGACGCTTCTATGCCCAGCCTCACGGCAGTTTTCAATAACCTTCTTTTTGACGTTAAAGAGCCACTTGGCGTATTCCCGTCTGCCCTTCTCGTCGAGGTTGCTTGGCGCTCGTCCCACGTAGGGTTCAGGTGAGACTCCATCAAACGAAAGATAGAAGGTGTCCACTCCTGCCTTGCGAAGTTCACGGATAAATTCAGCTCCGTCCTTTTCGTCTGCTAGTCTTACACCGTTGGTGTTGAGTTCAACGTGTCGGAAGCCCTTGCGCTTAGCCATCCTAACGATTTCTAGCAGGTCAGGATGCACAGTGGGCTCGCCCCCTGAAAGTTGAAGCGCTGGCGGTGGAACGGGCAAGTTGCCGCGAAGGGTGTCCATAATTTCTCCTATGGTCTCTAAATCGGGTTTGTATAAGTAGCCGATTTTTCCTGCGTAAGCGAAGCATATGGAACATTGAAGGTTGCAGGCGTTTGTTATGTCAATTATGGCTAAAACCGTGTGCGACTTGTGGTTGGGACAGAGTCCACAGTCGTAGGGGCAGCCTTTCACGGTTTTGGTCCTCGGGTTCAGTACACCCTTGCCAACTCTGCCGTATTCTTCAAAGCGTCGGTAAGTTTCATAATCAGCCCAGTACATGTCTTCAAAGTGCCCATGTTTTGGACAGTCCTTGGTTAGTATGACTTGGCTGTTTCTTTCTATGATTGTTGCGTCCAATCGCTCTAAGCATTCGGGACACAAGCTCTGTGTTTGTTTTAGAACATGAGACTCAGCATGCTGAGGCTCCTTTAAAGCCTGCAATTTGACACCACTGCGAGTTGTAATATATTTAACTAGGGTTTTAAGTACACTGTATAAGAAGGTTTCCAAACCTTTCCGAAGGTGAAAAAGGGGTCAAACATCATGGTTAAGCCCATAAGCGAGGAGGCTCGAAGGGTTTTGCGAGAGCTTGGACTCACCGACTACGAAACCCGTTCATATCTGGCACTTTTAGAGAACGGAGTATTAACAGCGAGTCAAGTGAGTGAAAATGCCGAGGTTCCATACTCCAAAATCTATGAAACTTTAACCTCTCTTGAAAAAAAGGGTTGGGTTGAAACGCAAAAGGGCAGACCAAGCCGATACTATCCCAAGGCGCCTTCAGAAGCATTGGTTGCAATGAAACTGCAACTTGATGAAAAGGTCAAAACATGGGAAAAAACAGTTCTCAACGAGTTAGAGCCCTTCTACGAACGACGTGAGATAAGGGAAAAACCCGACATCTGGATTCTCAGAGGCGAGTTTAACACTCTGGCTAAGCTCAAGGAGATGGTTGAAAAAACGAAAAGTGAATTGATGGTTGCCGCACCGATTTTGCCTAAAGCAGTGACTGACGTTGCCACGCCTCTTTTTTCGACTCTTCAAAGTGCAAACGTAAAGGTTTTCTTTTTGGTTTCAAGGGAAGCGAAGAACTGGAACCTCGAGAAAATAGCGGACGTGGCTGAAGTGCGAGTACGAGACCACATGTTCGGCGGAGGGATAATCGCCGACGGTAAGGAGGCAATGCTATTCTTAGGCGAGGACAAGCCCACTCTGGTCATCTGGTCTAATCATTTGGGACTGGTTCAGTTCGCCAAGGAATACTTTCGGTATCTTTGGGAATCATCTGAAACAGCCAAATCTAGTCGCATTTAGACTAATCAAGATTGAAAAAGTCTTAGATTCATATTTTGAATCCATATTTGCAGTTAACAAGGCTTAACTTTGAAATTCGCCAAGATTTTCTGGAAATCTTCAAATGCAGAGGAGAATATGAGTTGCAGGAAAGAAAAAGACTGAGAGGAATAACATTTGCTTCTATAATGTTTCTGTCAATGATGACAATGATTTTCGTGACTACTATCGTGCAAGTTGCAAAGTCTCAGCCAAACGATGTAACAAAGCCAAAGGAGTTTTACTTTCACTTCATTGATACGCCGGTCTCAGTTGCTGGCTTGGAGACAAAGTATATCATGAACACCACAAAGTGGTTCAAATTTTCCACGCAACAAGAAGCTTATATCAACTCTTTTTACAAACCAATCGGTCAGCCCAAAATCGCTATTGACTTCTATCTTTATCCCAACCTTGCTGGTCCTGTCACCATCAATGGCACATGGCAGGTTTTCGTTTGGGTGAACGGTTCAGCCTACAAGCCAGTGGGCTTTACTGTTAGGTTCAAAGAGATGACAACGGGTGGAGCGACTCTTTGGGATTCGGGTCAAACCAGCCCCACAGTGGTCAGTAGTGTGGGAGAATACATAGATGTCCCTGTCTACAGCTACAATTTGTCAACTTCTCTTACGCATGCTTTTAACACAGGCACAACGTTACTCGTGGAGGTCGAAGTAAACGCGGGCTCATCCGCTGACACAAGAATCTGGTATGATTCGGCTCTCTTTCCTACTAAAGTGATTCTACCAGTTGAAGACTATGCTAAGCCTGTGTCTGTGAAAACCTATGCCGTGGATAATTCTGAGACAAACTTGTTCTATTACAATTGGACTGAGAGTCAACGCAAGGTCATCGTGAGAGCCAACGTCACTGACCCGTTTGGTGGATACGACATCTACAAAGTTAACATGACAATACTCGACCCCTCAGGCAGCGCTGTTGTTAACAATGTGGACATGACGAGAGTTACCGACGGTTTGTGGCGTGTCCGTTACTCGCACATTTATGAGGCAAACTGGTCGTATCCCGAAACTGCCATGCTTGGAGACTATGTCGTCAAAGTTTCAGTCATTGATAACAACGGGTATTACAACAGTGCGGTATATGGAACCTTTGAGCCCTTTGTAGAAGAAGCTTCCCACATTTTCAGCATCGGAATCATCGTGTACTATGACCCAGCCTTCTTAATAGTGGATGACGTCAATGCTTCTTTGCCCAAAGCTCAAGTCTACATCACCTGGCCAAATGGCACAAGCGACATCCTGCCACGCTACGCCTCTCAGAATGGCTTCATAAACCTCACACATGTTATCGCTGGAAACTATGGGTTCACAATCCTATGGAAAGACGTGGTCGTTCTACAAAAAACTCAGTACGTTAACTCAAACGGTCCTTACACGCTCAAATGCAGAGTCTACCAGTTGACAGTCGAAGTCTTAGGAAACAACAGGGTTCCGATACACGGAGCCTACGTAATAATCTACGCAGAGGGCGGAGTTGGATACGGTCTCGAAACATCCGATGCCTTAGGCAAGGCAGTGTTCAAGCTACCAGCAGGAACCTATGACATAGAAGCCCATTACCGTGCTGACTATTGGCTAACAGTAGTGACGACTAAGGCTGCTAAATCGTCTGTTTCGGTGGCAAATTCAAGGTCAGAGACAATAATTCTCACAGACTTTCCGCCGCCAGTGTGGACTACAACAGGGTTTTGGTTGATCATAGGCTTGGTTGCAATAGCCATACTGCTAACTGTCTTAGTTGTGTTCAGAAAACGCTTAGGTCTGCCACTCAGGGGTAGAACTTAGACTAGGCGAATTCTTCCCATTCCTTTCCTTCCTCGCAAAAAAGCATTTTCTCTAAGGGTTGTTGACGAAAGTTTTTTAGCCCACTCGCTTCAGAGTTTGTTTAAGTTAGTATTGAGGTGAAGAGTTTGGGAAACCCTATTATTCATTTGGAGATACCCGTGACCGATTTGGAGAAGGCGAAAGATTGGTACTCCAAGTTGTTCGGGTGGAAAGTTGACGTAATGCCCGAGATGAACTACGCGCTTTTCGACACTGGAACTCCCCCGGGCGGAGGCTTCAACAAAGTCGACGGGGTTAAGGCTGGCGGCTGCCTCTTCTACATCGCTGTTGATGACATTGACAAAAAACTAGAGGAAATCGAGAAAGCAGGCGGCAAGACAGTTTACGGAAAGTCAGAGATTCCGCAGACGGGTTGGAATGCCATCTTCACCGACATCTTCGGCAACGAGTTAGGATTGTTTACACCATTGAAGAAAACTAGCTAACTGAGTTGGAACCCCACTGGGTGTATGGATTTCCATTTTAGTGCATATACCTTAAGGAGCAATGCATTTAGCGAGCGGGAGGTTGCAGTCGTTGTTGAAGGAGATTACAGACAAGATAAAGACAACTGCAGAGGCGCTCAAGTTCATAGGTTACCTAGTTGACAATGTGTCAGCCCAGGAATTCTATGACTACATGACTGGAGAGATATTCTCTGAGGACACAACTACCCTGGAAGATGTCTTGGGAAACGAGTATCTTATGGTTCACGAGCTTGTTGAGATAAATGAACTAAAGAAAATGGGAAGAACAATCAACAAGAGAGTTATCATGGAGTCGCCTAAGACTGTAATTTATGAAGCCCATCTTAGGGCTATGGAACTAGAACTTCAGTATGCGCTACGGAAGAGAGACTCCTTCTGGGTTAAGATTAGGCTAAGACATCATAAAGAAAGCGTGTTGGATAACGATCCTCACCTTCCTAACGAAATGCGACCAAGAGCTGAGGCGTTGTACACAAAGTTCCGCAAAAAGGTGAAAAACAGGGCTCACAGCTAGAAGTCAAATCGAAATCTTTCCATAATGTTTAATTGCTCACGACGCCTACAACACTCAGCATTCTCACGGAGAGAAATAACCATGACCAAGAAGGTTACGGTTGAAGAACTTCTTGAAAAGGCTAAAAAACCCAGCAAGCTTGCTCTGGCGTATCACCCGTTTTATGAAGGCAAGGTCCAAATACTGCCCAAGTGTCCCATAAGAAGCCCAGCAGACTTTGCAATATGGTACACTCCAGGCGTGGCTGCGAGCTGCAAGAAGATTCAGGAAGAACCAGAGCAAGTTTGGGAGCAGACAAACCGAGGCAACTACGTTGCTGTCGTGACTGACGGCACCAGAGTCCTCGGCTTAGGCGACATCGGTCCAGAAGCAGGCATGCCTGTTATGGAAGGAAAAGCCCTGCTCTTCAAATACTTGGGCGGTGTCGACGCTTTCCCAGTCTGTCTCAAAACCAAGGACCCAGACGAAATCGTGAGAGCCTGTGAACTGATTGAGCCAACCTTTGGAGGCATAAACCTTGAAGACATAGAGAAACCCAAATGCTTCTACGTTCTGGAGAAAGCCCGTGAAAAATGTCAAATCCCAGTTTGGCACGACGACCAGCAGGGCACGGCTACCGTTATCTTGGCGGGTTTGATAAACGCTTTGAAAGTTGTTGGCAAAAAACGACAAGACGCTTTAATCACTCTTTTCGGCAGCGGCTCAGCAAACATACGCACGGCTTTTGTGCTCTTGAGAGCAGGCTTCAAACTAGGTAATATTATGATGGTTGACACCAAGGGTATTCTTGCGCCTGACCGTCCAGACGTTGAAAAAGAGAGGCATGAAAACCCGTGGCTCTACGAGTTGGCTCAAAAGACCAACGCAGAGGGTAGAAGAGGCGACGCAGTGGTTGCGTTTAAAGGCGTTGACGCTGTTGTGGCAGCCAGTAAACCTGGTCCAGGAGTGGTAAAGTCTGAGTGGATAACAGCGATGGCTGCAAACGCCATAGTGTTTGCTTGTGCTAATCCCATTCCAGAAATCTGGCCGTGGGAAGCAAAGGAGGCGGGTGCCAAAATAGTGGGCACTGGTCGTAGTGACTTTGAGAATCAGATAAACAACAGCTTGGGTTTTCCTGCTATTTTCCGTGGTGTGTTGGATGTTAAGGCGAAAACGGTTACAGACGACATGTGTGTGGCTGCGGCTGAAGAGTTGGCTCGGTTTGCTGAGGAACGTGGCATCCATGAGGGGGACATTGTTCCGCGTATGGAGGAGTGGGAAGTCTATCCACGAGAGGCTGTTGCTTGCGCGTTGCAAAGTATTAAAGAGGGCGTGGCACGCATCAAACCAAGTCGACAAGAACTGTGGGAAAGAGCGGTCAAAATTATTAAAAACGCTCGTGAAAGCGCCCAAGTACTCATGCGGGAAGGCTTGATACCGCCTCTTCCGCCAGAAAAAGACATCTTGGGCAGTGGTTTGTAGCTTTCTTTCTTTTGCGGGTTCATTTTTTGTGTTTGTGTGTGTGCGCTGGGGTAGCCTACGCCCTCTATTTGGGTTCTATAAGGCTTCAAATATGTTTGTTGAGAGGGGTTGAGACGTGGGTTAGGAGTGTCTAGTCGTTTTTTGCGTTCCAATTGGTTTAGTGTGTCTTGTGTTGTGGTGGCGTTGGGGTGGAGGTGTCCATAAGGCTTAATAGTTTTTCTATTGTCGTATGCGTATGACTTCGCGTCTTGTGGGCGGGTAGATCAGCTTGGTATGATCGCAGCGTTGGCATCGCTGAGGACGCGGGTTCAAATCCCGCCCCGTCCACCATGCGCGAACCCCGACACTCAAAAGTTTTCGCAACTATCTGGGAACTGAAGAAAAACGGCAGAGCAGAATCGACGCTGGCTGGAATAGCGAAACGGTTGAGGATGATCACCAAGGACACGGACATTGATGATCCTGAACGGGTTAAGGAATACATTGCTTCAAAGAGGACGAGTAACACGTACAAGGAAGGGTTGGTGCAAGCCTACGACCATTACGTTAGGATAAATAGGCTGCAATGGCAGAAGCCAGTGTACGCCAGAGAGGAAAACGCCATTAAGGTTCCGACGAGCGAGAACGTTGAAAAACTGATCTCCTACGCTGGACCAAAATACTCTACGATTATCTCGGTGTTTCGGGATACCGGGGCAAGACCGTGCGAGTTAGAAAGGGTGCGATTGAAGGACATTGACTTAGAGCAGGGAATAGTCTATTTGCCCAGTAGAAAAGGCTCGAAAGGGCGACCCAAGAAGCTTAAGCCTCAAACGTTGGCTATGCTGAAGGCTTACATTAACCGAGGCTGCTTCAAGTTTGACAGCCCGATTTTTCCATCGGGTAAGATGATGGGTCACGCTTTCAGAAGACAACGCAACCGATTAGCCAAGAAAATCGGAGACCCCACGATTAGAATGATTAGGCTCTATGATTTGAGGCATTATTATGCAACCATGCTTTACCTGAAAACCAAGGATATCGTTTACACTCAGATGGAGATGGGGCACAGACGCCTAACGAACACTTTGAAGTATGTTCACCTTGTCAATTTCAAAGAGGACGAATGGACAAGCAGAGTTGCACGGACGCTGAACGAGGCTTGTAGCCTAATCGACGCAGGCTTTGAATACGTAACCGACATGGAAGGCGTCAAAATCTTCAGAAAACGCAAATGACAGAGTTGAGGCTTTCTGCTTCAACTAATCCTCTATTTTCGTCTCTTCCAGAGAATTGCTACTGCACCTGCGACTGCTATTGTTGCAACTGCTGCGCCTACTATCCACATTGGGAAGGCTTGGGCGTTTGAGGCGTTTGGGTTTGTGTCTGCTTGATACTCTTGGAGGTTGGTGAGTCCGTCGCCGTCTGGGTCGAGGGAAGCATCGGCTTCATCCAGAGGGTTGAGTCCGTTTTCTGTTTCCCAGCTGTCTGGCATTCCATCGTTGTCGTCGTCTGTGTCCGTAACGTCTGGCGTTTTGTCTCCGTCTGTGTCGAGGAGAACGGTGATTGTAACTGTGTCAGTTGCTTGGTTGCCCGCCGCATCTTTCACCGTCAATGTAACTATGTAGGTGCCTGGAGTCGTGAAGTTGTAGGTTGGTTTTGTGCCTTTCAGGGTCTGGGGTGTTACGTCGACAAATGTCCACGTGTAGTTCATGATGCCTACGTTGTCTGAGGATTGGGAGGCGTTAAAGGTCACTATAGTATCTTCGGTGACTGTTTGATCTGATCCGGCGTTTGCTACGGGTTTGGTTATGTCTGAGACTGTTATGATGACTGTGTCGATTGCCCAGTTTCCAGCCGCATCTGTTACGTTTAGGGTGATGGTGTATACGCCGGGTGCGTTGAACGTGTAGGTTGGTTTTTCTCCAGTTAGCGTCTTGGTTGTCACGTCTGTGAAAGTCCACGTGTAGGTTGCTATGCCGTTTTCGTCTGTTGAGGCTGAGGCGTCAAACGTTACCATTGTGTCTTCGTTGACAGTTTGGTCTGCGCCAGCGTTGGCTGTGGGTTTTGTTGTGTCCAGAATTATTGAGTCGCTGTAGGATGAAACTAAACCGGTGTTGTCTCTGTATTGAACGGTTACGCCTTTTAAGCCGTCTCCTACTGGCAGAGTCCATGTTTTAGATGTGGCGTAGGGTTCCCAATCCGACCATGTTACGTTATCGTTAGAGAAGCGCATCTGGGCGATGCCTGAAGTGGCGTCATTTGCAGATAGTGTTAGGGTTACCGATGTTGAGTTTGTGTAGGTTGCGCCTCCAGCAATCGTGACAGACCCTGAAGGCGGAGCGGTATCCAAAACTATTGTGTCTGAGTTTGTGGAGATGAGCCCTGCTTGGTCTTTGAATTGTACATAAACTGTTTTTGTGCCGTCTCCTTCTTGTAGGGTCCAAGATTTGGATGTGGTGTAGGTTTGCCATTCTGTGTATGTTGTGTTGTCGTTGGAGAAGCGCATTTCAGCTATGCCAGATGTTACGTCGGTTGCTGAGAGGGTTAGTGTGACTGTGGTTGTGGTGGTGTATGTTGCCCCGTCATTGATTGCTATGAAGCCTGAGGGTAGAGTAGTATCTAAAATTATGGTGTCTGAATATGTGATGGAAATGAGTCCTGCGTTGTCTTTGATCTGGTAGTAGACTGTTTTCGTTCCGTCTCCAGACGTTAGCGTCCAAGTTTTAGTAGGGGATGGGTTCTCCCAAGGTTCAGTGTCCCAAACACCGTCGTTACTGTATCTAACCTTGTAGACGCCTGAAGTATCGTCGGTTGCGGTTAAAGTTAGCGTCACTGAGGTGGAAGTTGCGTAAGCATCATCATTGTTGATTAGGATTGTGCCCGTGGGAGCTGTCTTGTCAAGTTTGATTCCTGTTAGAATGTGATGGTTTTCTTCGTTGCCAGCTTTGTCTTTGCTCCAGTATTCTAATTTGTTGTTGGCGTCTGGTGTTGTTATTAGTGGTTGTCCGTCGGCGCTGACGGTTTTGGTTGGTCCGTCGTTGATTTTGTAGTAGGTTTCAGCTACTCCGCTGAGGTCGTCGGTTGCTTTAAGTGTGATAGTGAAATCTGTTGTGTGCCATAAATCGTCGTAATTGTCAAGAGTTGTTGGTGGAGTAGAATCTATTCCGACTGTTATGGATCTTGTGATGCTGCGGCTTAATCCGTCATTGTCGGTTACCGTTAGGTTTACGAGGTATACACCCTCTGCTGTATAGATATGTGTAATGCTGGGGTTAGCTACGGTTGTGGTGTTGCCGTCACCAAAATCCCATGTGTAACTGATGATGTAGCCCTTGTAATCATAGCTGGCTGAAGCATTGAAGGTTACGGTTTCTCCTGTTGGTGGAAACTTTGGTGAATAGGTGAAATAAGATATAGGCGAACCTGGAATCCATGGATTTATGAGTGGGTAGTGGTCCTGATTGTTAGCATCAATAATATATGGTGTGTCGCTTATGCCGTCGCTTCCAGTTTCATTTTGATAGAGTCCAACAAACAAGTCAGAACCAGTGTAGTCGCTCCAGTAGTTTCCGCCAGAAGGATAACCATCATCCCAATAATTGTAAGATGATGGACTGTACGCTTGTCCTCCTGTGTTGTTGATGAAGTTGTTATGATAAATTTTAAGAGAGGAGCAATCACTTGAGTAGACACCTTCCCAATCGTTGTTTGTTATGTTGTTATTGAAAAGAGCGTTTTCAGAGGATGCTGTTTGGATACCGAAGAATCGGACACCATACCTGTTGGATGTTATGTTGTTACCGAAAATATTGTTGTAAGTTGGATATCTATCCAACAAAAGGACAGCCACATTCACACCAATTGCGTTGATTGTTATACTGTTGCCAGAAACAGTGTTGTAGGAAGACCCTAAAAGATGGACTCCACCATTGTTGCCGTTTATGTTGTTGTCAGAAATAGTGTTGAAAGTCGTCCACACGAGATTGACCCCAGCGTCGGTATTGCTGGTTATGTTGTTTCTAATGATGACGTTTCTCGAAGGTAGTTCGTATGATTCCCGCCAAACTGTACCATATATTTCGATGCCATCGTCACGGTTGATTGTAATTACGTTATCAGAAATGACATTGTCAGAAGGAGCACCCCACCAACTGTCAAGAAAGACTCCATCACCATTGTTTATTATGTCATTTTTGTAAATCGTGTTAAAAGATGAGCCATCGAAATACACGCCGGAACTCCAATTTTCTGTTATATTATTTGCCAGAATAGTGTTATGAGATGACATCATCAGGCCTATTCCGTAGCCATTATTGCCGCTTATGTCGTTATCAGAAATAGTATTGTTAGAAGATTCGGAGAGATGGATACCACTGTAATTGTTTGTTATCCTATTGTTTGTTATTGATGAGTTTGTCGTGGAGGCAAGTAATATACCTCGGTCGTTGCTCGTCAGCGTTAATCCTTTGACGGTGATGTTGTATGAGTTAACCAGTGCCACGTATCCAGCGTCAGGCGGAATTTGCAGATTCTGGCGAGCGACCCAATAATATATAGGCTTACCATCAACAGTGTTCGATGCATCCACATCATGAACAAATCCACGTATGACTCCAAAGTTTACTGTGTTGCCAACCATACTATTATTTCTAAGCAGATTGTTCGAAGAATAGTCGAGAGAGAGTCCATATCTGTAATTGTTTGTTATGTTGTTTTCATAAAGGCTGTTATAAGACGACCGGAGTAAAACACCATCGTAGTTGTTTCTTATGTCATTTTTAGCAATGGTATTGAAAGCGCCCCCATTCACCATGACACCCGCACCACTGCTACTTGTTATGTTGCTCTCAATTAAGGTACAGTTAAACGAGCTTATCAGAGCAACTGCAGGCGAAAACCCTATTACGTTTGTATTTTTGATCGTAACATTGCTTAGAACAGATAAATAAAACCCAACGCCAGAGCCCTGAAGCATGTATCCTTTTCCGTCTATTATTGTGTTGTTTCTCTCAACCACGATCTCATCATAAATGTTATCGGTGAAAGTATAAGTGACATTGTCAACGCTGGAAATGGGCGCTGTTGGTGGGTCTATGCTTCCATCCGCCCTTATGTATATGGTTCCGCTGCCCCCAACCAACGGAACATTCAACACCACACCAAACACAGCCACTGAAAGCACAATCACCCAAACACCAAAAACCAAACCAACCCTTTTCCCACCCAAACCCGTCTCCTCCCCTACATAATATTGTAACCATGAAGACAACTCTTAAATCTATATGGAAGATTATTCCCATCCGTTTTCATTCAATAAACAACGACTATTTTCCAGAAAAACACTGAAAACAAGACTTGCAGCTTTTCCAGTTACATTCTACCGTGAACCCTCTCAGTAATGAGGCTCAACGATTTCGCATAATCCATAAAAGCAACCCGCAGAACCTCGCTCTCATCCATGCCCAGGCTGTAGCATATCCTCTCAAGAAGCCTCTTCTGCTCAGGCATCAAATACACCTTAACAATCTTCCTGGCCATGCACGGGTCCTTCTAAGGTATCATACAACATTTCTTTTCTAAATGCTTTGTTGTCGTTGAATGAAGAATAAACATCAGTTTGGAAGTGTCCATGATGCCCTATTGGACGCATGAGCAGGAAACAAAGCTTAAGGACATGATTGATCAAGGCAAAAGCCTCGAGGAAATTGCGCAACATTTTCAACGAAGTCCTGAAGCCATACGCCTAAAACTTAAGCGCTCAGGTCTACCTATACCTCTCACCCTGTCTCCAATCAAAGTTACTACAGTCACAACAACACCGAGTCTGGAGCCAGTTAAGCCAGCTGAACACCTAATCGACTACGAAGGCACCATGCGTCTTCTGCTGGGAGCCATAAAACGACTAAACCAGCCCAACACCAGCCCAGAGGAAGTGAAAAAACTCCGACTCTTAATCAGCTCCGCCAAAGCCTATGCCCTACTGTTAGCCCGATATGTAGACCTCACCGGCGAAGAACTCAGAGACAAACAGCCCGAACCAGAAGAACCCCATACACTTAGTCTTGAAGAGAAAGTGACCAAACTGAAAGACACATTGAAGAACCCTGCATCGACATAAACCCATGGAGGTGAAAAACATGAAGGAAATCGAGCTGGTGCCCAAGCCTAAGGAAGACTCGACCCTTGAGATAGCTTATCGCACCGTTGCCTGCTGGCTAAACGAACCGTTGGGTGTGGTCAGCAAAGCCATTCCAAAAATGCCAGATCTGGAACAAACCACAGGGCTGCAGCTGAAGGCTTTGGTTGAGGAATACGACAGCGAAATCAAACGTTTCAAAGACCTGCTGGGTGGCAGATTGAAATCCCGCTTCCATGTGGTTGAACCGTCGCCTAACAGCCTCAGCGTGCAGACAGCCAAACGATTGGAGCAAGAGCGGCAAGCAGACAGGGAAATCGTTGAGAAGGGCATAGCCATACTCGAGAAGCGCAGAAACAAACTATGGAAAAGACTCCAAATACTCAGACTGAAGCAGCCTTTCGCCAATCGAAAACTGGGGGAAGTAAACCAAATCATCGAGGAGGCAAAGCATCTAAATGCCAAAATGATGAAAGAGGCAGACAAGCTGAAGCAAATGCTGCATGAAATGGAAAGCCTGAAGTCGAAGTACAATGCCCTCTGCAACGAGTTTCGAAGGACAAACTTGGACCCGGAAAAACAGCTTCCAGCGTTTAACGTGGAGGTACCACGCACAATAGAGCGACTATTCCGCTGACAGACTGGCAGGATTTCAAATGTCGGCGGAGAAAAAATCGCAACTCCGACGACATTTAAACCACGCCCTGGACAGCTTAAATGTTGTTGTTAACCGAAAATTTGCCCCAACAACATTTGAACCAAGTCTC
>Ga0315314_1000201_pt1 | contig 78800 bp, 65 predicted proteins | sample TDP9_MG_FD_203631 | JGI IMG/M metagenome (GOLD analysis project Ga0315314, IMG submission 203631) | Freshwater sediment microbial communities from Lake Towuti, South Sulawesi, Indonesia - TDP9 | ecosystem: Environmental > Aquatic > Freshwater > Lake > Sediment | place: Indonesia: South Sulawesi...
ATACGTTCAAGAAACAGAGCAACTTGTTTTGTAAGTTTTTCGATAATTGTGTCTTTGTCCATGAAGCTTTTATCGGACAAAAACAAGGTTTTTCTTCAATTACTCAAAAAACCGTGAACGGTTACGATAATTGATTATTGGAAAGACGGGCAGTAAGCCAGTATATAACCGCAAGAGCATTTAGAATTTTGTTTTGAATAGCCCCCTGCCGCTCGCTTTATGTGCTCAGGAAATAAGAAAAAAACCTTCAAGAGGTCTAAACGTCCAATAAAACCCCTGCTTTTTTGCGGAGGGAGGGGAGAAGGAAGAGAAAAGCAGGGGCAAAAAATGAAAAAGCTGATATAATTATAGCACTCCTTCTTTAGGGAGGTCAAGGGAAAATTTCACAAATATCCAAAGAAAATTATTTTTTGCTAAAAAACTTACCTCCTCAGGACTAACGCTTTGTCAAGCGTGCTTTGAGGGCTGTCGTTCCGTACCCATTCGGTTTTTCCTTCGACCGCCCCCTTCAGCTTCGCTCAGGGCTAAAGGCTTTCTGCGCTCAGAATGACAAATCGTGTTTTTGAGATAGTTTCTAAAGTGAGGGGAAAATCGGTCTATCTCCTTAAAAAATAAGCACAAGGACACTACCGCACTTTAGCCAACTCCAAAGTTCACGGCGCAATATGCCCGCTTACATCAGACCTTAAAAAATATCCTGTGGCGGTATAAAAACCAGAGAAACAACCACCTGACCAACAGAGCACCAAGGGGCAAAATCAGCGGCTTAAATATCTCTGCACGCTCAGCAACCCCCAGAAGAAAGAACTCGGCAATTCCATCAAAGTCAACAAACCTCTGCAGGAAGTATATCGTAATCGGATTGGTTCCAATAACAATAAAGAAAAACGCCCATTTACGGTATCCTTTGACGTCAATTATCCAGTAAAATAATGCCAACAGCAATAAACACCAGCCGCCTGAGAACAGAACGTAAGAGCTGGTCCATATAATTTTGATAATAGGAAAAACCAGCCCCCAGAGCGAGCCGATGAGCAAGCTGATTACGCCGGCAATGGCCAGACCGGCTGCCTTTCGATTGCCCGACTGCCCGGAGCGAAGCCATTGTCCCGCCAGCGCGCCCAAAAGGACGGTGCAAATCGCAGGCAATGTCGAAATGAGGCCTTCATTATCACCATAACCGTAGTATAGCTGGCCCGGAATTAACTGCTGGTCGATATATGAGGACAAGCACCCTTCCATTGTGAGGTTGCCGGCTCCGTAATTCGGCACCGGAATCAGCAACATCGCAAGCCAGTACAAAATCAGAACCGCCGTTACAATAATCGCCTGGGCGCGCCATTTCGTATGCACAACAATTATTGCAGCAAAGAAATAACACAACCCGATTCGCTGGAGCACGCCCGGCCAACGCATTTGAGCCCAATCGAATTGCAGGAGGTCATTAAATATCAAGCCTAACAAAATAATTACGACCGAGCGTTTAAGAATGTGCAGGTAAAGTGCGGGGCGACTCTGTCCGCGCTCGAGCCGCCGTGTAACCGAAAACGGCAGCACTACGCCAACTATGAAAAGAAACAATGGAAATATCAAATCCTCAAAATGAAATCCCTCCCACTTCACGTGGTTCAACTGTCGATGAACTGTTTCGGTTAGCGGGTGGTTATAAACCTCTATCAGGCTCTCGAAGAGGGTCCCGCCGCCAATAATCCAGAACATATCAAAGCCCCGCAGGGCATCGACCGAGGCCAACCGCCGACCAATCAAATCCTGCTGTTCACCGTCCAAGATTCTTCACCCCTTTCAGATTTTTAACCTTTTTTCAATCTATGCTCTTCGTTTTAGATTTTAATAAACAACCTTTTTCGATACATTCGCCAGAGTATCAGCCAAATGACGGCGAATGCCGCCAGGGCGTGAATAAAGTGGCTCCAATTTCCGACATATTTGTCCAGACCATCCACGAAAATATCTCCAATATGGCGGAAATTAAAGAGATGGGTTGCCATATATACTGCTATGGCGTTCATTCCGATTACAACAAAGCCGAAGGCCCATTTCTTCAAACCACATACATCAATAACCAGATAGAACAACGCCAGCAGCAGATAACACCATCCTGCCGAATAAAGGACAAAAGAGCTTGTCCAGAGGTGCTTGATGATAGGAAACCAAATATTCCAAACCAAACCGAGCACCAAACAACTCACCCCCGCTACCAAGAGCAACAAGACTTTCACTATGCCCTTTTTGTCCAAACGCAATAAGTGCCCTGCCATTACTCCGAGCATCACTGTACATGCAAATGTCATACTGCTTAGAATCCAGGTGTAAGGCGGGTCGGTTCCATCAATAAAACCGCCGAAAATGAGCCTGTCGATATAAATTGCCAGATTTCCATCGGGCGTCAATACGCCCGCGACATGGCCGGGCACAGGAATTAGCATCATCAAAGCCCAGAACAACAATAGTAAAGAAATCGTCGTTACTATCTGCCACATAATACGCAGGTTGAGCAGAATTATCGCTGAGATTAAGTAACCCGCTGCGATTGCCTGCAAGGTATTACTGTAAAAATGGAGCTTTGACAGGTCATACTCAAGGAGATGTCCCTGCGCTACCATACCTAAGATAAACAGAATCGCCGTTCGGGTGATGATGTGGAGATACAGCCGTTTTTTGCTCTGGCCTGCAGCAAGGCGCTTGTTAAACGCAAACGGCATTACCACACCGACAACGAACAAAAACAACGGCATAATCAGGTCCCAGGGACGGAAGCCCTCCCACCGAACGTGTGAGAGCTGCCGATTTATCCACTCCGTGGTCGTATTATCGAATATCTCGTGCAAGCTGCTGAATATCGACCAACCACCAATAATCCAGAACATATCGAAGCCGCGCAAGGCATCAATTGACATTATCCGGCCTTTAGGTAAAGATTGTGGTTCATCATTCGACATAGTTCTCCTTGCCCTTTTAATATCGAAGCTCCGCTGTATTTTGGCGGAATCACTGAAAAAATATGCACGAAAATATCGACCAAATTTGGGACATTTTAACAATGCCTGTCAGCCAGCGCAAGAAAAATAGCGAAGTATTCTGAAAAAACCTGGGCACAAGCGGTCGGCCTGGATGGCCTGGAGAGCAAGGTCGGCTTCTAATGCTGCGGCTAAAGCCATTATCAGACGTATTTCAGACGGTCAGAACCACCTCATCTTCCAGAAGATGACCACTCCTACAATGGAGAGAACGATTGATGCGAGCATTGTAATCGCAAAGGCATGAGAGGAATGTTGAAAAGGCAATTCCACATTCATCCCGTATATGCTTGCTACCAACGTCGGCAACGTCAAGATAATCGTAACCGAGGTAAGAACTTTGATGACTACGTTAAGATTGTTCGAGATGATAGAAGCAAAGGCGTCCATCGTTCCGGTGAGGATATTGCTGTGTATATCGGCCAAATCTCTGGCCTGCCTGAACTCAATTCGCACGTCCTCAATCATCTCCTGTTCTGCTTCTGTCAACTCTCGGCCGTGTATGCGGGCGAACCGGTCCCAGATAGGTTCATTCGCTCTGAGGGATGTCGTGAAGTAAACGAGGCATTTCTCAAGGTTCAACATACGAATCATCATCTCATTTTTCATAGATACATGGATTGCCTTCTCTACGTTATCCGCTTCATATCGAATACTGTTCAAGTGATTGAGGAACTGCCTTGCAATCCGCATAAAAAATGAGCAAAGAAACGCTATTCGGTCCGTGGATTCTGAAGCGCGGAGTCGTCCGGAAAGCATCTCCGACCAAGCGAGACTCTCTTCTGAGCACACGGTAATGATATGTTGGGGAGTTAAGATTATACCAAAAGCGATTGTGACGTAAGGAACATCTTGTACTTGGTCATCATGGTGCGGGATACGGATAATCAGCAGCTTACACGAATCATCAATCTCGATACGCGGACGTTCGTCTCGGTCGGTTGCAGCCGCCAATAGGTCAACCGGAACTTGTGTTAGGCTCTGGAGCAGGTTGAGTTCATCCGTGGTTGCCCTAACCGCTCGGATTATATGACATTCACCCATATTTTCAGTCTGCACAAACTGATTGTTTCGGTATTGATAAAATGACAACACTGTTATTCTCCTTTGACCGCATAACTTTTGTTAGTTTCATTTGCTTACAAGAAACTAAATCTTCTTGCATCAATACAGAATCCTCACGAACTTGAACCTAAAACTGATTATTTTATATCATTAAACCAGACTTTTCAAGATGAAATTCGATATAATTGAAGGCAAAATAAAAATTCTCGGCTGGAGGTCATAGTCGGGGGCTTTATATCGGTAAGTGAATTAGCGCTATGGCAAGTTAGCTCTTGAGATAACTGGTACTGTTTCCGATAAGCAAGTTTAACTTTGATTCGCCTGCGGCGAAGCTGTTGAGATAGATTTAACCACCGCCCCCGTGCTTTCTTGCAAAAGCAAGAACAGGGACTTCGCTCGAAATGACAATATGCTTCGGGACGATAAAGTTGTGCCTTCGGTCGAAATGACGACAGCAAACCATCCCCACGCTGCCACCGGTCGCTTCAACAATCAATAGTAAATAATCAATAAACCATGCCCGGGACTGGATTCGAACCAGCACAGGAAAATTCCCACCAGCCCCTCAAGCTGGCGCGTCTGCCAATTCCGCCACCCGGGCTCTTCGATTGACTATTAGTCATAGATTCCGCAAAAAGACGGCGGATTACAATTACGCTACAATATTGATTATGGATTGTCAATTCTCAATTTGCAGATTTGAAAAATTTGCCCGCCAAAATGCTCCGTAAAAAAATCTTAGTTGTCATTCTGAGTCCGCCAAAGGGGGCGAAGAATCTCTAATTTCCAGACCAGAGAGATTCCCGCCTTAGCGGAACTTCGACGTCACTTCGCTACACCTGGTTCAGAATGACAAGTGCTGCATTTCCTCTACGAGAAGCAGCTCCAAAAACAATAATCCCCGCTCTGCTAAAAGTTTTTGACGATAATATTTACTTTGATATAATTGCGTGCCGATAGAGAACGCAAAGCAAAATAAACACTGGACAGTTATTACAGACGGTAAATGCGATACGCTGAACGCCAATTATGACAGAGACAATGGCAGAAAAAAGTAGTACGCGGGCGAGTTTGAAAGGAGGGGCTTTGAAGCGCTGCTCACTCGCGCAGCCGGATTCAAAAGCACATCTGGTCTTCTGGTCTCTGATGCTGGGTGGGCTGGTGCTGGATTTATGGAGCAAAAAAGCGGTGTTCGACTGGTTACAAAACCGTGAGACCGCTACGGTTATAAATGGTTTCCTGCGACTGGTAAGGGCCTTGAATAACGGGGCTGCCTTCGGCACCTTTGCCGGTAAACCTTATTTCCTAACGGCCATCTCGGTTATCGCCCTGATAATAGTCTTGGGGGTTTTTCTTTTTAGCGGAACCGGCCACAGGTTGGTTCATGTTGCCCTGGGTCTATTTACAGCCGGTATCTGCGGCAATCTTTATGACAGGATTTTTAATGACGGCTTAGTGCGGGATTTTATCGACGTTTATTACCGCGATTATCATTGGCCGGCTTTCAACGTCGCAGACAGCTTGCTTTGCATCGGCATCGGGATGCTGATTATATCGACTTTTCTTACTGAGAAGTCTGTTCAAAAACATGCTCAGCAACAAAAATAGGGGCATCCGTTGCGGCCCCCAATGCAATCGCATCGGAAGGACGGGAATCAATTGCGATAGTCCGCCCGTTGATACTCAGATGAATCTTGGCAAAAAATGTGTGGTGACGCAGGTCATTTATAACTATCTTTTCTACTCGTGCGCCGAGATTTTCAATTATATCGGCCAATAAATCGTGTGTCATCGGTCGCGGCGGTTTAATGCCCTTTAACCGGCGGTCAATTGCAAAAATCTCCACTATGCCGATAACTATGGGAAAACTCCGATGGCCGTGACGCTCTTTTAAGACAATTATCTGCTGGTCGGACATTTCGTTAATGATTATTCGCGATAATTCGGCTTCCGTTTCCATTTTTACACCACCTCTAATTCATATATGCGTAAATGCGCATACGAGTTTTGAGTATATAGGTCGGTGGATTTGTTCCTTTACGCATCCACACGCATTTACTCATCCACTATTTTACAACTCCGAAAGGTGTTTTTCAATGGTATTTAACTGTTCCGAGAGCTCGACCAGCCTTTCCCTGGCCTGAGCAACCACTTCCGGCCTGGCTTTGGTAACAAAATCTTCATTGGCTAATTTAGCTTCCACCGCCTTTTTAGCTTTTTCGATTTGCTGTTTTTGTTTTTCCAGCTTTTCTCGTTCAGCTTGCAGGTTAATGGCATTATGTACATAGATTTCTGTTGCATCTTCCATAATTGATATAGCAGCGTTCTGGGGTTTTACAAGTGCTATTCCCGCCTTAAATTCTTTCACGCCGGCTAACTGCTGGATAAGCTCTGCGTTGCCGTTGAGAATTTCGACGGTTTGGTGTTGTGACTTTGCGGAAACAACCAATAATTCATTTGACGGTATGTTTCTATTGCTTCTGATATCCCGTATGGTACGAATTGCAGCCTGTACAAGCATAATTTGCTTTTCAGCATCTTCATCCATTAAGGATTCAAGACCCACCGGCCATTGGGCAATAACTAATGCTTCCGCGTTTTTAGATTCTATTCTGCCTTTAAGTCCCCTTATCGGTGCTATTTCGTTTAGCTTCTGGAATATTCCTTCGGTGATAAAGGGAACAAAGGGATGTAACAGACGCAGAGTATGGTCAAGCACAAAAGCTAAAACGTTTTGAGCAATGGGCTTTTTCCGCTCATCCTGCATCCTCAGTTTTACCCACTCAAGATACCAATCACAAAAATCGTTCCAGAAAAACCTGTACAAACTTGATAACGGCTCACTGTACTTAAAATGAGCCAGAGACTCCGTAACCTCGGAAACAGTTTTGGCCAACCGGGAAAGAATCCACCTGTCGGTAATATCCATTTTGCTGGGGTCGAATTCAGCGGGGTCAAGCCCTTCGAGATTCATCAAGGCAAAACGTGAGGCGTTCCAGAGCTTGTTACAGAAATTTCGGCCGATATCAAACTTAGGTGAAGTGTTTTCCACTCGGCCATCCGGCAGTGTCATAGACACAACCGGCATCCGAATATCCTGAGTATCTGTGGTCATACTGGCCAACGTAAATCGCATCGCATCGGTACCATGACTTTCAATAATGACCAGAGGGTCAATCCCGTTACCGAGGCTCTTGGACATTCTACGTCCTTCACCATCCTGAATCATCGCGTGAATATAGACATCACTAAAAGGAATATTACCTACGCAGTATTGTCCCATCATCACCATGCGCGAGACCCACAGAGTGATAATGTCGCGTGCGGTGCAGAGGACATTGCCCGGATAAAATGTTTTCAATTCCGGCGTTTCATCCGGCCATCCCATCGTACTGAACGGCCAAAGAGCCGAACTGAACCAAGTGTCAAGAACATCCTCATCTCTGGTAAAGCCCTGTGCTTCAATAGCGGCAATAATCTCAGTATCATCGGGCTGAGAAACACATATAAACCATGTGGGATATTCTTCATAACGATCATCATGGCCAAATCCAAAACGTGGACGACCTGAAACTGCAACCCTTCTCTGTTTCTCCCAGTTTTCCAACTTTTTAAGAAAAGCATTAAAGTCTCCATCTGGTTCCAGAAATCCTGCCAATACGGGACTTCTCCATACCGATATTTGATGTCCCCACCAGAGTTGTCGGCTGATAGGCCAGTCGCGGAGATTCTCCAGCCAGGTTTGATAGGTTTTGGCGTAACGGTCTGGGATAAATTGCAATCGGCCATCGAGCAGCGGCTTTAAGGCAAGGCCAGCCAAAGAATTTACCGGTACATCGGTTCCCTCAATAAATCCCTCCCCAAATTTTTCAGCAAGATGCTCAATAGGTTTTTTGACTGCGATATACCACTGGTCGGAAAGATAAGGCTCGATGGGGACATGGCTTCGATAGCTGTGTCCGACTTCGTGGGCGTATTCGCGAACATCTTCGAGAAGATTCTCCTTTCGGAACCATTCGACAATCGCTTCACGCGCCTCGAAACGGTCCATTCCGAGCAGGGATTGCGCTTCCGGCTCATTAGCATCTTCCCAGCCATACTTATCGCTTATCGAGCCATCCGGCGCCATCACATTGATTACTTCCAGTCCGTGTCTCTGTCCTATCTCCCAGTCATCGGGGTCGTGGGCCGGTGTAACTTTCAGAAAGCCGGTAGAAAACCGCGCCTTTTCATCATCACTGTCGGGGTCGGGGAGAACAACGTGCTCATCTGCAATAATAGGAATAATTCGGCCAACTATTGGAAGCCGAACTTTTTTACCGAGCAGGTATTTGGCACGCTTATCTGCAGGATTCATCGCAACAGCGGTATCGCCAAGCATTGTCTCCGGCCTGGTCGTGGCGACGGTAACATACTCAATTCGTTTCCCTGCCATATCAACCGGCTCTACAAGCGGATACCTCAAATACCAGAAATGGCCCTGCACCATCTCGTGCTCGACCTCATCATCGGCCAATACTGTCTGCGTAGCGGTGTCCCAGTTGACCAGTCTTTTTCCTCGATAAATCAGGCCGTCCTTGAAGAGTTTGAAAAAGGCAGCCCGAACGGCTTTGGCGCACACTTGGTCCATCGTAAAGCGTGTTCGTTCCCAGTCACAGGAGCAGCCCATTGCTTTCAACTGGCTGATAATGCGGGCTTCATACTCATCCTTCCAGGCCTGTACACGGCTGACAAATTCTTCCCGCTTAAATTCGGTACGCCGTTTTCCTTCTTCTGAGAGAACGCATTTCTCAACGACAGTCTGAGTAGCGATTCCGGCGTGGTCGGTGCCCGGCATCCAGAGCGTGTTATAATTTTGCATCCGGCGGAATCGAATCAGGATGTCCTGCAATGTATTATTCAATGCGTGGCCAAGGTGCAGCGGGGCTGTAACGTTAGGCGGGGGGATTACAATGGTGTAGGTCTCTTCTTTACTACCGTTACCTAACGGCTTCGCATGAAAATATGAATGCGCAGACCATATTTCATTTGCCTGTTGCTCTATCGTTTTAGACTCGTAAACTTTTGAGAGCTGTTCGCCCATAACCCATCCGGTTTAGATAATCACCTAAAAAAATTCCGGCGCAACACATTGGCCGGAATATTATCTTAATGAAAACAAATACCAATGTAAAGCAAACAATTAAGCACAAATCAGGCATTACCGCTTGCTCTTACGATAGGTGATTTTGTGCTTGTCGTTGGGCTTAATCGAGATTCATCGTCATCAGGAACTCTGCGTTGGTTCGCGTCTTTGCAAGTCTGCTTTTGAGCAGCTCGATTGCCTCGACAGGATTCAATTCGCTCAGGACCCTTCGCAGCCGATACACGAGCTGTAGCTCTTTCGGGTCGAGCAGCAACTCTTCGCGTCTGGTTCCGCTACGGCTGATGTCTATGGCCGGCCAGGTTCTTCTGTCAACCAGGCGCCTGTCAAGGTGCAGCTCCATATTTCCGGTCGCTTTAAACTCTTCGAAGATTACCTCGTCCATTTTTGAGCCGGTGTCGATTAATGCAGTTGCGAAAATGGTCAGCGAACCGCCCTCTTCGATATTTCTTGCTGCGCCGAAAAATTTCTTGGGCATCTGCATTGCGCCGGCATCGACGCCACCGGTCAAAATTCTGCCTGAGTGCGGCATTTCGGTATTATAGGCACGTGCAAGACGCGTTATCGAGTCCAGCAGGATTACAACATCCTGGCCGTACTCGACGAGCCGCTTTGCCTTTTCTATAACGACCTCGGCCACCTGGCAGTGGCGAGCGGCCGGCTCGTCAAAAGTCGAACTTATAACCTCAACATCATCAGCGGTTTTCCGTTCCATCTCCGTAACCTCTTCGGGCCTTTCGTCAATCAGCAGCACAATCATTTTCACGTCGGGATGATTGGTGCTCATGGAATTTGCAATTTTTTGCAGCAAAATTGTCTTTCCGGTTCGCGGTGCGGCAACTATCAGGCCACGCTGACCTTTGCCAACCGGTGTTACCAAGTCAATTATCCGCATATTCAATTCTTCGGGTGTAGTCTCAAGTATGAAACGCTTATCCGGATGCAGCGGCGTCAAATCGCTGAAGACCACCTTTTCAGCAAGATTGTCGGGATTTTCAAAGTTAATCGCTTCAACCCGCAGAAGGGCAAAATACTTCTCCGAATCCTTCGGCGGCCTGATTTGACCCGATACAATATTCCCCGTCCGCAGGCCAAAACGCCTGATTTGAGATGGTGAAACATAGATGTCGTCCGAAGATGACAAGTAATTATAATCCGGATTCCGCAAAAATCCGTAACCATCCGGCAGCACTTCCAGCACACCTTCACCATACATCAGCCCATTCTGGCGAATACGCTCCTTGAGAATCCTGAAAATCAAATCCTGCTTTTTAAGAGCGCTGTATTCCGTAATATTTTCATTTTTCGCAATACTGTGCAGCTCCGCAACATTCAGTTTCTGCAAATCCGTCAAATACAAGTTGCCTTTCTTAATCCTCTCGTATTTGGCATGTGTGGATTCTTCCTCGGCTTCTTTAGCTCTGAGGGCTTCGTCCTCGGCTTCTTTAGCTCTTAAGGCTTCATCCTCGGCCTCGGCAGCAATAGTCTCCTGGGCCGTATCTGTAGCTGAGCTATCCTCTGCCTGTGCTTCTATGGCTTGGTCCCTCTCCGAGTCGAGTGTCTGCTCTTCCTGTTCGGAGGCATCTTGTTCTTTTTCAAGGGTCTTTTTCTTTACGCTTTTGCGTTTTTTGGTTGTGCCCTTTACAGCTTTAGCCATCATTACTCCTTTTCTTTTTTTCAAAAACTTTAATCGTCCCTGCAAAGCTTATGCCCTCAAAAGCGGACAGCAGGGATACGATTCCATAGAACTATTTTCCCGCCTGCGCTCGCGTAACTGCAGGTGCGAGCATAGGAATTCAATAAGATTTGAGCTTTGAACAGTTGAAATAAAACCTAATATATCAAAAACAGGTTATTCATCCTTACGTTGCAGTTTTACTACAAAGAACGGACACAAAATCGAGTGTTCTATAATAAACTTTACTTACCCATTATCCACAATGTAAGTGAAAATATCAGCGACCTGCTTGGCTAACGCCGAGAAGTCAGAATTGTTTTCTAATATATTATCGGCGAGGTTAGCCTTATTGTCCAGAGAAATCTGAAAATTTTCTCTAATTTTAACCTGATTTTTATCAAAACCTATTTTTTTTGCTCTTTTTAGCCTTATTTTTTGCTCGCAATCGACAAAAATTAGCTTATCACACCGCTTATTCCAGCCAACTTCCACCAATAACGGCATATCCAATACGATTGCCTTGACTTGATTGCGGCGATTGTATTGCTTTATAAGCTCCTCAGCCCGCTGAAGGACAAGATGATGGATTATCTCGTTAAGCAACGAGAGCTTCCGGGCATCTGCAAACACAACTTCAGCTAATTTCTTACGGTCGATTTTGCCATCGGAATCCAAGATAGGGCGGCCAAAAGAGGCGATGATTTTTTCTTTAACAGCCGGCTCATCGAGCAGCTCGTGTGCAATTTTGTCGGCGTCAATGACCTTACATCCTAATTTGGCAAACTCGGCGGCAACGGTACTTTTTCCTGAGCCGATACCACCTAATATGCCTATTACCGGTTTGTCCCTGCTATTGCCCACAGTCAAGCAGTTTAACCACCCTGCCGGCATCGGTCAAGTCGAAAAACGCCAAAATAGTAATAAGTGAGGTAGAATACGAAACTTGAATTACGAAATGTGAAGCTCATCCGATACTTTTTCGTTATCCGGCGCTGCGCAGACGGATTTCAAGCTGCTCAGCAAATAGTTTTTCACAACTACGTCCCAGCTCATTTTTGTTGCAAGGTCGTAGCCGGTTTTAACCATACTTTCAACCTCGTCCTCGTTTTTGGGCAAGCGTGAGCATATTTGCATTGCAACTTTTTCGCTTTCGCCCGCTTCTATCCTGTCGCGCACCGAGCGGTCAATCTGCAGTATATCCTCGAGCTCGGCACATCCATCGGCTGGCAGGTTGGTATAGTCGGCGATAATGACATTTTTGACATCCTGTGCATTTGTTACATCCCGAATGAAACCCGAACATCCGCAAACACTGCTGAAGACACAAATCCCGCCGAAAGTCAGCGGTTCAAGCTGAGCTATGCCAAACGGCTCATAAATGCTCTGTCCAAACTCGACGTCGGTGCCTTTGCGAATGTCCATAAATTCCATATTATCCGGCATCCTCTTGCCGCATCTTTTTGGCGCAAAGCCGAACTGATTTATGAAAATGATTTTTATATTCCTGCTTCTGGCGTTGAATTCCTGTACGGCGGTATAGTAATCTGCCTCACCTGCGGATAAATCCGGCCAACCCTCACGGTGTGCGACAGGCCAATTATACGCCGACTCCATATTGAAGATATCACTGGTGCGACGACGTGTAACCTCTGTCGAAAGGACAAGCAACATTGCCGTCTTACCCTGGGTCCTGAACTCTTTTTCCAGATGTTCGAGCACACGTATATCCCGCCACATTCCCTTGCTTTTCACTAATCTTGTTACGTGTGTAAAGATAAAATCCGGCTTATAGCCCAACAGGTTCTGGCAATACCGCTGCAGTTTTTCTTTTGATGTAAGCTTGTCGCCGACACTGATTTGATAAGCGGGGATGCCGTTATAAACTATATCTATCCCGGCGCCTTCGAATTCTGGGGAGAGGAACCGCAATTCGTCCACCACATAATCGCCCACTGCGTATATACGGTCACAGTATTTCGAGGCTCTCACAAGAGCGTGCTTGAAATAGGAATTCTGGTCGCCGAAGACTTCGTTGACAAAAAGTCCGTCATTGTGAGCATACTTGATAACATTATAGAACATTGTATCGTGTCCGTGGTGTTCCTCAACAATGTGTCGCATCGTTGCTACTTCGTGGGCATAAAAAACCGTCCTGAAACGACAGCAAGATTCGAGAACGGCCGCCAGCGCCGTTGGCATACCCATAAACTCATGAGAAATTATAACTGTCGAATCCTTAGCTGCACCGATAGCTTTCAGCACGGCAATTGCCACCGGTGCCAACCTGACATATTGTTCATATTCCCACAGGTGTTCGTGTAAATGGCTTTGGATACCAAATTCCTCGAACAGGCGCCTTTTGAATTCGTTAATCACATCCTTATCTACAAGTTTAACATCGACCAAGACCACTTCAGGTGAGCTTTTTATTCCTGTCTGCTCATCAACAAATGTTCGTCTGCCATAGACAATGCCTGCATTGTAGAGTTTTTCGATTTTACGAAAGGCCGGAGCGTATCCCGTATTTACAAACCCATCGATAGATGAATAAAACACTTCACCATCTTCGCCGAGCCTCTCTGATACGGAGCCTTCAGTTGTGAACAATGGGCCGACAAGGATAGACCTGTCAACTGATTCAAGGTAAGATTTGCAGGTGAAAAAGCCCTGCAGGACGGCGCCTATACCACCAACTTTCCCGACAGTCTCGTGGGTAACGTGCACTGCTGTTGTCTCATTAGCCATAATAAGTCTCCCTCCAAGTTGTGATGGGATTTGCTCTGGTTGTAATTACTTTTTCCAAATAAAATATAGGAAACAATTTCATCACAACCAAACTGGAGGGATTCTATGGTGAGGTATTTTTTGCAGACTGAAAAAATCAGGCCAGATTTGCAAATTGAAGGTGTTTTTTGGGACCACTCCGGCTGGCCTGGGAAATTTTCTCCACAAGTCAGCTTATTTCGTCGCGCAGCGCCCTTATCGAACTCGAAAGCACATGCTGGGAAATATCAGCCAACTCCGGCTCGGGCATTTCACTAAGTGCTATTTTGTCGAGAATCTTCACCGCCTGGGCACGATGAGGGGCTATCAGACCCACAATCCTATGGGCTTCGTATAATTCACTATCAGCCATCAGTCTCAGATACAAAATTATGTATTTCGTCAACTCTCTCTCGCTCATCTCAAATACCGGCCCAGCCTTCTTAATTGGCTCAGTCGGCTCAACGCCCCCTTCCGGAACCTCTCTCTCCTTCAATATATCCTGTGTAATCTTGTGTGTCTCGGCCATCAGTTGTCTTTCTCTTTCCTTGGCGGTTACATCTATCGGCGCAAGTTTTAGCTGTTCGCCGGAGTGTGAACTGGGAACGTATAATCTGTTATGGCAGGCTGGGCATTTGCCCCATTTGCCACCGGCACTATCAGCCGCCTCTATCTTTTTGCCACAAAACTCACAGTGAAATTTTATCGCCATTTTAACACCCCTTAATTTACTGCTCTGATTCCTGTCTCCTTAGTCTTTGTGCTAAATCAGTTTCGAGGAAATCCGCCGGTCTAAACCATTCATTTCTCCGCCTTATATTCAGCAACCACCTCGGTCGTTATTCCGCCACGAGGAGTAAATCGTGAAGTAACCTTCATCCAGCGTGGTCTGCATATATCTTTCAAATCATCTAATATATCATTTGTCAGAGACTCGTAAAAAATACCTTTATTGCGGTAGGTTTGCATATAGAGTTTAAGGCTCTTTAGCTCGATACAAGATTTTTCGGGACAATATTCGATAACAATCTCACCAAAATCCGGCTGGCCTGTTCGAGGGCAGAGGCTCGTAAACTCAGGGCATCTGATTGTTATACAATAGTCTCGCTCAGGACGGGGATTATCGAATAATTCTATTTTTACCCGTTCGCTCATTATTATCCCTCATACAAACCCTGACTAAATTACTAATATAACTTCAATGCCGACCTAAAACAAGTAATAATAAACGAAGAAAATAAACAAGTTTCTCCGAAAGACATCGGCAAAAACCGGGGTTTATTGAAAAGATTTCGAGTGCGTGAAAGTAAATAAGAGAAGTAAAAACAAGACAAGAAATGTTCAGATTGTTTGCTTTTGTCTCAATTTAATCGGCCATAAAGCACCGATTTTGCTTCAATTTCTCTAAAAAACGTTGTATTAGACAACGACTTTTGGTATATTTGCTGCTGAAAACGCAGGCTTTGGAACGTAGTAGAATGGAATAGCACAAAGAACATTTAATAGTGTATTTGTCATTTTTTGAAAGGGATGAGCACAATGGCTAAAGGATTATTTACTACAAGCTGTATATTTGCGATGGTGGTTTTGGCATTTTCAGGCTGTGCCACCATAGGCGAAACCGAGGTTGAGGCTGAGGCTAAAAAAACTGAGGTTGAGACCAAGGTTGAGACCAAGGTTGAGACCAAGGTTGAGACCACGGTTGAGACCACGGTCGAGACCAAAGCCCCAAAATTCACTCTACGCGTCAATTGTGCAGCCAACGAGCCATATACTGACAAGGGCGGCAACTTATGGCTGCCCGACCAATATATGGAAGAAGGCAAAACATGGGGCGTTGTTAGCGGGATGACTGTCGATAGAGGCGATTTGGGTATTACGGGCACCGACGCACCAAAAATTTATGAGACCGAATGCTACTCCATGTCCGCATACAAATTCAAATTGCCCAACGGTCAATATACAGTCCGACTGCACTTTGCTGAGACGTATGACGGGATAACAGGTGAAGGCCAAAGGGTCTTTTCCGTGACCATTAATGATAAAGTTGTTCTTGAGGACTTCGACCCTTATAAAGAAGGTGGTGGCTTCGAAAAGCCGGTAGTTAAGGAATTCAAAGCCGTAACTATAACTAATGAAGAACTGGTCATAGGCTTCATAAGCGATATACAAAATCCCGAGATTAACGGCATCGAGATACTTTCTGAGTAACCCAGCAAAACATATCTACTTGATTGCGCAGCAAAGCAGGAGGAGTAGTCGCTTGTTGGTTATGCGCACTTTCCGTCAGGTTCACTGCTGATGGGAATTTGATTGTATTGCAATCCCGCACCAAATCTTGGGACGGTATGAACTTTTAACAGGGAAAGAGTGGTGGCAGAAAAAAGGGCAATTGTTCTAATTAGCGGCGGCCTTGACTCGGCTACAACTTTAGCTATAGCCCGCAGTGAAGGTTTTGAGTGCTACGCCTTGACTTTCGGGTATGGCCAGCGACATAAGCGGGAAATCGAAGCCGCAAAGAAAATAGCCGACTCTCTGGGAACGGATGAGCATCGGATAATAGATATCGATTTAGCCCAGTTCGGCGGCTCAGCCCTGACCGATTCAACCATTGAAGTACCTAAGAACAGGGTCGATTTAGGCAACCACAACCAAATTCCTCCAACCTATGTGCCTGCCCGCAACACGATATTTTTAAGTTACGCACTTGCCTGGGCTGAAGTATTAGGTGCTTTTGATATATTTATCGGTGTCAACACAACCGACTACAGCGGTTATCCTGACTGCCGCGGCGAATTTATAACGGCCTTTGAGAAAACCGCCAACCTTGCCACCGCAGCGGCAGTCGAGGGTAAGGGCCGATACCACATCCATACTCCGATTATAAATATGACAAAGGCCGAAATCATCCTTACCGGCACAAAGCTCGGAGTAGATTTTGCCCTGACGCATAGCTGCTATGACCCCGACCAACAGGGCAGAAGCTGCGGCCGATGCGACTCCTGCAGATTAAGATTAAAGGGCTTTGCTGAAGCGGGCCTTAAAGACCCTATCGAATATGGAATGAAGAATATGGAATAAAGAATAACGAAACACGAAGTACGATACTATGAAAAGCACGAAGCACGAAATTCGAAGCACGAAACAATATCAAATGACCAAAATCCAAATTACCAAAACAGTGAGTTTTGAAAATTTGAGCATTTGAATTTTGAATTTGTTTCAGATTTCTATATTCGAATTTCGGATTTATTTCTGAAGTGATTTATCTAATTCGACAATGATAATAAACGAAATTTTCTATTCCTTGCAGGGCGAGGGATTTTTAGCCGGCGTCCCCAGTGTTTTCATACGTGTCGCCGGCTGCCCTTTGCGATGTCAGTGGTGTGATACAAAATACGCCTGGGACCAAAAAGCAGGGCAAGATTACAGTATCGCCAGAATTGTCCAGGACATCCAGCAATGGCCTTGCAAATTCATTGTAATAACCGGCGGTGAGCCGATGATAAATCGGGAGCTGCCAAAATTAGCACACCAGCTAAAAGCCGCCGACAAACACATAACAATCGAGACTGCTGGAATAGCATACATCCCGGATATGCCCTGTGATTTAATGAGTATCAGCCCGAAACTGAGTAACTCCAATCCAAAAGACCCTGCGCTTGCCACAATCCACAAGAAGTCAAGGCTTGACTTTGCAGTCCTTCGCAAGCTCATTAACTATTACGAGTATCAGTTGAAATTTATCGTCGATTATCAAGTTGATTTATCGGAAATAAAACAAACTATCGAAAAAATAGGAAATGTAAACGCGAAAAAGGTGATGCTGATGCCGCAGGCAGCCACAAGAGATGAACTTTTGGCCAAATCACCAATGGTCGCCAATATGTGTAAGCAAACAGGCTTTGCCTTTTGCCAGCGACTGCAGGTTCTACTTTGGAATAATCAAAAGGGCAGATAATCGAGACCGGCCTAACCTGTTTTTAAAGCGTTTTCTCTAAATGTTTGACATATCTAATGCAGCTTCATATTATATGAATTTAATTAGGCTGAACTCTATGATGAGGACGAGGCAATGCCTCGTCTTTATTGCTATTGATTGAAAGGTTCTGTTTTTTATGGCAAAACAAAAAGTAACTCTGAAAAAGAGACCGTTTGCGCTAATAATCCGTGACGGCTGGGGTTACAATCCAAATCCGGAAGAAGATAAATATAATGCCATCAAGCAAGGAAATACCCCTGTAGATGATATGCTGATGGCCGAGTACCCCAACTGTCTTATCCATACCAGCGGCGAAGACGTGGGGCTGCCGAACAGAACTATGGGCAACAGTGAAGTGGGACATCAAAATATCGGCGCCGGCAGAATCGTACCACAGGAATCCGTAAGAATCAGCAGAGCTATTCGCGACGGCTCTTTCTTCGAGAACAATGAATTCCATAATTTAATCAAGTTTGTGAAAGAAAAAAACGGCAAAATGCACTTAATGGGCCTTTGCAGCAACATCGGAGTACATTCACTGTTAGACCACCTCTACGGGCTGCTCGAGCTGGCAAAGAGAAATGACGTAAAAGATGTTTTCATCCACGCATTCACGGACGGCCGGGATTCACCGCCGGACAGCGGAGCAGGATACATAGCTGAAATCGAAAAAAAGGCAGGTGAAATAGGCGTGGGTAAAATCGCAAGCGTTATGGGCAGATTCTATGCTATGGACCGCGACAGCCGGTGGGACCGGGTGCAAAAGGCTTACGAATGCATGAGGATAGGCAAAGGTATCAAAACAGCTAATGCAGCAGAGGCGGTTGCTCAAAGTTATAAAAAGGGCGTAACCGATGAATTTATCGAGCCGACATGCATTGTCAATGAAGACAATGAACCGCTGGCTACAATCAAAGATGGCGAAGGCGTAATCTTCTTCAACTTCCGCGGCGACAGGCCTCGCGAAATCACGCGGGCGTTCATCGAGGCTGACTTTAAAGAATTTCTCAGAACAACTAAACCGGACATATATTTCGTCTGTATAACCGAATACGATGCGACGATACCCGCGCCGGTGGCCTTTCCAAAGCTGCCAAAGATGAAAAATATCTTAGGGGCGTACTGGGGCTCTTTAGGCCTGAAGCAATTTCGCTGCGCCGAGACGGAAAAATACGCACACGTTACTTTTTTCTTCAACGATTATACCGAAAAGCCGTTTCCCGGCGAAGACAGGCAGATTGTGCCTTCACCGAGGGTGCGAACATACGACTTGAAGCCAGAGATGAGCGCTTATGAGGTGGCCGAGGTTGTGCTGGAAAGACTTGACTCGAATAAATACGACGTTGTAGTGGTAAATTTTGCCAATCCGGATATGGTCGGGCACACCGGTGTATTGTCCGCAGCGATTAAAGCAGCCGAAGCGGTAGATGAATGCGTGGGCAGGATATTAGATAAGGTTAAGACTCTTGGTGGCGCAGCAATAATCACCGCCGACCACGGTAATTTTGAGAAAATGTGGGATACAGAAAAGAATCAGCCGCACACCGCTCATACCATTGGCGATGTGCCGTTGGTCATATACGACGAACGCTTCAAAAAGAGCAAGCTCCGCGAAGACGGCAGATTAGCTGACATAGGGCCGACCCTGCTGCAAATGATGGACCTGCCGCAGCCTGAAGAGATGAGCGGCCGAAGTCTGCTTTTACCTTGACATATAAAATTGAATTCCGGTTAGCCCCACCACTACTACGTGGTGGGGTCATCTTTTCCGATTAGGTTTTTCAAACCCTGCGACGTGGTCGATTTTCTAACCCTGCTAACCCTGCGACGTGGTCGCAGGGCTAACCACTATTATGACTTCGCACATATCTGACTTTGTTTTCAAGTTCTTTATCCGTGAAACAGAATCTCTTATCAAATCCCTTTGACCAGATTTTGCCTTGACTGCCGAATCTACGCAGTGCCAAAGTTGCTGAATATTTATATCGATGAACAGCCTGTTCGATTGATTCTTCGGAAACTGAAGCGACTATATGCAGATGGCTTGAGCAAACCGCTATCGCAAAAATTTTGTGATTTATTCTCTGGGCTTCTTCGATAATTGCATTTTCGACAATTTGTTTTTGTTCTGAATTAAGTTTAACCTTCGGATATTTTTGTTGCCTTTGATTTGCCGATTTTAATTTATCGTTTTGCGCAAGGTTTTGCCATTTTTTACATATCCTCTTTCGTCGCCCTGCAGCCAGGCTCCGTAGGTAGTCCAGGTAACCATATAACCAATCATTCTTTTCAACATTTCCTAACAATATCTGAAATTTATTTCGCCTGCAATCATTTCCAGTTTATTTTGTACTTTGGTTATTTCGGTTAGCCCTGCCATCACTATGGCAGGGTTATAATCTCTAAAAATTACCAAATCCAAAGGAGAAAAATGAAAAGTCCCATTTTGTTCCCCGCGCACTTGTATTATGGCGATTGACGGTATCGTTTCGCGATGTTATTTTTTATGCGAATATACAAAACCTAAGTCGTGGGGCAAAAGAGGATGAACCTTCATTCCCCGATTAGGTACATTAGAAGAATCATTGGATATTGGATTCGGTACGCATAGACGCGAAAAGAAGTGCCATCGCTGATGTTAATTTTTCATTCCCTGCAGATAAAAAATAGATAAATACGTTCTTGTGAACTCACTTATGGATTTATTATATTGAGCAATGTCTTTTGTCCTCTGGACTTCCCCAAATATCTTTTCGTATTAAGAAATCAGTGTTTATCTGTGTAAATCAGTGTCTCCAATAACGAAATACTGGAATTCCACAAAGAAATGAATACAATAAGACAAATATGGGACAGATAAAAGTACTTGACCAGAATATGGTGAATATGATTGCAGCCGGTGAGGTGATTGAACGGCCTGCCAGCGTGGTCAAGGAACTGATGGAAAACAGCATCGATGCCGGGGCGACAAAAATAACGGTATCTATCGAAGATGGCGGCAAAAAACTAATATCGGTTGCTGATAACGGCTGTGGAATGGATGCCGATGACCTGGCTATGGCATTTGAGCCGCACACCACCAGCAAAATCAAAACAAGCAAAGATTTGCTTGGCATATCGACGCTTGGCTTCCGAGGTGAAGCGTTGGCAAGTATTGCTTCTATAGCACAAGTCAGGGCCACGAGCAGAATAAAAGGGCAAGCCGGGGCTAATTGCGTTGAGATTGATTGCGGCAGCAAGAGCAGCGTCAGCCCCTGCAGCGGCGATTACGGCACTACAGTCCAGGTCAGAGACATTTTTTATAAACTGCCAGCAAGACGAAAATTCCTGAGAACCGCCAACACTGAAATGGAACACATCACCGAGCAATTCACACGCATCGCACTGGCAAATGCCCCTGCCAGCAACAAGCAGGGGCTGGATCTGACACTGATACACAATGATAGAGAACTTTGCCGGCTATCAGATAAAGATGGTCTTCAAAGGCGCATAGCCGAGCTGTTCCCGATGCCTGCAGGTGAGATATCCGAAAGTCTGATTGAGGCCCAAAGCAATGAAAAAGGATTACAAATCCTGGCGTTAATGGGCAAACCGAGCATTTCAAGAACAAGCAATAAATTCCAATATATATTTCTAAACGGCCGATTCATCCGCGACAAATTTATCTCCCACGCAATAAAAGAGGCATATCGCGGTCTGCTGGAGCCTAACAGATTTCCTGTTATCTTTCTGTTTATTCGAATGCCATACGAAGACTATGACGTGAACGTGCATCCAACGAAAATTGAGGTGCGTTTTTATAATGCCAATTTGGTTCATTCTCAAATCCTGGCTGCTCTTCGGGAAAAGCTTTTAGGCACAGACCTTCAGATGCAGGCAAAACTGCCGGCAGCAGCAAATTTGCCTGAAAGAGAGGGCAGCCATCCAACAGGCCATAGAAGTCAGGCGATTTCTGATGCGATGGCTGAATTTTTCAAAAAGCACAGGCCGATTCAAACGCAAGAACAATTCAGCTATAAATCAAAACAGCACCTCGTTGCGCTGCGTCCTTCTACCGGACAGATAGCCGAAAGCCACACCGGCCCCGCTACGGCCTCGGCCTTTGCCGAGGCGAGCCAAGCTGCGCCGGAGATTCGCCCGGAACAAAGAAAATTTCTGCAAATACACGACAGTTTCATCGTGATACAAACTGATGATGGATTTGATATCATCGACCAGCATGCACTTCACGAGCGAATAATATACGAAGATTTGTGCAGGCGAATACAAAAAAGCAAGCTCGAATCACAGAAACTGCTGATACCTGAAAGCTTTGAGGTAACTCCCTGCGGTGCCGATGCACTCGAAACCAACGCCGAACTGCTCGAAAAATTAGGAATCGAGCTTGTCGGGTTCGGTCCCAAGACTATGGCTATCCAGGCCTTTCCCACCTTGCTGTCAAAGGCCGACCCTATTGATTTTATCCAGGATTTAATCGACCTGCTCGACCGTAAGGACATAAACCTTGACGGTGAAAGATTACTTGACGAGGTCTTGAATATGGCTGCGTGCAAGGGTGCAATCAAGGCCGGCCAAAAACTGACCGACGGCGAAATCGAACAACTGTTAGCAGATAAAGCAACTGCCGAGTCCGTAAGCCGCTGTCCGCATGGCAGGCCTACCACAATAAAATTTTCGATAAGCGACCTGGAAAAGCAGTTCAAGAGAACCTAATGAATAAGTGGTGGTGGCTATTGTTGATAATCCTGTGCCTGGCTGGCGTGGGATTTATAATATTCGGTACTCAACAGGCTCAGAACCGAGGTACTTTTCCGCTGCCGAATAATCCCAACAGAATTGTTTCGCTTGCACCGAGCCTTACAGAAATTCTATTTGCGCTCGAGCTTGACGATAAAATCGTTGGTGTAACACTCGACAGTGATTATCCACCGGCAGCGCAAGAAAAAACAAAGGTGGGAACCTTTTGGCAGCCGGATACCGAAGCGGTGATAGCTGCTAAGCCGGACCTGGTGGTTACGTTGCAGATTGAACAACAAAAAAGGATTGCCGATAGTTTGAACAGGCTGGGCTACCAGGTTTTAGCTCTTAAGATAGAGAAGATTGAAGAACTCTTCACGGCAACTCAAAAAATCGGCATCGCCACAGGCAGCGAACAGCGTGCCGACGAACTCATCGAACAAATCAAGGGACAATTGAACTATTTGAAATCGAAATATAGCTCAATCAACAAGCCAAAGGTATTATGGGTAGTACAGACGGAACCTTTACGAGTGGCCGGCAGAAATACCTTCATAAACGAATTTATCGAGCTTCTGGGCGGAGAAAACGCTATTGGCCCTACTATTCAACAATATCCACCTATAGGCACTGAAGAGCTTCTTGCCTGCAATGCTGAAGTCATAATCCAAACTTCGATGGGGAAAACCGATATCGGCCGGCAGCAACAGCAGGCAGAAATTTTTTGGGGCAAATGGACAAGTTTACCGGCCGTCAAAGACAATAAAATTTTCGTTGTCGATTCGGACACTGTGCTCAGATTAGGACCAAGATTACCGCAGGGGGTAGAAATGGTCGGCCATTGCTTACACCCGGATAAATCTATAAAAAGCAACGAAACCGCACAACAAATCAGGTAGATTATATGAAGGAAAAAGTGATATTTTCCTGGAGTGGAGGAAAAGACAGCGCATTGGCCCTCTATGAACTTCAGAAAACCAAAAACTATGAAATTGTGTCCCTGCTGACAACAATAACTCAGGATTATGACAGAATCAGCATGCACGGTGTAAGGACTATTCTACTCGAAATGCAGGCGGAATCTCTGGGGTTAGCTCTTGAAAAAGTGCTCATTACAAAAAATTCTTCTAATGAAGAATATGGATGCAAAATGCAAGAGGTTCTGGAAAAATATCAAGCTGAGGGCGTTTGTTCCGTGGTTTTTGGAGATGTCTTTCTGGAAGGCGTAAGAAAATACCGGGAAGATAATCTATCAAAGATAGGAATGAAAGGAATATTCCCTATCTGGAAAAGAAATACTGCTGAACTTGCTCACGAATTCATAGATTCGAGCTTCAAGGCGGTTATTACCTGCATTGACTCGAATTTTCTCGATAAAAAGTTTATTGGCAGGACCTTTGACGAACATTTTTTATCTGAACTTGCTTCGACCGTTGACCCTTGCGGTGAAAACGGAGAATTCCATTCATTTGTATATGATGGGCCGATATTCCGACAGAGGATATTACATACAAAAGGGAAAGTAGTTTTAAGAGAAAACCGTTTTTACTATTGCGATTTGCTACCTCTGCGGAACAGCAAAAATGCTCTCTATGCTGACTTATCAGCTCAGGTAGTTTAATGGCTGAATTTTTAACAGTAAAAGAATTGGCAGTTAAGATTTCCATCTGCCTGGCGGTGCTGGTGGTTGTAATGTGCTTATGCGCTATAGTTGGAACACAAAACATATCTATGAGAAGGGTATTCGATGGTCCGGGACAGAAAGCTGGTGAAAATATCGATTACGAAATTTTTATTGGCTTTAGATTGCCCCGTGTGATACTGGCTGCTCTGGTGGGAGCAGCGCTGGCTTGTTCAGGCGTTGTTCTGCAGGCTATTCTGCGTAATCCACTGGCCGACCCGTATATCCTGGGAATATCCAGTGGTGCTGGACTGGGGGTAATGGTCGCGGTCCTGTCAGGAGTAACCTGGAACTTTTTAGGCGGTTCGCCGATAGGTATTTTTGCATTCGCAGGAGCGCTTATAACCGTCTGGCTGGTCTGGTACATCGGGCATTTTACAGGCAAATCACAGGTAACAAGCCTGCTGCTTGCGGGCGTAGTAGTCAACGCTTTTTTCTCAGCAGTAATAATGTTCTTAACATCCATAGCCAAAAGCGAACAGGTACATTCTACCATATTCTGGCTAATGGGTAATATAACAGATAAAAGTTTATTAGTTTTATGGGTCAGCGCAGGCTGTATCCTGACAGGGATAATCGTCTTATTTGCTTTCTGCCACAGGTTAAACGTTCTGGCCCTGGGGCGGGAGGAGGCACAGAGCCTTGGCGTTGATGTGGCAAGAACCAGGATAGCTGCCTTTGCCTGTGCAGCCTTTGTAACAGCTATCGCCGTAAGCCTTAGCGGACTAATAGGATTTGTGGGTCTAATCATACCGCACGGAGTGCGCCTGGCATTCGGACCCGACCACCGTCAATTGCTTCCAATCAGTGCGATAATTGGAGCGGGATTTTTAGTCATAGCCGACACAATCGCCCGTATAATCGTTGCGCCCGCCCAACTGCCGGTAGGCGTTATCACAGCCATTGCGGGTGGGCCTTTTTTTCTAATTCTGTTGGCTAAATACAGTAGAAGAGTTAGCTGGTTAAAATGAACGCTTTAGAAGTTGAAAATTTGAGCTTTGGTTATACACCAGAAAACACAATCTTAAAAGATATCAGTTTCGAAGTAATACAAGGCCGGTTTCTCGCCATAGCAGGGCCAAACGGGGCAGGGAAAACAACACTGCTAAATCTGCTCTGCGGACTTCTTAGACCCAAAGCCGGTTCCATAAAGATTGATGCAGCACCTGTGGAATCGTATTCGGTTAAAAGACTCGCACAAAAAGTAGCCGTAGTTCGTCAGGAATTTGTGCCGGTATTTGATTTTACCGTCGCCCAGATGGTATCGATGGCAAGAACACCATATCTCGACACATTCGGATTTGAGGACAAAACAGACATACAGATGGTTAATGAAGCACTTGAGGCGACCGATACGGCACGGTTTGCTCTGCGAACACTTGGAAGTCTCAGCGGAGGCGAACGACAGCGGGTTTTTATTGCACGGGCGCTTGCGGCAAACAGCCCTATTTTACTTTTGGATGAACCGACAAGCTTTCTGGATTTGAAACATCAGGTTGGCATATATGATTTGCTTAAAACCGCCCAGCTTAAAAAAGACAAAACGATTGTGGCTGTAACACACGATATTAACCTGGCAGCCCAATACTGCGACGAAATTTTACTTCTCAGTGCTGACGGCAATTATCAAATCGGCGAAACGAAAGATGTGTTATCCCCGGAGCAAATCGAGAAAGTTTTCGGCGTCAGGACATTTGTGGGCCGACTTGGCCAAGAAAAATTCTTTATTCCCCTGGGAAAATTTGCTAAAGACAGCGGAAAAACTGCCGACATATCACACAACATCCAATATAAATAAAAAAGGTAAAATGTTATCATAACTACTTATATAAAAAACCTTTATAGTTAATACAACAATTTATCTTGAATAATTTTACTATAATGAATATACTTTTGCCGGATGAACAACAGCCTTCGGATAAAACAAATAATATACATAATCTACTTTAAGGTGCTATAATCAGGTTTTATAGAAAAAGTAAAGTTTGTGGTAATAAAAGGTCAACCAGCAAGTGGCACAAAAACGTAAAAAAACATCCAGAGAGAAAGTAAGTTTGACTCGGACAAAGAAATGCTCTTTGACTTCCGTCGATACTGAGCATTTCAAGCAACTGCTGTTGGAAAAACGCAGAGAAATCCTGAGAAATGTAAATGAATTTGAAGATGAAGCCTTGAGGAAATCCAGGCTGGATGCCACTGGTGATTTGTCAAGCATGCCAATCCATATGGCCGACATCGGAACCGATAACTACGAGCAGGAATTCGCTTTAGGACTAATGGACAGCGAAAGAAAATTGCTAAGAGAAATCGACGATGCACTGGAACGTATCGAGCAGGGAACTTATGGTATCTGCGAAGGCACCGGCAAGCCGATACTGAAAGCCCGGCTTGAAGCTCAGCCCTGGGCTAGGTACAGTGTTGAATATGCACGAAAGCTGGAACAGGGCGCGGTACCGGAAGAATAAATGTAAGATTGATATCTTATTATGAAACACAGATGTCCTGTCTGTCACAGAATCATTAAAGCATCAATTCAAGAAGAATCCAAAAAAGCAAATTTCTTTCCCTTCTGCTCCAGGCGATGCAAGCTGATAGATTTGGGCGCCTGGCTGGACGCCAAATACAGAATAGTCTCCGAACCAGACTCGCAAGAATCCGGGAAGCCATCCGATACTTCGGCTGATACCAACTCTGATAAACAGTAAACAACCGTATTTAGAAACAAAATCTTAAGAATTTGTTGAAACCGACCGATAATACGTTATATATACACTCACGTTTATTCTTTACGATGCTAAAATTTTTGTAACTTTTTGGAAGGAAGCAAAATGGTCAGCGAAAAAGAAACCCCCAAAATTTTTGATGCACTTCTCTTTCCTAAAATATTCCAAACTTTCCGCATGTCCATTCAGCCAACCAAATTGATAATTGCCTTTTTGGCACTGGCTATTATATGTCTGGCCGGCTGGATTATGGACTTCAGCGAAACAGTGGTAGCCACGCAAGGTGCCCAAGGTAAACTCACAGAGCTGGATATATATATGACCAATCCGGCGCAAGTAAACTCGTACATCGAAGGTTTTCAGGGAAAAAACCGGGGCACAGGTGTATTCTCTACGCTCTGGCACTTCGCCGCTACAAAATTCCAGGGTGCGGTAGATTCGGTATTCACATACGACATCACCGGTGTAGTGAAAAATATTATTGATTATTTTAAGGCCGTTGGATGGGCATTAAGGCATCACTCTATTTATTGCATCATCTTTTTTGCTATAAAGCTCGCTGTGATTTCCGTTGCCGGCGGCGCTATCTGCCGAATCGCAGCGCTGCAATTCGCCCATGGGGAAAAACCCGGCCTGACCGAAGCATTGCGATTCAGCATAAAAAGATTCACAAGTTTCTTCACCGCGCCTCTGGCACCGATTGGTATAATTATTTTCATAGGACTGTTCATATTTATTCTGGGGCTGATAGGCAACATCCCCCGGGCCGGTGAGCTGATAATCGGTATCTGTATGCCGTTAGCTTTAATGGCAGGCGCGCTGATAGCGGTCGTTTTGATAGGGGCGTTTGCCGGATTCAACCTGATGTTTCCCGCCGTAGCATACGACGGCTCAGACTGTTTTGATGCGATAAGCCGTTCCTTCAGTTACATATATTCAAAGCCGTGGCGAATGGGTTTTTATACAACAATAGCTGCGGTTTACGGTGCAATTTGTTATACATTTGTACGATTTTTTACATTCCTGCTGCTCTACGTTACACACCAGTCCCTGCAGTTAGGTGTCTGGGTCAAAAACAGCAAAGATGTCGATAAGCTCACAGCAATCTGGCCAAAGCCGGAATTTACGAACCTTCTTGGCTCCTCAGGTCTGACAACCACTAACTGGGCCGAATCAATAGCGGGATTTTTGGTACATTTATTCTTACTGGCTATTGTCGGATTAGCAGTTTCTTTCATAATAAGCTTTTATTTCTCCGCCAATACCATAATCTATTCGCTTATGCGCAACAAAGTTGACAATACTGCTCTGGAAGATATTTATACATATTCCGAAGAAGCAGAAATCGAGCCGGCCACAACCAAAGCCCAGCCTGATGAATCTCAGCCGGACGAAGCTCAGCCTGACGAAGACCAGCCGGACGAATCATCCTCACAAGAGTAACAGAAGAATTTTTTTAAGCGTTCACGGAAAAACCGCATTTTTGTCATTGCGAGCGAAGCGAAGCAATCTAAAACCGTTCGTTTTTGAGATTGCTTCGGCCTAAAGGCCTCGCAATGACACAAAAACGCATTATGTTCTGCGTGAACAGTTACGAATTTTTTAAGAGAATATTTACAATATTCCGGATAAATGGTTTTGGATTGCAGGATTTTTCGTATCCTGCTTTATGGACACACACCTAAGTCGTTGTGATTCTCAAGTTCGTCTATCAACAATGATGTATAGGAACCGTAGCGTTGAGAAAATATGTCTGAGACAAACATAAATACACAACTGAACTTTAAGGACCAAAACCTGCCAAAATCCTCAACTAACCGCCCTTCTGCACTGCTGCGTTTCCGCAGAGGCATAATTATACTTGCTCATATAGTTGCTTTCGCTGTCTCCTTGATGCTTTCCTTCCTGGTAGTACACACAATGCGGTTCGAACGACCCGGCTGGGTAGATATATATCCTTCTTTATTACTTTTTTTTCTCGCCGTCAAGCTGCCGGTATTTGGACTTTTCAAGCAATACCGCGGCTGGTGGCGCTATGTAGGGATTTCCGACCTTCGCGGGATATTGTGGGCGTCATTTGTCAGCACATTAATTATCGTTTCTTTATGGTTTATAGCAGCCAATATCGAAGGCATTCGTACAAACCTGCCCCCGGACATAGAAAGACCTGCCGAAGGCGTATGTATAGCCGATATGTTTGCCACGGTTTTGATGCTCGGCGGATTGCGGATAGTAATACGGCTATACTATGAGGAGTTTCGAACTGCCGAAGCAGGCCGACTGAAACGATTTCTTATAGTGGGCGCAGGTAATGCAGGCGAAGCACTGCTGCGAGAAATTCAGCGTATGCCCATAGCCCAATATGAGGTTGTGGGCTTTATCGACGATGACCCTACCAAGCAGGATATTAATATTCACGGAATACCGGTACTTGGTACCGTTGAACAATTGCCCGAGGTCTGCGAGAAACGTAAAATCGAAGAAATTGCCATAGCAATGCCGTCAGCCAGCCATAGTGAACGAATGCGTGTTGTTCGGGTATGCGAGGGCATTAAAATTAAGTTCCAAACCGTACCATCAATAACCGACATTGCCTCTGGAAAGCTCCGTGTTTCACAAATTCGAGAGGTTGACATTAACGATCTGCTGGGCAGGGAAGCCGTGCAACTTGATTTGGATTTAATAGAAGCTTTCGTAAAAGATAAAATAATCCTCGTTACCGGTGCCGGAGGCTCCATCGGCTCAGAGATGTGCAGACAGTTATGCAATTTCAATCCGAAGCTGCTTTTACTTATTGAGCAGGCTGAAAACCCACTATTCTACATAGAGCGCGAATTGCGCAAACAATTTCCCGCCATCTCCATAAAAGCGATTATTTGCGATATTACCGACAAGAACCGCGTGGACGAAATTTTTGAAAATTACAAACCACAGGTTGTTATTCACGCCGCCGCGCATAAGCACGTACCTTTGATGGAGCTTAATGCCGGTGAAGCCATCAAGAATAATGTTTTCGGCACGCAAGTCATCGCTGATGCCGCAAATAACTACAGCACTACAAACTTTGTAATGATAAGCACCGACAAAGCCGTTAATCCAACCAGCATAATGGGCTCATCCAAACGAATTGCGGAAATGTATGTTCAGGATTTAAGCACAACCAGCAAAACACACTTTGTGACCGTGCGTTTTGGCAATGTGCTTGACTCGGAGGGCTCAGTGGTACCTATCTTCAAAAAGCAGATAGCCGAAGGTGGACCAGTGACTATCACTGACCCAAAAATGAAACGGTACTTTATGACCATACCAGAAGCAAGTCAACTCATACTGCAGGCAGCAGCAATGGGAAAAGGCGGAGAAATCTTCGTTCTCGATATGGGCAAACCAATAGAAATCACAGAATTGGCCAAGACACTTATTACACTCAGCGGTTTTAAGCCGGGAGAAGAAATTGAAATGGTTTTCACAGGACCCAGAGCAGGTGAAAAGCTTTTTGAGGAGCTCCGAATAGAAGGGGAGGATATGCAGCGTACAAGGCATCCCAAAATCAGTATATGGAAGAATATTCCGATGGACCGTGAGAGGCTTCGAAGAGGCATAAACGAGCTGGTAAACATCGCCAAAGCGCAAAACAACAGCCAAATAGTTCAGAAAATCAAGGAGCTTGTACCGGAATATATTGGCCAGACCACGATTTCCCAGGAACCCGCCAACAATTAAGAATGCCCAAAATTACCCGGGATTACCCCCCCACCCACTTGCGGTTTCAGAGAGAGCTACTATGGCCGAGGCTAACCCATTATACTTGAGAGGTGAAACCCTGATAAAAATACAATCAAGTGATAAAATAAAATTTATTGATATGTTTCCACCCCGAAGGCATTCCCGCATAAGGGAACTTATGATTTATGCTCTTGTGCACGGCGCATCGTGCAAAACCAACACAATATACGACATAGGAATTATGGTATCCTCTTGTCGGTCAATGTGCTGGGCTTATCAAGAAGCATAACCGCGTCCAAGTCTGCCATCATCTCCTGCCGGTTAATACGAAGAGTGCGCTCGTGCCTTCTGCGCCCTTCAGCGGTAGTCTCACCCATCTGCTCGTAAGATTTACACCCTAAAGGCACGAAAAACAAAGCGCACAAAACAATAACCAAAATTACCTTACACACAGAAACACATTTCATCATCATTCCCTCTTTGAAATCCACATTTCAGCTATAGTTATCGGGCGGGCCTAATTTATCGGACTGCCCCGTTAGAAATTTTCCTTTTATGAGATATTACAGTATATAGTCTCCAACAGGGCCAGCCTATGTTTTTATTATTTAGGCACTAAGAAACAGACCTCTAACCATTTTTATATTATAGCAGCCGCCAACGCTATTGTCAAGCCCGTTGCCAATTTTTTTCCCGGCCTTATTGCTGGAATATTTCCCATTTGCAGCGATTCCAAGGGGCTTTATGCCGCAATTTTCAAGCCTGCCAACAGAACAACGCTACCCCGCCTGGCAAAGAACCTCAGCCGGAAATACCTGAAAAAGTCTTGTTCCTGCCCCCGAAATGCCATTTCTTCTGAAATCACATCCCTTATATGCCGATAACCCTCTTGATTAATATGCGTAATACGAACTAAGTAAGACAGGACGATGCCGGAGACAAAGGGCTTATGAAGCATCCACAATGATGGAATCGGCACGGGCGCCGTGTTTACCCTTGAATTACCCTTCCAGCTCAGGAGGCCGTAAAATGAATAACGGCGAAAAAAAGATGATTCACCGTATTCTCGTCATAGACGACAATCCAAGTATTCACAGGGATTTTGAAACGATTCTCCTCGAAAATAAAGATAAAGACAGCAGAGAGATGGACACACTCAGAGCCGAGCTTTTCGGCCGTAGCGCCCGTAAATCCACGCTGAAGAATAAGTATGAGCTCGATTTTGCATCTCAGGGAAAAGAAGGCCACGAAAAGATTAAACAGGCCATTTCCCAAAACCGCCCATACGAGCTGGCTTTTGTCGATATGCGCATGCCTCCGGGGTGGGATGGTCTGGAAACGATAGAGCACATCTGGAAAACCGACCCTAACATTCAGGTGGTCATCTGTACAGCCTATTCCGACTATTCCTGGGAAGATATAAGCCAGCGTCTGGGAAGGTCGGAAAACCTTCTGATTCTCAAAAAGCCCTTTGACAGCGCCGAAGTCTCACAACTCGCCGCCACACTGACCGAAAAATGGACCTTAGCTAAGCAGGCATCTATGAAGATGGACGAATTAGAGCAAATGGTCAAAAAACGAACGCATGAGCTGGCAGCAACCAATGAGAAACTCCAACAGAAAATCGCCGAGCGTAAGCAGGTAGAGGATGCGCTGCGGGAGAGCGAAGAGCATCTGAAGATATTATTTGAATACGCTCCTGATGCTATTTTCCTGAATGATGACAAGGGTAATTTCGTCGATGGTAATAAAGCTGCCGAGGAAATGGTTGGATATGCGAAAGAGGAATTAATCGGAAAGAAGTCGTCTGAGGTCGGATTGCTGTCACCAGAGCAACTACCAAAAGCAGTCGAACATTTAAAAAAGATTGTTATGGGCAAACCAACAGGGCCAGATGAATTTACCTTAAAAAGGAAAGATGGCAGTTACGTTACAGTTGAGATAAGAACTTTCCCTGTAAAAATAGGAAACCAAACATTAGGTTTAGGCATCGCACGCGACATCACGGAGCGCAAGAAGTCCGAACTCAAACAGGATGAACTTATCAAAAAAGTGGACAACATTAATAAAGAGCTGAATGAATTTGCGTCGATAGTCTCGCATGATTTGAAGGCGCCGCTGCGAGGGATTAAGACCCTGGCCAATTGGATATTAGCCGACTGTGCGGATAATCTTGGGGAACAGGCCAACGAGCAAATAAAACTGCTTTTGGACCGCGTAGAGCGGATGTATAACCTCATCGAGGGTGCGCTTCGATATTCGAGACTTGGCCAGACACAAGGAACCCGGACTCAGGTCAATCTCAATGACTTTGTCCCGGAAATTATCAATATGGTCGTTCCGCCGGAAAACATTAAAGTAACAATCGAAAATGAACTGCCCGTAATTGAGGCTGAAGAAACACAGATTATGCAGGTATTCCAGAATCTGCTGAGCAACGCTATAAAGTATATGGACAAGCCACAGGGCTGGATAAAAGTCGGCTGCGTCGAAGAGGACGGCTTCTGGAAATTCAGTGTCGCTGACAACGGGCCTGGTATCGAAGAAAAGTACTTCGAAAGAATCTTCAAAATATTCCAGGCATTGCCGACCTCTCCAAAGTTTGAAGGCACCGGAGTCGGCCTTACAATCGCAAAGAAAATTGTTGAGCTGTACAATGGAAAGATTTGGGTGGAATCAAAGGTCGGCGAAGGAAGCACTTTTTTCTTTACTCTGCCAAAGCAGAAAACGGGGCTAAAAAATGAGAAGCTCGAAGCCGATATTGCTCATTGAAGATGATAATGTGGATGTGATGACCGTGGAACGTGCGCTCAGAGACCTGAAAATCGCAAACAAACTCGTCATCACAAGCAACGGCGAGCAAGCTTTGGAGTATCTAAGAACTAATGGCAATAAAAAGCCATGCATTATCTTGCTGGATTTGAATATGCAGAAGATGGACGGCACCGAATTTCTAAAAACCGTAAAAACAGACGAGGCATTGAAAAAGATTCCTGTCGTAGTGCTGACTACATCCAGCCAACAGCAGGATGTGGTCGAAAGCTTCAAGCTCGGCGCTGCAGGTTATATGGTCAAGTCTGTCGATTATGAAGAGTTTGTGGAAACAATCAGGACGATTAACCTTTATTGGACATTAAGTGAGCTGCCGCCAAACGGAGATTAAAACAATGGAAAATACAAGATACAAGATTTTGCTCATTGAAGACAACCAGCTCGACCAGATAGCTTTTAAGCGCTGTGTGGACGATAACGCCATTCCGTACGATTGCACAATCACCGGCTCTGTTTCAGAGGCCCAGCGCGCGCTGGCTTGCGAGCGATTTGATATTATAATCGCCGACCACTCACTCGGCGACGGCACAGCTTTTGACATCCTGGATTTGGCCAAGGATACTCCGATTATAGTGGTTACCGGAGCAGGCGATGAGGAAACAGCAGTCAAATTCTGGAAAGCAGGAGCTTACGACTACATCATAAAGGATATCGAACAAAACTATCTAAAAGCCATTCCAATAACCGTCGAAAATACCGTCAACCACATGAAGGCGCAAAAGAAACTCCAATTGCTCTCGGGCGCTATTATGAGCACCGACGATAGCGTCTATATTACCGATATGAAGGGTATGATTATCTTTGTGAATAAGGCATTTTGCAACACTTACGGGTACAAGGAACAGGAGATTATCGGAAAAAACAACGCCGTCCTCTGGATAGGAAAACATCAGAACGAAAATACCAGAAGTGTCTTCCAGACCCGGACCGTTGGAAGCACCTGGGAAGTTGGGTTCTACCATAAACGAAAGGACGACAGCATATTTCCGGTCTCTCTCTCGAGGTCAACCATCAAAGACCCAAAGGGAAATGAAGTTGCGATTGTCGCAGTCGCTCGCGACATTTCTGAGCGAATCCTTATTGAGGATGAACTGCGAACTGAAAATCAAAATTTGAAGAAACGAATTACGGAGCTGGAAGAAAAACTTGGAATAGAGCATAGCTATTCAGCCCTAAGGACTTAATGCTCACAGCCCTTGCAGCATTGTATGGAGTATGACGGTTACGGAACAGAACAAAGCAAAAGCGTGCCTTTCAAAGGGAGCTTAATGGCAGAAAATAGCAGCAAATCACAACACAGTGAATTGGTCGAGAGCCAGATAAGACATAGCTACTTGGCTCCTTTGCCGCCCACCGCCAGGAATTGGCTGGCAGTGGGCGATATAATGACAGAAGATGTTGCTACCGTCTGTCCGGGAAGCTCTGTGGTCTTGGCTGCCAAGATAATGTCGGATGAAAACATATCCTGCATCATTGTTGTTTCAGAAAACGGAGATTTGTCAGGAATGGTTACAGAGACAGACCTGCTGAAAAGGGCCGTAGCTGACAGTAATGATTTCCGCAAGATGAAAATAGAGCACATAATGTCCTCTCCTGTCCGGAGCGTTCCCTGCAATCTTTCGGTCCTGGAAGCCGGCAAAATCATGGAAGCGGAAAACATCAGGCGACTTGTCGTTCTGGAGGATGAACGGCTGGCTGGTATAATAACACAAACCGACATTGTCCGGGTCCTGACATCTTATGGGATGTGGAAGAATATCTCAGAACTTATGACCTCTGATGTAGCTGCTATAGCCAGTTCGGCAACTGTCAAAGAAGCTGCAGAGGTCATGGCTTCACGAGACATATCCTGTCTGGTCGCTATGGATAACGAAGACGTTGTGGGCATCTTTACGGAACGAGACCTTCTCAAAAGAGTCATCGCCCTGAAGCGAAATCCGGCCCAGACTATTCTAAAAAACGTAATGTCTTCTCCGGTGATGAGCGTACCTTCCGACTACTCTATTCCAAGTGCCAGCAGAATGATGGAAAAGATGAAAATTCGCCGGCTGCTCGTTATGGACGACAAAACTTTACTCGGAGTAGTAACTCAGACCGACATTCTCAAGGCCATCAAAGACCGGCTCCAGGAAGAAGAAGAAAATTACTTCACCCTTCTGAACGAGTCCCGCAACTGCATTTATATCGTCGATTTGAATAATAATACAACTTATGTTAATCCCGCCTTAATGAAATTGCTGGATGTAACCGACCCGAACGAACTTATAAACAAGCAGTTTTTGCCGGAAAAGTTCTGGGAAAATCCTCACCAGCGAGAGCGGATTTTGGAGCAGTTGAAGAAAACAAGTGTCGAAGTCGAAGAGCTGACGTTGAGAACCGCCGGTGGCAAGAAGCTGTTCGTTACGCTGTTCTCAACCCGCACAAAGAATATCAAAGGCCAAACTAACGGAAGTCAGGGCGTTCTTTACGACATAACCGCGAAAAAGGAGCTGGCCACCCTCAGAGAAATGGAGCACCAGCTCCGCAGCAGTGAGGACCTCTTGAGAGGCACTCTTGAATCCACCGCCGATGGTATTCTGGTGATTGATGAAAATGGCCAAGTGAGCCACACGAACAACCGATTTGCAAAGATTTGGGATGTTCCTGAAGAGCTGGTTCAGCAGCGAGATGACAAAAGACTGTTTAAACATCTTGGCCGCCGGTTAGATAACCCACCCGACTTTCTTGAGAAGCTGCAAGATTCCTTTCCCGCTGACTGGGACAGCTCCGACATCTTGTACCTAAAGGAAGGTAAGGTTCTGGAAGTATATTCCCTGCCATTGATTCGACAAGGAAGATTTGCAGGGCGGGTTTGGAGTTTCCAGGACATCACTAAGCGCAAGCAGGCAGAGGAGGCACTGCGGAAGGCTCGCGACGAGCTGGAAGTACGCGTTGAGGAACGGACGGCCGAACTAGCGCAAGCCAACAAAGTCCTTGAGTCCGAAGTCGCCGAACGCAAGAAGGAAGAGGAGACGCTGGACAAAGTTAATAAATGCTTTTTGAGTTTTGGTCCAAATCCCGATGAGAATATAAATAAAATCGTTGAAACTGCAGGTCGTATTTTTAAAGGTACATGCGCGCTTTATAACAAGGAAGAAGGTGCTCTTTTGTGCACAAAAGGAGAGTGGAATATTCCGGAGGACCTCAAACGAGAGGACAATAAGGAAGGCCATATCTGTTACGATGTTATAAGCAACAATAAAGATGAGCCATTCGCAGTCAACAATCTTGATGAAACGCCTTATGCCAGAACCGACCCCAATGTTACAAAATATAAACTCAGGACGTATGTCGGCTGTGCTGTTAAAGTCAATGGCAAAGCCATCGGCTCTTTATGCGTTGTCTTCCAAGAAAACAGGACATTCAATTCGAACGAGCTGAAAATTTTCTATATCCTTGCCGAGGCCCTCGGCGTTGAGGAAGAGCGCAAGAAGGCAGATGAGGTTCTGGAAAAGCTCAATACGGACCTTGAATCAACCATCCGTGAACTGACACGAACAAACAAAGAGCTGCAGGAGTTTGCATATATAATAGCCCACGACTTAAAGACGCCGCTGCGGGGAATCGGAACCTTAGCCGAGTGGTTATCAACAGACTACGCTGATAAGTTTGATGAACAAGGTCAAAACCATGTTAAGCTGCTCGTGGAAAGAGCAAAGAGAGCGGATAAACTGGTCGATAGCATCCTCCAATATTCCAGCATTGGACGCGCCAGAGAAGAACAGGAGCAGATAGATTTAAATATACTGCTACCTGAAATAATTTGTAAGATTAACCCGCCGGAAAATATCGAAATAACCATCGAGAACAAACTGCCTGTCCTTATGTGCAAAAAAACACACATTAGCCAGGTCTTCCAGAACCTGCTGAGCAATGCCGTACAACATATGGACAAAGAAAAAGGGCGGATTAAAATCGGTAGTATCGAGGAGAAAGGTTTTTGGAAATTTAGCGTCGCGGATAACGGCCCTGGGATTGACCAGAAGTACTTTAAAAAGATTTTCAAGATATTCCAAACCCTTTCGCCGCCAGACAAAACCGGATCCACCGGCATAGGTCTTTCCGTAGCGAAAAAAATCATTAAGCTGAACGGCGGCACAATCTGGGTTGAATCAAACCCCGGCGAAGGAAGCACATTTTTCTTCACACTCCCAAAGTCGGGCGTACCACGGGAAGTTTCTATAAGGGCCGCTTCAAAAAACAAAAAATAACGCATTTCACAATCTCCTGTTGACCTTTGTATTATTGAAGAAACCAGGAGTAAGACACCCAACTCGTTTCGGGGTCGTTTTAACAAAAGCCTCTTAGAAAAAAATTTATTGACAGCATAGCCGTCAGATATTTTAATTCCATTTTTAGCGATATGTCGAATTGTGCATAACCAGAAAGAGCTTTATGGAGAAGCACAGATGAATAAAAACCAGGAATTACTTAATGCCATTCTCAAATCCGCCAAGGGCAGACCGGGGTCGGGCGAAATAAAGAGGTTGACATGTGCCGAGGCCTTTGAGCTGGCGAAAAACTTCAAGGCAGAAATTATCGAGATTGGGCGTATTTGCAACCAGCACAATATAAGAATCTGTAAATGTCAGCTCGGCTGTTTTGCATAACAGCCAGGAGAACAGGGATATGAAAAAGTTGAGAGCACGGTTCAAGCTCTGGCTGAGCACAAGAGACATCGAAGGCGTTTTCGGCGACGGCAAATGGCGGCTGCTTAAGGCTATCGAAAGCACAGGCTCATTAACTTCGGCCAGCGAGTCGCTGCGGATAAGCTATCGAAAAGCCTGGGGCGACCTGAAAAAAGCGCAGGACGCACTGAACATCGCATTAGTAGAAAAACAGCGAGGCGGCATCCTGGGCGGCCAGACCGCTCTAACCGAGCATGGCAAAAAATGGGTCAAAGCATATACGAGATTTCGCGACGACACCGAAAAAGCAGTTGAAAAGGCTTATGAAAAACATATCAAGGCACTTTTAAAATGAGCAAAACGCCCAGGTTTACAACTGGCCCTGCTTTTCGTTCCGCTTCTCCCGTAAGGGATACTGCGTACAGCCTTGTCGAACTGCTGGTGGTTATCTCTGTGATAGCTTTGCTAATCGGCCTTATTTTGCCGGCTCTGAACCGCGCCAGGTCTATTACCAAACAGACGGTTTGCCAAAGCCGATTACGACAATGGGGATTGGCCTTCGAAATCTACGCCTCGGAAAACGACGGCTTCTATCCACACATTGACGGCCGAGACCGCACACCGAGCAATCCGCAGACAGAAGCCGAACGTGCAGACTATTATTTCGGGTGGGTCGATGTGCTCCCTCCCCTGATAGGAGAAAAACCCTGGCGAGACCACGATTATTGGCAGCGTCCCGGCATAAATACAGTATTCCAATGCTCATCTGCCAGGCTCGCGCCGGACAAAAGTTACAAATACAGGCCCAGAAGAAGCGGTTACTTTTCCTATGCTATGAACTCCTGCCTCGAACTTGACGAAAACTGCTGGCCACCTTACGGATACAAAGGTACAGACTGGCTTATGCCCAGCTTTTTGAAAACAACATCCATAAGCAATCCCGCTCGCCTAATCCTTTTGTTCGACCAACTACTCGACCCGGCAAAAGGTTACGGCGGCAGGAAACATAATCCCACAGCGGGACAGTACTGCGGCAGCTATCCCAAGGCCTTCAGCGCACGCCACGCTAAGCCCGGTGGATTGTTAGGCGGCTTCATTCTCTACTGCGACTACCACGTCCAATGGACAGCTTCGGTATGGAAACCGGATTGGCCTGAAGATTTGGAGGTACCACCCCTCGGTGACCCCGACTGGTACCCTTGAGAATTAAAGAAAGCGACAGGAGAAAAAATGCTTTTTGTTATGTTACAAATTCTGAGTTCTGCAAATTTAGAAAGGAGAAAGTGATGAAAATAACGTTAATGATTATGAATATTCTAACTATACTCACACTGGTTGGCACAGTGCAGGCTGATGCACTCTCAATCTATGAAATCCAGCATACCACCGATGCTAATGGTAATAGCCCCCAAAACGGGAATATCGTCGATTGCCTCGGCGGAATAGTTACTCACAAACCTCCCACAGGAAAACCAAGGCTTATTATTCAAGACCCGAACTATCCTGATGGCTGGGGTGCTATTCAGGTGAAAGACTTATACAGCACCGGAGCTTTTGTTGATGTAAATGTCGGGGACCAAATTTCCCTCACCAATGTTATGGTTGAGGAAAATAAAGGTACTACGTTTTTACAGTACATAGAAGACAACAACGCCGGCTTTTCGATAGTCAGCACAAACAATCCCCTACCGGTACCAAAGGTTGTAACAATTGATGAGATTGCCGGGCCTCTTGAGGGCCTGGATGCCTGGATTGTGCCGGACTACAACGCCGAAAAATATGAGGCAATGCTGATTAAAATCATAGATGTTTATGTTCAGAATACCGGATATGGAAAGGCTTATGACAACTATCTGCTTGCCAGCAACGTTGACCCCAACCTTACCTGCTGGGCCTCTGACTATATGAACGGCGACAAAGACAAAGGCCTAATTTATCACCCTTATATAGAGATAGGCCAAAATTTCTGCGGCGTAACCGGCATCCTCGAACAATACACCGGAGATTCAGAAGGTATTCATTACGATTATTATCAGCTTCTAACAACTACTACAGAGTCCTTCACCACAGAACAGGTCGCTGATTTTGACGGCGACTGTGATGTTGACTTTGCCGACTTCAGCATTTTCGCCGAGCATTGGCTGCAAACCGGATGCACAGAACCCGATTGGTGTGGCGGAGCAGACCTCACCAAAGACCAGCCGGACGGACTTGTGGACACCTTCGATTTATTAAAATTCGCCCAGCTTTGGCTTGAAGGCAGATAAGAGCTGTGATATAAATTAAGGGAACAAACAAAGGTTCAATTTAAGGAAAGACACAAATGAAGAAAGAACATATTTTAGGAGTCCTGTTTTTTGGCGGCCTGTGGGGTATTTCCGAAGCCGTCCTGGGCGGTGCCTTGTATCGTGCAGATGTGCCCTACGCATCGGTTCCTTTGACTATTATAGGCTTTATCGTGATGAGTATAGCTAAGGTATATTTCCCGCAAAAAGGCGCCTCTACGCTTATTGCAGCCTGTGCGATGTTGTACAAGTTCCTGAATGTCCCATTTTTTGCCTGTCATCTCTTGGGCATTGTTCTGATGGGTTTCTGTTACGATTTATTTTTTAGCGTATTTAAGATAAAGAAGCAGTCGCTTTCCGCAGCGGCAGCAACCTATTTAAGCTACGCATTGTTTGGTTTGATGATAACCTACGTTTTCCGGTATGAGCACTGGGTGCAGGAAGAATTTGCCGGAGTGCTGCGACACGTCGGAATCAGCGGCAGCATAGCTGCTCTGGGATGCGCAGTTTTGGTACCGTTGAGTTTCCGTATGGCCGAAATACTCAAGGCAAATTTTGCCAGACCATTCAATTTGCGATTGCAATTAGTCCCGGCCGGAGCATTGGCGGCTACTATCGGATTGTGGGTCTTCAGCATAACAACATATATCTTCTGAATTAACAACCGCACCTGTAGGTTTCTTAACAGTTATCATAACCAAGAAAGTTGCCAATGGCAGCAACGCAAAACAGACTCATTTTGTGGACAGGCCCAAAACACTGCGGCAAAACCACCAGCGCCACGAAACTTGCACAAGTCGCCCGTACCGAAGGATTTAATGTCGCAGGACTATTGGCGCCTTCCTTGTACCGTAACGGCAAATTACTCGGATTTGACGTCCTTGACTTGCAAAGTCAAACGCGAGCACCCCTGGCAAGACGTAAAATAAGCCGGAGCAAAGCCGGGCCGTTCACTTTTATCGCCGATGGAATAAAACTCGGCAGCGCCGTTCTGAGCGCAGAAGCTACGAAATCTGCCGACCTTATCATTGCCGATGAATTTGGGCAGATAGAATTAAACAACGGGGGCTGGCGCAGAAACGTAGATTCATTACTGATTTCGAGCAACGCCGTTGTATTACTTGTTGTTCGTCGGGAATTAGCCGACAAAGTTCGACAGTTATATGCAGATGTCCCCTGCCAGTGCTACGCCGCAACTGAGGAAAATTCCATCGATGAAGTTATCACTATGCTCAAAAATCGCCGCTGCGACATTGAGGAATAATATGTTTAAACTTGATGGAATGTTGATGATTGGCTCTGCCGGAACCAACGTGGGGAAGACAGAGCTGGCCTGCACACTTCTGCGGAAATTCAGCAAGATGTGTAATATAATAGGAATAAAAGTTACTACAATAAAGGACAAAGACGGACAATGCCCTCGCGGCGGCGAAGGCTGCGGGGTTTGCTCTTCGCTGGAAGGGGTCTATTGCATTACGGAAGAGTTCAATCCGGCAATCTGCCGGAACAAAGATACAGCCAGACTCTTAGCTGCCGGTGCAAGCCGTGTTTTCTGGCTGCGCGTCTTAAAAGAACACCTTCAGGAGGGCACAACCGCCCTGCTGGACATCATCGGCCCTGATGCCGTTTCAATTTGCGAATCAAACTCACTGCGCCAAGTGGTCGAGCCGGGGCTTTTTCTGATGGCCAGAAACCGTAACTTGAAGGTCTGGAAAAGCTCAGCCCGGCAGGTCAAAAAGTATGCGGACAGAATCGTGATTTCAGATGGCAGCAGATTTGATTTTGACCTGGATAGGATAAAGATTATAGACGGCAAATGGATAATACAGATGAAGGCAACAGCAATAATTATGGCCGGCGGAAGCAGCAGGCGAATGGGTACCGACAAAAGCATGCTGCCGATTAAAGGGCAATCTATGATAGAGGCAATCTGCGAGCAGCTTTGTGGCTCCTTCGACCAGATACTTATAAGCGCCAATGAAGCGGACAAGTTTGCGTTTCTTGGCTTCGAGGTCGTCCCTGACAAAGTGCCGGAACAAGGGCCTTTGATGGGTATAGCTTCGGCTCTGGAGGCCTCGGACAACGAACTGAATTTTGTAGTCGCCTGCGATATTCCAAAAATAAACCTGGCCTGTGTAAACAGGATGCTCACCGAAGCCGTTAAAAGCCGGGCAGACCCGTCTGGCGCCGGGTCGACAGATATTGTCGTTCCAATAACCGGGGAGGAAAAATACGAACCTCTCTTTGCTATCTACCGCAAAACTGCACTCAAAGCCATAAATAAAGCACTCTCATCAGGGAAACGTAAAATAACCGATGCGTTTACCCTGTGCAGGGTTAAGTATATTGAGCTGGACGACACAGACTGGCTGGTAAACCTCAATACAATGGCTGATTATGAAGAGTTCCAGAAAAAGCTGATTTGATGTGCAATCCGGCAGTAGTGCCGGACCGAATAGAGGTACTAAGCATAATGGCTCACGAAGGTCTCTGGGAACAGCTTGAGAAACTCGACGGCATCAAAACAGCAAAGCGGGCAAAGTGCCAATATCTAAGCAGCCCGGAGCGTTATATTGTTACCCTTCTGAACGCCGAGTATGTGGTCAATCTTTCGGACAGGAGTATCGTTTCCACCCGGTTCGATTCGCCAGAGAGACCGGCGGAGTTTCTCGAACAGCTTTGCATACTCTCGTATTTGATAAATGCCCAAGATATACCGTTAGCCGACAAACTTGCCGGGCCCGAAACTTTACAGAGCGGCCAGTTCTTCTTTAGAGGCCTGCACAGCCTTCCTACTAAAAAGTTAGAACAAGCCTTTGGCAGCCGTCCCGAAGTCTTACATCATATTTCGGCGCAGTTCGATGCTAAACGATGTGAATTTGGCGATGCCTCAATCCGTTTATACGTACTGCCACGTGTGCCGTTGACCATAGTGATTTGGCGCCGCTGTGAGGAATTTGACGCTCGTGCATCAATACTATTCGACCAAACCGCAGCCTCTCAACTACCATTGGACGCCTTGTTAGCGGCTGCGAACCTGACCGTAGATGCATTAACCAGAGCCGCTACCGAAAGTTAATGAACCTACCACCAATGACCAGCTTACCTATTGACTATTGAATATTGACTATTGATTATTTTCTATTGAATTTGATTGACATTTTTTTTTCAATAGTCAATAGTAAATAGAAAATAGTCAATCTTACGTCCGCTAATATATCTAATAATGCAGGGTTTAAAAATAGCAATCGGTGGAAAGGGGGGTGTAGGAAAGACCACAGTTTGTGCAATTTGGGCCCAGCTTTTTGCCGAAAGCGGATTTGACGTACTGGCAATCGATGCCGACCCCAATACCACGCTTGCATCAGCTTTCGGTATAGCTCCACAGCAATACCCAGTGCCGCTTATCACGATGAAACAGCTAATCGCTGAGCGTACCGGCACCGGCAAAGACGCAGTGGGCGCATACTTCAAGCTGAATCCTAAAGTTAGCGATTTGCCGGAAAAATACTGGCTCAAGGTCAATGGTTTGAAACTTCTGGTCTTAGGGGCAATTACTCAGGCCGGCACAGGTTGTGCCTGCCCGGAAGGGGCATTCTTAAAAGCACTGCTGAGACATACTATATTACAACGCCAGGAGCTGGTGCTGGTTGATTTGGCTGCCGGTGTCGAATTTATGGGCAGAGCAAGTGTGCAAGGCATTGACGCCTTGATAGCAGTTGTAGAGCCTGGAGGCAGAAGTATCGAAACGGCCAACAATATCGCTAAAATGGCCAAAGAATTAGGCATTTGTTGTGTTGGAACAATTGCTAACAAGATTGCAGAGCCGGCTCAGGCAGAGCTGATAAAATCGCAATTGAAAAATACAGTGCTGCTGGGAACTCTTCGGTACAGCCGGTCTATCCAGGAAGCCGACCTCAATCGCAGCCCCGTCTTTGGGGCCGATGCTGAAGTTACGGAGCATCTCAAACAAGCAAAGAACAAATTGGTAGAGCATATTTGCGGGTCTTCTTCAAAGGTCAAAAAACAATAATTGACAACGCAAGAATTTTCCATTATGTAAGCAATCTCTCATTCTGGGATGTACTAAAAAATGGAATAACGGTGCCAAACTTTAGAACAAGAAACATTTATGGAACCAAAAGAGTGCAGCACCGACAAAGCAGCACAGGAAATGATAGCTCAGATGGCCAAAGCGGGCCAGCAGAACGCCTGGGACAGGCTCGAAGCCCAATCACCACAGTGCGGCTTCGGGAAACAGGGAATCTGCTGCCGGATTTGCACGATGGGGCCGTGTCGAATTTCAAAGAAGGCCAAGGTGGGCGTCTGCGGTGCCGACGCAGATACAATCGTCGCCCGTAATTTTCTAAGAGCGGTTGCCGCCGGCGCCAGCGCCCATAGCGACCACGGTAGAAGTGTGGCGGAAGTATTTCTCGCAACCGCCAAGGGCGAAGCGCCGGACTATCAGCTCAAAGATATCATCAAACTGTACAAAGTTGCTGAAGATTTAGGAGTTAAAACAAAAGACCGTTCGGTCAAGGACATCGCCAGAGATGTAGGTGAAATTGCACTGGCTGAATTCGGTAAGCCGCACGGCGAACAGTTAATGGTCCGCCGGGCTCCGAAGCCGCGTCAGGAAATCTGGAAAAAGCTCGGCATCACCCCACGGGCAGTTGACCGTGAGGTGGTTGAGGCCCTGCACAGAACACACATGGGCGTGGACCAGGATTATAAGAATATCATTATGCACGCCAGCAGAACCGCCCTTGCCGATGGATGGGGCGGGTCAATGCTTGCCACCGAGCTGCAGGATATCCTTTTCGGAACGCCCTATCCGGGTCGCGGCGAGGTCAATCTCGGCGTCCTAAAGAAAGACGAAGTAAATATCATCGTCCACGGGCACGAGCCTATTTTATCGGAGATGATAGTTGCCGCCTCCCAGGATAAAGACCTGCTCAATGAAGCAGAAAAGGCCGGTGCAAAAGGAATCAATGTGGCAGGGATTTGCTGCACAGCCAACGAGCTGCTGATGCGTCACGGAGTTCCGATTGCCGGCAACTTCCTCAGCCAGGAGCTGGCCATCGCCACTGGCGCAATTGAACTTATGGCTGTTGATGTACAATGCGTAATGCAGGGATTGGCCGAAGTTGCCAAATGCTTCCACACAAAACTGATTACAACTGCTGATAAAGCAAAAATACTCGGCGTCAAGCACGTTGCGATGGAAGAGAAAACAGCGTTGAGAACCGCCAAAGAGCTGGTCAAAACAGCCATCGAGAACTATAAGAATCGCGGCCTGGTTAACATCCCAGATGAAAAGCAAAAGGCCGTGGTAGGCTTCAGCCATGAATCAATCAACTATATGTTAGGCGGCAGATACCGCGCCAGCTATCGCCCCCTGAATGACAACATTATAAACGGTCGAATTCGCGGCGTAGCAGGCATTGTCGGCTGCACCAATCCTAAAGTGCCACAGGACTTTACCCACATCACTCTGGCAAAAGAACTAATCAAACGAGACGTCTTAGTGCTGACAACCGGCTGCGCCACTATTGCGTGCAGCAAGCAGGGCTTGACAAATCCCAAAAAAGCACTCGAATTAGCCGGCCCGGGCCTGCGGGAGGTCTGTGAAGCAGTGGGCATCCCACCGGTTCTTACCTGTGGAAGTTGTGTTGACAATTCCCGCCTGCTGGTGGCGTGCACGGAAATTGTACGAGAAGGCGGACTCGGCGAGGATATATCCGAGATACCGGCGGCAGGCGCCTGTCTGGAATCCATCACTGAAAAAGCAATATCCATCGGTCAATACTTTGTGGCCAGCGGCGTGCTGGTCGTTTTCGGCGAGGAATTCCTGCCCGTCTCAGGCAGTAAAAATGTCAGTGACTATCTGTTCAACGGAATTGAAAAAGACCTGGGCGGCAGATGGGCCGTCGAATCCGACCCTATCAAGGCCGCTGAAATGATACTCCAGCATATCGAAAGCAAACGAGATGCACTTGGTATCAACAAAGAAAAAGAACGCAAGCTCTACGATATGGCCGACCGCAGAGCATTAGCTATAGAGTAAAAGGGCACAAAAGCAAAAGAACAAATGTAATAGAGCATATACAGTATATTAAATACAAAGATAGGTTTATCCTATGTCAAAAATCATAGCATCAGCAGCTATCCGTGGTGCTCATAAGATAGCCAAGCAGGCCGAAGAGACCTTAACGAAAGCCATCAAAGAAAAAGGCAAAGATTGCCGAGTTGAGTTTCCAAATACCGGTTATTACATACCAATCATTTATTCGATGACCGGAAGAGCTGTAAAAAAGTTAGCCGATTTCGAGGAAGTAATGCAGGAGATAAAGGGCTTACTGCCCCCTTATGTGGACGATGATTTGTGGGTGCCTTATCTGGGCCATGCGCTGGATGCCGGTATGGCTACGCTCTTTGCGGAAGAGATTATCGAGGCCTGTAAGTATCTAATCGGCCCAAATCCCGTGGATGATATTTGGCTTGGAGCGGCGGACGATGTAATTCTGCGCGAGCGTGGTATCCAGTTTGTAGATGGAACCGCACCCGGCTTTGCAGCCGTTGTCGGCGCCGCCCCGGACGTTAAAACAGCCGTCAATATTGCACGTAAGCTCCAGGAGCGCTGTCTGTACGTTTTTATGTCGGCGCACAATAACGGCACCACGTTCGCTCAGCAGCTCGTAGAAGGCGGCGTGCAGTTAGGCTGGGAGACACGGCTGGTGCCTTTCGGTCGGGAAATCACCGCTACAATATATTCGCTCGGCTTCGCCAGCCGGGCAGCACTCAGTTTCGGAGGCGTTCAACCCGGCGATTTCCGGCGAAACCTGCTATACAACAAAAACAGGATCTTCGCTTTTGTTATGCCTCTTGGCAAGGTAACAGATGAATGGTATGCCAACGCCGCCGGTGCGATTAACTACGGCTTTCCTACCATCGCCGATTCAGACATCCCGGAGATTTTGCCTACCGGCGTATGCACATACGAGCACGTCGTTTCGAATATTCCTCACGACCAAATTGTAGAAAAAGCCATTGAAGTTCGCGGCCTTAAAATAAAAATCACGGAAATACCAATTCCGGTTTCTGTAAGCCCTGCCTTCGAAGGAGAACGTATCCGCAAGGAAGAAATGCACTGCGAGTTCGGCGGTCAGAGAACACCGGCCTTCGAGTGGCTCCGAATGAGGGACATCAGCGATGTCGAAGACGGCAAAGTTGAAGTGCAGGGACCTGATGTTGATACGCTGGAGACCGGCGGAAAGCTGCCGCTGGGTATCATCGTTGAAGTGGCAGGAAGAAAAATGCAGCCCGATTTTGAGCCTGTGCTGGAGCGGCATATTCACACATTTATGAACGAAGCACAGGGACTCTGGCATATGGGACAGCGGGACATAAACTGGGTACGAATCAGCAACAATGCTGCAAAGGCGGGATTCAAACTTGAGCATATCGGCAAACTCCTGCACGCAAAGTTCCATGACGAGTATTCGAGCATTTTAGATAAGGTACAGGTCAAAATATTCACCGAGCAAAAGCAGGTGGAAGAGCTTCGCAAGCAGGCCCAGGCCGTCTATGCCGAACGTGATGCGCGATTAGCAGGTATGCAGGACGAAGACGTAGAAACGTTCTATTCCTGCACACTGTGCCAGAGTTTCGCTCCGAACCATGTATGCGTAGTTTCACCGGAACGGCCTGGCCTGTGCGGCGCTTATAGCTGGCTGGACTGCCGGGCGGCATTCGAGATAACACCATCTGGACCGAATCAGCCCATCTCAAAAGGCAATTGCATTGAGCCGACCATCGGGCAATGGGACAGAGTAAACGCATTTGTCCTCAAGGCCAGCGGTGGTAACGTCGAGCGAATGAGCCAGTACAGCATGATTACCGACCCGATGACCTCCTGCGGCTGTTTCGAATGTATCGCTGCGGTGCTGCCATCAACAGGAGGAATAATGATTGTCAACAGGGAGTTTCCTGATATGACGCCTTGCGGAATGAAATTTTCGACCCTTGCCGGAACCGTTGGCGGCGGACAGCAAACGCCGGGCTTCATCGGCCATTCAAAGCATTATATCTGCTCGAGAAAATTCATTGCTGCCGAAGGCGGAATTAAGCGAATAGTATGGATGCCCACCATGCTGAAAGAAGACATTAAGGATGCTTTCGCCAAAAGAATCAAGGAAATGGGACTGGTCCCGGAAGAATTCTTATCAAAGATTGCCGATGAGACCACAGCTACAACCGAAGAAGAGGTCCTGGAATTTATCACTAAAAACGAGCATCCCGTAACTACTTTAACGCCAATGTTCTAAAAAAACAAATCACGAAATACGAAATGCGAAATACGAAACAAATTCAAAATCCTAATGTTCAAATCTTCAAAACCAAATGTTTTGGTAATTCGAATTTTGGTCATTAAATATTGTTTCGAATTTCGATATTCGAGTTTCGGATTTATAACAACTAAGAGATACGAAATACAATATAGGAAGAAAGGACGATTGCTATGGCACTGACAGGGTTGGATATATTTAAACTCCTGCCGAAAACCAACTGCAAAAAGTGCGGAATGCCTACTTGTCTGGCGTTCGCTATGGCTCTTGCTCAGAAACGCGCCAAACTTGAAGACTGCCCCGACGTTTCTGAAGAAGCCAAGGGAAAACTCGCCGCGGCGGCGGCTCCGCCAATGGCAAAGGTTGTGTTCGGCACACAGAACAATCAGGTCCAGCTCGGACAGGAAACGGTGATGTTCCGACACGAAGAAAAATTTTACAATCCGACCGTCCTGGCTGTAACCGCCTCGGATAAACTGACCGGCGAGGATTTAACAAAACGCATTGAGGCCATAAATGCACTTCAGTTTGAGCGGGTCGGGACCAAAATTGGAGTTAAGGCTATAGCAATTATCAACGATAGCGGTTCGTCCGATGCCTTTGCGCAGGCCGCAGCGGCAGCAAAAGGCGCCAGCGACCTTGCTTTAATCTTAGTAACCCAATCACCCGATGCAATGGCCGCGGCGGCAGCTAAAACTAAAGACTCTGTTCCTTTACTTGCCTCGGCCAGGCCTGACACGGCACAGGAGATGGCGAAAATCGCCAAGGAAAATAGCTGCCCGCTCGTTGCAAAAGCCGAATCAATTGACGCCCTTGCCGAGCTTACCGAAAAGATTAAATCCGAAGGAGTTGAGGATATTGTATTAAACCTCTCCACAGGCCCCCTATCGGGGAACGTCCCCGGCCTTCGTGACCAATTGTTTAATCTGTCAAAGATACGAGCCCTGGCTCTAAAAAAGGTTTTCAGGCCGTTAGGCTATCCGACCATATCCTTTGTGGTTGATGGAGACGCCGATACACAGGCAGCTTTGGCCATAAGTCTAATTTGCAAGTATTCCGGCATCGTGGTGCTCGATACTGTCGAACCCTACGCGCTCTTGCCTATGCTGACCACGGTGATGAATATCTTCACCGACCCGCAGAAACCCGTCCAGGTAGAGCCAAAAGTCTATCGTATCGGCGAACCTAACGAGAATTCACCGCTGATGTTCACAACCAACTTTTCACTGACATATTATACTGTGGAATCGGATGTCGAGGCCAGCAGGGTACCGAGCTATATTCTCGTGGTCGATACAGAAGGCACAAGTGTATTGACGGCATATTCCGGAGACAAGCTCAACGAAAAAACGGTAGCCGATGCTATGGCCAAGAACAGCGTGGGAAGCTTAGTTAAACACCGAAAACTAATCATCCCCGGCTATGTCGCGGTAATGAGCGGCAAACTCGAAGAGGCCACTAATTGGGAAATTATGGTCGGCCCAAGAGAGTGTTCGATGCTGCCTAAATATCTCCAGGAAGTCTGGAATTAGAAGTATATAAGTGAGCTAAAGTGACACGGAGTGTCATTGTGAGGAGCTTGCCCCTTAGGGGCGAGCGATGTGGCAATCTCATTGCTTAGATTTGAGATTGCTTCGCTCCGCTCGCAATGACGCGGTGCGTCACTTTAGGTACTTTGATGGTGAGTATAGGAAAATGGAAGATAGCAAGAAAAAAAAGAACAACAAAAGATGCACAGTCCGTTTTGAACCGAGCGGCCTTAAGATACAAGTGCCGGTTGGGACGGTTCTGCTCGAGGCCGCTCACAAAGCCGGTATTTATTTAAGCAGCATCTGCGGCGGCGACGGATACTGCGGAAAATGCAAAGTAATAATTGATGAAGGACAATTTCAAAGCAAGCCCACCGCTTTACTTACGCCGGACGAAATACGGGAAAATGTCGTTCTTGCCTGCCAGAGCAAGGCGCTATCCGATATGACCATAACCGTTCCAAAGTCTCACATTTTGGAAACAAGTCAAATTCTTATGGACACGGACGCCCGCAGATTCAGCGAGCTTGCCGGCGAGGTGCGGGAAGGAATATTTAAGTTTGACCCGCTGGTTTGCAAAATCTTTGTTGAGATGTCCCCGCCGACCGTACATGACCACACCGCAGACCACGAGCGTCTGTATCTGGCTATACGCGAGCAAATTGATGCCCCTATAATGCAAACCGGTTTCCGTATCCTTCAAAAACTTTCCAGATTGCTGCAAAGCTGCGATTATAAAGTTACGGTAACAATAGGCCGACGCGGCGAAACCACCGAGGTTATCGAAGTTGAGGCCGGCAACCGCTGCCGGAGAAACTTCGCTGTTGCCGTTGACCTCGGGACAACAACTGTGGTAGCACATCTCATCGACCTGACAAACGCCACTACAATAGATACCGAGGCCACTTATAACAGCCAGATAAACTTCGGTGAAGACTATATTCGCCGAATCATTTATGCGGAGGAAAACGATGCTTTCGACGAGATGCAGAACCGTCTGGTAAACGATGTGAATAATCTGATTGTAACGCTGGCTTCGAGGCGGAAAATCGACCTACAGGATATTACAACGGTAATATGTGCCGGTAATACTGCTATGATTCATTTTTTGCTCAATCTGGACCCGACACGGATACGCAGAGAGCCATATATCGCCTCAGCCGGCTTTGTGCCGCCAATCCGGGCAGCAGAAGCAGGCGTCCATATCAACAAGCGAGGTCTATTATATTGCCTGCCCAGTGTAGCTGCTTATGTTGGCAGTGACATAGTAGCCGGCGTTCTAACCACACGAATCTTTACTAAAAAAGGCATCTACCTTTTTGCCGATATTGGAACAAACGGCGAGGTTGTGCTCGGTAATCGAGATTGGCTGGTCTGCGCATCAAGCTCGGCAGGCCCAGCGTTTGAAGGAAGCGGGGTCAAGCACGGCATGAGGGCCGGTGCCGGCGCTATCGAAAAACTGACCATTCTCGACGATGGCTCGCTCGAGCTTAAGACAATCGGGGATACCCATCCAGTCGGCATTTGCGGCTCAGGTCTTCTGGATACGTTAGCCGAATTATTTTTAAACGGCATCATAGACCGAACGGGTCGATTCAAAGCAAACGGCCAGCCAAGATTAACCGAAGGCGACGAGGGTCTGCAGTTCCAAATAGCCCCGGCAGGTAACGAGCACCAGGAAATAGTAATCACCCAGGCCGACATCGACAATTTGGTTCGTTCCAAAGCAGGTGTCTTTGCCGCCATCAGGGTCCTTATGGAGTCCACCCAGACAAAGCTCGAAGACCTGGATGCGATATATCTGGCGGGGGGATTCGGAAACTTTCTGAATGTCCGCCAGGCTGTTACTATCGGGATGTTACCTGATGTGCCTTTAGAGAAGATTCAATTTGTGGGAAATACTTCCATCGCAGGGGCTAAGACCGTCCTGCTGAGCCGAAAAGCCCTCAAAGCAGCCGAGAAAATCGCTAAAAGTATGACATATTTTGATTTGATGAGTCATCCTGGATATATGGACGAATTTACGAAAGCTAATTTCTTACCGCACACGGATTTATCGCTGTTCCCTTCAGTAACATCCGTAAAGTATGAAACCTAAAGCGAAATACGATATACAAGATACGAAAAATGGCAACAACGATAGCAATAAGTGGAAAAGGCGGTTCGGGCAAAACAACTTTAGCTGCTATGATTATAAGATGCCTGTTAGAACAGCCCGACAGGAAGGCTGTGCTTGCAGTGGATGCCGACCCGAACTCCTGCCTGGGCATAATGTTAGGCGTTCAGCCGACTACTACCGTCGCGGACATCCGCGAATATGCCCGCGCCAAACCGCCCAGCAATTCAGGTATCGACAAGGTACGGTCTATCGAATACAACATCCAGCAGGCGATTACCGAGGCTGAAGGTTTTGATTTGCTCACTATGGGCCGGCCGGAAGGTCCATCCTGTTACTGTGCGGTTAATAATACGCTCCGAAAGTTCCTGGACGAATTAAGCTCGCAATATCAGTTTGTGATTATCGACAATGAGGCGGGAATGGAGCATCTGTCCCGCCGAACCACCAATGATGTTGACCTGCTGTGCATCGTAGCAGAACCAACTTCTCTCGGCGCTCTTACCGCCCGGAGGATTTTCGAACTTGCAAAACAATTGCCAATTGTCGTAAAGCAAATCGGCGTTATATGGAACGAAAGCCGTGCCCCATTTCCTATGCCTGGTGTTCCGAACGACGAACTCCGCCGTTGCGGCAGGGGCGGGGCGAGCAACGAACTGAACGGCATAGACATCTTCGGTTATATACCTTTTGATAAGGCCGTCTTTGACGCATCGATGCAGGGTAAAACTGTGTTCGACCTAAAAGAGAACAGACCGGCACTCTTGGCAGCGAACAAAATTTTAGAGCAAAAACTAATCGTGAATCCCTTATAAAACTGAAGCAACTTTTCCTTGGTATAAATTTCAGAGAAGCTTATCTGGAAAAAAACGAGACAAAATCTCAGGAGAAAATAAATTGAGTGCCATAACAAGATTATCCGATTCTCGCCGCTTTGATAGTGTCCTAAGCTACTTAAGAAAAAGACGCACTTTATCGCTGAAATTAGTTTTTCCCATCATAATCATTGAAAATATTCTCGATGGAGAAAAGCCACATGAACTGGGTCTCCCTGATATTTCCATCATTGCCGTTATCGGCTTCTTATTTGTTCTATTGGGAGTTTTTATCAGGTTTTGGGCACGCGGGCACTTTGAAAGAGGACATATATTCACTACCGGGCCTTACGCACTGGTTCGCCACCCTTTATACCTTGGGTCATTCCTGATAGTATGCGGCGTGCTATTTCAACTCAATGATTGGTTCAATTGGGTTGTCGTTGTGCCCGTGTTTGTGGTGTTTCACGGGGCAGCAATTCTGCACGAAGAAAGGTCGCTGAAGAAGCGATTTGGCATAGAGTGGAAACTGTACAAGTCCAGAGTGCCGGCCATTATTCCCGCGTTACAAAATGTGCAATTTTTTGAGAAATACCATAAGTGGAACTGGAAATCCTACGTAGCTACCCCTGAATCAAAGGCGACTCTCTGGCTTCTGAGTTTGCCGTTCTTGATAGAATTAATAGAGGATCTCGTATTTGAAGGCATGCTCGGCATCTAATAGAGAAAGAATGTTGAGACAATCAGCATGCGTCAGATGCTTTATGTAATCTGAGTTAATAATAAAATGGTCTTAGAAACTTTGGAGGACCCAAGATGCCAGTTCCTGAGGTTGCAGAAAGATTTACCGGGTCAGTAAACCGCCTTACACTTGGGGCAACCAAAGACAATGGGGGCACTCGAACCTCAACGGTAACTATCGGCGGAGCACGTAACGTTGTCTATGGCGGCTCCGCAGCCGATGCCGGTGAAAAACCGGTCATCGCTATGGACGTCCTGGACATCAAGCCCGATGACTGGCCGGAGGTCCTTCTTGAACCTTATAAAGATGTGCTGGACAGCCCCGGCGACTGGGCAAAAAAGTGCGTAGAAGAATTCGGGGCAGATTTAATTTGCGTAAAATTTGACGGCATTCACCCCGACAAGGAGGACAAAAACGCCGCTCACGCCATCAAGGTTACCGAGGAAGTCTTAAAAGCTGTTGGTGTACCTCTTGTCCTCTGGGGCTGCGGAAATGACGAAAAAGACAACCAGGTTATGCCCAAGGTAAGCGGTGCTGCAAAAGGTGAAAAATGCCTTATCGGAACCGTTACAGAAGACAATTATAAATCCTTGACCGCTATTGCTCTGGCTGACAGCCATTATCTCATCACCCAGGCCCCTCTGGACATCAATATCGCCAAGCAGGTCAATATCTTAGCCTCCGATATGGGCTTTCCGTTAGAGCGAATAGTAACGTTCCAGTCCACCGGAGCATTAGGATATGGAATAGAGTACGCCTATTCGATTCAGGAACGTCAGCGCATCGCCGCCCTTACCGGCGACAAAATGATGGCTATGCCGGTCATTTGTGACGTAGGTTACGAATCCTGGCGGGCCAAAGAGGCCAAGCTTACGGATGCACCGGGCTGGGGGGATGCTGCCGACCGAGGACCTATGTGGGAAGCCGCCACCGCCATTTGCTTGCTGCAGGCCGGCGTTGATATAATTCGTATGCGCCATCCCAGAGCCGTCGCTACCGTCAAAAAATTCATCAATCAGGTATGGCCTTAAAGGAAATTGGAAAGTGCCTAAAGTTAAAAGCGCCTAAAGTTATGGATATCAATAAACAGTAAATCAGGACATCAGGTTATCAGGACATCAGGATAAATTTGTCTTTCCCTGATGTCCTTATACCCTGATATTCTGCATCCTGGTATCCTGATTTCCTGTTCTCCTGATATTCGAACTTTAGGCACTTTAGCTCACTTGATATTGTTTCGAATTTCGATATTCGGATTTATTTAGAAAGGTATTAACTATGATATTAATTGCAGAACGAATTAATGGGATGTTCACCAACGTCAAGCAGGCTATCGCAGATAAAGACAAAAAAGTCATTCAGGAATTAGCCAAAAAGCAGACCAACGCGGGTGCTGCATATCTGGATGTGAACATAGGTACCGCCGCTGCCGACCAGGAAGGTGCTATGCAGTGGCTGGTCGAGACCATCCAGGAAACCTGCTCCACCCCTTTGTGCCTGGATTCCCAGAAACCGGCTGTTATCGCAGCAGGCTTAAAGGTCATCAACGCCAAGAACGGCGTCATTCTGAACTCAACACCATTGAATAAGAAAAGCGATGAAGAAATATTTGACAAATACATAGAAATGGCCGACCAGGCAGGCCCGAAAGCCAGCATTATCGCCCTTACTATGGACAAAAATGGTGTGCCCCAGGATGTCGATACCCGTGTAGCCATTGCGGCGGAAATCGTATCAAAGGCGATGGAAAAGGGATTTGACACCCAGCGGCTGTTCATCGACCCCATCATTCTGCCGGTAAAAGTGCCGAACGCCCAGGTTCAGCCCGGCAATATCTTATCTGCGATGGACCAGATAAAATATCTATCAGACCCGGCCCCGCATATGACAATAGGCCTGTCAAATCTTTCTCAGGGAGCATCAGAAAGAAGCCTGATAAACCGTGTATTCCTTGCTATGGCTATTTCTCGCGGCCTGGACTCGGCTATCGTCGATGTCCTCGACCGAGACCTGATGAACATAGTGGCCACCGCTGAAATGCTGATGAACAAGCAAATATACTCAGATTCTTTCCTGAAGGCCTATACCTCGGCACAGAAAGGTTAATATAGTAAGCCAGATTGATAATATTTGATTAGGCCGTAATACCAAATAGCAAAATAGTGCTAAAAAAAAGCCCTGCTGTTATACCCGCACGGTCAGTTTTCGATGATAATTTGTCATTTCTGTTAAAATCCCTGTATCCACAGGCAGGAGCGTAAAAAAGCCGTGCGAAACATTTAACCAATACAAAATACAAGAAAAGACCTATAAATCCCATTAGAAATTACAGAAATGATAAAGATACGACACGAAAAGGAGAAATTTATAACGAGGTGAATCCTCTTAGAAATTCAAAAGAAATAATTGGGGTTATAAACACAATGAAAAAGGGATAATGATATGACGCAAAAAGGGAAAATTTCTCCGAAAGGAGTCCTTAGGACTAACCGGGTAAAGCTTGACCCAACAAAAATGAAAGATTGGCAGATTGCTGAAGCCGCCGAGGAAAAAATGAAACCTGTCAGCCGGCTGGCCAAGGAGATAGGCTTGCAAGAAAATGAGCTGATACCTATGGGCCGCAAGCTGGCCAAAGTCGATTATCAACAAGTGCTCGCCCGCCTTGAGGATACTCCCACAGCAAAGTACATTGACGTTACCGCCATTACCCCAACCCCGCTTGGTGAAGGAAAGACGACCACGGCTATTGGTTTGATTGAAGGGCTGGGCAAGCTGAAAAAACGCGTTGTCGGGGCAATTCGACAGCCCAGCGGCGGACCTACCTTCAATATTAAAGGTTCAGCCGCCGGCGGAGGTCTGGCTCAGTGCATCCCACTGACGCCTCTTTCTATCCGCCTGACAGGTGATATCGACTGCATTACAAATGCTCACAACCTCGCTATGGTCGCCCTTACTTCGCGTATGCAACACGAATGCAACTATGACGACGCACGCCTGGCAAAAAGCAAGCTAACACGAATAGATATCGACCCGGAACGCATTCAAATGAAATGGGCAATGGACTTCTGCGCTCAGGCGCTGCGCGACATCAGGATAGGCCGAGGCGGAAAAATGGACGGGTTCGAGATGGACTCAGGCTTTCAAATCACCGTCTCAAGTGAGATTATGGCGATACTCGCAGTTGCCAAGGACCTAAAGGACCTCAGAGAACGTATGGGTAAGATTGTTCTGGCTTACGATAAGAAGGGCAATGAAGTTACCACTGCCGACCTTGAGGTTGACGGCGCCATGACCGCCTGGATGGTTGAAGCGATAAACCCGAATTTGCTGCAGACCATCGAAGGCCAGCCTGTATTTGTGCATGCAGGTCCCTTCGCGAACATCGCTGTCGGCCAAAGTTCTATTATCGCCGATATGATAGGAACAAAATTAGGTGATTACCACGTAACCGAGAGCGGCTTCGGGGCCGACATTGGTTTCGAGAAATTCTGGAATATAAAATGCCGGATGTCCGGCCTGGTACCGAACGCCGTCGTTATTGTTGCCACTGTTCGTGCCCTGAAGATGCACGGCGGCGGCCCCACCGTCAAGCCCGGCATACCTTTGAGCGAGGAGTACACCAGCGAAAACCTCGAACTGGTTGAGAAGGGCTGCGAAAACCTCATCGCCCATATCGAAACGGTGAAGAAAAGCGGCGTGCGACCGGTCGTTTGCATAAACAGCTTCCACACGGACACAAAGGCTGAAATAAAACTCGTACGTAAAATCGCCGACCAGAATGGAGCACTGGCTGCCATCTCCGAACACTGGCTCAAGGGCGGCGACGGCGCAATCGAGCTGGCCGAGGCAGTGATTGAGGCCTGCAGCGAAACAAACCACTTCAAGTTCCTTTATGAGCTGGAGACTCCGCTTAGAAAACGTATCGAGCTAATCGCCAAAGGAGTCTATGGCGCCAGCGGCGTAACATATACCGATGAGGCACTGGAAAAAGCCAAGGCAATGGAGGCCGACCCGGACAGTAAAACTTTAGGAACCTGTATGGTTAAGACCCACCTTAGTTTGTCACACGACCCGGACATAAAAGGCAGACCCACGGGTTGGGAGCTTCCAATCCGGGATATTCTTGTCTATAAAGGCGCCGGCTTCATTGTGCCCGTAGCTGGAGCCATTAAGCTGATGCCCGGTACCGCCTCCAATCCGGCTTTCCGCAGTATTGATGTGGATGTCAAAACAGGAAAAGTACAGGGCCTGTTCTAAGCTATTAACGATTACCGATTTTAAACTATTGTATTCATGTTGACGTTAAGACAGGAAAAGTACAGGGCCTGTTTTAAGTTATTAATGATTACCGTTTAAAAACTATCAGAGAGAATGCAAAAGAGGAAAACTGTTTTGGTTATAGGGGCGGGCATTGCAGGCGCAACCGCAGCACATCGCCTCAACCAAGCAGGCTTGCAGGTCCATCTTATCGATAGGCAAGCCATAATAGGCGGTCGTGTCAGAGAAATGGGCTGTAAAGCCACAGATGTGTGCCTGCGCTGCAATGTCTGTGTGGCAAATGAGCTTTTGCGAACCGTAGCCGCTTCGCCCCAGATTCACATTCAGACCCGCACGCAGCTTTGTAAGCTGGAGGCCGGCACAAACGGCTCTCGATATACCACGACACTCAAACATCAGCCCGGCTTTATTAACAGCAGCAAATGTACAGGCTGTCAGGTCTGTGTTGCCGTATGTCCTGAAAAGTGTATAGTTTTGCCAAAGCCGGCTCTGTCCCGGCAGAATGCCGGGCCAACCATTGATTACTCGCTGTGTCGGCAAGCCCTCGGCACGGAATGTTTGCTGTGTGAACAAGCCTGTCCTCTCGAAGCAATCAATATGCAGGAAAAAAGCTCCGAGAGCAAAATAGACGTTGACAGCGTGATTATAACAACCGGCTACGAACCCTACAATCCAGCAGAGAATACTTCATACGGATATGGTGGCTTGGAAAACATTATCACCGGCACCGAAGCCGAACACCAGCTTGCTGCCGTGGGCAGGATTACTCGACCTTCGGATGGTCAGACGCCAAAACGCATTGCATTTATACAATGCGTTGGCTCAAGGACCGAAGAAGTCTATCGCCGTCCCGAGGATACCGATTACTGCTCAACTGTATGCTGTGCGTATGCTCTGAGGATAGCCCAACAGATGAAATACCAGAACGAAGATGCAGAAGTTACGTTCTTCTATATGGACATTCAAAACTTCGGCAAAGGATTCGATGACTTTTATAACAAGTGCAAAGACAGTATGATTTTCGTCCGCTCTCGGCCGTACGAGGTCAAACAAGGGCCGAACGACACGTTGCTTCTGCGGTTTGCCCCGCAGTCCCTTCCGGAAGGAACAGACTCTCAGGTTTGTGAACAGGAGTTTGACCTGGTGGTTTTGGCCGTAGGTATCAGACCGAGGCCGGATACGACAGAACTGGCCGAAACACTGCTTGTGCCGCTCGATGAGCAGGGTTTTCTTGGTTTTAAGAACGCTTCTGCTTTGCCCGCATTGCAGCGGGAAGGCATCTTTGCAGCAGGTGCGTGTGAGTCTCCCAAGGATATAAAATCCTGTATGGCCCAGGCCGAAGCAGTCAGCGCCGCAGTAATAGGTGAGGTTTTAAAATGTAATCATTAATGGCTTAGAACAGGCATTGTACTTTTCCTGTCTTGACGGCAACATCAATACGATAGTTTAAAAAGGTGATTAAGAAGGCTGAACAAATTAAAGGTGATGTGGGGATTGTGCTGTGCGACTGCGCAGGAACATTGAGCAGCCGGCTCGATTTTGACCTGCTTGCAGAGCACCTGAGCGGACTGGCGGAAGTAGCAACAGTAAAGCTCTGCTCGCAATTCTGCCAACAAAATGATTGCGCTAAAGCGATAAAGTTCCTTTTTCAAAAGAAAAAGCAGACACAACGCCTGATAATAGGAGCCTGCGACCGGGACATTTTTGACAACATTCTCCGCCAGGCAATACAGGGCGCTAATTTGAATGAGGGACTTCTGTGGTCTGTCAATATACGTGAACATTGTGCCTGGATTGCAAAGACTGCGGAGTCAGCCACGGACAAAGCAAAAGAATCTCTTACCGCGGCTGTCCGATGGATACAGATGGCATCAGCCATCAAGTCAAGTAAAACCAACGTAAACCAAAACGTGCTGGTTCTCGGCGGAACTGTCGCAGCAATGCAGACAGCCGGTACACTTTCGCAACTCGGACATCCCGTTACGCTGGTCGAAAGCAGCGAAAAGTTGGGGTCAGCATCGGCACAAACGCCGGAACTTTACGGCTATGTAGCTTCTGATTGTTCACAAGCCGAAGCGCTTGTGCAAAGTAGAGTCCAGCAACTTACCCAGCAGCTAAAAATTGATAAGCAAATTCATGTCCAAACCTCCTCAACCTTGAAATCCCTGCAAGGAGAATTCGGCAATTTCACCGCAGTGGTTACCTCAAACGGCACAGAACAAAAGCTCTCCGCAGGAGCAATTGTTTTGGCGCCGGGCTCGACCACGAAAAAGTCGGAACTGGCCGAACTGCTCCATAACGGCAAAGAAGCTCCCAAACGTGTTGCTATAGTGATGGATACCTCCGGCGAACAAGACAAACGCGTATCGGCTCAGGTGCTCTCTGCAGCAGAAGCGCTCGCAAAACGTTTCGGTGCCGAGGTGAAATTATACTGCCACAATATTCGTGTAGCTGCAACAGGTATGGAAGCTCTATACCGGCGAGCCAGAGAAGCCGGCGTAGTAATAATAAAATATGAATCACCGCCGACAATTTCAGATAAAGACTCTAAAAAAGTGGTCTGCGTTCAAGAGCCGTTAATTGGGTATCAAGTTGATGAAGAGTTCGACCTGGTGATTATAGCCGACAGTCCCACTGCTAACACAAATGAGTTGCTTAATATCATCGAAGGGCTGCGCCCCGGCCCGGCAGGAGACTTACAGGCCGACAACGTATGGCTACTGCCGACAAAGTCAAATCGTGAAGGTATTTTTGTCGTAGGCTCGGCGTCGGATACCGATGAGCTTAGAGACGCTCAGACCGACGGCTTAGCCACAGCGAACGAAATCCACGAACTTCTTAAAAACAAACAAATAGAAATTCTCGATGATGCGGCAGTGGTCGATGGTGATAAGTGCGTTCTGTGTTTGACCTGTATGCGGATATGTCCGCACGCTGCCATCAGCATCGATGTTGATAATAAAGCAGCTTCTGTTTCAGCGGTAACCTGTCAGCGCTGTGGAATATGTGCCGCCGAATGTCCCACAGGAGCTATCCAACTGCCCCGATACACCGATGAGCAAGTTGCTGCGGAGCTTGGCGACAAACCTCAAATCACAATTTTCGCCTGTGAGAATTCCGCCTATCCCGCGGCAACTGCAGCAGCAATCAATGGCTTACAATGGGAACAACAAGCTCAGTTGATTCGCGTCCCCTGCGCCGGCAAAGTTGACCCGCGAGACGTTCTTCGAGCGCTGGAATGTGGAGCACAAAAGGTGATGATTCTCGGCTGCCATCTGGAAAGCTGCAAGAATCTCTCCGGCTCAACCCGGACAGCAAAAAGAATAGAGCGCCTCAATAATGCACTGGAAAAAGCAGGGTTCGATAAACAACGAGTGATTTTTGGGCAATTAGCCTCGGTCGAACCCCACAAATTTATAGAGTATGTGTCAGACTTCGGACGAGTCCCGCCCTGCCGATAGGCGTCCCGCCGCAAGGCGTCCCTTTCGGAACTTTCGGGACTGCGGCAAGGGCGGGACGAGCTCAAGCGAGCCGAAAACGGAGTGTAAAAACAAATGACAGCACAAATTATAGATGGTAACCAGGTGGCCGCCGATATGCGGGCGGAATTGAAAGACGAAGTGGCCAAACTAAAAGAACAGGGCATTGTTCCCGGACTGGGAGTAATCTTAGTCGGCGAAGACCCTGCTTCAAAATCCTATGTTACAGCTAAAGAGCGCGCCTGCGAAGATATAGGGATTTATTCCGACGACAACCATCTGCAGGAAAAAACCTCCCAGGAAGAATTGATAGCACTGGTTGAGAAAATGAACAACGACCCGAAAATCCACGGCATCCTCGTTCAATTGCCGCTACCAAAGGGCCTTAATGAGGCAGAGGTACTGCTCGCAATCGACCCCGCCAAAGACGTTGATGGATTTCATCCGATGAACGTGGGCAAAATGGTGGTTGGTGAAAAGGCATTTTGGCCATGCACACCCCACGGCATTATTCAGCTTTTGATACGCAGCGGTGTAACCATCGAGGGGGCTGAGGTAGTAATCGTTGGACGAAGCAACATAGTCGGCAAGCCCCTGGCGAATATGCTTATTCAGAAAAAACCCAACGCAAATGCCACCGTAACCATCTGCCATACCCGCACCAAAGACGTTGCATTTCACACAAAACGAGCGGACATCATCATCGCCGCCGCTGGAAGGCCGAATACCGTTACAGCGGATATGGTAAAAGACGGAGTTGTGGTAATAGATGTCGGCGTCAACCGTGTCGAGGACGCAACAAAGAAAAAAGGTTATCGTCTTGTTGGTGATGTGGACTTCGATGCCGTGAAGGAAAAGGCCTCACTTATTACACCTGTCCCCGGCGGTGTAGGCCCAATGACAATAACTATGCTGCTTTATAACACAGTGGAATCGGCCAAAAGAGCCGCCGGCCTTGAGGTTGAATAATGATAGTCGCAGAGCGCAAGCCAATCGGGGAAATTAAGGGCTTCCTTGCAGGCCACAAACGTATTCTCGTTTTAGGCTGTGGTACCTGCGTTACCGTCTGCCTGGCAGGCGGCGAAAGAGAGGTTGCCACTCTGGCCTCTATTCTGAGACTTTCGGAGGGCTTTGAAGTTGAAGAAAATACCATCGAAAGACAGTGCGATGCGGAATTCTTCGCACACATAAAAGACCAGGTGACATCCTGTGACGCAATCCTGTCGATGGCCTGCGGAGTCGGGGTGCAGATGGTGGCGAACATCTTTCCTGATATGCCGGTCTATCCTGCTTTAAATACAATGTTTTGCGGCACTAACGACGGTGCCGGCCGGTGGTCGGAAAACTGCCTGGCTTGCGGAGACTGCAAACTCGGCATCTTCGGCGGCGTCTGCCCTATAACAAGGTGTTCAAAGTCGCTTCTTAATGGCCCCTGCGGCGGCTCTGTCGAAGGCAAATGTGAGGTTGACCCTGACAATATTGAATGCGGCTGGCAGTTGATTTACGACCGGCTCAAAACATTAGGCAAGCTGGATGTATTAGCTGAAAATCCCCCACCAAGGGACTTCAGCAAAACGCACGATGGCAGACCAAGAAAATTATCGAGGGAAGATGTAGCAGAACTATAGCAATTGACAATATGTAAGCAGTATCCGGCAGATATGCCGGACTTTCGGGATTTGACGTCTGATACTCGTCCTGTTAGAGACTTTTCTTTTCGGGTCTCTAACAGAATTCGTCAAAGATTAAAGCTTAAAAATCGAAAATTATGAAATCTGGCAGCAATCTGGAAAAGGTATTGGAAGCTGGCAAATTCGCAGTAACCGCCGAGCTTGGTCCGCCCAAAAGCGCCGACTTTGACCTTATCAAAAAGAAGGCCGAAATGCTTTCCGGCTGGGTGGACGCTGTAAACATAACGGACAATCAAACTGCTATTGTACGGGTATCAAGCATCGCTGCCGGCAAGCTAACTCTTGACCTCGGCCTTGAGCCAATCATACAGATGACCTGCCGGGATAGGAACCGCCTCTCAATCCAGTCTGATATTTTAGGCGCATATCTTTTAGGCATTCGCAATATCCTGTGTCTGACCGGCGACCATCAATGTTTTGGCAATCACCCCACGGCAAAACACGTTTTTGACCTTGATTCGATACAGTTGATTCAGATGGTCAAAAATATGCGTGATGAAAAGATTTTCGCCAGCGGCGAGGAAATCAAAAACTCAAAAAAAGCAGAGGCCAAAGAGCCGCGAATGTTTATCGGCGCAGCAGCCAATCCTTTCGCGGACCCATTCGAGTTTCGTGTCATCCGTCTGGAAAAGAAGATTAAAGCAGGCGCCGACTTTATTCAAACCCAGTGCATTTATGATATGGACCGCTTTGCCGAGTGGATGAGACAGGTTCGCGACCGGGGTCTGCATAAAAAGTGTAAAATTTTAGCCGGTGTAACCCCGTTGAAATCTGTAGGAATGGCCAAATATATGCGCGACCAGGTCGCAGGTGTAAGCGTACCCAACTATTACGTTGAACGATTAACCAGGGCCGACGACCCAAAAGCCGAGGGGATTGAAATTGTAACCGAGCAGATTCAACAGCTCCGCAAGATTGAAGGCGTCGCCGGCGTCCACATAATGGCTATCGAATGGGAAGAAAAGGTACCCGAAATTGTGCAGAAGGCTGGACTGCGAAATTAAAAAAAGTAGGGGCGGTTCGCGAACCCCCGCGCTTTCTGCCGAAAGGCATCCTGCGGATTGCGAAAGCAAGAGCGGGGGGACGAACCACTCTTACATCTAAAATCGAAAATTGGAAATTGAAAAATGGAAACGATTGAAACCAAAAATCTTGATTCCCGGTTCAAATACGATGTAGCCGCTCATCCCGGCGGAGAAAATATCAAGCTCTGTTTCGCCTGCGGCACATGCACGGCTGGCTGTCCGGTAGCCGCTGTGGACCCGGAGTACAACCCGCGAAAGATTATCCGGCAGGTACTTCTTGGAATGCGCAAGTGCGTGCTTTCCTCTCCGATAATCTGGCGATGCGCTCAGTGCTATTCCTGCACTGCCAAGTGCCCACAGAACGTCAAGTTCAGAGACGTAACCAGAGCGCTGCGTGAGATGGCAGTGGCGGAAGGATACGCTGACGCTGATTTGCTGCGGGAAGTCGAACAACTGAATGAATTCTCGCAGAAACTCAGACGCGACCTGGTCAACGCCCTTGTAACGGACCGAGACAAATTCAAAGAACTAAAAAATAAGGCGGAAGAAATCACCAATGCTTGATGTATGAGGTGGAATACGAGAAATGATAGCAAAAAAGTAGGGCGGGGCTTGCCCCACCACAAAGAAATTGGTGGGCTAAAGCTCATCCTACACGCTGACCCCACCACCCCGCACCAAAATTTGTACCTTCGAGAAACAAAGAAACTGGGAAAGAAAGGTCGCTCACGAAGGGAATTTTGGTGCGGGGCGCGAACTTCGGAAAAAGTCGGAGCCGTCCTCGTAATAGGCGGCGGCATCGCCGGTATTCAGGCGGCACTCGATTTGGCTGAATCCGGGCAGAAGGTTTATCTACTGGAAAGCTCGCCGGCTATCGGCGGCGCTATGGCAAAGCTGGATAAGACCTTCCCAACCAATGATTGTTCTACCTGCATTCTATCACCCAAACTTGTAGAGGCCGGCCGGCATCTTAATATTGAGCTTATAACTTACGCCGACCTTGAAACCGTCCAGGGCCAGGCCGGGCACTTCACCGTTAAAATCAAAAAAAAGCCTCGCTACGTTGACCCTGAAAAGTGTACCGGCTGCGGATTGTGTGCCAAGGTGGACATACCAAATCCCGAAGACCTTGTCGAGCACGATGGTCAGCTTTGGGTCAAACGCATCACCATTGACCAAATCAAATGCGTTCAGTGCGGCGATTGCGTGCGCGCGTGTAAAAAGGAAAACCCCGAAGCGCCCGCTATGAGCAGTATCTACGCCGAGCAGACACAACCTGGCGCCGCAGAGACCGAATCACGCAAGAAATCTGTCGCCGCCGAATTAGAAAAAGTACGCGAAATGAGCGAACAGCAGCGGCACGATTACTGGCTGTATCAAATGAATAAATGCATCAAGTGCTACGGCTGCCGAGATGTATGCCCTGTATTCGTTGATGCCGAGTGCAAGCTGGAGGAATGGGCTGCGCCGGGCCATTTACCGCCGGCGCCATTGTATCATATTGCCCGTGCGTACCACATTGCCCAGCGGTGCACGCACTGTGGTTTCTGCGAGCAGACCTGTCCGGGCAATCTACCATTAAGGATTCTATGCGACCTTATACGCCACAAGGACCCACAAGAGCTGTTTACCTACGTTCCACATGCCTCGAAGAAACAACAAGAAAAAATTCTTGCCGCCTTCCCCAGCCACACAGAGAGGGGGTGGAGCTATGACTAACGATTTTGTCCTGACCACCTGCCCATATTGCGGATGCGGCTGCAACTTCTACCTGGTAGTAGTCAACGGCAATATCGTCGATGTAGCGCCCTGTTTTACTGACAGGATTAGCCAGGGCAAACTTTGTATCAAGGGACGACGGGCACACGAATTCATTGATAGCGAGCATCGTCTTACCAAACCTCTCATACGCAAAAATGGTCAGCTAAAAGAGACATCATGGGACGAAGCTCTGGATTTCATCGCTAAAGGCCTGTCCGACATAAAATCGCAAGCCGGCCCGGATGCTATCGGTCTGCTTTCCTCGGCCAAGTGCACAAACGAGGAAAATTATCTTATGATGAAACTGGCGCGGGCCGTGATTGGAACCAATAACGTGGACCACTGCGCCCGGTTATGCCACGCATCCACTCTTGTGGGTTTGGCGGCGGCATTCGGCAGCGGGGCAATGACAAACTCAATTCCCGAAGTTGCCCAGGCCGAGTGCATACTGATTACAGGCAGCAATACTATTGAGCAGCACCCGCTGATAGGTACACGTGTTCTTGCGGCCAAAGAACATGGTGCCACCCTGATTGTGGTTGACCCTCGTGAAACTCCGCTCTCCGATAAGGCCGATTTCTTCCTAAGGCATAAACCCGGAACAGATGTGGCCTGGCTAAATGGCTTTATGAATATTATTATCAATCAGAATCTGCACGATGAAGCATTCATTAGAGAACGCACGGAAGGATTCGAAGACCTCAAAAAGACTGTAGCAAATTACACTCCCCAGAAGGTTGAGCAGATTACCGGCATTCCCGCCGAGCAATTAACTGCGGCCGCGTGTGCATACGCCGGGGCCGATTCTGCAATGATTCTTTATGCGATGGGTATCACCCAGCACAGCACCGGAACTGATAATGTAAAGTCTATCGCCAATCTGGCTATGCTGACAGGCAATGTCGGTAAGGCACACAGCGGAGTCAATCCTTTGAGAGGCCAAAATAACGTACAGGGAGCCTGCGATATGGGTGCCCTGCCCAACGTATATTCAGGCTATCAGAAAGTATCCGACCCAGATATCCGTCAAAAATTTGAAAAGGCGTGGGGCACAAGTCTTCCTGAAAAGCCTGGCCTGACTGTTGTCGAGATGATGAACGCAGCAGTCCCTGGGACTCCTTACGGAGAGCAAGGCCGGCTTCGAGCTCTCTATATAATGGGCGAAAACCCGATGCTCTCCGACCCGGACATTAACCACGTCCGCAGAGCCCTCGAGAAACTGGAGCTGCTGGTTGTGCAGGATATCTTTCTGACCGAAACAGCACAATTGGCAGACGTAGTCCTGCCGGGCGCCTCTTTTGCTGAAAAGGAAGGGACATTCACCAATACGGACCGCACTGTATTGCGAGTACGAAAGGCAATCGAGCCGGTGGGTAACTCGCTGGCCGATTGGCGCATAATCTGCAACCTGGCTCAGCGCCTTGACGGCAATGGCTTTGTCTATGACAGCGCCGAGCAGATTATGAGCGAAATTGCCCGCGTAACCCCGTCCTATGGCGGAATCAATTACCAACATCTCGACGAGGGCCAAACCTTAGCCTGGCCTTGCCCGACAACAGACAGTCCCGGAACCACGTTTTTGCACGAGGGCAAATTTGCCCGCGGACTCGGTCGTTTCCACAGCATCGAGTACATCCCGACAGCCGAAGAAACAGATGAGCAGTTCCCGCTGATACTTACTACCGGACGTACTATGTTCCACTATCACACCGGCACAATGACCCGGCGGATTGCTTTGCTCAATTACGAAGTTCCGACCGGTTATATGGAGATAAACCCGGCCGATGCCGACCGATTACAAATTGCCAATGACGAAAAAGTAGATGTCATTTCCAGGCGAGGGCACATTGAGATTGCCGCTAAGGTTACAGAACGCGTGCCGAAGGGTACGGTTTTTATTCCGTTCCATTTCGCCGAGTGTGCGGCGAATATGTTGACTAACCCAGTCCTGGACCCGGACGCAAAAATCCCCGTGCTGAAGGTTTGTGCCGTAAACGTAACTAAGAAAAACTAAAATATGAATACGAACAATACACATATAACCAGCCGGGCGCTGGAGCTGCTAAACAACGGTTACAACGGCATAGTCGGCTTAAAAAAACGCTGGGGGCATGTAGGACCGTACATCTTTACAAACAAAGACGAGCTGGAAGATGTAGTTGTTGAACCGCGCTACCCAATGGCTATGCTTGTCCGCAATCTACTAAAGGCAGTCCGCAAGGACTCCATAGGAAAACCCACTAAAAAGTTCGGCGTCGTAGCCCGCGGCTGTGACATACGCGCTATTAAAGAGCTGATTGAAGACAACTTAATAGACGCCGAAGCGATTGCTTTCGTTGGTGTTATATGCAGCGAGGGGCAGGCGGCTGAATGCAACTGCGAGAAGCCGATTTATGAGCTGACTAAATGCACCGGCTGCTGGGAATGCGTCGAGAAATGTCCGGAAAAAGCCATCGAAATCAGCAGTTGTTGCCCGATTGTTTTGCCGAACGAGTTCGACGAAGGTTTGGCTTCTCGGCGTGCAATATATGTACCTTATCCTCAAGCCGTTCCTCGAACGTACCTGCGAGATGCCGAACATTGCCTGAAACTAACCGACAAACTTGACTGCAAGGGATGCAGCAATATCTGCAAGGCCGAAGCCGTTATCAATGACGACCAGGCGCATCAAGAGGACGTAGAAGTTGGAGCTATCGTGGTGGTCCCCGGCTTTGAGAAATTCCTCGCAGAACTAAAATATGACTTCGGATACAGCAGGTATCCTGATGTTGTCAGCAGTGTTGAGTTCGAACGGCTTCTCTCGGCTTCAGGCCCGTTTGCCGGGCATCTCCAAAGGCTCAGCGACGGCAAAAAACCAAAAAGAATCGCCTTTCTTCAGTGCATAGGCTCGCGGGACATATCCTGCCGCAATGCCTACTGCTCTTCGGTATGCTGTATGTATGCAATCAAAGAGGCAGTGATTGCCAAAGAGCATCTCAAAGATATAGATGTTACTATCTTCTTTATGGACCTCCGCGCCTTCGGCAAAGACTTTGATAAATACTACGAAAGGGCCAAAACGCAATACGACGTGAACTTTAAGCGAGCAAGGGTCTGCGACGTGTACAGTGCCGAAAGGCATCCGCCGAAAGACGTCCCTCTCGGGACTGCGGAGAAAAATGGCGATTCCGACCTTATGGTCAAATACACCCCCGCCCTTCCGCAGTCCACAGTCCCGATAGGGATGCCTTTCGGCAGATGCCTTGCGGCAGAAGGAGTAGCTGAGGAACCATTCGATATGGTCGTATTGTCGGTCGGCCTGGAACCCGGCGAACAGCAAAGAAGATTGGCTTCAAAGCTCGGTATTCGCCTCGACGCCAATGGATTTATTTGGACAGATTCTTTGCGACCGCTCGAGACATCGCGCCCCGGAATTTTTGTCGGCGGGGTGGCATCCGGCCCGAAAGACATACCCGAAACTGTAATCCAGGCCAGCGGCACAGCCGGCAAAGCCTCACAACTCTTAGCCGACGTCAGAGGAACACTCACCGTTGAGCAGGAATTTCCGCCGGAAAAAGATGTAAGCGAACAAGAGCCGCGGATAGGTTTATTTGTCTGCCACTGTGGAATCAATATCGGCTCGGTAGTTGATGTGCCGGTAACAGCCGAATATGCCAAATCTCTCCCATACGTAGTCTATGCCGAAGACAACCTTTATACCTGCTCCGGGGATACGCAGGAACACATTCGGGAAATGATACTTGAGCACAAGCTAAACCGCGTGGTCGTGGCATCCTGCTCACCCCGCACTCATGAGCCGCTTTTCCAGCAGACCTTACGTGAGGCAGGCCTTAATCCTCACCTGTTCGAGATGGCCAACATCAGAGACCAGTGTTCCTGGATTCACATGAATCAGCCTGAAGAAGCCACGGTCAAAGCCAAGACCCTCGTGCGGATGGCAGTCGCCAAAGTAGCTTTGGTTGAGCCTTTGGCAGCAGCAAGTCTGGATGTTACTCCTTCGGCCCTTATAATCGGCGGCGGATTAGCCGGTATGACGACGGCGCTGGGCATAGCCGAGCAGGGATTTGAGGTTACACTGGTTGAACGCCAAAAGCAGCTCGGCGGAAATCTCAGAAACCTGCGCTCCACATTCGCCGAGCCGAACGTCCAGGCCTATCTGTCGCACCTTGAAGAGCACGTGCAAAAACATAAAAATATCTCTGTCTATACCGGTACTGAGCTCGAGAGTATCGAAGGATTTGTCGGCAATTTCCAAAGCACTCTAAAAACCGGCTCCAAAGACGGTCCCTTCTTAGGGGGAACCCAAACAAAAATAGAACACGGCGTCATTATTGTCGCTACCGGCGGAAACGAGCACAAACCGGACGAGTATTTATATGGCCAGGATAAGCGAGTTGTAACACAACTGGAGCTTGAAGCTTTGCTCGCCTCCGCCCCTGCGGCAGTCCCGAAAGTCCCGAAAGGGACGCCTTGCGGCGGGACGCCTATCGGCGGGGCTGGGCTTGCCGGCAAAGAACCGCTGTCGGGGGTCAAAACGGCAGTCTTCATTCAGTGTGTCGGCTCCCGCGAAGAGGAGCACATGTATTGCAGCCGAGTCTGCTGCAGCACTGCAGTGAAAAACGCACTGAAAATCAAAGAGCTTTCCCCGGAAACCGAAGTTTATGTTTTATACCGTGACATCCGCACCTACGGCTTTAATGAACAACATTTTCAGACCGCCCGCGACAAAGGCGTTATTTTTATACGATACGAAGCGGACAATAAGCCCAAAGTAACAGGCGGGAACAAACTGAAGCTGATAGTACGTGAGCCTCTCTTGGACTGCGAGCTGGTATTAGAACCGGATTTACTGGTCTTGAGCAGCAGAATTGACCCTGATACAAACACCAAAGCACTCGCTCAAAAACTAAAGGTACCAATGAATGAAGACGGATTTTTATTAGAGGCACATGTCAAGCTGCGTCCTGTCGAATTCGCTACTGAGGGCATTTTCGTAGCTGGCCTTGCTCACAGCCCGAAATCTATGACCGAAACCATTGCCCAGGCCGAGGCCGCTGCGGCAAAGGCCTGTACCATTATCTCAAAGGAAAAATACCAGGCCGAGCCGACGATAGCCGCCGTTAATGAGGACATCTGCAACGGCTGCGGAATCTGTGTGCCGGTGTGCGAATACAATGCACTGGAGGTTGTGGATAGACCCCGCGGCAAAGAGGAAGAAAAAATCGTACAAATCAATGAGGCGATGTGCAAGGGCTGTGGCGGATGTGTCGCCGCCTGTCCCAGCGGTGCGATGGAGCAAAAGGGATTCAAAGACAAACAAATGCTCGCAATGATTCAAGCTGCATTAGCTGACTAAAGCGTAAACATAATGTGAAATACGAGATGTGAAATGATATTTAAACCTAAGATTATCGTTTTTTGCTGTAACTGGTGCGCGTATGCCGGCGGCGATTTAGCCGGTATCAGCAGATACCAGATTAAACCATATTTTCGTGTTATACGAACTATGTGCAGTGCACGCGTTGACCCGGAGTGGATTATGGAAGCTTTTAGACTGGGAGCCGACGGCGTTATGGTGGCCGGCTGTCATCCGGGCGACTGTCACTATATCGGCGGCAACTATCGAACAAGAAGACGCGTTGCTATGCTGCGTTTGTTATTAAAACAGTTTGGGCTAAATGAGCAGCGCCTGGGATTGGCCTGGATTTCCGCAGGTGAGGCCGAAAAGTTCGCCACTACTATGAACAGCTTTATCGAAAACATCACTAAACTTGGCCCGAGTCCTTACCGAACCAGCGCCGCAGATTCCCGCCCCGCAAGTATGGCGAAGGAGGCCGCAGATGTCTGAAAAAATAAAAATCGCCATAGGCCAGGGTGCTACGTGCTCCGGATGTGACATCGCAATACTCGATTTGGATGTCGAGCTTCTCAAGCTTTTCGAGGTAGCCGACCTCACCTTTGCACCTATAGCCACCGATGTAAAATACAAAGACGTCGAAGCAATGGAGGATGGCGAAATCACTATATGTCTGTATCATGGTGCGGTCCGGAACAGCGAGAATGAGCACATAGCTAAGCTCTTGCGCAAAAAATCGAAGATTATGGTCGCTTACGGTGCATGTGCCGCTTTCGGCGGAATCCCCGGCCTGGCTAATGTCACTACAAAAAGCAAAATTCTTGATACAGTCTATGAACAAACTGCAACAACGGTCAATCCCGAACATATCCGCCCACAAACAAATTATGTAAGTCCTAAAGGCCACGAGTTAGAGCTGCCCGAGCTGTTTGAGTACGTCAAAGCACTGGATGATGTCATTGATGTGGATTACATCATCGGTGCCTGTCCCCCAACGCGAGAGATGAATGTAAAACTGCTTGGCGTTGTCCTGGATTTTGTCCGGGGCAAAGCCGCCCTGCCGCCAAAAGGAATCATCTTAGCTTCCGAGAGAACCCTCTGCGATGAGTGCCCACGACAGAAACCCGACAAGGTTTTCATTGATGAAATCAAAAGCGTTGATTACACGGAGTTAGACCCCGAGAAGTGTTTTCTCGAACAGGGCATAATGTGTTTTGGTCCTGCAACTCGTGCCGGCTGCGACTCCAAGTGTATAAACGTAAACATGCCTTGCCGCGGATGTATGGGACCTACAGCGGCGGTGCTCGACCACGGCGCCAGTTGTCTTAGCGCATTCACGTCGATATTGAAGGTCAGCGGCTCAGAGTCGGAGCTGCCCGAAGAAGAAATCGAAAAGCTGATGGCAAAAATGCGCGACCCGCTGGGAACATTCTACCGCTTCACATTGCCGAAGTCGCTTTTGCGGCGAGTTGTAAAGGAAACATAAATCAACATACGAGATATGAAAGGGACCCCGCAAGGCGGGAACCCAAATATGAGCTATCCAAAGCTTGAAGACGAAAAATACCAGATAAAAGAAAAAGTTATTCGCATAGCCCCTGCCACACGGCTGGAAGGCCACGCGCAGATAAACGTTTTTCTCGATGACCAGGGCGAGGTTGAGGATACCTACTTTCAGGTTGTCGAACTGCGGGGCTTCGAGGAGTTTTGTAAAGGCAGACCGATTGAGGAAATGCCGCGAATTACAACCCGTCTTTGTGGTGTATGTCCCTGGCCGCACCATTTGGCATCAGCAAAAGCCCTGGATATGGCATACAATGTTGAACCAACACCAGCCGCCAAAAAACTCCGCGAGATGGGTTATTGTGCCCATATGCTGCACAGTCATATCGCCCATATTTATGCCTTGGCTGTGGGGCCGGATTTGATATGCGGCTGGGCCGCGGAACCCGGGGAAAGAAACATCGTGGGAGTGATAAACCTCGTCGGCCCTGAAATCGGAAAAAAGGTCCTTATTAACCGTGCACACGCTGAGCTGATTCAGGAAATTGTCGGCGGCAAAGCTACTCATCCAATTTTTGGCTTACCCGGCGGAGTGTCCCAGCCGCTCTCAAAGGAGAACCGCGACAAAATCGAAAAAATGGCAGACGAGCTTGTCGAATTCGGCAAGTTCACTCTGCAAGTTGTTGATGATTTTATCCTCAAGAATAAACGACTTGTTGATGTTGTCGTAAACAAGGACCTGTTCTACCACGAAACCTATTATATGGGGATGGTAACAAAAAACAACGAGCTTAATTTCTATGACGGTGACATTCGTATCATCGACCCGACCGGAAAAGAGTTCGGCCGATACGGACCTCAAACCTATCTCGAACATATGGCCGAGCACGTCGTGCCATGGAGCTATCTCAAGATGCCGTACCTGCGCAAGGTAGGCTGGCACGGCTTCAAGGATGGTCCGGACAGCGGCATTGTGCGGGTCGCTCCGCTGGGACGTCTGAACGTAGCCGATAGAATCCCCACCCCCATCGCTCAACAGGCAGCAGAACAATTCTTCAGCATACTTGGCGGCAAACCTGTGCATTTCACACTTGCCTTCCATTGGGCAAGAGCTATTGAGCTTATGTACGCCGCTGAAAGACTTAAAGAGCTGATTGAAGACCCTCAAATTACATCCAAGATTGTCCGCAATATCCCGACTGAAAAGCCCACGACCGGTGTCGGCATCATCGCCGCACCTCGCGGCACGCTCATACACCATTATGAATGCGATGACAACGGCTTCATCAAAAAACTCAATCTTCTGGTCGCCTCCAGCATCAACTATCCCGCGATGAACCTGTCAATTAAAAAGGTGGCAAAAGCGGTCATCCACAAGGCCCAGGTCAGCAACGGCATACTGAATATGCTGGAGATGTGCTTCCGAGCTTATGACCCTTGTTTTTCCTGTTCGACTCACGCTCTGCCGGGCCAGATGCCGCTGGAAGTCAATATCTTCGACAGCAACAAAGAACTAATTAAGACCGTAAAACGTGAATGAGTGGACGAGTATATGAGTGAATGAGTAAGAACATCAGCTCATCTACGCATAAACCCATTTACAATATTTGAAATATGAAAACACTGATACTTGCTCTCGGCAATCCAATACTCTCGGACGATGGGGTGGCTCACGAAGTAGCCGACCGGCTGGCAAAACGTCTAAAGTCCTCATCCACAACACCGAATCCTGCCCTGAGCAAAGTCGAAGGGACGCAATACGACATTATCAAGTCTTCTGCTGCAACAATGGACATTATTCCCAAACTCGCGGGCTATGAACGTCTGGCAGTGGTCGATGCTGTCCAACTCGGCACTGCACCCCTCGGCACGGTGCATCGCTTTAGCCTCTCTGATTTAGCATCTACTGTCCATCCGAGCAGTCCGCACGATATTAATTTTGCAACCGCATTCCAGATGGCCAGGCAATGGGGATACCATATCCCTGAAGATGTTCGTATCTACGGTATAGAGGTTAAAGAGCTGTCCAGATTTTCCCAGGGCTGTTCGCCGGAAATCACAGAAAAACTGCACGAAATAGTTGAATACATCCTCTGCGACCTACAGGAAACCAAAAATTAAGATTGTGCAGCAATTTTTCATCCCATATTCAATAATTCCGCTTGACATCATTCAACCTTCTGATAGGATGTTTTACTTTATTTCGATTGAGGCTTAATATAACATATAAGGGGAAAAATATGATAAAAAGAATTCTATTTCTCATCATCCTATTTTTATACATAACGGGAGCAACCAAGGCGGAAGAGAAAGACCTGGGTATTACTCTCGATTTGCAATACCGGAGCAAATGGCTCAGTAAAGGAGCCGAGGCCTACGGTCAGCAGGGTGCATTATTTAAGACTATCGACGTCGATTTCTATGGCAGCGGCTTTGGCCTGAATGTTACTCACCGCAATGCCACATCAAGCGGCTATGTTGATTCTCAGAGAGTCGATTACAGACCCTATTACAAAAATGTACTTTTTAAAGACGAATCTTATGCCACAAATTATAACATCAGTGCAGGCTATGAACACTATACCGGTCTGGACAGAAAGAAAGCTAATACCACGTGGGAGTGGATATTTGCCTTTTCGTGGCCAAAAATAATGCCTGAAAGTCTTGTGCCGAGCTACATCGCTCATTATGAATACGCCGCAGGAAGCAATTATACAAGACGCAGCGGTGCCGATATTCCGACAGGCTGGGTTCACCGCTTTATACTTGGCTACGACCTCCAGACACAAGTGCTTTCGGCACCCATACATCTGTCTTCAGAGGTCGCTTACACGGATGGTCTTGGTGGGGCGGCCCATGATTGGTCGTATGCAACATTTGGCGCTTCAACAAAATTCCAAATATCTGATAATCTCTCTTTCGTTCCGGGAATTTACCAGCAGGTATCCATGGAAGATACGGTTTCCAAACGCAAGGACATAACATATTGCATTTTGAGTATGGTATATAAATTTTAAATACAAAGTTTTTGGTTGACATCTTTCACAAACTTATATAACTTGTATTATTCATTTTCTCACAATGGGAGGATAAATGAGACTTTACTTGATAGTATTAAATTTTTTCAGGAATTGATTATATAATTTGTCAGAAAGAATAAAGAAAAGCTGTTAATGTACTATAGTTAGCAATTAAAGACTCCTGCAAAATGAGTGATTTCGGCAGAGTCAAGTAGAAGTGAAAATAGATTTCACCAGCAAACCGAGGATTTTACTGGCAGAAAACTGCTTTCGACGTGATTTTAGGCTAAAAAGCCTTTTCGTAGATAGAGCTCCTCTGTTATATTTATCATTGCTCTTTGAAAAATTCATCTTCCAGCACAGCTTGGATTCATCATCCTTTTGATTTCCCGGATTGATAGGGATGCAGGGAGCTGACTTCATTTGCTCGACGATGAAATTGTAAAGCTCTCTGACATCGTATGCTTTATCAGCTATGAAGATGGCGTCTTTCTTGAAGCGATATCTTCGTTTGAGTTCTTTGATAAGGCCAAAGGCAGCTTCTGCATCGGCGATATTGTTCGGCAATGTTTTCTCAACCAGGCAGATACCTTCTTTAGTAATGAGGGCATGTGTTCTGTATCCCCAGAAGAAGATTGTGTTTTCTTTCTTGCCGTTGATGAGCTGGCAGGAGTAGTAGCTCAAAGTTGCCTGTGGATTACGTTTTGGTTTTTATTCCTTGCAGGTGCTTTATGATAAAAGCCCGCAGTATAGCGTGTCGCGCCTGTTGCTCCAACACCATAATTTCTATCTGGCAGTGCTGAAAGGTTTAAAGCTTTGAAGATGCAGTAATACTTTCGCAACAGTGGCGAATTTCGTACGAGCTCCTGCAGGTCATAAAAGAAGGAAGTTTGAAGATGTTGCATGTCAAAATCTCCTTTGTTTTGGTTATAAGTTCCTTTTTATACGGTGTTTAGATATTAACCGAAGCGGAGGAGATTGCAAGAAAATAATGAGCGTAACTCATTATTTAATATAGAGTTAGTATTCCACAGAAGTCTTTTTTTTGACAGAAAGGAGAAATGAAATGCGGCGTTTAGCTTTTGTTCTGGTTCTGATGTGCATTTTGGCGCTGAGTTTTTGTATTGCAGCCGATGCGACCCAGCGGCCCGCTCAGATTAGGGTCCTGCTAATTACCGGCGACGACGTCTCGGCGCATCCCTGGCGAGAGATTTCCGAGACCACACGGGAAGCGCTGGTGGCGTCAGGGAAATTCGACGTCAGGGTGTGCGAAGATCCTCTGATACTCGAATCGGAAACCGCACTGAAGGAGTACGATGTTATCGTGTTTACTATCTATAGCCAACGAAGGCCCGTGATTCCCGAGCAAGCACAGGAGAACCTTCTTAACTTTGTCAAGAATGGAAAGGGGTTCTTCGTCCAGCACCTGGCTACCGCTTCGTTCCCCAAGTGGGAGGAATTCGGCAAGCTCTGCGGCCGGAAATGGGTAATGGGCACGTCGGGTCACGGCCCGCGAGGTGTCTTCGAAGCCAAGGTGGTCAACAAGGAACATCCCATCACCGCAGGAATGAGCGACTTCGAGACAGACGACGAGCTGTACGCAAAGCTGCAGGGGAGCGGCGAGATAAATGTGCTTGTGGAGGCCTACTCCGATTGGAGCAAGAAGACCGAGCCGCTGATTTTCACTTTGGGCTACGGCAAGGGTCGCACGGTTCACAACGCCTTCGGTCACGACCGCAAGGCCCTGATGAACCCGAGTGTGCAGAGGATAATCGTCCGTGGCGTGGAATGGGCAGCCACCGGAAAGGTTGAGCAATAAAGATAGTCCGAAGGACTTCTTACGGAGTGCTGTCTCCCACATGAACTAACGGCGATTCGCCTGACATTCGGTCGGAAAAAAAAGGCTGCTATGGGCGAAGACCTCTGCAACATCCTGGTTGAGGCTCCGGACGAGTCCGTCAGCGAAGCTGCCGGATTGGTAATGGCAACCCTCTTCCACTCGAACCATTTCAGGCGGACAGCCAAAGACTATTTTACAGCAAGGTGATGCTGATTGTTATAAGGGAAATGTCGATTAGGAAATAGTGTATGTCGCGAACGTGTGGAGTTGCCGTTACGGTGTTCGGGTGTGGATGGGTTTTAATGGGACTTGAGATAGTGGGCGGCAGAATGCTGTCGCCGGATTTCGGCAGCGGGGTCTGGGTTTGGGGTAGTGTAATCAGCGTTTTCCTTGCGGCACTGAGCATCGGTTATTTTGTAGGTGGATTGTTATCAAAGCGTTTTCCTTATGGTTTCTGCCTCGCGCTGGTTATTATAATGGCAGCAATCTCTATTATACCGGTCGCAATTTGGCATCGGGCAATCAGTGGATGGCTTGCCGCTCTCGACCTGCACGAGCGTTGGGGTTCACTTTTTGCCGCGATGGCTCTGTTTTTTGTCCCTATTATGTTGTTGGGGATTGTTTCACCTTATGCTGTTCGCTTGGTAACTCAGGATGTCGCGAGTGTCGGAACAAAAGCCGGCACATTGTATGCCATATCTACAATAGGTAGTTTTCTCGGGTGTCTGCTTACTTCGTTCTATTTTATACTCTGGATGGGCATTCGGCAAATCCTGCTCCTTTCAGCGGGGGCATTATTGCTGATTGCCCTGTTATTATTAGCAACATGGTATGCTCAAGGGATTAAGAAAAAGGTAACCGTTCACAATAAATCAGGATAACAGGTATTAGTCCAGTGAGCAACCAGTGTATGATGGATAAACTTAAAGACATTCCGGTTTTGCTTTCTACAGGTGGCCAACGCCGTCCAAATACGTTCG
>Ga0315314_1000202_pt1 | contig 78778 bp, 85 predicted proteins | sample TDP9_MG_FD_203631 | JGI IMG/M metagenome (GOLD analysis project Ga0315314, IMG submission 203631) | Freshwater sediment microbial communities from Lake Towuti, South Sulawesi, Indonesia - TDP9 | ecosystem: Environmental > Aquatic > Freshwater > Lake > Sediment | place: Indonesia: South Sulawesi...
AAACGTCTTGAAGCGGAAGATCGATTTTCATAAAGTCTTCTGCAACATCAACTTTCGAAAACACATTTTTCGCCTGCTCAAGCAAGAGACTTGTATCCTTGTATCTTGCGCTTATGTGGGTCAAAACCAGCCATTTCGCCCTTGCCTTTCTCGCAGTTTCAGCGGCTTCGCTTGGAGTGGAATGCCCCTCTTCCTGTGCTCTCTCAAGCAATTCGTCGTCAAAGGTGGTTTCATGAATCAGCAGATCGGCGTTCCTAGCAAGTTCTACAAGATTCTTCACGGGTCTGGTGTCTCCCGTATAAACTATCTTTCTCCCCGGTCGTGGAGGACCAAGAACATCCTCTGGCTTCACAGTTCCTCTATTAGGAACCTCAACCACAGAGCCTTGTTGCAGCTTCGACCACAAAGGTCCTTCAGGAACTCCCAGAGACTTCGCCTTTTCAGGATAGAACTTTCCTGGTCGAGGCTTCTCCACTAAGGCATAGGCTAAAGCTGGAATGAGATGGTCAGCGCAAGTCGCTTGCACTTCATACTCCTTCTCCTTACACACCATTCCAGCCTTCTCTATCTCTTCCACACGAACTGGAAACGTGAGCACGAACTGAACTGTCTCTTCGATAGCCTTGACAAAGGCTTCTATCCCAACGGGTCCATAAACCTCAAGTTTCTTCTCCCTATTCATCAAGGACATTGTTTGAAGCAGTCCCGGCAAACCAAGAACGTGGTCTCCGTGCATGTGAGTGACGAAAACCTTTGTTTTTCGATGGAAACTCACTCCAGCCCTGATCATCTGTCTTTGCAAGCCTTCGCCACAGTCAAATAGTATGAGTTCATTTGTTCTTTGAATTGCAATGGCTGGTAATCCTCTTTGAGGAGTTGGAATGCTCCCTGCGGTTCCAAGAAATGTTACACGCAAGTTTGTCAACCTTTTGCACGCTCATATATAAAATATACTGGGTTCAGTTTTATTGGTACCCCTTAAAGTTCATTACTTTTATTAGAAGTAGCTGTCTTATTCGTCTCAACTAAATACAAGAATACGAAAGAGATAGGAAGAAGGTTAGTAGATTTTTTGTTAAGATTATTTAGGTATGCTAATTTCGCAATGAAAACTTCTTTACAAAGTTTGGTAAAGTTTTCTTCATAAAAAACCTTTTTTGTCATTTAGAAATTGTCTATTAAATGGGAGAATAGATGTCTGAGGAAAAAATAGAGGAGGAAACGTATTCCTTAATTTTTAAGTCGCTAAAGCACCCCATACGCAGAAAGATACTTAGAGCTCTAGTCAACAGACAATTGGCTTTCTCAGAAATTTTAGATTTTCTTTCCATTGATAGTGGACACCTGAGTTATCACATTGAAAACCTAGGTGATCTGGTAAAACACTCCCTCAACGGAAAATACGAGCTCTCAAGCGTTGGAACGGCCGCAGTGAATTTGATGAGCGGTGTAGAGGAGCGCCCTCAACTATTAACTCTAACAGGGAAATTGGGAGAGAAGAAGATTAGAAATGTTCTGATGGGTAGTGTTCTCGTCATTCTGGTAGCGTCAGTAGCTTTGAATGCCTATTTTTTCAATTCATCACAAACCCATTTCAATTCATTACAAGCCCGCTTGAAAGAAAATCTTTGGGCCTCGCGCGATATGGCGATAAGCTTTAAGCATTGCGTAGATAGGGCTACAAGTATTCGGTATCTTCTATGGAGATACGCTACGAATGTTGAGTATCTTCTATTCAAATACGGAGGAGCAGCGGCGGTCGATGGGTATAGCGGAGCCGAGCCTAATGAAGACAACATAGAACCTTTAATTGAAGGTTTCTTTTCTGAAATGTGGTATTCATATGATTTTCTTAGAGGTTTGAGGGATCTGCATCCTGAGCTAAGCGAATACGAAAAACCGCTATACTTCATTGATAGATTTATACACTATACAATCATTGAATGGGAATCATTCACAGGAGGACCCACTGTGCAATCTGTTTTTTCAAACTTGCTTGATCAAGCGGGAAGAAATTATTCTCTTCCACTAATCGCTTTCAAAGAGCTTAACCAGACATCCTTTCACAAAATTGAAGAATTAGCATTTGAAGTTGCGGAATCCTTTGCTCCATTCAATGCAACAAGGCTAGATAACACCGTTAACATAATTGAGGAATTACAAGGCATTTTAGGGCAATGGATAGATAAGTACTCACAAATGTAAATTCGTTAAATTGAACTAGGTATTACTTTCAATAGTCAACGAAAATCAAGTGTACAACAAAACTGCCAATCTGCCTCTAACTATTTCCTAACAAACACAGCAATCTCACGAGTCAGACTTCTGTGAACCCGAATAAGATGAGATTCCACATGTTTGAAACCTAACTCCTTACCAATCCTGCCTATTCTTACAGATTGTGGACACGCCATACAAATTCTCCCGCCTCTTGGAAGCATGTCCGTGCTTGCTGACAAAAAATCTTCAACTATTTGCCGGGTGCCACGTCCAAGTGTGGTTGCTGATCTTCCATATGGCGGGTCTGTGGCGATGCAGTCGACTTCTTTGACTGGTGGGCGTCTTGCGTCTGCAACTATCACTGCTTCAGGCTTTACGCCATAATGTGTAAGGTTCTGCAGGCTTCCCTTGACCATACGACGCTGAGCATCAAAGCCCAACACCCTGCACCCAATCAGCCCAGCCTCTACGAGCAAACTGCCCGTTCCGCAGAAGGGGTCTAACACCAACTCTTTCGCCCTTGGCTTAGCCAGGTTCACCATACACCTCGCTAATTTTGCGAGCAGAGCCGAAGGATGAAAAAAAGGTCGCCTTTGTGGTCTTCTTTCAACAAAAGGCTTGGGCAAGACTTCAGCCATTTTTAGTCCGAAGACGAATCGGTTTTCTGTCAAAACTCCAAAGAACGTCTTTTTCGGGGTTGTTAGGTTCACCTTTGCATCTTTAATTTTTTTCAGGATTTGTTCGCCAAGGTTTCGTTCTAGTTTTCCACGGTCAATGTTCGGGGCGGCTGCCATTATCCTTCTTATTCGAACGGCAAAGCTCTCTCCTCGCCCAATGAGGTCTTCAAGTGGTGCTAAACGAGCCTTTTGTAGAATCTCTCTTTCTACCGTCTTGCAGTTGAAAATCTCGAGGCAACAAACCCGTGTCATGGCTGCTCTTGAGGCGACGGATTTTAGACTTTCTGAGGGGGCTTGAACACGAAGAACCTGGCTTAACTTTTCTGAAACCCGATACTTGTAGCCTTCAACCTCTAAGATGGCTTTCAATTCGGAAGAGGGGAGAGTTAGGTGTTCACCTGAAAGTAGGAAGAAGAGTTTAACCACTGCTCAGGTTCCTCTTTTAGACAAAGCTTCAGCAATCAATGGAGCCACCGACACGACACTGACTGGACTTGGAACACAGTCGGTTCCCACGATTCCGTCTGCTCCACTTTTCAGAATCTTCTGTTGGGCGTCTCCGATGAGAAGGGGATGTACGCAGGCGGCGTAAACTCTTCGTGCACCCTGCTCCTTAACCAATTCGACAGCCTTGATCATGGTTCCACCGCTACTGATAATGTCATCAAAAAGAATGGCATCTCGATTTTTAACGGGTAATGCTTTTCTTTCGATTGTTACCTTTCCGGTCACTCTATCTCTTTGGGTGGATATGTAGTTGTAGCCCCCATTCAAAACCTTATCAGCCTCCGCAGCCATGTCAACTGCTTTTTTCCCAAGTGATAGAGATAGTGCTCCTTCAAAGCCTTGTTTTTTGAAGTATTTTGCCAAGAGGCTAATGGCTGAAAGGTTCTCAATCGGGACACTCAAGGTGGAGAGGATTTTTGGGTTGTGTGAATTCACGGTGATTATTCTGTCGACTCCGCATTTGTCAAGCAAATCCACTATGGTTTTTACGCTGAAGGCTTCGCCTGATCTGAAACGCTGGTCTTGTCGCGCGTAAGCGAAATACGGAACGACGGCTATGATGCTTTTGGCTTTCAGGTCTCTCGCGTTATCCGCCATGAGGAAGAGCTGTATCAGGTTCTCATTTTGAGGCGGACTTGTCGTTTGAACAATCACAACATCTTCGCCTTCCACGTTCTCGATAAATCGAATACGCGATTCTCCATCTGGGAAACGCTTAAACTCTATGGGAACGACTTTTAGTTTGGAGAGTTTTGCGATTTTTTCACCCAAATCTTGGGATGCTGGTCCTGGAATCACTATCAAGTTTGATCCTCTCCGCAAGTGAGCTCATTCTGACTATTAGGTTAACTGTATTTAACTTGTAATATCTTTCTAAAGGTATCAATACCAATCCAATAGTTCGAGAGTCCTTATCATCTTTATTGTTAGGAAAGAAAAAAGAGGATGTTTGTGGGTTATGGGTCTGTTTTTCCGAAGTTTCTGGCTACCAAGCCTATGTCTTTCATGTCGATTTTTCCGTCGTAGACTATGTCGCAGTTGGGGCTGTGTGGACACGTGCTGCATGGCGTAGCATGCCAGTATTGGCAGTATTTGGGCGATGTGGGATCCGTGACGTGGTTTGCTCCGAAGGCTTTAGCAACCAGACCGATGTCTCTCATGTCTACTTTGCCGTCTGGCCACCCGGCTGGTCCAGTTATGTCGCCTACTATAGTAACTATGATCCAGTCGTCTGTTAGCATGTTGTTGTTCAGGTTCGTTTCACTTGGAACGGGCCAGGCGTAGGCGCTTATTGTGTAGTTGCCCTTAGCCACACCCGTGGTGTTCCAAGTGAAAGTGGTTGTTGTGGAGTTTCCGCTTGGTAGATTAAATACTTGTTGCGTTCCGATGGTGACTTCGTCCCCAATGACTGTTTTGTTTAGATCAGCGTAGGCGGTGACGTTTAAGGTTTCGGTGAAGTCTCCTTCGTTCACGATGGTTGCGGTGATATTGCAGCAGAATCCTTGTCCCACAACGGTTTTCCAAGGCATGACACCCAAGACGGCTATGTCGTGAACTCCTAGTGAAACTGTGATGAGACCAGTTATCCAGAGCCTTTCAAAGCTGTAGTATTGAAGTTCTACGGCGTCGTTGAATGTGTGTGTCCATGTGGTGTCGGGGGGGATGGGGTCTGAGAGAAGGTATGTTGATCCGTTAGAGACGAATACAAACCAGAGAGTGTGGATGACAGGGTCCGTGTTGTTCCACGTGACACTGTCTCCTGGGTTGATGGTCAGATTTTGCGGAACGAAAGCAAAGCCGGTTATCTTTACTTCGTGTGTGGTTGGAGCAGTGGCTTCTCTGATTAGCAACACTGTTAGCAAAAGATTGACAGCTAGAAGAATGGCTATGATAGTTGCTACAGAACTTTTGTCATGTGAAGGGTTCAGTGAATTCACAGGGTTCCATCTCCTTTCGGAAGAGGGTTCAGCCGAGTTTGCCTATGGGTCGTATGGGAAGTAGGTCGACCACCAGTACCAGTGTCTCCAGTAGATCCAGTGCCACCACCATCCCCACCAAGGCCGCCAATAAGCCCATGGGAATGAACGATAAGATAGACCTTGGAAGTAAGCCTTTACGTAGCATCGCCACCACCAGTAGGGTCCCCAGAACCAGTTGGGATGACTGTGGGAATCGTACCACCAGTAAGACCACGAGACGATCTCTCCTATAGGATACCAAGACCACCAGTAGAATCTAACGTACATGTATGGCATAGCGTTGACTATGATGTGTGGGTCAACTCCTGGAACCTGTTCAGGCGGCAGTAGATTTGTGACGAAGGCCATTGCCATGCTGGTGTCGTCGTCCATCTGAGCTGACAATATACAGGCGCGTGTGCCATCCTCTAGAGTGTTGTTTGACCACCAAGAAGTCACATTGCCACTGAATTCTTCCACCCATACTATTCCAATCTGACCTGTAACATTGCCTACTGTAATGTTACCTGTCACATTCATGGCAGTTCCATCAGCAGGGTCAAACATGAATCCTTTCTCTTCGAGGTGGGTTAGTATCTGTTCATAACCTTCGATTCCGCTGAGGGCGTCAGAGTCAAACGGTATGTCACTGTAAGCAACTGTTCCTGGCCACTCTACGATATGAATCAGTTTCGTTAGCTCACCCTGAGGTCGTGGTGGAGGTGGATGTAGTGGTGAAATTATGATTGCGTGTTCCACAACAGCGAGGGCTAGAGGGAATAACCCCCATGGATTGTTATAGTTTACTATTGAAAAGTTCGCAGGAACTGGGTTGCCATGCTGGTCTACAAGTGGTGGCAACCAGGTGTTGTTGATGTTGTATACGTCGTGGGAGACGAATGTGGCGTTGTTATGAATTATGTGGGGTGGGTTTGCAGGGTGGCCATGGTTTCCAGGCGGAAGAACTCTTCCGACTCCGGTTTTCTCAGCGTTGTCTTGTCCTGGGTCACTTATAGCTATCTGTAGTGTAGTTGAGTTTACTCCGACCACTGTTACGGCGTGTCCTATGTTTACGTCATAAATCTCCCGGCTAGGCCAGTCTGAGGCATTATGTTCTCGCTGCCAAATACCGTTTGTTTTCCTATAGAACCCAATTGAGAGAATGACGTCTTCGCATCTTTCAACTTCGTCCTCAACAAAGTAGAACTCTGGGCCTATCACGGTCTTTTCGTAGAAGTAGCCAGTTGAGTTCATGTAAGCGACGACAAGGTTCAAGTCTCTTGCATCAACTTTGTTGTCTGCCACTCCAGGATTCGGCCATCCTAGGGTGACTGGCCAGATGTCCGCAGCCATATTCCAGGGTCCTTGTGGCACGCCGCCTGAAATAGAGCTTCCTATAGACGCTTTTACTATGTTCCAGTCTGTTTGGTTAACTTTTCCGTCGCCGTTCACGTCTCCGGGTGGGTTAAGTCCTGTCCATGATAGGTAGTGGGCGATTCCAACTTGCATGTCAAAGACATTCGTGCCGATGCGGATAATGGTGCCCGTGCGTCTGCCATCGGTGTCCATTAGATAAGATAAGTGTTCGATGAATGGTGGAACGTTGGCTGGATCGTGGTCGTCTATGTTGGCCTTGTAGCTGGTGACTAGGGGGAATGTGTCCTTTATTGTGGGTGGGGGTGTTGTGCTGCTTTCGTATCTGGAATCCATCCACCATAGCGAGTTTGCGACGGCGGTTGGGGCACACCATGACCAAAACGGCGGCACAGGACCTTTTCCAGTACACGTGGCATTCCATTTGTCTTGTCTTTGGTCGAAGTCTGGCACTCCGCTTGGAGCATAGTCAATATAATTTTCCTTCCAGTACATTATGAGAGGCGGATTTGTGATTGTACCATCGACAAAGTCAACTATAGGGATTGGCTCTCCAACTTCGCTAATAAGGAATGTCTCGAATCTGTCAAAGATGAGGGGAGTATCTGCCTCGGGTCTTATGCAGTGGTAATACAAGTCAATGAAAGCCCATGGTTCAGATGAACTGAAGGGACTAAGAGGCGGCATGTCAATTATACCTAACGTAACAGCCTTATGGGTTGCGTTCTCTTCGAAGATGGGACCAGCGGGAAGGTAATTGGGCCATATTGGCGGAGGCTTCCAACTATGACCTGCGTATTCTACAACATCTTTGAGCCAATAGACCTTGACCTGGAAACCTATCACTTCATAGAAGTCCTCAACGGTTACGGCTATGTCCCCAACCGTGCTGGGAGGGATTAGGATCACTGGAGGATCAGGTCGGACTATCCCCATCGGTGGCGGTTGAGCTTTAGTAGCTCGCATGAAAGTCAAAGCAGCGAACGAAGACAGCGTAACAGATATCATCAGAACTATTCCAATCAGTGCTTTCTTGCTTCTCGTCATTTTTTCATCCTCCTTTAGTTTGGGTATTTATCTCATTGCGCCCCTCCTCGGCGCTCCCGAAGCGAAACCACTGAACATCAATGGCGAGAGAAAGCCAGATTTCAGCGCATCCGCCGAGATTTTATAGATGGCTCTGCCCCGACAGTTCTCACAATGCAATCGATGAACATAGAAGACACAGGCAGAGCCCCAGACAATCTATCAGCTCCATCCCTATTCAGTTTCAGTGGAACTCGCTTCCTCTCTCTTCAGCACACTACATTATGGATCAGTCGATTAAAAAGGATTTCTCAAGTGCTGCATTAAAACACGCTGACGCAAGTGTTGAATGTATCATTACTAATCCAAATAGATAAAGGCCTTATCCTCTTCGATTAGAGGAAAAGATGCAATTGGTTTTTTTTTGGGTTTCTCTTTCTCGTAGTGTACGGCTAATTCGAGGTCTAGAAGATCACACACTACTCAACATAACCTTCCACTTCACCTCATAATAGACACATTCTCAATGTATCCTAAACCCTTAACAAAAGCCCCCACAAACAGCAAGTCCTCTACCGTTTTCCTTTCTTCTTGTACTCCTCTAACAAATCCTTTGCTCTGTCTAGCCTCACTTTCCGTTCTTCAACCATTCTTTCAACTATCAGATCAATCAGTTCTCCTGATGCACCAGCCATGATAGCCATGTTTCTGGCGTGCAGTGACATGTGCCCTCTCTGGATGCCTTCGTGAGCGAGCGCTCTTAAGGCGCCGAGATTTTGAGCGAGTCCTACAGCAGCCATCACTTCTCCGAGTTCATTGGCGGTTTTGACCCCCAAGATCTTCAGGGCTATTCGGGCTATTGGGTGAACTTTTGTAGCGCCTCCGATAATCCCAACTGCCATGGGCAACTCTATCGAACCAACTAGGTCGCCTTCTCTGTTTTTCTCCCAAACTGTGAGCGGACTGTAGTAGCCTGATCGTGCGGCGTAGGCGTGAGCTCCAGCCTCAACAGCCCGATGATCATTGCAAGTGGCTATTACGACGCCGATTACGCCGTTGAGTATACCCTTGTTGTGGGTTGCGGCACGATAAGGGTCCGCTGCAGCGAAGGCGTATGCCTCAATTATGCCATCAACAACCTTTTCTCCACCAACTGCCTCCTTAGCCACCACAGTCCAAGCTCGCGCCAACCGTTTAGTAGCCAAGTTAGAAATGATCCTGAGATAAACTCGACCATTGGTTATCCTCTCAATCAATGAAGCAACCGCCTCTGCCATGGTATTGACTGCGTTTGCACCCATTGCATCCCTGCAATCAACAAGAAGTTCCGTGATAACCATTGGACCAGTGCTTGCATGTATCACTTTCACTTCTAAGTCTTTGGCTCCTCCTCCAGCCGAAATCAGCATCGGGTCTTGTTCGTTAGCCTTTTGAAGGATTTCATTTTTCGCTGCCAGAATCGCCATCTTAGCCCAGTAAGGATCTTTCACGTCCACGGTTTGGATTTGACCAATCATGATGGGCGCTGTACTGCTTGTGAAGAAACCTCCCCTCACTCTCGCCATTTTCGCCGCGTAACTAGCTGCGGCAACAACCGAGGGCTCTTCGATAGCCATGGGAATCAGGTAATCCTTTCCGTTAATTAAGAAGTTCGTGGCAATTCCTAAGGGAATGGGGATTGCTCCTACAACATTTTCGACCATACGATTAGCTAAATCTAATTCTAAAGATCCTGTGGACTGGAGAAGTTTGACCTCTTCATCTGTTAAGTCTGCGAACTCCCTTACGATTTGTATTCTCTGTTTTGGGCTCAGTTTGTAAAAGCCCGAGATTTCCGATTTCTTTTTCATAACAATCACTCATCAAGTTATCCTATAAGTGGAAATGACATGACATAAGAATTTAACTGAATCCGATCCCCTTCAATAAGGTTGTGCGTTTTTTCGTTGTTAGAGAAATCGATGTCTGGTAATTGGACATAGAGGATTTTTCTAGTTTTGTTTTCTATCTTTTTTGGAAATATGCTTTGGGCGGTAATTATCGCTATATTTCTTTTTTCCAAAATAAACTTAGGGAAAAAGGGTCGGTAATGACGAGCCTAAGGAAGAGACTTGACAACATCCTAAACGAAATTTCAATCATAAGTCAAGAAATTTACCTCTCAGGTCAGTCTCCTCCTTGCTGTGTTGTTTTTCACAAAAATGGTCTGATAAGCTGCGAAGTCCTAGGACCCCTTCCGAAAGAGCATTTCTTGACAGAGTGTTCTAAATGTAAGGCAAGAATAAAACGATTAGTTGACCGAATAAATGGGGAAAAAAGGGGAGATGATTTTCCCTAGGTTTCCTCTAGGCGGCTATTTCCAGCTCTGTGTGTACTCTTTGATTGGAGTAGTGGGCACTAGATATGTTTCAACGACTCCAGGGATTGGGTGTATTTTGTTGTGCACAAATTCAATGGCTTGTTCATGATCGTCGGTATGGAACCAGATGCACATGTCCCAGTTTCCGAAGCAGTTCATAGTGTAGTACAGTCTTACACCGTTCCAAGGGTTGTCTGGCAGAGCTTTCAAGGTGCGCATCGCATCAGTCGTCCTTGCTGGATTGATCTTTAATAGGCAGAAATACTTTGCCAAGGTTTCTTTCCTCCGTTAACTACTAGAGTTGAGGACTAGCAAATTTAATTTTATGAATAAGAAATACAGATTCTCAATAAAGTTATTGTTTTTCTTTACTAACTTCCATCAGTTTGGATTTGAGAATGATGATAGGCGGGGGTTTGTCAACCAGTCATAGAATGCTTTGAAGAGATACGAGAAACTCTTCTGTTGGGGTTCAGTGTAGAAGAACGGAAGGAATATATGTACGTTTGTACTAGTACAATTGTATAAAAGTGATGTTAATGTACAATGAAAAAGAGTTAAATGGTCACAAAGTATGCGAAGCCCTAAGCCTCCCCGCAAGAGCCCGAATACTCCGAGAACTCTTGAAGGTGTACCCGAAGAAATTAACGATTTCTAAGTTAGGAGAAATAACTTCTGAGCCTCGCATGACTGTCTGGTTTCACATCAACAAACTCAGAGAAGCGAATCTTGTTGAATTAAACGGGTCTCGACGGGGTTTCAGAGCTGCGACAAAAGCCTTGACTATCCGATTTAATGGTGATGGAATACGCTTGGAGGAGTCGTCTTAATGCCGAAAGAAGCTATGCTGTACGAGCCGTTGGAAAAAAAAGATGTCAAGTGTGATCTTTGTGCGAGGAGATGCACGATACGTAACGGTGGCATCGGATTCTGCTTGGTTAGGAAAAACGAGGGAGGAAGGCTTTACTCGCTAGTTTACGCGAAGGCTTGCTCCGCCTGCGTAGACCCCATAAATAAAAAGCCTTTATCCCACTTTCACCCAGGCTCTCTCGTTATGTCCATCGCAACTGTTGGCTGCAACTTTCGCTGTAGATTTTGTGACAACTGGGTTATAAGTCAGGAGAAGGAGATAAGCGGGTACGACTTTCCCCCAGAGCAGGTCGTAAAAGCGACAAGAGAGAACGGTTGCCAAGGGATAAGCTACACGTACACAGAGCCAACGATCTTTTTCGAGTACGCTTACGACACGGCTAAATTGGCTCGTAAGGAGGGGTTCTTCAACACCTTTGTAACCAACGGCTACATGACCCCTGAAGCAGTCCGAGCTATAGCTCCAGTTTTGGACGCGGCGACGGTTGACTTCAAGGGAGGCGGAGACCGAGAGTTTTACAAAGAGTTTTCATCGGTTCCTTCGGTTGAACCCATCTATGATTCCTTGAGGGAGATGAAGAAGCGTGGCGTTCATGTGGAGATTACTAATCTTGTTGTTCCTAAGGTCGGTGACGACTTAGAGACCATAAGGGAACTCGCTGCTTGGGTTAAGGATAACTTGGGAAAGGATACGCCCTTCCATCTGTTGAGGTTTCATCCCGATTACAGGTTAACCGACATCCCGTCAACTTCGTTGCAAACGCTCGAGAAAGCTTGTAACCTATCCGTGGATGTTGGACTGAACTACGTTTACATAGGTAACGTTCCTGGACACAGGTTTGAAAACACTTATTGCCCAAACTGCAAGGAATTGCTGATCAAAAGATTTAGTTTTGAAATTGTGAAGTGGAACCTGACTGAGGATATGCGTTGTCCAGCGTGTGGAGGAAACATTGCTGTAAAGGGGAAGTTCTATCCAAGCGGTTTCTCATACCCCTATGCCGTGATTTAGTACTAATGAAAAAGCAATAATGTTTTTCGAACTGGTTCATGAAAAAGTGTGCAAAACAACATAATTTCATTCGGGAGTGATTAAACATTTATACTACTAACCACAAATTGAATGTTGATACAAACTTCCTAACCCTGAGTAAAAGGGGTAAAAAGAGAACGATGAGGATGGGAAGATGAAAAAGGTAGTGAAAGTGGCTCTCCTGTTAATGGTAGTTTTGACGGTGATTTACGCTGGCGCGGCATCTTATGTCTATGCCAGTTTAACCAGTCGCTTTAACGTTGCTGCCGATAATTACCTTTACCTTGACCCCAATAATTACCCTGACGTTGGTTATGTGGCATACGAACATGAACTAGAACCCCCCCTCTGAGTGGTACACGCCGGAAGAACTTGGAATAGTTCTTATCTACGATATGGATGGTGTGCTTCAAATCGGTGTTGACCGCGAAAAAGAACCTTTTCCACTACAGAGAGAAGAGGGCACATATTTCCTATACAAAGATAAGTTCTATGTAGTAGCGGATGTCTGGATTACTTTTGCTGGCTGCGAACCTTACGCAGAGGCAACGGTTATGCTGGTATCTGGTGTGGGATTAGGATTAGGCTGGTTCTTCACTGGAGTACTATTCCTTAAAGGGAGGAAAAAAGAATGAGAAAGATGATGTTGGCGGCATTAATCTTCTTGCTGTTAGCTGTAACTTTACCGACTTTTCCAAACATTCCTAAAGTCTCGGCGACCACAACTGAAGACTGGGTTACTCCAGCGTTGCCTGAAGATGTCCCAAAAGAGCCAATGCCAGACGGCTTCACCACTGAAGATTATCTGGACACAACAAACCCGTACTCCAAAATAGTGAGCCCAGAAGGAGCACTTTGGGAAGTTGACGACCCCGAAGGCCCTCATCCATTACATGTTTTAGTCTTTGGAGACGAAGAAGAGAGAGGTACTGTTCGGTATATTTATTTTGGGGATGTGCCCGTCCCCCTCAATTGGAAGTGCTGGGCGCAGTTGCAACTGGAACGAGGTGATGATGCGTTAGCAGCGAACTTTGGGATAGACATTCGGATTCTAGGGTTTGAAGAGTGGGATAGCGATGATAAGATAGCGATGATAATATTGATAGAATGTATGACCTTTACGGACCTGACCTCTGGGATGAATTATTAGCGGACACAGAGCATTGGCTTCACCAATGGTACAACGGAGAGTATTGGAGCAATTATGTTGATGCAATAATTGGGATAACAGCCCAAGCAACACCTGGAGACTACCCTTACTCAGTTTCAGGAGTATCTTCGAGCCATGAAAAATTAGACCAGGGAAGAGTCTTTGTTCTTCTGAAATGGCAGATTTACTGGAAGGATGACAACCTTGTGCAGCACGAGGTTAGCCACCTCTACTATGCGGATGACCATTTTTGTATCAACTATAATCATTGTGTTATGGCTGGTTGGACCTCCTCAGCTTATCCCGGCCATTATATCGGATTTCTGTACGAAGATTGGCTCTGGTGGGTTGGTTATCATGTGGCATGCGCCTATACGACATATTCTTGGTGTAACACTTACAACTGCTATCAAGTCATACAGCAAAACAGCGGAAGATATCCACTTCGAACCCTAACAATATCCACCTCTTCTGGCGGCACCACTAACCCAGCGCCTGGGACCCATATTTACGGCAACGGCTTATCTGTGACTGTTTCGGCTTCACCGTATTCGGGCTACGCCTTTGACTATTGGCTTCTTGACGGAACAAAATTCTCTAATAACCCCATAACTGTGACGATGAACTCTAACCACGACCTGAAGGCATACTTTATTAAACTTGTAAATCTGATGGTGCGGATTCCGCAGGCGCCGCCTGAGGGCGTTAAAGTCTGGGTGGATAGCAACGAATACAGGGCATACGCCGATGTTAATGTCAGCGTTATGGTCAAAACTGGGCAACACACGGTCGAGGTGGAATACAGTTTTATCAAAGAGGAATGGGAGCCGGGAGCGTATTACATATACACCTTCGACGAATGGTCGGATGGCTCAACAGACAATCCGAGAACTGTAAATCTAACTTCAGACACAACTTTAACAGCGTATTATATGCGAGGAAAATGCGGCATAGAAAGCAAAGACCCATTAGAATAAGTCATAACTTTTCCCTCTTTTTTCTATCGTCTGAGGCGCTCAAACGTCAAATGCGTGAAAACCTCTTAGACAGTAAATCATTAACGAATCATCAGTTTCCAGATAGAATTTCTTCTTGCGCCTCCCATTCAACCATAAGAAAGAGAACAGTCTATCAAAAACAGATAATATGACGTTTCTCTAGTACTTTAGATGAACGATATGTGGAGCATTTGGAGACCCGACGCCGCAGCAGTTCTAAAGAACGAGAAAGCTCGGATGAGTTTGGCTAGATACTTTGCTGTCATGGAAGACGACAAGCCAGCCAACTTCATGATCGCCAAAAAACTACCTGCAAACTTCAGCAAAAACGATTCTCTAGCAAAATTATGGCTGATTCATGATCAACTCACAGAAGAATTCTATCATATCCAAAAACAAATTGACACCAAACAGAAGCATTTTGAAGAATTGGGCATCCCAGAAAAATCTTATCTTGACTTAAAGATAGGAATAGCCAATCGTATTCTAGAGAACTGCCACTTCTGCACTCGTAGTTGCGGAGCGAACAGACTCACTGGAGAACTAGGACATTGCAAGTGTGGAACCCAAATCACTGTTTCCACGATGTTCCAGCACATGGGTGAGGAACCCGAGTTGGTTCCGTCGGGAACAATTTTTACGCTAGGCTGCACTCTGCGTTGTCTTCATTGCCAAAACTGGACAATATCTCAGTGGTATGAGAATGGCGAAATCTATTCGCCAGAACGACTGGCTAAGGAAGTTGAGCGGCTGCGTAGAGGCGGTTGCAGAAACGCAAACCTTGTTGGTGGGGAACCAACTCCTTGGCTTCAACAGTGGCTTGAAACTTTCAGGCATGTGAATGTGAATGTTCCCGTGGTTTGGAACTCCAACTCCTACTACAGCGAGGAAACCGCCAAACTTCTGGCTGGGTTCGTAGACGTATACCTTCTAGACTTTAAATATGGGTCAAACGAGTGCGCCACAAAAATCTCTAGCGCTCCAAAATACTGGGATGTGTGCACCCGCAACCACACATACGGAAAAAAATACGGCGAGCTTCTGATCAGAGTCCTAGTCTTGCCAGAACACCTCGAATGCTGCACCAAACCGACTTTGAACTGGATAGCCAAAAATCTCGGAACATGGGTCAGAACAAACGTGATGTTTCAGTACAGACCAGAATGGAGAGCCAACGAAGTCTCAGAACTCCAAAGAAGACTGACGAAAAAGGAAATGGAAAGAGCCATCGAACTCGCCCGAGAAGCAGGACTAACTAACTTCATAACCTAATCGTTTAGTAAACCAAAAGATATTTCTCATGCCTCCAAGTCTAGTGTATTGGATACAAGTTGCGTTACTGTCCAGAGTGTGGCGGCGAACTAAGATACACGTCGGCTACGAAACGCTATGTGTGCGTAAGTTGCGGGCTCTCTATTACACATCAGGAACTCATGGAGTTGCGTGACAAGCTTAGACCGTCCTTCGAGTCTGAAGAGGAAAAGCGACAGAGAGAGAGAAGAGAATACTTGAAATGGTGGCTTGGTAAGAAAAAATAGAATGTGACACATAGCGTTTAAGCTGTTTTGTAGGTAACAGGCTTTACCTTCCTTTTACCTTCTCTGATAAAAAGCGAAGCAGTTATTACCACTCCACTCTTAGTTAGTCATGGGCTCAAAATGTCTACACTCGTAGAAATTATCTGCATTGGCACAGAGCTCCTAATAGGAAAAACCCTAAACACAAATGCCCAATGGCTTGCCAAAAGAATAACCTCTCTAGGCTTAAAAGTAAGTCGCGTCACAACGGTTCATGACGAAATCGACGAAATGTCCCAAGTCATACAAGAAACTCTTCAGCGAAAACCTCTCTTCATCATCACGTCTGGTGGGCTTGGTCCAACCTTTGATGACAGAACGTTAGAAGGTGTGGCTAAGGCTCTAGGATGTGCTGTGGAAGTTAATAAAGACGCACTAAAATTGGTTGAAGAAAAGTATCAGAGATATGCGAAAGAAGGTCTCATAGAAGAATTTGAGTTAACTCCTCCTCGAGTCAAAATGGCTAGGCTACCTAAAGGCGCCAAACCCTTATTCAACCCTGTTGGAACCGCACCCGGCATAGTCATCAAGCATGGGGAAACAACTATTATAGCGCTTCCTGGAGTTCCTTCAGAGATGATGGCAATCTTTGAGGACTCGGTTGTTCCAGTGTTGAAGGCGGCGGCAGGTGACAAGACTTTTTTTGAGACGAGTTTGGATGTGAGGGGGGTCATGGAATCGGATATTGCTCCACTTATTGACACGGTGATGCATGATAACCCCTACATCTATGTGAAGTCTCATCCCAGTCATACGGGTGAAAAAATTCCACACTTAGAACTTCACCTGTCAACAACGGCTGAAAACTCGGATACGGCAAAAAACAGAGTCAGCAGGGCACTTATCCAACTCTCTGAACTGATCAAGCAAAAAAGTGGAAAAATCAAGGTTCTAGAAGCAGAGACCGCTTCTTAATCGGGAAAATCTTATTGGGTGCGGTGAGATTGAAATGATTTTATCATAAATACCTTATAAGGTGAGCCTCAGATGTTTATCGTGTTTATTGTTGGCACAGCAGGTTCTGGCAAATCTCTCCTCACCGCCTCTTTCTCAAACTGGCTAAAAATTGGAAAACAAAAGGTAATCACGTTGAATCTAGATCCCGGAGCCGTAATCTTACCGTATTCCCCCGATCTCGACATCCGTGACTACGTCACTGTCGACCAACTCATGGAGAAGTATGGGCTTGGACCGAACGGTGCCCTGGTTATGGCGGCAGACCTAATCGCCGACGAGGCAGAGAGGTTGGGAGAAGAGATCGAAGAGTTTAAGCCCGACATTGTTATTGTGGACACGCCAGGGCAAATGGAGCTTTTCGCTTTCAGAGCAAGTGGACCCTACATTGCGAGTGAATTGACTAAGAAACCGAAAGCTCTGGTATACTTGTTTGATTCCGTTTTCTCTGCGGACCCGCTTAACTATGTTTCAAATCTTTTTCTTTCAGCTGCCTTGTACAATCGGTTCTTTATTCCGCAGACATATGTGCTGTCGAAGTGCGATCTCCTCCCACCCGAAGAGTTGAACCGTGTTGTTGACTGGTCTGCAAACCCCAAAGCTCTGGAGATGTCCATTGAAGAACGGTTGAAAGGAACAAGACGTTTGTTAAGTCGTGACATGATGCACGTTATTTATAGGCTCGGACTAAAGTTTCTTTTGACACCAGTCTCTGCAAAGACAAACGAGGGATTCATCAATCTCAACGCAATCCTTGAACGCATCTTTGCCGGCGGAGAAAAATTCACTTACTAACGAACAACACAAACTTAAAGAACTTCAATTGAGGTTTCTAAAGCGGTTTAATGGGCCCGTAGCTCAGCAAGGATAGAGTTGCTGATAGCGTCTAAAGCACCGGGCTTTTAGGCAAGAGGAAACCCGGGGGTCGTGGGTTCAATTCCCGCCGGGCCCGCCATCACGCTTCTAGAAGGTTTGATTTTTGGGTATAGATTTTAGGTTCATAATATTTTTGAGAGGAGAAAAACGAGGTAATGTATGATTTGGATGGCTAAAAGAGAAAAGATGACAACGCTTTGGGTTTCTTGGGACACCTATCGAAAGTTGCTTGAGGTTAAAGGTGTTCTTATGGCTAGGGATGGGTGTGCACGTAGCCCAGATGATGTTCTGCGTGAACTCATAGAGTTTTGGAAGGAGTCTCAGCGAGAGTTAGAGCGAACCTATGAAGTAAAGAAGAGTTATCTGGTAAGGTGTGAGTAACAGTTACACTGTCATGTTTTGATGGAGAGTTCAAAATAGGAAGTAGTAAGGGGTGCAAGTCTAAACCTTAATTTTCCGCTGAGAGAAGGGAGAACCAGACAGAAAATCTCCTGACCTACACCCCCTAGAAATTACCAGAGAATACACATATAAAAAAGCGTTATGTAGCATTGCTCCATGTTTCACTTAGAACCGCTTACCGTTTCAAAATCATTCCTTGCAGGTAATAAATGAAAAAGGGCTTTTGCGACTCGTGAGGTGGCTCTATGGGTTTAGGTGTTTCTTGAAGAAGTCAATTATCTTTGTGTAGCAGACCACTTTGTTCTTGAATTTTATGACATCATGCCCCTCGTCTTCGAATACTAGGAACTCGGTTTCCACCCCATGTGCTTTCAGGTCTTCAACCACATCTTTCGACTCTGCTACAAGAACTCTTGGGTCGTTTTTGCCCTGGATAATGAGCATTGGGCACTTAATGTTTTTTAGGTAGGTTTTCGGCGAGCGCTCTGTGAGAAACTCCTTATCCTTTTCAGGGTGTCCCATTGATAAGATGAAGAAGGTTTGCCACGTCTGGGGGAGCCTATGGATGAAGGATATCAGGTCGTATGGTCCGAACATGTCGCACGCAGCCTTCCACAGGTTGGGGTGCCTAGATGCAAGGGTTAGCGTCATGAAGCCCCCGTAAGAACGACCGATCACCGCTCGTCTAGATGAGTCGATTCGAGGGTCCTTCTCAAGCGTTTTCAAGCCCTCAAGGTGGTCAAGCCTATCCTTGCCACCCCAATCGTGATCCACGTGTTTCATGTACTTCATGCCGTAGCCGCTGCTACCCCGTACATTAGGAACGAAGACTGCGAATCCATTCAGAGTCAAGTATTGGATGAGTGGCATTGAAAACCAGGTGAAGTCCGGTCTTTCTTGGCTTTGTGGACCGCCGTGTACGTACAGAATAAGCGGTCTAGGACCCTTGAAGTCTAGCTCCTTGGAAGGTAAGTAGAGGCGAGTCGAAACCCTCAATCCGTCAAAGGATGTGTAGCTGACGTCTTCTCCAGGTGAAAGGAACTTTTGATCGATGCCGAGAACTCGTTCGTGGGATAGTACTTTTGGTGTTCTTGCTCGGGAACTGGTTGGATAGAGATATATTTGTGCAGGAGTGTTTGCTTTTGCGTGTGAGAGGACGTATCCCACTTTGGTTTGACCTGACGTTTTTTGCAACTCGAAGTCGTATCCTAACAACACTCCTTCTTCGAGGGGTGGGAGACCACATAGTGTTCGTGTCACTTCGAGTCGTCTCTTGCTTTTGTCCTCGTGATAGCGGCATTCGTAGAGCCATGAGCATCCGTCAATGTTGTACTCGAGAAGGTAAAGGTCGTCACGCACTGTTTTGAGGTCTACCAGTTCGCCGTTTCCCTTGTGTTTGACCCCTAGTATTGGCACCTCGGTTATGTTGGCTGGGTCGTCAAGCACTAGATAACCGATGCTTCCTTCGTCGCTGAACAGGTTTGTGCGTACTAGAAGGCCTTTTTCGTCGGGTGTGAAGTTGCAGGTTCCGAAACCAGACAGTTTGATTTGCTGATCTTTGGTTCTTTTCTCGATTGGGACTCCGTGGAGGAGTTGCCTCTCTGTCATTCTCTTGCGCCAGATGTAGAGGACGATGTCGCCGGCGGTGTAGCCGTCTGCCAGAATCACGGTGGAATGATCTTTGTTGACGCCGTTCCAGTTGTTGCCGTAGGGACTCTTGCCGAGCGATGTGACTTCAGAGGTGGCTAAATCAACCTTTAGGCCCTCCATGTTTGGAGTTTTTCGGTCGTCTCTGAAGAAGTATGCGATGTTCTTCTCTGTGTCGCAGTGTAGACAGGCCAACTGTTCGTTCTTGTATGTGTCTCCGAAGATTGGTTGTGGAATGCCTCCGTTGAGTGGGATGAAACAGGGTTGATAGTTCTCGTTTCCGTTTTCGTCGATCATTACCAGAATCTTGCCGAGCTTGGGCAAAGCGTAGTAGTTGTGTCCTGCCATTAGGTGGGGGTTTTGTAGGGCTAGTCCGGCTGGTAGTAGGGGTTGGGGGATGCTTCCTCTCTGGTGCATGGTGTAGAGGCTTATTACGCCGCTCATGTCGCTTAGGAAGTAGACCTTGCCCTCTGCCAATTGTGGGGAAAGCAGCAGTCTTGCAGAGAGCAAGGATTGAATCGGGAACCGAGTGTTGACGTTCTGTTGGCTCATTTTTTAATCACCTAGCGAGAGAGAAACAGATTAGGACGCATACGAATATATCAATTTAGCGCAACATGGCTTTAACTTACGAATCGTGGTCTGTCAAGAAAACTTAATTAATTAAGTTTCTTCTCTATTCTTCTGGCGTCTTGGCTTGATAGCCTTGGTAGTATAGTCCGGTCTAGTATAGGCGGCTGTCGCCCGCCCGACATTACGCAAAATGATGTAACGGGAACCGGGTTCAAATCCCGGCCAAGGCGCCACTAATTTTGTTCGGTCGCTCTCTTAGAGAATTCTTATATGTAAGAGATTGGGAAAGGGCTAGGAAAGCGGTTGATGCTATGGAGCGTGTTCTGGTTGAGGTTGAAAGAGAGGCACGTGTTAGATTTAAGTAAAATTGTTGATGTGGTTTCGAGGATTGAGGGCGTGATCGGAGTTTTTCTTTTTGGGAGCTTAGCCAGAGGAGATTATGATGAGTTTTCTGATTATGATTTGCTTGTGGTTTTTGAGGATAAGGCGGTGATGTGGCGGAATTGGGATGCGTTGTTCGAGGCTGTTGGTAGGCTTAGGATGAGTTTGCATGTGGTTCCTGAGACGGTTGAAGAGCTTAAGAGCGCTAATCCCGTGTTTTTGGATGATTTGTTTAGGCATGGGAAGTTTCTTTTTGCGAGGTTGCCGTTGGAGGTTTTTTCCTAAGCCGTTGAGGTTGGAGCCTTACTGCTTGATTGTTTATGATATGGGTGGTTTGAGTTATAGGGATAAAATGAGGGTTGTTTACTTTCTTTTTAGGAAGGGTGGTGTAGGTACGGTTGCGAAGATGGGCGGAATCAGGCTTAGTGAGGGCTGTCTTTTGGTTCCGAGCAGTGTGGGTGACGAGATTGTTGGTGGGCTGAAGGCTTTTGGTGTGGACGCTAAAAAACTAGAAATATACGTCAACGAAGAACATGTTAAAGCAATGATTGGTCAGAGGCGATCAACGTATTAAAGAAATCGTTAAGCGTCAAGAATGCCGTTTGAAGAAAGAAAACTGGATTTTGTCAAAAATGCAAAACTTGATTTGGAATACGTATATAACTTGGAGAGAAATAATATCAATTAGAAAAGCGTTATATCTGAAGGTCTAATCTTTAACTTATGTAAAAAATTGGTGAAATCTACTTTGAGCAAAATGATTCCGCAAATTGTGGATCGATTTTCAATGGAGGCTCTTTTTAACAAGGTATATACTATGAGGAAGAAGCAACCTTCGTTAAAAGCCCTTGTTGTATTTTCTGATTTTGATGTCTCTCAATTAGAGGACTTGGTTTCAGATAGAAAAAAACTCTCAAAAAGGTATCATATCAAAATGACTGCTATCGATAAGGGTCTGTACCTTCTAAATTTTCAAAGGATAATTCGAAGAGAATTGGTGACAGGATACGCGTTGCTCGATACCAGATTCGATGGTTCATGGATTCTGTTAACTGATGAAAAATCATATTTTATTGCACATGTTCTGGAAAGACTGTTTAACGGCTTATATCCAGACGTTTCCAGGCTTTATCTAAACTTCTCGCAAATTCGTGTCTTGTTAAGGGAGATCGAAAAAACCTATCAAGGGCATGCCAGTGTCACTTTTTTCGTTACAAAGAGGAAACCAAGAGAGCTGAAGCTTGAAGAACCTCTCGAGAGGAAAGGCACTTTTTTGTTGTGGGAAATCAAAGGTGAAGATGAATTATTAGCCCAACTACGAAAATATAGAGTAACTGTGGATAAACTGGATTTTGAAGTAAGAGATGTACAAGGTGCTGTTCTTCTGCAAGCTCATGTAACAAGAAAAGGGCTGTGGAAGCTGAGGTTCGGCAATTTCACTACTTTTTACGAGAAAGTCATTTCAACCGCTGTTAGAATTGGATTAGGTCTCAAAAGGTTCTACGGTAACAGAGAGCGCATTGCAAGAGACGGCGAAATTAAGTTAAGTCCTTTCAGGATAAATTACGACTTTGATTTTGGAAAAGAGCAATTGCAGGGATTAGCCAACAAGTTAAGCAAGAATTATTTATGTTCAATAGTGCATTCAGGTAACCCGTATTTTGTTGCTAACATCTGCGATTATCAGGATGGATCATCATTTGGAGTGACGGCACTTGGAAACGTTGTTACGATAACTCCGATATCACGCGCCACATCTCAAGCGGCTTGGAAACTTGCCAACGGAATTCAAGAACTCCTTGGCGATGGAGAACTCCTCAATGTATTCTCTGAATGAGAGGACTCGATCTCATCTTGAGCCTTCTAGACATTGAAAGAGTGTGCGTTACTGACTACAGGAAATATGCTGATACTGTCGCCATCCTCTTTGCAATAAGGCATTTACTGATAAAGAATCCACAAATAGCTCGTTTCATTGGTGTGGAAAGTAAACTGAGAGATAAGAAGGGCAATTATTTGCGACCCGATTTGGTTGCTGTTTTTGGTAATGACAAAAAAGGGCTTTTATTTGAGATTAAATGGTCTCTTCCAATGGATAAAAGGTATTTAGAGCAGGAGATTAAAGAACTCAAGAAGTATGTTGAACCTCTTTATGAATGGAAAACGTCATCTGGGTCAGTTGAGTTTCACGATGTGGTTCTTGTTTGTCATATCGATGATGCTAGAAGAGCAATCGAAACTATAACTGAACTCTCAAAAAACTCTGAGTATGCATGTTTTAAAAATGCAGGATTTGCAGTGTGGTCTTGGTTCATAAATCCTCCCAAAGCAGGTGGACAAAAGGAGGAGTTGCGATTCCTATCGTCTTATGGGAGTACAAGGAATGAGCGGATTGAAAAACTCATTCAACAAGTGGGCGGCATACTAATACCCGAGGATGTTTTGACTCACCTTCGTTTTACTTACATATTCATTCCAGAGAAACCGCCAGTTCAGTATACAATGACTGTTTTAGTTCAGAATGTCTTTCCGACTTTTCAGCGCGGTCCAGAAAGAGATTTTTACGAAATTGACATAGATACAATCTACGAACGCATGAAGACGTTCTTTCCTTCGGCACATGAATTCGATACTGAAACAATTCAGATAAAGCGAAGATGGATAACTGAAGCTATCGAAAGACTACAAGACCTCAAGCTCGCCGAAAGAATTGTTGGAACCTCTGATAAGTGGAGGGTTCCTATACCGACACTCCGAACTAGAAGGCCGATACAAGACGCAATTTGCAACAAGATGGCCAGAGAAGCAATAAAATACGCTAAGAGAAGATGGGCAGCAAGAGGGCGAATGCCCAAACCATTGCCCAAGGTACGTCCCGTAAAACAAAAACCATTAACTGACTTCGTATAAGGGCGACTACTTTCAGGACGCAGCCTCAGTGCCTCGGTTGTTAACAAAAGCTTTTACGTTTGGTTTCCTCATTTAGCCTATTTCAAAAACATAAAGGCGAAAACCACCAATGATGATGAACTATAGCAACGACTCATCATCACGCAAACACGCATTCACTCTTTGAAGAATAGTCTTATATTGTGTGTAAAGGCTTTAATGGAAATCCACCAAAATGACCTAAACCGACGTGATTGTGAAAAACTCTTCACCCAAGATAACTGTTGACTCAACAGCACTATGGACCGAAGAATCGGCGTATCTAAAAGTGTGTCGTAAGAAGCCTTTATATCGATTTAAGAATTGTTAAACACCAGAGGCGTCGTTTATGGATGTAGTAACGCTTTCCTCAAAATATCAAATCGTGATACCACAAGATGTTAGGAAGAAAATGAACTTGAAACCAGGACAGAAAATCGTCGTCACCGAGAAAGATGGAGTCATCCAGCTAACACCTCAAAGACCAATAAAGGAAACGAGAGGATTCGTAAAGGAAGTAACCACACATAAGCTCAGGGACGAAGAAAATCGTTTTTGAAAACAAGAAATCAGCAACAACCCACACAAATTTCTGTCTGGAACATATTCATCTCACATAGAAGACCTAGCCTAGACCCTCTGCGTGTGTGCGTGCCTGCTTCCCCCCTCTAGACGAGGCTATACCCGTCTCTCTGTCTCTCTCCCCCTCTATACTAGACCTAGACAGACAGACACACCCACACAAACACATCCCATATAAACCAAAACACAAACACATACACACAACAAGAGGCAACACTCTCATGCCAAAACACCCACCCTCATCAACCACACACTTCTGGCAAGGAAACCAAGCCTGCGCAGAAGCAGCCATCACAGCAGGATGCAGATTCTTCGCCGGCTACCCAATAACACCAGCAACCGAAATAGCAGAACACCTATCCCAAAAACTCCCAAAGTATGGCGGAATCGCCATTCAAATGGAAGACGAAATCGCCTCATTAGGCGCAGTCATCGGCGCCAGCTGGGCAGGAACCAAAGCAATGACCGCCACATCTGGCCCAGGCTTCAGCCTCATGCAAGAAAACATCGGCTACGCCTTCATGACAGAAACCCCATGCGTAATCATAAACATCCAAAGAGCAGGACCAAGCACAGGACAAGCCACAAAATCTGGTCAAGGCGACGTCATGCAAGTCCGATGGGGAACCCACGGAGACTACACCTCAATAGCCTTATCGCCCAACTCAGTACAAGAGATGTTCACACTAACCATCAAAGCCTTCAACCTATCAGAACAATACCGCACCCCAGTCGTGCTTCTAGCAGACGAAATAATAGCCCACATGAGAGAAAACATCACAACACCAAGCCCAAACGAAATACCAATCATCAACCGAAAAAAACCAAAACCACAAGACAAAGCATTCTTCGGCTCCCAAGAAATCCCACCAATGCCAACAGTCGGCGAAGGATTCAACGTGTCCGTTACTGGCTCAACCCACAACGAGTACGGCTATCGCTTCACCGCCGACCAAACAGTCCACCAACGACTGGTCAAAAGACTAGTTGACAAAATAACGAACAACAAAGACAAAATCGCAGACTTCGAGTGCCACAACATAGACAACTGCGAGGTTGGCTTGGTCTCCTACGGATGCACATCACGCGCCTTATACGAACTCATAGATCTTGAGAGAAAAGAAAAGACCAAAATCGGCTTTGTCCGCCTAAAGACTCTATGGCCCTTCCCAGACACAATCATTAAAAGAATGGCTGAAACCGCAAAAACAATCTTCGTCCCCGAAATGAATCTTCAACAAATCTTCTACGAAGTAAAAAGAGCAGTCGAAGGAAACGCCCAAGTCATTCCCATAAACAAGATTGGCGGCGGAGAAATGATAACCCCAGAAGAAATCACAACCAAAATCAAAAGAGGAACCAAACATGCCCACTGAAGAATTCTCCATCCGAAAATATCTCAGAGATGTGCCCCTTCCGTTTTGTCCAGGCTGCGGCGACTTCACAGTCATAGACTGTTTCCTCAGAGCCGTTCACGAACTAGGCTATAAAGACCTGCATGACTTCGTGTTCTGCAGTGGCATCGGATGCGCCGCATGGATTCCCTCCCCACACTTCAAAGCAGACACACTCCACACCACACACGGCAGAAGCATCCCAGTTGCAACTGGAGTAAAACTTGTTCGTCCCGAACTCAACGTAGTGGTTTTTGGCGGAGACGGAGACATCGTTGGCATCGGACTAAGCCACCTGATTCATGCTGCTCGAAGAAACCTCGACATCACCGTTGTCATGGTTAACAACATGATTTACGGAATGACAGGAGGACAAGTAGCCCCCACCACCCCACTCAGAGTAAAAACCACCACAACCCCATACGGAAGTTTCGAGCATCCTCTTGACGCAACCCGCCTCGTAGTCACCGCAGGAGCATCCTACGCAGCCCGATGGACCACCGTTCACAGAGAGCAGATGAAAGAAGCAATGATAGATGCTCTCAAGACGAAGGGATTCGCCTTCATCGAAGCGGTCAGTCAATGTCCAACAGCCTTCGGAAGAAGAGTGGGGCTCAAGACTGTCAGCGATATGCTTACGTGGCTTAAGGAAAACTCTATACCACTTAAAGAAGCCAACAAAATGACTGAAAGCGAACTTGTTGGCAAGATTGTTGTGGGAGAATTTGTACGTCGAAGATTGCCAACATTAACCGAAACCATTCAGGGCGTGATAAAGGAGGCAGCAAAGGATGTCGAAAAAAGTTGAAGTGAGAATCAGCGGACTCGGAGGTCAAGGCGTCGTCTTGGCTGGACAAATCTTAGGAAGAGCCGCTGTCTATGACGGCAAGTATGTCGTTCAAACCCAAAGCTATGGAGCTGAAGCAAGAGGAAGCGCCGCAAAAAGTGAAGTCATAATTTCAGACGAGAAAATCGGCTTTCCAAAAGTCAGAAAGTGCGACATTCTGGTTGCCATGAACCAAAGCGCCCTCGATACCAACTTGAAAGATTTAAAAGAAAATGGAATCGTTCTGATAGATGAAGACACAGTAAAAGAGGTGCCTTCAGCTAAGGCCAGAGTTTTGAAAGTACCCGCAACCAAGATTTCAGAAATCGAACTCAAGTCGAAAACTTTCGCCAATGTCGTTATGTTAGGCGCTTTAACAAAAGAAGTCAAGATAGTGAGCCAAAAGGCAATGGAAAGAGGCATCACCGAAAGTGTTTCTTCAGAAACCAAAGGAGAAAATATTAAGGCATTTAGAAAAGGAATGGCATTCTGGGAACAGAGATAAATACAAGCAGAAACATCTCAGAACCGCACGCTTAAATCTCACGTTAGACTAGCAAACAGTGATGTTACTCACAAGGTTTGATCCTTGGAAGCCTCATGCTGTTACCTACCAACTTTGCACGTGTCCTAACAAGTTAACCTTTAATCCCTACACTGGTTGTGACCACAAATGTGTTTACTGCTATGCGTCCTCATACATTCCCGAATTTTTCAATTGCAGACCAAAGAAAGGTTTGGTTCAAATGCTAGAGAGGGAATCACGCAAACTCAAAGGTGAGATAATATCCATATCCAACTCTTCCGACCCGTATCCACCCATAGAGAAAAAATTGGGCTTAACCCGAAAATGCCTAGAAATACTGTCAAGACAAAACTGTAGGATTCAAATAATAACCAAGTCTGACCTTGTAACGAGAGACATAGACATCTTCAAAAGAACGACCTCCATGGTAGCGATTAGCATAACCACAGAAAGTGACGAGATTTCTAAAAAGCTTGAACCAAACGCACCTTCATCCTCGGCAAGAATAAGGGCTATAGAAACGCTTACTCAAAGGGGAATTCCTGTTTGCGTAAGAGTTGACCCGGTGATACCGTTTCTGAATGACAACCCTAGCGAACTAATAAAAACAGTCGCATCCATAAGCGTCAAACACACAACAAGTTCGACCTACAAAGTCAAAACCGACAACTGGAGAAGATTCAGCGAAGCCTTTCCGCAAATCGCAAAGCAACTAGAACCGCTCTATTATAAAAGAGGAGAAAAAATAAGGGGTTATCGCTATTTGCCGAGAGAAAAAAGATATAGCCTAATGAAGAGGGTGAAAGAACTGACCGAACAAAACGGAATGAAATTCGGAACATGTAGAGAAGGCTTAAGCCAACTTAATTCGGCTACTTGCGATGGTTCGTGGCTTCTACCCCCACAAAGGTAACGAAGAAGCCCGCACTCTGATAGTACCACCTATCGTCTATACTTGTTGAACAACTGTATTGGAGACCAAAAATGGGCGACTTAGTGGCTACGCAGTAACAGATTGAATATTAATTCGATCAAAGCAACATAGAAGTTCTTCTCTACAGGCCCTATAAACTCTGGATAGTAGTGGAAATATGGTCTCAAAACCCATGCCAATTGTGTCCCAACAAACATAAAGATCACACTGCCAATAAGGAAAGCAAAGATCCATTCTGCACCTGAATACAAAGTACTGAAACCTCTAAACAAATATGCTAATGCAAATAGACCGGCAAGAGCAAAAATCGCTATGTTAAGAAGAACAAGAAAACCATAAGTTGTGTAAGTCGTGTTCGCTGTTGTAAGTATAAAGAAAAGGTTCACTGGAACTAGTGCAATGAGCACTACTGACATAACGGCAAGACCAGCGAGTAGAAGAACAACAATCTGGCGAAAAGTTATCTTTCCTCCGAGGAGAGAACTAAGCACGTACCAGCTAGGAACCGTTATGTACATGGAAATCAGAAGCAGCAACGGAATCTTTATGGCGTCATAAATGATCTGCAATCCACCCGCATAAAATCCCATGGTTGCCCCATAAACAGCAGAAAAAATTGCAATGGCAAGATTAGAGTTGATAAAGTACAGTTTAAGTTGTTTTTCTTCGATCAAGTTTTTGAGGAACACATCTCTCCGCTTAATGAACGACTCAACAACCGAAAATACTTCGAATTTTGCTCGCGACATGTCTTAACCTCAAAATCAGATCAGGTGATCAAAAGTAAAATGGAGAATGTCAATTAAAAACTAATCGGTAATAGTTTCTAACATTTATATACCTTAGGCTTCATCAATGAACTTGCTCGGTGAAGGAATCTCTGGTGCAAGACCCCTTCTTTCCCTGATTTCCTTTATCACATTGGACGCAACATTTTCTGGCACTTTCTCCCAGTGATCAAAAGTGCTTTGCCAGAAGGCATGCCCGGATGTTGCAGACCTTATGTCGGCAGCCAGACCAAAGGTTTCTGCAACTGGAATGTAACCCGTAATTATTGTCACCGGTCCCTTCTGTTCTGAAGAAAGTATTCTCCCTCGTTTACGAATGATCATGCTGCTTACATCTCCAACCCACTGAGCAGGCACGGAGACTCCCATTTTATATGTGGGTTCTACAAGGATGGGTTCAGCTGTTAAGAATGAACCTAGGAGAGCTCTTCTAACCGCAGGCATAATTTCCGCTGGACCCCGATGAACAGGGTCTTCGTGTAATTGAACGTCCAAGAGTTTTGCTTTCACTCCTTGCATAGGTTCCTCGCAAAGGGGACCATTTTCACATGCCCACCGAAATCCAGAAATGATCATGTCTCTTGCTTCTTGGAGGAACTGTATTCCCTTTGTAAGGTCTAAAAGGATGTTTTTATGCTCCTCAAGGATCCAAACGTTTCGAGCCTCATCTACGGGCCATTTAGCCTCCTCATGTAATGTGGCGCCTATCCGCTTTCGTCCCATCTCTTCTGTAATCTCTCCCTTCTCTATCATCTGTATGACCCGTTTTTCAAGAGGCTCAACTTGTATCCAGAATCGATTATGTCTGTTGGGGCTTCTAGCCATAACAGGCACACCCACCCGAGCAACACTCTCTCTGTACACAACGATTGGCTTAGACGTAACAATTTCCAAACCACCGCCGTAGTCACGGAGGAACTTGCAAGAAATCTCCAAATGGAGTTCACCCATTCCACTGAGCAGATATTCCCCTGTCTCTTTGTTTAAAGTGGTTACAAGGTTGGGGTCTTCAATCGCTAAGCGGTGCATTAAGTCCACAAGACGGGGCAAATCCTTTGGGTGCTGGGGTTCAAGGGCAATTGTCATTACAGGTTCAGAGACATATTTGACACGTTCAAAAGGTATCATTGCGTCCCTGTATGAAATATCAATCAAGGTCTCGCCGGCTCTCGCAAGGTCTAACCCAAGTAATGCGGCTATGTTCCCAGCGACAATGCGGTCCACTACTTCTCTGAACTCTCCCATATACATGGACACTTGTTGAACTCTGTAGTCTTTCTTCGCTCCAACTAAGTAGACTTGGTCGCCCTCTTGAATTGCTCCCGAAAAAATTCTTCCTGTAGCGACAAGTCCTGCATGAGGGTCTAGTTGAGCCGATGTAAAGCACATAGTCGTAGGTCCGTTTTCATCACATTTCATCATAGCCGTTCCTATTTCAGACGTCAATTCCCCCATCCAGATTTTTGGTATCCTATACTTCTGGGCTTCAATAGGGTTCGGAAGGTTCTTGCCAACCATATCCAGTATCGCCGTGTGGAGAGGAATAGTCTTCTGAAGCTCTTCCCACTGTTCCTTCTGATAAGCATCTACAATATCCCCAAATTTTATTCCCTTTTTCTGAGCGATACTAACCGTAAATCCCCATCTGTGGAGGGCAGAGCCAAGAGCAACTGTTCCTTTAGCGGGGTCAACCCTCCATTTTTCTCGATAGTCGGGTTCACCATATAACTCAATTAGGTTGTTGAAGTCCTGGATTATTCTAAGAAGTTTCTTTTGAGCCTCTTCTGAGCTGAGCTTTAATTCTTTGATTAAACGGTCCACTTTGTTAATGAATAAGACAGGTTTGACTCTTTCCGCCAATGCTTGTCTGGTTACGGTTTCTGTTTGAACCATCACTTCTTCTACCGCATCCACGACAACAACAACGCCGTCAATAGCTCTCAGTGCGCGGGTTACCTTGCCTGTAAAGTCTACATGTCCGGGCGTATCAATGAGGTTGACAAGGTATGGTTTATTTTCAATCTCATGAAGTAGTGAAATGTTGGCTGTTTTTATGGTGATGCCTCGTTTTTGCTCTTCGGCAAGATAATCTAATACTCTGGCTTTACCAGCTAACTGAGGTGATAAGAGTCCAGCTTCAGCCAGAAGAGAATCGGTCATGGTGGTTTTGCCGTGATCGATGTGTGCGATTATGCCAACGTCTCGGATGTCCTCCTTTTTACTCATAAGTCTAAGAATATCGCTTGTTTGTCTGAAACGTGGACACATTTAGTTGGTTTCTCCTTCTACGCTCGGTTTCATTGAGAAATAGTTGGAGGTTAGCCTCAAGCGTTGGCTTATTTAGCCTTCTTTCTCCATCGCTCTCTCTTTTTTTGAATTCTTTTCTGTTTTCTCTTCTTGGTCTTTTTAGTCATAGCATGGTGTCTAGGCATGTTGCCATGTTTCCTTTCAATGACTTTAGTCGTGCGTGTGGTTCTTAAAAGTTTTGCACGGATTGTGAATCAGTCGTTGTTCGATTCGTTAACCAAGTCTCAACGCCTCTGCTATGTGCGGCATCATTTTTTCTTCGATTTTTGACGTTTTTAGCTCTGGTTGAGTTCAAGTTGTTTAGGCGGTTTCTCCACTGGATGATAGGGTGCGTCTAAAACCTTGGCTATCTTTTCAGCCTTTTTCCTTCCAACGCCGTTAACTAGAGAAAACTCTGCGACTGAGGCACAGAAAACTTTGCGGGCGGTTCCAAACCGCTTCAGCGTACAATCGGCTAACTTTAGTCCGAGACCTGGAAGACTAGAAACCAACGTCAATTGTGACTTTTGTAGGTTGATGGTCTTAGGTTTCTTGTGAACGAAGGGTCCCTTTGGTTGAACAAAACTTCTATGCCTTGACAAAGCGTAGATTAGGTCTGCGGTTTGTTGTGCTTCTGTTGTGAAGAATACGTTCAAGCCATACTGAAGGGTCAGCGTTGCGAATGCGCCCCAGAAGACTTGAGGCTTTGTCATTCTTTCCATGAAGTAGGATAGTTTTCCCTCTACTATAAGGATTGAATGCTCATAAGTTTGGAACAATCGATGAGCCTGGTCAAACAGTCTGCCTGAATATAGTGATTTGAGGAAGTCTTGTTTTCGTTTTCTTTCGATGGCTGAGTCTGGGGAAATTATGTAGTCGCCTACTTCGAGCATTTGATATTCAACCAGTAACCCGAATTTTCTTAGTAAATCTGGGATTCCTGAGATTTTTTCTCGTTCGTCCACGACTACTCGAAGAGTTTTGGGCATAGATTACACGCTCTGGGTGAAACTTATTGTTGAAAGGTGTTCAAAAGCGTTGATGAAGGTTCTAGAGTGTGGGTGGGTGTATGTGCGTGTGTGAGTCTCTCTCTATAGGGGAGAGAGGAGATGCTATGCGTGCAGGTGGGTTGATGTGCAACAAGTTTTTCTTTCCCTTTGCTCCATTTGTAACTATGCCTGCGCAAAAATTGGTGGTTCTTATGGGTTCTAGGAAGGACCTTTCCTTCGCCAGTCGAATCGGCGTCTTTCTAGAAAAAGAGGGTTTCCCAGTGAAATTCGAATATAACGTGTGCTCTGCGCACAAAACCCCCAAGACATTGATAGAGAAATTAGAGAACTATGAGAGATGTGGAGATGATATAGTCTACATTACGGTTGCGGGTCTGTCCGACGCACTCTCAGGCACGGTCGCTGGCTACTCGAAGTATCCAGTCATCGCCTGCCCCCCAGACTCCCAAAAATACGGATGGACCAAAGTTTTCTCTTCTATGATCACGCCTGAAGGAGTCCCAGTTCTCTTCGTTTCCGAACCAGAAAACGCTGCTCTGGCAGGTGTCAAAATTCTGGCACTCTCCAATCACTTACTCTACGAAAAGATCGCTACATACCAACAGAAAAAGAAGGAAGAGGTCATTGAGGCTGACGAAGAGATAAAGGGAGAGAGTGTTGCTAAGAGAGGTGTGGAGTAGAGGCAGAACAATGAGTTATGAAGTGCAAGAGACAAATCTTCCACTCCCCATCTTCAAGAAAGGGAAAGTTAGGGACGTTTACGACTTGGGCGACAGGCTGCTGATCGTTTCAACCGACAGAATCTCAGCCTTCGACGTTGTTTTACCCAACGCTATTCCATATAAAGGCGAAGCTCTAAACAGACTTTCTGTCCACTGGTTCGATAAAACAAAGGATATAATTCCCAATCATGTTTTGGACGTTGTTGATCCGAGGACAGTTCTGGCAAAAAAAGCCGACCCCATAAAGATCGAGTTCGTGGTCAGGGGTTATCTGCATGGTTCGGCTTGGGAGAGTTACAAGGAAGGAAAATCGGTATGCGGAATCAAACTACCTTCTGGATTAAGAAAGGCAGAAAAATTGCCTGAACCGATCCTCACACCCACCACTAAAGCCGAAATCGGTCACGACGTAACAATGACAAACGATGAAGTTGTCAGAAGAATCGGCAAAAACATAGCCAAAGAAGTTGAAGAATCTTGCCTAAAACTCTATGAGAGGGCTTCAGGTAAAGCGGAAAAAAATGGAATCATAGTGGCGGACACCAAATTCGAGTTTGGCTTCTGCAAAGAAGACCTCCTTCTCATCGATGAAATAATCACCCCAGACTCATCTAGATTTTGGCCTCTCGACAAATATGAGGTCGGAAAGAGCCAGATTAGTTTTGATAAACAATACGTCAGAGACTATTTAGAATCCATTGGCTGGAACAAACAGCCTCCAGCTCCAAACCTACCCAAACACATCATTCGTGAAACTTCCAAAAAATATATAGAGGCTTATGAGAAACTGACTGGGAAAAAATTCTAGAAAAAGGTGAGGTTAATGACTATAGAACGAGAAGAAACCCAAGAAGTGGTAGAATCATACAAGGAGCCCATATGTTTGAATTTGGGCTCCCACTCCGCTTTGGATGCTTGGCAAGGCCAAAGAAACTATGGATTAAGAAGCATAATCTACACAACACCACAACGAGCTAGAATCTACCTACAAAACCCAATGGTAGGAAAACCAGGTGAAGAGATAGAAAACTTGCCCGAAGTGGCTAAGAGAGACTTGAAAGTTGTCAATGACCCTAAAGACTTGAAAAAGAGTGGCAGTTGGAGATGCGCAATCGTAGTTCTAGACAAGTATTCGGACATTGCCAAATATGTTGAGGAACTAGTTGACTTAGAATGCTTGCAGATTCCTAACAGGGCGTTTTCTGCTTATGTTGGTGGAGACGAAAAATGCAGTGTTATCGAGAACAAATTCGGGGTTCCTATTGTTGGGTCAAGGAAACTATTGAAAATCGAGAATCGAGGCGAATTTGAAAAAGACTACTACTGGTTTTCTGAAAAGGCTGGCATTCCCTTTCCAAAGTCGTACAAGTTTAAGGTCACTAAAAATGGCATAAAATTCGACGAACCTATTGATGAGCCAATGTTGCTCAAAGCAGAACATGCTCACAGACGTATTGAACGTGAATTTATCTTTGCTGCAAACTCAGACGACTTGGAAGAGAAAGTGCGTAAGGAGATGGCTGCCGGAATCTTGGACGAGGAGTCACTCAAGAAAGGCCGCGTTGAACAGATTGTTTTGGGTCCTCACGCGAATTTTAACTTCTTCTTCTCGCCTCTTTATGCCAAAGAAGACTGGGGCGACTTGGACGACTGGTACGCTAAGCTTTACAAAACTAGCGTAGAGGATGCAAGAACGTGCCTAGCAAATGAGTTTCTGTCCATAGACGAGCGTAGGGAGACAATCCTCGACGGCATTAAGCGCATGCCCATCGATGTGCAGGAAAAGTTGCGAAAAGTGCCCTCTTTTGAAGTCACAGCCCATGTGCTTATGAGCCTAAGAGAGTCTCTGCTTAAAGATGTGCACAGGTATGCGGATATGTTTCTCTTAACAGCGAAGAAGCATGAGTCTCCTGGCATCATTGGTGCTTGGTGTCTGCAGACTTTGATCACCTGGGACAAAGTGTCTAAATACGAACTAACACCAAAAATCAAGGTTGACTTCACTAGCGGCGCGGAGGCTAAAACCGCGGTTGACTACGGATTATACGATGTACCTAAAGGTGGGGAAACCTACATGCACATTCCTGTAACTCAAGATGTCGCTTTAAGGCACGGCGGTGGAACCAACGTGCACATGGGAATCGGCTCGCAATACGCAAACGCAAAGTATCAAAAAACAATGAGCATGGGCGACAGAATAGCCTTAGAAATAAGAAGAGCGTGGAAAAGTAAGCAACTCGAAGAAATTGTAACATAATCAAATTGTGTGTTTAACCTTATGTCAGAAGAATTCACTTACGCGAAGGCTGGCGTAGACAGAAAGGTAAGGACAAGGTCTAAAGAGGCTTTAAAGCGGCTCAGCGCGACGTACAAATACAGCCGTTACGGAAAGATCATCAAACTACCATACGGAAACATCTTTCCTCTCGGAGACCGTTACCTCGACTTCGTTATTGAAGGTGTCGGATCTAAGGTTCTTTTAGCTCAGTTAGCAGACAAGTACGACACTATTGGCATCGACGCCGTTGCATTGGCTGTAAACGATGTGATTCGTTCGGGTGCCAAGCCATTAGCTGTCGTTGACAATATTCATGCACAAGTTTCCAATCCGCATCTAGTGGACGAGTGGATAAAGGGAATAGCGAAAGGCGCGAGTGAGGCAGAATGCTTTGTTCCAAGCGGTGAGATAGGTGATGTTGCAGAAGTAATCAAGGGTTTGATTGATGGAAAAGGTTTCGACATGGTTGTTGCCAGCCTCGGAGAAGTCGCTGAAGAAGACATTGTTTATGGTAACGACATAAAGCCTGGGGATGTTGTCATCGGCTTAAGAAGTTCTGGTGTTCACAGTAACGGCATATCTTTGGCTAGGAGGATTCTGTTTAAGCGATGGGGCGGCAAATTCGATGCTCTGGACATTCCCAACGGGTTTGACAAAGAGATTGTCTATGAGGTTCTCGAGCCTATGAGAATCTACGTTAAGCCAATAATGAGCATGCTAAAAGAGTTCGATGTAAAAGGTTTAGTTCACATCACAGGAGATGCATACCTGAAATTCAATAATTTGATGGAGTTTTCAAAAGGAACGGGATTCGAATTCAACAACTTCAAACCGCACCAAGTTTTTCAACTAATTCAAGAAACAGCAAAGGAACTGAAAAAGCCAATTACGGACGAAGAGATGTTAAAGACCTTCAATATGGGGTGGGGCTTCGCAGTAGTCACTGAAAAAAATGAAGGAGACAACGTAATAGATGGTCTTGAAAGGAACCGAGTTGAAGCAGAACAGATTGGGCAAGTGACAGATTCAAGGAGGATAGTTGCCGTTTACAGGGGAAGAAAACTAAAATTACAATAACCCTTTTAAATTTTCATTTAAATTTTCTATAGAAAAAACTTAAATTTTTAATTGTTTAATTATACTCCATGAAGTATCAGGTCAAAGTTGAGGTTTCTCTCAAACCAGGTCATTCGGATCCAGAAGGGGAAACGACAGCAAAAGCTCTGAGAGAATTAAAGTATTCCGTCGAAGCAGTCAAAGTAGGTAAGGTTTACAGATTCACTATTTCCGCAAACTCTTCGAAAGAGGCTAAAAAACAAGTCGATGGGATTTGTAGAAGGCTGCTCGCAAATCCTGTCAAGGATGACTATAATTTTGTGATAGAGGAAGTAAAGTGACGTTCTATCTCTACAAGAAGAGAGAAGTACCCTTCGAACTCTTTGAGATAAACCTCTTAGAAGCCAACGACGAGCAGATGCTTCAAATCAGCAAAGAAACAGGAATCGCTCTAAACCTCGAAGAAATGAGAAGGATCAAAGAATATTTTTCAAGCATGGGGAGAAACCCTACCGATATTGAACTCCAAACCATCGGTCAAACCTGGTCAGAGCACTGCTTTCACAAAACCTTCAAAGGCGACATAGTCACGCCAGAAGGAAAACTAATCGTTTCAAGCATGTTCAATGAATACATAGCAAAAGCCACGAAAGAACTCCACCCGATGTGGTGTCTCTCCGTCTTTGAGGACAACGCTGGCATAGTCGACTTCGAGAACGGTTACGCAGTGGCTGCAAAGGTTGAAACTCACAATCATCCCTCTGCGATAGAACCCTTTGGAGGAGCCGCCACTGGCGTGGGAGGCGTCATCAGAGACATACTCGGAGTATGGGCTAATCCCATAGCTTGCACCGACGTTCTCTGTTTCGGTCCTTTAGACTATGCGTATGAAAGGCTTCCTGAAGGAACGAAACACCCAAAATACTTATTCAGTGGAGTTGTCGCTGGAATCGGTCACTACGGCAACAACATGGGCATACCAACAGTCAACGGCGCCATACGTTTCGACGATGGTTACGTCGGCAACGTCGTGGTTTACTGTGGCTGCATCGGCATCCTTCCCATGAAGACTTTCGTCCGAAACACCAAACCCGGCGACATAGCGGTTCTCGTTGGCGGAAGAACAGGCAGAGACGGAATCCACGGAGTAACATTCGCCTCCACAGAACTCACAAAGGAATCCGAAGAGATTTCGAGACCCGCAGTTCAGATTGCGAATCCAATAGAGGAAGAAAAACTCAAGCGTGCTATAATGGAGATAAGAGACCAAGGACTTGCCTCCTCCATAACTGATCTTGGCGGCGGAGGCTTATCCTGCGCTACCGGAGAAATGGCTCATAGATCGCAATGCGGAGTCCACATCGAGCTGGAAGAAGTTCCCTTGAAGTATCTGGGTATGTCCCCATGGGAAATTTACATTTCTGAATCACAAGAGAGAATGCTACTCTCTGTTCCTGAAAAGAACCTAAGAAAGGTTTTAGGAATCTTTGAGAATGAGGAAGTTGAAGCAACTCCAATAGGTAGGTTTACTAAAGGCAACCTTCTTAAGGCATATTACCACGGGCATACAGTTGTCAATCTAGATTTAGATTTTCTGTTCAGTCCCCCAAAAGTCCAAAAGGTGGCGGAGTGGAAAGAGCCAAATTATGAAGAACCCAGTTTTGCCGAACCGAAAAACTTGACACATGAACTTCTGCAGATACTGTCCTCACCAAATGTTGCAAGCAAAGAATCTGTTATAAGAACTTATGACCATGAAGTGAAGGGAAACACCGCCTTGAAACCTCTGCAGGGGAGATTTGGTGGACCAAACGACGGTGCAGTTATCAAACCCTTGAACGAGTCTTGGAAAGGAATCGTCATCTCGTGTGGGATGAACCCCAACTACGGCAAAATCGACCCCTACTGGATGGCAGCGTCAGCCATAGACGAGGCCATAAGAAATAACATCTCTGTTGGTGGCAGAAGAATCGCTTTACTCGACAATTTCACTTGGGGAAGCCCAGAAAAACCAGATCGACTCGGTGGACTTGTAAGAGCCTGCAATGCTTGTTACGATTTTGCAAAAGCCTACGGAGCACCCTTCATTTCGGGCAAAGACAGCCTTTATAACGAATCGCCTTTGGGATCAGTAACTCCAACTCTTCTGGTAACAGCCATCGGAATAATCCCTGACGTGAGGAAAGCGATTTCAGTTGACCTGAAAGGACCTAACAATTTGCTCTATTTGATTGGCAAAACCCATCCAGAATTAGGTGGTTCCGAATACTACAGAATAAAAGGCTTTGTAGGAAGAACGGTTCCGAAAGTTAAGGTGAATCAAGCGAGAAATATCACGAACTCCATCACGGAGGCCATAGACTCCAGACTCGTCAAGTCTTGCCACGACCTTTCTGAAGGGGGCCTAGCGGTCGTAGCTGCAGAAATGGCTTTTACAGGGGGCTATGGAATCGAACTCTTTTTGCAAAAGGTTCCACAATCTAAGAATGCAATGAGAAACGACTATGTTCTTTTCTCAGAATCGAACAGTAGATTTTTGGTGGAAGTTTCAGAGAAACAAAGAGAAGGCTTTGAAGCGTCAATAGAAAACGTCGATTATGCTGTTGTTGGCGAAACTCGTGGGGATACTCGCTTTCTCGTGTACGGGTTAGATGGTAAAGTAGTGGTTGACACCAGCATAGATGAACTAAGGCGAGTTTGGAGAAGTGCCTTGGAGGGTTAATAAATGGGGAAAACGGGGATCAAGGTTTGTATATTGAGGGTTGCAGGAACCAATTGTGACGCTGAAACAAAAAGGGCATTTGAAGACTTGGGAGTGAACGCCGAAATCGTTCATCTGACTAAATTGGTTAAAGAAAAAAGCCTTTTTGATTACAGTGCCTTGGTGTTTCCCGGCGGATTCTCTTATGGAGATTATGTGAGGGCTGGCGCCATATGGGCTAAGGGGATTGTAGCCAAGCTTGGACGAGACTTGAAAAGATTCGTTGAGCAGGAGAAGCCTATCCTTGGTATTTGTAATGGCTTTCAAGTTTTGGTTGAGGCGGGATTGCTGCCTAGATTTGACGGCGTTAGTGAATATCCACAAGCTGCTCTGGCGACGAATGAGCCAATCGGATATCGTTGCGTGTGGGTTCACCTTAGACATGATAACTCTGGTAGATGCATATTCACTCGAAGAATTTCGAGGGGAAAGGTGTTGAGGATTCCAATCGCACATGCTGAAGGAAGGTTTATCTTTTCGAAAGAAACTGAAACGGATTACCTAGAAAAATTGTATGAAAACGACCAATTGGTTTTTATATATTGTGACGAAAACGGCGAGTATGCTGGTGTCAAATATCCAGTCAATCCGAATGGAGCCTTCCATGACATAGCGGGCATATGTGATGTCACTGGTAGAATCTTTGGTTTGATGCCTCATCCAGAACGAGCCTATTATGGCTGGCAATTACCTGACTGGACGATGAGAGGGCATGCTCCAAAATATGGAGATGGAAGGCTAATCTTCGAGTCTCTAACAGAATATTTAGTGAAGAAGTTTTGAGGCGTGAATTGATGAAGCCTTATGACTATCACGTTTTCGTGTGTACTTGTCCGACATGCTCGAAGAAAGATGCAGAGAGTGTTTTGCTGGCTTTTAGGGACAAAGTTGAGAAGCGAGGTTTGTTGGATAGGGTGAAGGTTACGAGGACTGGTTGTCTTTCGTCTGGAGAGTGCAAGTATGGTCCGCTTGTGGTTGTTTATCCTCGTGGTGTTTGGTATCGTTTCGTGACAGTTAGCGATGTGGAGGAGATAATAGAGAGACATCTAGTGGGTGGTCAAATCGTTTCTAGGCTTCTTCACTTTAAACTTAGTTAAGCGGTACTTTTCTAAGAACTTTTGATAACGAGTGGAAGTCGATGACGAATTGCTTCATTTTTAAATATCGCTGTTCGAATTAGTAATTGTCCTCTAATACAGAAGGGGTTGCATGTTAAAAGTTCATAGAGATATATTGAAAGAGTTTGAGCCGATAGGCAAGAGAGCAAAGGTTATATTGTTTGGTTCCTTGGTTAGAGGCGATTATAGGCTGGATTCTGACATTGATTTGGCAATAATCACAGATAACGAAGATTTGATGAAGGTTTCTTCCTCTATCGCGGATAGGATACTTGTGAAGTATGGGAAAGTGGTCTCACTTAAATTCATTAGAGAAGAAGATTTTGTCAAAAGGAAATGGGACCCATTCATAGAGGGACTCAGGAAGGGGAAAATTATATATCATGGAGCACTTCAGAAGGGCGTTTGAGCTGAGGGAAAGCAGCGATTATGAAATAGGAGTAGTTTTTGGAGAAGATGAGGTAAAGACGCTCATAAAGAATGCAGAAGAATTCTTAGAAACAGCAAAAGACTTTGTCAAGAAAGAAATTTAATATCTCGGCAAGATTTTGTGCTTGATGTCGCATCCAGAAAGAGCGTACTATAGCTGGCAACTGCCAGACTGGATGAAGAAAGAGAAAATGCCAAACTATGGAGACGGAAAACTAACCTTCGAATCCACCATAGCTTACGAAACGGCGAAAACTATAGTCTCTAGTATTCCATTTCTTTGAACTCGAATTTTAACTCATATTTTCTTAGTTTGAGATTTGGGAGTAAAGAGGCTGCATTTTTTAATTTCTCGTCAAAACTGTTCGCTACAATAATCCCTCTTAATGTGGTTTCTTTGGCGAGATTACGTTTTACCCATCCCATATATGCAGAAATCTGACCATATGTCGAATGATCAGCATTTCCAGCTTTCAGTTCAATCACTACGAATTTCTTTTCTTTATCTAAGGCAAGAATGTCAATTCTTCCAATATCAGTGACATACTCCTCTCCAGTTTTTCCGTTTTCAGAATATAGCTGTAAGCCCGGTTCTAACGAATTTAAGTTCGTCACCAAATACTTTCTTAGGTCTTTTTCGACACTTATCGGCGTTTCAACAATGGTTTCTTTCGTTATTCTTTCATCAAAGTCTTCAGGCAGATATGCGTAAGCAAATGCAGACCTTAACTGCGACGGTTTTATGGGATCTTCTGTATCAATGTCCATAAAACAAGCTAAGTCAAGTGGAGGTTCGAAGTATGTAATATCGTAGAATTTAAACCATGTATAAGTTTGAAAATCGTCTGTTGGGCAATCTCTTTCATATTCGGTAGTCAGTGAGAGGTCAGGTGAGGCAATTGGTGTGTCGCCCATCTTAATATCGTTGAATGTGGCGACACATTCCACCTTGCCGCTCCCACCTCTCTTCTTACTCATGTAGAAAAGAATCGGAAATTTTCCCTGCAACTTTAATCGATCCAAGATAGCTTTCTGCCATTTTTGCCTAATTCTGAAACTCCAACCTGACCAGACAGCTTTTTTATCTTTCATAAAATCTAATAGACCAGCAGCATACTCAACGTCAGTAGAGCCAATTAATACTAAGGCTTCTTCAGTTGACGTTTTCTTTTTCTCTATTTGTGCCATTTCAAGTCTCCAAACTGATAAACTCCGAAGAGATTAATGTTTTGGTGACGCTATTTATTTTTTCGCTCTAAAAGTTTCTTGTAAATCTGAAAGTTTGGGTAGTCCTTCTCTTGCGCCTATTTTGGTTATGCATCGGGAGGCAACAAAATTTCCTAATCGTCCACATTCATACAAGTCCTTGCCCTTAATCAAGCCATAAAGAAAACCAGCACAAAAAGCGTCACCAGCACCAGTCGTGTCAACAACCTTCACTTCATAAGGCTCAATTAAGTAACCCTCTTTTCCGTTAGTCACATAACAGCCTTTCTTGCCTAATTTAACAGCAACTATGCTTGCTCCCTCTCTCAATAAAATCTCTGAGCCCTCTTTGTAATCTTTCCCTGTAAGCAGTTTCAGTTCATTCTCATTTGGCGAAACAACATAACATCTCTCAAAAAATGGCTTAAGAGACGCTAACCCCTTCCTCGCATAAAGCTCTCCTGGGTCAAAACTGATTTTGACCTTGGAAGCAACTTTGAGAAGTTTCTTCTGCGCCATGAAGGGTTTTTCTCCCACAAAAGATGTAAGATGTAGAACCCCAGTGTCGCTTACATACTCTAAGTCGATTTCCTCAAACACGAATGAATCGTTGACTCCAGGCGCAACATAAAGCGCCCTGTTGCCTTCTTCATCTATGAACCCGAAAACCACTCCGCTAATTCCTGTCTTTGAGATTCTTATGCCCTCCACATCGACGTTTTCTTTCTTGAAGTCGCCTAAAAGAAATTTGCCTTCGTTGTCGTCCGCAACTTTTCCTATAAAGCCCACTCTTAATCCTAATCTTGCCAAGCCCACAGCGGTATTAGCCGCCGAGCCACCAGGAGCCTCCACAAAATCCGTGATAAAACTGTGTTCGTCTTCCCTCGCTATTCTATTGACCCGATAAAGTTTGTCCACGTTTAAGGCGCCAAAACAAATGACATCAAACTTCATTGAAACAACTCTTTGAGGTAAATCTTGTACTTGCCAAGTTTTCCTCCATAGTTGCCAGCGGAGATTTTGACCACTCCTTCTTCGGTGCGCGCTGCTTCGATGCCCACCTTCATCGCTTGTTTCACTGCCTCTAGCGACGTTCCGTGGATGACGATTTCGGGTATGTAGTTGACGCTCTCTGGAACTTTCGACTCCTCTTCTAGTTTTTCTCTAAGAGACGGACAATACGGATGGTTGGTGGTTCCTCCTATCCACAGAAACTTTGTCTCTGGTTTTGACCCAGCAGAGCAGATGTCAAACGGTGTGATCACGCCTTCGACTTTTCTTATTGCGTTTAGTGCTTTCTTTCCCGCTTCCATCACCGCTCTCTTTGTTTTGCACATGTACCAGAAGTTGCCTCCAGTCACTCCTCGCGCATATCCTATGTACCGCTCTATATGGAAGTCTGGAACCATTATCGGAACAGTGACCATTCGGCGTCCATAGCTTTTTTCTTCCCATTCGTAGCCGTCTCCGCAGTGCCCTATCCTCTCCATTGTGTCGATTTTTCCCTCAGGATTTGGCAGCGCATCAAAAACAGCTGTGAAGGGTTTGACAAGTATGTCTTGTCGTATGCGGTAGGAGAGTTCTTTCTCGAATTTCTTTATTATGTCATCAAGTGATTTTTTCTCTTCGAGTCCCGCCCAAAACTGTATGACAGCGCCTTTACGCTTGTCTGGCGTTTCTTTTCTGTTCAGCCATTTTTCGATGCCTCCTTCGGTTCTGCCAATAACCGCGGAAGGCGTGGCTGTGGCGTCTTCCGCCGCTTTTTTAACTGTTGCCTCGTCATCAGCGGTCACTATAACTCTTGAGTATATGCCCTCAAAGACTTCGGCGAAGGTGTCTTCCACTTCGGCTTTCATCCTAATCCCCCAACCGCTTCTCCTCTAACCGTCTTCCTAAAAGCGGTGCTTTCCTTCATCAACCTCTCTTTACTAGTTGAGGTTATTATTTCGACTCTGGGAAGAGTTTCGGGATAAAATTGCGATACTTGACTTCGCAAAACTGGAGAACAGTATCTCTTCAACCCTGAGTAACTCCACTCTCTAATCAGTTCCAGAACACCTTTCCGTCCATAATTATTGAAGACTTCTGCAAGAACGGAAGTTACAACTGCGTTATCTGAGAGAACAGCGATTTCAGCCTCCCTTACGGCGTAACTGTTGCCATTAAAACATACAGTCAGTCCATCGTTTTCTCTCACTAATTGAAACGACTGTACGTCGGTGATGCTGTCTCCCACATATATAACGTCAGAGAGTTTACAACCAGTTTTCTTCGTAATGTCCTCAACAGCATTTGCTTTCTCAAACCCACCAATAGGATTAACCTCCTTCAGCATTTTGCCTGACTCCATGCCTGAAATTTTTCTCCAGAATATCTCATCTAATCTTTGAACGGTTTTTCGGTCTCTTTCAGAAAAATCGTTGATGGAAGTGGCGTTTTCTGGAATCCTTATCATGGGCATGTCGACTATTTCTTCCTTAAGGCGTTTCAGCTCTTCCATTTCTTTTCTGCTAATATGGTATGCGTCTAGGTTTAGTTCGGTGCAGTAGACGTTCTCGAAGGGGAAGCCTACGACATTGCATAGGGCTTGCATGTACTGTTGGTAACTGGTGCTCACCGCAAACGACGGCATAATGTTCCGTACAAACTGTAACATATCCCTCGCACTAGGAACCAACAGAATATTCCTTGCGGAGAATTCCTCTATTTTTTCATTGGTTGCCCCGAACGCTCGAAGAAAAGGCAGGATCAGTCTTAGAGTATCACCAGCCTTGTATCCCAGTTTCTTAACAATGTCTGCTTGAACATCGTCATACTTGCTAACTAAAGCGAAGAACGTGCTTCCGTTTGGGATGAAGTGTTCGGTGAGCTCGTATGCGTTGTCGTTTTTGGAGACTGGTCCCTCGCAATCTGTGACAAAAACTCTCAGTGCCTTTTCAGCCTGTAGTGTTCTTTGTTCCAGTTGTAGTGTCACCGCATTCATCGCTGGACCCTCAGTTTCCTCATGTGCTCTACGCTTTTGGCTATGTGCTCCTTCGAAGCGATGTCGGTTCTGTGCCAGAGGGAACCGCCTTTGATCGCTCTGACGCCTTCCAAGGAAATGTTCCTTGCGTCTTCTATGTCATCTTCTACACCGACTACGCACACCGTTCTCGACGTCAGCGCATAGGTTTCTTTGTCCCTTAATTCCATTGAGCCAGGGTAAATGCGAATCTTGTCTCCATACTTTTTAGTCAACTCCTTTGCGTCGCTCATGTTTACAGGCTTTTTTGCGTCACTCCAATCAACACGATGAGGGAAAACATCCTTGAACCCACCATAGTTGGGTGGCGCCTTGTAAATCACTACAGTAGCTTGCTTATCAAATTCAACGTGTCTCAGATTTCCGTCGAGGATTCGGAAACACACCTCAACGAAATCATCCTTCATGGCTGGCAGTAGATTTTGTATCTCTGGGTCACCGGGTCTGCTGTTATTTTCTAGGATTTTCGGTCCTGTGGTGGTGTGCATGAAGGCACAGTAGAAGGGAATGCCGCGCAAGTTCGGGTTGCTTCCTCTGCCCCTCAATGCATCAAAGATTTTGCTGACGATTTCGATTTCCCTTTCTTTGTCACTGGGGGTCATAAAAGGAAGCCAGTCACCAACATCCTTATAGGAACCCATCCCGCCTGTGTTGGGTCCTTCATCATTGTCGAAGGCTCTCTTATAATCTCGTGTTTCTGGGAGAGGAACTAAATGTTTTCCGTCACAAAAGGCTTGGAAACTGGATTCTTCGCCTTCAAGTTTTTCCTCTACAATTACTGAGCCATGCTCATAGTTAGCTAAAAAGTGGTCAAATAATTGTTCCCGTGTGTTGAAGTGATCTCCCCAAACTCCAACCCCCTTTCCAGCCGCGGGGATGTCGGGTTTCACAGCAACCTGATTGTTGAGTTCATTCAGCCATAAAGCAACATCTTCTTTTACTTTCTCCATGCTGCTGTAGTCTTTCGGGTTGAAAACTTTGAACTTGGGATTGATTTCTGGCGCGACTTTCTGAAAAAGACTTCTTTGGGCGACCTTGCTACCCTCGATGGCATACTTTTTCGTGGGGCAGATTATGGGTATACGGGTTTCCTTTTCAACTAGGTCTCTTACGCCGTCGATTATTGGTTTTTCAGGACCAATAATCCCGAAATCAATCTCGTTCTCGTGTTTTTTAGCGAACTTACAGATTTCTTTTACATCGAGGTCTGGAATAACCACGTGTTTCTTTGCCTTTACAGCGTTGAAGGGGTTTCTCTGCTTATCTGCAACATAGATTTCTGTGCTGTAGTTTTCGCTACGACAAAAAGCATCCACCATCGCTGTTTCTCGAGAACCGTAACTAACAACCAAAATGCCGACTTTATCCATGAACTCACCATTCCTGGTATGTGAAAAATCTACTAGACTTCAATGAAACAAGAATGACTTCGTCACTAAGTGGATACAATTTGTTCACTCACAATTTCGTAGAGTCTCCCGGTTTCCTTGAATCCTCTTTCGAATCTTTCCCTCATCGCATCCGCAATCTTTTGAGCTAGTGGAGTAGGATATTTTCCCCTGATGCATCCCATACACAACTCGTCTTTCTTCCATCCCGTTGCTCTAATAAAACCCTCAATTGACTGGTAGTTCACAGTGTCAGCACCTATCAGTTTGGCGATTTCGTCTGGGTCATGTCGAGACCCGATCAACTCACCGTAGGTAGCCATGTCCACTCCATAGAAGCATGGACCAATTATTCTCGGAAACGTGACGAAGACGTGCACCCTTTTCGCTCCCTTCTTGCGCAGTTTCTGTATAATCGTCTTGGTTGTGTCGCCTCTAACGATGCTGTCTTCGGTCACTATGACAGTTTTCCCATTGAGTTTGTCGTTAAGGATGTTGATTTTTCTATCAATCGTTCTATACCTTTCTTTGGGTAGTAGAATGAACGCTCGTCTCGTCACGTACCTGTGCCTTCTGGTCGCTCGCTCCCACCGCAACCCCGTCTCTTCATGAAGCCCGTACGCAGCGTCATCTCCTGTCTCAGGAATAGACAGAATCATGTCAGCGCTCTTTGTAATTTCAGAGTATTCTCCTCCAAGATTTCTTCCAAACTCCTCTCTAACCTCGTAAACATACTTTTTTCCTAATTTCGAATCTGGTCTAGCAAAATAAGCGAACTCAAATGCACAAAGAGCCCTTCTTCTACACGGAACCACCTGCTCTCGCAAAAATCCATCATTTGTAAGAGATACAAGTTCTCCGGGTTTTATCTCAGAATCGTACCTAAGGTTGTTTATGTCCAAGCCCACGCTTTCTGAAGAAAACGCGTTTATGCTGTGATCTCTTCCGTATCCGCAACAAAGGGGTTTTATTCCGAAGGGATCTCTGAAGGCAAACAATTTTCCGTCCTGAGTTATCCCAGTTACGGAAAAGGCACCATCCACTTCGTTCATGCAATCCTTCACAGCCATGAATAGATCATCGTATTCTATATGTCCCATGAGCAGTTTTTTACAGATTAACTCCGCGTCACATGCGTAAGGAAACCTCCCCAATCTTTTCTCAATCTCTCTTCTCAATTGAAGACTGTTGACGACGTTTCCGTTGAAGGATATGGCGACGCTGTTTTTTTCTGCCTCTGCTAGGGCTGGTTGCATGCCCGTTGTTAGCGACTCTTCATCCGTTCCTCCAGAAGTCGTGTATCGCACGTTTCCAATGCCAACTTGCCCTGGCAACTTCTTAAGCCAGTCGTGAATATCTCCTTGCGTGATCTCTGGAACCAAATCTAAACTCTTGTGAGCGTTGAATTTTCCGTCAAAGGTGATGAATCCATGAGACTGATGACCTCGATGGTTTTGTGACCGCAGTCCCCAATAGACGTATGGGAAAACGGGTTTGCCTCTCAGATCGAGTGCTCCGAAAACACCACAGGCTTCTTTCAAGTAATCTGTCATAATTGCAGTTAAGCCCGAGATTATTTATTTATTTTTTGGTATATCAGCATGATTTATAAGCGAAATAATCATTTTTATGTATACTTCCAGCGTAGGATTTCCAAAAGGAAAAAATCAGCAATCACTCTTTCACAAACAGCATCAAAACTATCGTCAAACTTGTTAGGACTAAAGACACATAAAACGGGGTTAACTTTCCAAAACTGGTCCACAAGAGACCAGCGATAACCGAGGCTGGCAACGCACACAAGCCAACAATCATCTGGAATGCTCCCAGCATACTTGCTCTATGATTAGTTGGCGATAGTTCGGAAACAAACGTTCTTTGCACTGGCTCTAATGCAGCTCTGTGCAAACCATACAAAGCAAACAAAAACATGATTCCAACATAACGATTGAACGCAAACAAAACCCAAGCACACAAGTCCCCAAAACAAATAGGACAAAACCAACACAAATTTTCGGTTCAATCTATCAGCAAGTTTTCCAAAAGGTAAAGAAAACAGTGAAGCCACACTAGTAAAAACCAAATACAAGACTGGAACGAAGGACGTCTCGAATCCAAACTCTTCAGCGTAAACTAATAGAAAAGAATAACTGAAAGAGCCTATGGCAAACAAGACACTTAAGAACAAAAACAGCTTGAAGTTGAAAGTAACGTCTTTCAGGGAAAGCCCTTCGTAAATTCTCTCGGTCTCTTTGTCCTTTATGAATATGAGGATAAGTAAGGCTCCAATAAGAGATGGAATAGAAGCGAGGAGAAGCAGGTTTCTGTAACCTAAGTGGGTGAACAACAAGATGCAGGTGATTATACCACAAACCGCGCCCAAGTTGTCCATTGCTCTTAGCATCCCAAAATTCTTCCCTCTATTTTCATTCGTTGACACATCAGCAACAATGGCATCCCTAGGCGCCGCTCTTATCTTTCCCGATCTATCTAGAATTCTAAAGGGAATTAGATGTTGCCATAAAGTCGATAAAGCATACCCTACTCTCGACATCGATCCGAACAGGTAACCAGTCCATATGAAAATCTTCCTTTTCCCCACTTTATCAGAAAGATATCCAGAAACCGCTTGCGATATAGACACTATGGCATCACCTAAACCATCTATAAAGCCCAACACAGCCATGTTTACCCCTAAAAACGAAGTCACAAACAAATGCCAGACTGGATATATCATATCTGAGCCGAAGTCGTTTAGAAACGAAGCCAAAGAAAAGACCGTTACAACTTTTCCACTTTCCTTCTCAGTCACATAATGCACCTTATGTTGGACTAGGCTTTCTGGTTATCTATAGTGTTCTTTCGAGGGTTTCAATGCTAAATCGTGTGTTGGCACAGCCGTTTTTGACAAGAGGGACCGCCTGTCCCACCCGCCCCAAAACTTCAAGGTAACTTCCCCCAATTGTCAACTCCTGACCGCACGCAACCCCCACAATTCCCTCGTAAAAATTATCCTTCAATATCTTAGGTACACAAGAGCCACCAGGCAAAATATATACATCATATCCTCTCTTCTTTCCAAGTCCAGTCGCACGGTTAATTAGACAGTCTGGGGAGCAGCTGGCGCAAAAATATGACGGAATATCTGGGTCGAAACGTGATTCGCATCTATTATCCATATATTTCCTTGAGCAATGGGGTAATAGAAGCGCCCGTCTCTTTGTTTTTAGAAAACTTTCCTTTCCTGAAATATTCTTGACATATATATCCACTAAATCTTCAACAAGAGTGAGAACATCAGAAACCTCTAAACCTGTGATTTCGCGAATCTTAAATTTTTCAGCGAGATTTCGTGCCTTTTTTCCGATTCTTCGATGCACATCTTTCTCATGGGAGACCTTAGCAAGTTCCCTGAAAAAAGACTTGGACACACGAGACAGATCGAAGCTAAATCTGTAGGGCATATCTCTTAGTTGAACAACTAAACCTTTAAAATTAACTATCTCCTATTCTTGGTATTCTAGAATGGCAATCTAGGAGTTACCTCATCATGGGAATACTAGACAAATTACTAGGAAAGAGGAAAAACAAACAAAAATCTCCCGAAAAGGCTGAAGAGGCAAAAACCGAACTGGAAAAGTTTTTAGCTAATGACAAAGAAACATACGAAGCGTTACAAAGAACCATGCTCTTGGATCCAAGAAAAATTGGAGTGTCCCTAAAGGAAGCATCAGAAAAGGGAAAGGAATCCGAAAAGCAAGGAGACGCTTTAAGGGCAAGAGTATGGTATGAAGTTGCGGGAAGTCTCGCAATATATGAAGGAGACGTTAAAAAAGTTAAAGAATATTTCAACAAATGTGCGAAGTTATCACCGAACACCGAATATCCTATCTTAAAGAATGTTGAAGGAGCAGTCCAAAAGGCTCAAGAATACTATAAGAAACATCTGATGGAACAAAAATAAAGCCATGTGGGACAGAAATTAAAGATTAACCAGAGAAGCGAAGGCTATAAGTTACTTATCTATCTGCTCCTGATCTCGGGCAATGGGCTTTTGTTAACAAACACATGTGCATACAACAATTCTCCACAGTAAGGACATAACCTAAACTCTGGAGATATTCCCTTCCCACAGGAAGGGCATATTTTCAGCCCTTCGAAATTCCTTTCCAATTTTTCTAACCTTGTCATCAACAGTCCCAAGTCTGCCTTTAGCGCATTGGTATTCTCCTTGACCGTGTGAAGAGCTACGCTGTTAGACGTCAAAGTGCTGTTCATCATTTCCAGCGTGCATAGATTTGATTCAATCGTGTGGTCTGCTGGGTTTTCTTCTGCTTCAACATTTGACAGCATTTTGTTGATTAAGATTTCAACTGGATCATGAAAAGCGATGAGGCAGGTGATACCGAAAAAAATGAACGTCAAGATTATAGATGTCCACGTATAGGTTCTAACATCCAGGTCCTCTAAGACGTTGCCAATTGGGTAAAGTTTTAGAATTGAATTCACGTTTCCAACGGTGAAGGAGAGAACAGCATCAAATGTGTGTAAGACCGCCAAAAAAGTGAGAAAACCAAACATCCAGACAGCGATTCCCTTTTTTATTTTGGATCTCTCCATAATTTTCTAGAGGTGGCTTCTATAAGAAACATACTTCTAATCGGAAATATGTCGTCTTTCGAACAGTTTTGCTAAGACTTAAATCTTACTTTGCTTAGCTCTGGAAGATGCGATTTCGCTTAGATGCGATTGAGTTGGAGAAACAAAAATGCAAATATGCGCTTTAATATTGAGGGATGACACCTATGGACGCCGTATCATTGAAAACATATGCAAAAGAGGTTTTGCTCATTGGTTTCGGCGGATTCACGAATTTGAACCAACCCTACCAAAAGACCTTTTAGATAGCCCTGAAAAATGTCTGCCAGTAGATATTTCAAAATGTGACCTAATTTTATCCCTAGGTTTGCCCTCAGAGATACAGTATACCTTGCCAATTTTGGCTAAAGAAATGAGAGCCAAAGCAGTGATTGCACCAATCGACAATTCCAACTGGATTCGACCCGGCTTAAGAGAGCAGATACGAGGAGAACTGGCTGAGATAAGCGTAGTGTCAGTCTTTCCAAAGCCCTTTTGCGCTCTTGAAAAAATCGGAAACCCCTACGTGGATAAGTTTGCGGAATATTTTGGGAAACCAGAGCTTGAAATAGAGACAATGAACGGTGTCATCCGAGAGGTTCGGGTAAAGCGTGGCGCTCCTTGTGGGTCTACGTGGTTTATTGCAGAGAAGCTTGTTGGGGTGGGAACTTCTCCACCGAAGGTTCGAGATGAGATTGCTAAGGCTCATCACGTGTATCCGTGTCTCGCCAGCATGACAGTTGACCCTGAACTTGGAGACACAATCCTTCACAGATCTCAGTATATAATCAGAGATGCGGTTGAAAAGGCGCTTTCCGTTAAACCAAATTTAAGGTCAAGATAAAGCGGGAAGTTAAAGGGAGATAACGAATAAAAGGCGATCAACCAATTCCTTGTAACGATTACGAATGGTGACTTCCGTTACCTGAGCGATTTCAGCTATTTCTCTTTGGGTTTTCCGTTCTCCAGTCAACACAGACGCGATGTAACTGGCAGCCGCCGCTATGCCTGTGGGCCCCCTACCCGACGTGAGCTTGAGTTCTTTAGCGGCGCCAAGAATTTTGTGGGCTATCTCTTCCACCTTCCCCTGAATAGTGAGTTGATTAGAGAATTTAGCAATGTATTGGCTTGGTTTTAAGGGTGGAATGAAGTAATCGAGTTCTTTTACGAGGAATCTGTAGCTGCGGCCAACCTCTTTTTTGTGGATGTTTGAGGCTTGGGCGATCTCCTCTAGAGTTCGTGCGAGTCCACACTGTCTGCAAGACACATATATGGCAGCAGCCGTGACCCCCTGGATGGATCTGCCTCTTATAAGTCGTTCTTTGACTGCTTTTCGATAAATAACTGAAGCTGTTTCGACGATGTTTTTGGGCAAGCTTAGATTGTTGGATATTTTAGATATCTCGGATAGAGCAAAAGCGAGATTCCTTTCTGTGGCGTCTGAAACTCGAATACGGCGTTGCCACTTTCGGAGACGGTAGATCTGGGCCTTTTGGCCGGGGCTGAGTCTTTTTCCATAAACGTCGCGGTCGTGCCAATCGATCATGGTTGAGAGACCTTTGTCGTGGATGGTGTATGTGAGGGGGGCGCCAACTCGGGTTCTTTTTGCTCTTTGTTCGTCGTCGAAAGCCCGCCATTCTGGTCCTCTGTCTGTGAGTTTCGCGGCTACGACAAATCCGCAATCCATGCACACGATTTCTGCGTATTCGTAGTCTCTCATGAGTCTAGCGCTTCCACATTCGGGACACTGTTGAACCTTTACGGGTTGGGGAAACGTTTCTTCACTCATTTCTTCTTCCTTCTCTTCTCTCTTGGAGGCTTTGAGGGAACGGCATAGAGTACGTGGCCAATAAGGAGATGTGGCTTTTCCACATCAGTTTTTATGGCGAGGTAAGGAGAGGAGACAGGCCCGAATGTGTCGGAAACCACCCCGACAGACCTAAGGTTTTCGTCTACTACATTGTCGCCGATTTTTGGGAGGTTTTCCGCCTTTAGAATTATGTTTTTGTTGGCGCTCATGTGAAGGGCTCGGCCTATTCTCTGCAAGTTCCCTTCTCCTCACAAAAGGCTAGAGTTTTGACCGAAGCGCTTTATTTAAACTTTTCCAAAATTTTTGATATTTCTTAAGTTTTTTAAATCGATTCCTTGTTTTTCTCCTATTTCTCTGTGTCAGAGTTTCCCGAAACAGTTAAACATTTTAGTTTTATAACAGATTGTGGGAGCTGGATGCGGGAAAAGAACAGAATTGTTTTGTGGCCTATGTACTTTGATTCGAACAAGAGTCGGGTTGAGGGGCGGAGAGTTCCTAAGAGTTTTACTGTGCAGTCACCCAGGCTTGATGAGGTTCAAAGGGCGGTTGAGCAGTTGGGGTTTCGGTGCGAGGTTGTTTCTGATGCTTCGCATCCTAAGTTTTCGTGGCAAAGGTCGGGCATGGTAGTCGTTTCTAGGGTGGGTTCTAAAGGGCAGATGATTAGGGAGATTGCCAAGCAACTTTTGGTTGTTCGGAAAGGAGGATAGTGAATGTTAGGAAGATTTTTTGGGGATGAGGATGGCGTTTACCACTCCGTTTTGTCCTGGTCGAGATGTCACCTTGGCTGTTCCGATGGGTGTTTCGATTAGTGCTCCTTTTGTCATTACTCCTCTGCGGTCGTAGTCTGCGTTTGCTGGGTTCTTTACGACGCGGATGATTTCGGCTTTTTGCGTTTTTCCTGTTGTGGGGTCGGAGATGTTTGCTTGGGCTGCACTTAATAGTTGCATTTTTGGATTTTTTCCGTGTCCTCGGCTGAGTTTTTTCTTTGTTTCTCCTAGCGTTGTTTCTGTTGGAAAGGAGCCTTTCTCGAATTTTCTTTTCTTTCTGTAGGCGCGTTTTGTGCCGCCTGATAGTTTCTTTTTGTGGAGGGTTCCGTGCCACACTGACAAGCGTTTTTCTCCTTTGTGATTTGGTGAGACTATTGGAGTTGGGGATATAAACCTTTGGAAAGGCGTGGAGGAGGGGGACGCAGTGGTTTACGACTATAGTTTTAAATTGAGAGCGTAATCACTTATTGGGAAAATTATGGAGTCCAGTGGGCGTCGAGTGAAGGCTGTGCTTTTTGATTTGGGAGGCACATTACTTAGGACCACTGAGATTCCGTGTGTGATGGAGCGGATGCTTAAGGATCGTGGGGTCATTCGTTCTTTGGAGGAGATAACTCGAGCATGGAAGAAGGCTGAGGAGGGGTTGAATTTTCAGGATTTGACGAGGCTTTTGGATGAGTTTTGGGTTCAATGGAATATACGGATTTTGCGTAATCTCGGTGTGAGCTCGGATGTTCGAGTGTTGGCGGAGTTTGTTGCGGGTAATTGGTGGGATTATTGTGATGTGATGCTTTTTCCGGATGCTGAAGGGGTTTTGCCTTTGCTGAGGGAGCGAGGTTTGAAGGTTGGGGTTGTGACGAATGGTTTGCAGAGTGATGTGGATGAGATTTTGCCTAAGGTGGGTTTACAAGCGTTTTTTGATGTTGTGGTTGTGATTGATACGCTAAGGAGGATGAAGCCTGACATGGAGGTGTTCAGGTATGCTCTGAAGAGGTTGGGGGTTGAGGCTTCTGAGGCTGTTTTTGTTGGAGATGAGATGGAAGCAGACTACAATGGAGCCAAAAAGGCGGGATTAACCGTTTATTTAATTGATCGTGATGGAAAGGTTCAGGATATAGGCGTAAATAGGATTTCTAGATTGGATGAGTTGTTTGAACTGAACATAGTGTAGAGTTTTGTGTGCGCGTGTGCGAGTGTGCCTCTCTATAGAGGAGGAGAGAGCACAAAATTATTTTTTCTTCATCTTCATCATCACTCTCGGGATGAAAACGCCGAGAAAATTTTGTGTTTTTTTCATTGACTACATCTTCCAATTGTTAGAACCTCCTACATGAACACTCTCTTGGTGGACTATTTTTGCGTTGAGTTTACTATGTTAGTTTTCTCAAAATCGACTCAATGTCTTTTCGCGTGCTCTCTATCATTTTCTCTACATCTACACGCAGAGTGAAAACACCTTTCAAGGAATCCATTAATTTCGGATCTTGAAACGCTTCAATTATCTTTTTGATCTGTTCTTTTAAGGCTTCTTTTTTACCTTTCCTTGTATGGCTCAAAACCTTTTCAAGGTCTGCATTTCCCCTCAACATGACTATATCGCGGATATCCGCTCTTCTAGCCGAATGAATCTTGAAGGCGAGGAGCAGTTCCTTTTCCGGAATTCTGCATGTTACTAAAGCTTCGATGCCAGTAATGTTAGCCTCGCTTGAATTTTTCTTGATGTAATCGAAACTCCATGCTGCTTCCGTTGCTCTGCAAACTAGGCTTTCGACGAGAAGATCGACTGTGACTGGAAGCCCGCTGACCTCTTTCTTGTAACTGACGAACTCTCCACCATAGATTTCGTCGAACCCAGTTTTCATGATGTGTTTTTCGAATCCTTCTTCCTTTAGGACTTCTTCCAGTTTTTCCAGTTCTCTTTTTGGCACGACTATGTCGCAGTCCACTGAGAACCTGTGTTTGGCATGACCGCTAACCGCATATCCTCCAACCACTATGAAATCCAGTTTTCTCTCTGTCAGTTTCTTAAGCACTCTGAGTATTTCATTTTCTCTTTTTACGAATTCCATGCTGAGCACTAGAAGTTAGTCTTTGCTTCTTTATACGTTACTTCCAAACCTAAGCCGTACATCTCATCCAACATTTCCAAAGCTGGTTCGAAAGAATAGATGTATCTCTGGCAAAACTCCACAGTTTCTTTTAACGAAATCACATTAAAACCATTTATTTTCTCAGCCCTGAGGTCGGCTCCTGGATACAACACGTAAAACAAGCCAAACAAAGTCTTTCGGATTGGTTGACCGTTGACTTGAAACCTCTGCTTCCTTGAACCGAAGAATTTCTTCCATTTCTCCAACTCCTCCTTCTTGACTTTCAAGTGAATAGGATAGAAACCGAAGAACCTGTCAACTTGGTACCCTCCTTTTGTCCATAAGAAGACCGCATCTGGCCCTGTCAAAGCATAACTCATATCCGCTTCTTTCAACAAATCGTAGGCTTTGGTTATGTTTATTCTTCTAGCCAAGTACTCTTCTGTGGAACTAACCTTGTACTTTCCCCTTCCCGACCTCTCTAAAAACCCTTTTTTAGTCATGTCATGCAAGACCTTGTTAGGGTCAGGACTAGCGAAAACCGAGGAGAACTCCCTCACAGTGAATTCTTTTTTCCAGTTCTGCAACACGTTCCACAACTCATGGTACGACATAAATATTACTATGGTGGTAATAATTTAAATACTTAGCGGATAAAGGAGTGTTATCTGACAGTGAATCCTATTCCTCTTCGATGGCTCTTTCCAACGCCCTAATCACGTTTTGTCTTCCCATTGCAACGATGTAAGGTCCAAGTCTCGGACCTTGTGGAACCCCCAACAAAATCGTGTATAAGATTTGAAAGAATCGGCTCGGCTGAACTTCGTGTTTTCTGGCAACGTTGAATATGGCACTTTGTATTTGATCTTCTCTCTCTTCTACTCGTAGGGTTTGTATGAGTTCTCTGAGAGCATCTGTTTCTTTTGCGGTCATCTCTATAGTGGTTTCTTTAATCTCTAGGTAGTCTTGTGCCCAATTTCGGGCATACTCTATCCTTCTTTTCAGGTCTTCGGAATCCTTCTCCATCTTGTAGCCATAGTCTCCCAGTTTTTCCGTGATGAACTCGGTTTCTGAGCCCCTTGGAGCCACTTTCGCGAGGTAAGTGAGCAAGTTGTAGGGAATGTGAACACTAGGTTTGGCTGGAGGTTTCAACACCCAACAATACTTGTAGACACCACTAAGCTTAGCACGCTCCTTTTCATCCGAAATTGCTTTTCTTCCAAAGTACACATCCTCAAGTTCATCGAGTTCGCTCATGTACTGTGGTATGTCCGTAACCGACAGACTTCGGGTTCCAACAAACCGCTTCAACATCAGAAGAAGTAGGGACTGAGGTGATCCATAACGGAACCAGAGCTGTGGGCTGAATATGCGTCCTGCAGATTTGGAAAATCGTTTGCCGCCTATGTCCAAGAATAGTTCATATTGTGCGTGCATTGGTGGGACAGAGCCCAAAATCTCCTGACACACCTTATCATTTACCCGGACGGAGTCGGCGATGTCTTTGCCGTAAGCTTCAAATCTTATATCCAGAACTTTCCATCTGGCTGCGAACTCGCCAGCCTTCCAGTTGAGTTTTCCTTCGCCCTTGGTGTAGTCTGCTTCGCCCTTGTGTCCGCATCCTTCAAGCCACTGTCCCTTGATCTCCATGCCTTCGCACGAGTAGAGAACCTTGTTTTCTTTCGGTAGAAACTCATACGCTTTGGTGGTGTAGATGCGTCCGCATTTGGAACAAATCGCGAAATACGGGAGGGCTTCAACGAATTTTTCTTGTCCCACTTCTTCCCTGATGATTTCTCCGACTCGTTTTGCGCTTAGGAGTATTGTTTCGATTTCTTTGTTGAGTAATCCTTTTCTGTAGGTTTCGTTGCCCGACATGAACTTGTAATCTATTCCACACTTATCTAGTGCCTCTAGTAGGAGGGAACTCATGTGTCTTCCATAGCTTTCGTGGCATTTGTAAGGGTCTGGAATGGACGACACTGGAAAACCCAGATACTTTTTTAGTGATGTGGGCATTCCGGCTGGAACCTTTCTCAAGCCGTCTTTGTCGTCCGAAAAAGCGATCAACTCAGAGTTGTAGCCTTGTTCCCTTAACGCTAATGTCACTGCGAATGATCTTGCTGCGTCACCGAGACTGCCCACGTGAGGAAAGCCAGAAGCAGTAATCCCCATCTCGGTTCTAACTAGGTCGAGGCTTCTGCCCAGCTTACGCTCCCTCTCCACTATCTTAACCGCCATCTTGTCGTACCAAGTTCCAAGCCCAATGATCTTTTCTCTCATGGACGAAGATTTCCTTGTCAAGATTCAACTACAATATTTATGGTGTTTAATAAAAAGGATGTCTTCTAAAAGAGATATTTCCGAATCTCATGTGTGTAAGAAACTTTAAGTGGTCGTTGGGTCCGTGCGCAAAGCTGATAAATTGCTTGATAGATGTTTCTTTGGGACGATGATTGAAATAATGAATCTTAAAGAAATGGTAAACGAAACTTCATGAGTGAATAGTTATGAAACCTAAGCTTTTGACCTACGAATATGTTCCTGCAGGGTTTGAGATGGTGATCGACAACACGGATGTCGAGATGGGAAAGGTCTGGAACCTCTGGTACAACGTTAAGCTGACCGATGATCCCGAAAGCTGGGACAGCGAGATCAAATCCATCAATAAAATGCAAAGTGAGTTAAGTGAACTTAGTGTGGAACAACGGTTAATACGTGCTCAGATGGCTGAGTTCTGCCGAGTTTGCCCTCTTTTCCCTGAAAGTGTTGATGTCCTCTGCAAGGAGATAGGTGAAAACCGTTTCTCCACTCCACTGAAGATAGGGTGCGAGGGTCGTGGCTTGTTGGATTCTCTTGGATACCATGACCCCAAAAGTTTGAACGAACAACAGAAAGAGATTCTTAAGAATTATATTAGATCCCTTGAGAAGTGGTTAGAACAGGGCCAACCGGAAACCGCAACTGAGTCGAAGGTCTTCGGGTTTCTGGGCCAATGGACGGATAGCAAGATGGCTTTGGTCGAGAAGATCGTTCCTGCAGCCGACCTTGATGAGCCCTCTATATCTTCTCTTCGGAGGCTAGCCAAAGATATGTGTAGGGAGACTCGCAGGGATGTCGAGACCCTAGGTCGGCCCTTTAACTGTTTCAAATGTCTCACTGAAGAAGTGGTCATCCCGAAGTGTCAGTGTTGTTACTCTATGTTCCTCGACGCCAGCCTTCTATGTGCTGGTACCCTTGGTGAGAAGAAGTCGATGTTTGATGAGTTCAGACGTTTTATTGAAGAGAACATACTGGCTTATTCGTTCGCTATCAATTCCTGGTTGAAAGAAGTATCATCGAAGCCTGTTACGGACGTGATAACTACCCGTTACATCGCTGTGGATAAGGCGGAAGGAATCGCTGAAAAGGTTTGTTCTCTTCTCGGTGAAAAAGACGAGGTCAAGGAGTGGTTAACTGCTTGTCTTCTGAAGACGGTTAAGGACAATCAGAGGTGGCACAAGAGAACTGAGCTGATCGATGATTTTCCAGAAGTTACTTCATGGTTTAGGGAAATGCCCTAGGCGACTATGCACGCACAAATATCTGGTAGAAGAACGTTTCACTTTTATCTGCATGTATTTTGTCTGTTGAATGGTTGGAGCGCTTAGTTTGTCCTTGTATGATTCGGTTGCTCGACACGAGGCAATTGAGAAACTCGTCGTGCATGATGTGGGTGGTGTTGAAGAGAGAAAATATTGGCGCTTCAGGTATGATCGTTGGTATGGAGGAATTGTGACCGCCGATGTTGTGGGTTGCGGTTTGGTCTGCAAGTATTGCTGGGTTTCAGACGCTGTTATGTTTGGACCAGCAACTGTAGGAACCTTCTATAGTCCAAGGGCTGTTGCAGACACGCTAGTTAAGATGGCTAGAAGCCGAAACCTTAAACAATTGAGGGTGAGCGGCGGAGAACCCACAATAGGCAAGAGGCATCTCCTTCAATTGCTTGACAACCTTCATGGAAAGGGGGTTTCCTTCATCCTGGAAACCAACGGCATCTTGATAGGAAACGCCCCAAAATACGCAGAAGACTTGTCTGGACATCCATTTCTTCACGTGCGAGTCTCTCTGAAAGGCTGCAACGAAAAAGAGTTCACCATGTTGACTGATGCCAAACCAGAGGGCTTTAGGCTTCAGCTGAAAGCCTTGGAAAATCTTGTAAAAGCTCGCGTCAGGTGTCACCCAGCCGTTATGACCTCCTTCTCACGGGAAAAAAATCTGGAGCAACTGATTCAACGATTGGGAGGCATCAGCCAAGAACTTGGCGACAACCTTGAGACTGAGGAATTGATTCTTTACCCAAGCGTTAAAAGAAAGATTCTGAAGCACGGGTTGAGATGGTTTAGGGCTCACACTCCAAACGGCACAGTGCAAGAGAAAAATTAAAGGGAAAAATAGGGAAAGGGGCTACGCCATTTTTGCTCCGCATTCTGGGCAGAACTTAGTACCTGCTGGAACGTCAGCTTCGCATTTCGGGCACTTCTTGGTAGCCTTTAGCGGGTTTCCACAGCTACCGCAGAATTTCGTTCCGGCTGGGTTTGATGCCTGGCACTTGGGACAGGTAATGGTGTCTGCCGCTACTTGCATTGGTGCGCCGCAGCTGTTGCAGAACTTTGCTGTCTGTGGGTTCTGGAAGCCACATTTGGGGCATAGTACCATAGGCGCTGCTTGCGCTGGTGCTGATGGCTGAAGCACCTGTGGAAGGATCACTGCTCCTGCTCCGACTGCTGCTCCAGGGCTCTTTGATAGGCTTTCGCTTGACTTTTGAACGGTTTCCATTCTGAGGACTTCAGCCCCGCTGACCCCAGTCTTTATGTAGAACAGTCTGTCTCTCCATTCCGAAGTCGTGTCGATTCCTTCAAACTTTGTGTCGATTAATTCTAGGCCTATCCGCGAGAAAGCATCGAAAAGAGTGTTCTTTGCCAGAAGACTTGTTTCATCGAGTTTGCCATACACGTCTGCAAGTGAGTATTGGCTCATTGTGTCAATGAGTCTTTCATTGAAGTAGCCTCTGAGGAAGTTTTGTAGTCCATCCGTAGTGAACGCCCCTTGTCCACCTACAACTTCATTGACGAAGAGGTTTGGCTCCTCAACTCTGAACCAGAAGCCGCCGAAGAATTTCAATGGCGCTAACTCCTTTGTCTGACCTTGCGCTCCAAACTTTCCTTGAAACTGCTTTAATGAAACAAAGACAATCGTTGATCTGAATGGAACCTTGTCGAATCCTGTAATCTTCGAAAGAAACTTCGTTAGCAACGGAAGATTCGCTGTGGATAAGACGTGGCGTCCTGCTCTAAAGACGTCGTATGCCTTGCCATCTCTGAAGAAGACTGCTGCTTCGTATTCGTGGACGATTAGGTTGTCTCCCCATCCAATCTCCTCGACTGGATATCTCCAGACTATGTCTCCTTCTCTAGCTCCGATCCATTCGATTACTTTTGGCATTCAAATTTCACCTCTTTTTGATTACTCCTTTTGGAAGCCAGGGTCTTTGCCCTGCGATAACGCTTCCGTTACACGCGTCGACTATCACGGAGAATGACCTTCCTCCCATGCGGTATTCTATGAACCACCAGGGCGCGTATATTAGTTCAGGCTCGCCTACCGGGTAGGTTCCCACACTGAACCGGGATACAACGGTGTATCTAGACCTGAGTTCCTGCAAAGCTAATCCCTTAGCTCTTTCACTAGCTTCTTGGGCACCTATCTCCACGTTCAAGGTTTCCTCACCCGTTTTTCTGAAAGGTTCCTTTTTGTCGAGTGGAATCTTGTATGCTCCAGCGTCAGGCTGATACTCTGCTGCCTTTCGCGCCACAACAGAAACATCCATCGCCTCACTGACCGACATGCTCTCAGTTCTATCTGTGATTGCTTCTCCTGCTCCCTTTCCGGCTCCTCCGAAGAGACCACCGAGCGCTCCGCCTATAGCCCGAATTGCGACTTCTTGCGCAACCTGCTTCTTTGTATCCTTTGTCTTAATGAGAGCCTTTTTTCCTTCAAGGTCTCCTTCAAGCTGGACAGTTACAGCCCAGTTTGGAATGTATCGGAGAATTATCGAACCCCACTCAGCGCCTTCAGCCATACCCCGAGTAACGAAGATTCCTTTTGCGGCGTGATCCTTCGCTATCTCTATAGCCTGCGAACCGTTGAGGACTACTGGAAGCATGCTATATCTCGGAGGCTGCTCTCCAGTGGTGTTGTTAACATATCCACAGTAGTTGCAGATGACCAAAACCTCTTCAGGGTCGTATGTAAGTGGAGCGGTACAGTGTATGCACGCTTCGAGTTTGGGGGCTACTGGTTTTGGTGCTGGCGCTGGTTGAGGCGGAGCTTGAACAGGAGCTGAAGGTATCGGAGCCTTGAATATTCCGGCAAAACCTTTGGCGATCTCCATAGCTTGCTGCGTCGCTTGTTGTTTCCATCCAACTAGTGCTGCCGGATTGTCACATGAGCCTGCCAGAGCCTGCTCCACAACATCCATAAGATTTTCTGGTCCCTCAACCTCGACAACCACGTCCTGTGGGATGCCTCTAGCCTTAATCACTGCTTTGTCAAAGAAGCCCTTTTTTATCTCAAGCATGAAGCTGTTCTGTCCTGGAATGGTCTTCTTGACACTCCAGCCTATCTGCTGAACGAATCCGGGTAGAGCCTGCTGAAACTGCTCCATTCTCACTCCGATTTCACGATAACGGGCAGAGATCACACTGTCAACCCCCTAAGGATTTCCGATCTTTTATCGACGAGTCCGTCAAGTTCCTCAACTTTAGTTGTCAACTCGTCCATCGCTGTTCTCCACTCCTCTTTTCCCGGTTCTATCTTGACTACCCTTTCAGTGTTACCTTTCAAGACATCGGCTTTCTCTATCAATGTCACGTCGTGCTCGATAACCGTGTCGAGCTTGTCCTCTTTCACCTTGACTGCGTCGAACATTCCAGCATATCCTGCAACTGCTCTGTCTATGCGTTGGGTAACTCTGTCGAGGCGAGCCAACAGCGTTTCATACCTAAACGAGTCCTCGCTTGAGAGTTTCTGCACAATTTGAGGGTTAGCAAAGTTTCTCCGAATCGTAGTCTTTGCGGCTTTGAGCCTATTCACAGCTTCCATTCTTACGAGACGGTCGCTCTCTCTCCTTAGTTCCTTCTCCTTGTATCCTCTGTAGCCCGGTACGTAGCCCATAATTCTCTCCAGAAGACCCCTTTCTTCACGAACCTTTTCTACATATTTCTTCCCACTCATTTTCTACCTCTCCAGTATGCAACGAGACCTATGACTGCGAGAATGATCAAGAGAATGCCAGCAACAACGAAAATATTCACTATGCTGTAGAGTGCTGAGGCAACAGCGACAGCAAACATTATGGTACCCCAAACCAAATAATAGGTCCATTCCTTGCCAGCTACGAACGAGTAAGTGAGGGTATAAACTCCAAGAGGACCAAAAATAAAAGTGAGAACTCCGAAAGGACCCAAAACCCATGTTGGGGGATTAAAAAGGTCAAAAGGAATCATTCTCGCCGCGTAAACCACTACCGCCAAACCTATAGATATAACGAAAATGACTATTGCTCCCACATTGTAATTCAACGGTCTACGCTGGGTTTCCATCTTATTTCCCGTGTTTCCTTTCATTTACTATGCTCAAATTGTGGCTTTTAAAGTTTCGTTTACAACACCCCAAACCGTGTTGACGGTATGTCGCCTTTTATAACCGTGCCAGTTGCTCCGTCCAAGATGACGTTATATCTTTCTCCTTTGTACTCGTAAACGGTGAACCATACTGGCGCATGTAGGTAGACTGAATCGCCAACAGAAAAATCATTCTTTATCTCTATTATTTTATCAACGTCTTGTTTAGCCAAAAATTGGTGGTGGCTTTCGATCTGTTGCCTGGCAATTTCCACCGCTTCTTCTTCATCGATTTCGCTGTTAAGCACCTTGGCAAACCTTTCAATCTTGCGGAAGTCGTAAGGGATTTTTCCCTCAAGCGGAACGTCATATTCTCTTGTTGGAAACTCAGTTACCTTTCTCGCCAGAACCAGCCAATCATATTTCTTCTCGAACTTTCCTTCCTTCACTACCGGAGGAGCTAGTCGTTCAAAAACGCCCTTATACTCGCTTATGGCAGTGACTGGAATGATCCAGAATGGCAGGTAGGTTAGATTTCTTTCTTGAACCCTTGATGATCTCGCCAAGTTTCCAGGTTTTAGGAACCCAGAGCGCATCCAATTTCTCACCAGTTCATCCACTTGGGTTTGATCATACTCGTTGACGATCATGGAGTGTTCGAGGGTGAAAGCCTTTCCAGTCTCTATGACCGATGTGAAACCGCAGTACTGGCACGTGGCGATGATTTCGCCTGGATTGAATGTGGTGGGTGCACTACAGTTCGGGCACCGAATTTCTGAAATCACTGACATGCAAATGCCTTCAGTAACTACTTTACATGGGGCAATTAAATGGTTTCGTTAAAAGAAAGGCACTCACTTTTATATCTTGAATTTGAGGAAGTAGTGGTAAATTAGGATAATGAGAGTTAGTGGTGAAACAGTCTGTTTCCCTTAAAAGATAAAAATCCCACAAAGTCTTCTCCGCATGTTACACGTGTTCTCTTAGTAATCAACGTTGTCGTTTTCTTTTTCTTCTGGATAGGATATGAGTCTCTTGAGAAGGCTATATGGGATTATGGAATGATTCCAGTGCTTATCATGAACGGAGAAAGACTGTATACTCTTTTCACTTCTATGTTCATACACGGCGGCATCATTCATCTGTTTGGAAACATGCTCTATCTGCACATATTCGGTGACAACATCGAGGACACCTTTGGGCATTGGTGGTACCTGGGCTTCTATTTTATTAGTGGTATTGCCGCCAGCTTTGCCCACATACTCAGTGTTAGCAACTCGTTAGGTGTGTACGCGCCGGCTGTTGGAGCTTCAGGCGCCATTTCCGGAGTGCTAGGAGCCTATCTTGTCTTGTTCCCTAAAGCAAGAATTCTTACGCTGGTGATTTTTTACTATATCACTATCGTGGCTATTCCAGCCATATTTCTTCTTGGTTTCTGGTTCTTGTTTCAGTTATTTGAAGGCGCTTTAACGCTGGGGTACGGGGTGCCTAGTGGGGTTGCGTATTGGGCTCACATCGGTGGTTTCTTAGCTGGAGTGGTTCTGGCTTTAATCTTTAAGGCACACACACACACACAAATTGATTCTTGAAGAAATATTCCCAAGGCACGAATGCGCTGGCTGTGGTGGGTTGCGGGGCAACGCATACGTTGAGGAACGCCAGCGCAAGCCAGTTAAAAAGGCTTGAAGTCAACTAGCACGAACGGTTCATAGGATTTTTAATGCGTATATCCTTTTACTCGGAAGGGTATACGCATAGGAATTCATTGATATGAGAAATGAGATGAAGGTATATCCATTTGTCAAAAAGGATATACTCTGAAGAGATGTATTCAGGCTAGAATAGCGGTGAGTTATCGATTCTCGCTTTCAGTTAGCCATACTCCAGTAATTCTCTGTCCTTGGAAATCTCTTGGACTCATAATCTTGAAGGAGATTTTAGAGATGTTCTCTTTGGCATAGTTACCCGATGCATCTGCTATGAAGAACTTGAACCCTCCTGTAGCTGTCTTCGTTTTCACAACTGCTATCTCAAACTCTACTGGACCAGCCAGTCCACATCCTCTCCCCTTCATTCCTTCCTTGATACTGTCTATAGTCGAGCTAACTATCTCCTTCAAGTCCTCACTAATCTCAACCAATCTATTCACCTCAATGACCGAATTACATCGTTAGAGGGAAACAGAAGACAGGCTTTCGTATTTGGGGAAATACGATATGGGTTAGAAAACCCATTTTACCTATCTTCTGCTTCCCCTCTATATTCTAAAAGTGCCTGAAATTTAAGGTTTTAGTCGAAAGAAGGCTAAATTAGGCTTTTCAGAGGAAAGCCTTTAAATAATTCCTATACCTTCTCGATATATCGGGGAAATACGATATGGGAAGAGTAAAACACGTTAAGTTAGTGGTAGATAGCTTCGGCTCTTTTCTAGGGATGGAAAAGGGCTGTATCATTCTGAGAGATAAGGAAGGGAACACTACGAAGTATCCTCTGTTCGAGGCAGAGATAGGCGAGGTAGTTCTGCAAAGTGGTAACTTAGTAAGCACGGGAGTTCTAAGTGCGCTCGGATTCTGGGAGATAGACGTTCTGATAACAACTCGAAACGGATACCCTATTGCTATGCTAAAGAGTTTGGAGGATGATGCCCATGTTAAGACTAGGATTTGTCAATACGAATCTTTGAAGAACGGTAAGGCTCTCTATTTGGCTAAGCAATTCGTAATAGGAAAAGTTGAAGGACAGAGTATTCTACTGAACAAGTACGGTTTAGAACCATACCGCTCAGTAATTCCGATAGTGAAAAGCCTTAAAGAGCCTAATTTGAAGATGCTAAGGAAAAGGCTTGTTCAAATAGAAGGGAAGAACAGTCAACACTACTTTAAGACTATCTTTCAGCTATTTCCTAGAGAGCTTAGACCAACAAATCGTAAAGGATTCAAAGCCTATGATGGATTGAACAATACGTTTAACCTAGCGTATATGCTTCTCTATTGGAAGTGCTACCGAGCTTTAGTAAAAGCTCACCTAGAACCTTACTTGGGATTTCTGCACTACTTACAACCCTATAGACCTAGCTTGGTTTGTGATTTCGTAGAACTATACCGTCATCTTGTAGATAGCTTTCTGATTGAGTACTGTAAGAACCTCAAGCCTAAAGACTTCAAGGCTAAGAAAGAAAATATGGGATTCAAGGGTAAGAAGATAAGCAAAAGGATATACTTGGACAATAGAAAAACGGATGACATGACGAATAGGCTACATGACTACTTTAGAAGAGAGGTTAATGTTCCTAGAATAAAGAGAGGAGAAAAGCAAGAACTAGAGACTCTGATTAACGAAGAGGCTATGCTTCTAGGTAAGTATCTGAGAAACGAGAGGGAAAGCTGGAATCCTAGAATAGCGATTCCTTAGAGGGTGATACGATGAGACTTAGACTTCCCTCTAAGAACGTATGCGAGAGGTTTCACTTAACCTACGAATTAGAAGGCGCACAGAAAGGAGCTAACGTCCTAACGAGTTATTACAGAGTTAAGAAGATGAAAGTGGTTGTTGACGGTAGAAGAGTGTCTAAGGGATACTCGGCTGAATACCTTAGAAACAATGCCTACTTCAAGAGGAGAGAAATCAGAAAGCGTCTGGTTCTACATGAGCTTTATCATCATCTCGTGGAAGCTAAAGGCATAGTGTTGAAAAGAAGAGAGGAAGAGAGGAAGAAAGGTTAGCCGATGAGTTTGCTAGGAAGGTTATGAGGAGAAAGCCATGACAACCCCAAAATAGGCTTAAAATCGTATATTAGTCTCGAATATCGTTTAGACAGTAAAGCTTATATACTTGGGTAACGAATACTATACGAAGGTAAACATATGTCAAAGAAAAGCTTTGCAAAAAACTCTGTCCTCAAGGAAGTTAAACTTCCAGAATGGATGGAACTTGTTGACCAAAAGGGAGAATATGCCATAGTCAAGATAAAAGTAGATGACATTGAAAGGGTTAGGCTCTTGAAGTTGTCCGATGATTTCAGGGCTTATCGAAGGGAGATTCAGAGAAGATACCGTCAACGGCTCAAGGAGAAAAGCAGTGGAGGTAGATGAGGCACAGCCACATACAGACATGTTTGACAATAGTCCTGTTACTAGAAGGATTTTAACGTTTGGCTCTTTTAGATTAGGGCAATACGAATCCGCTATGGTTCTCGCAAAGGTTCTTGCTATACATTCAGCAGAGTCTCCGTATCCAAGATTGCCAGTCATTCATGAAGCTCGTTCGAGGGAGTTCAAGTCAAAGACGTTAGAATTAGCAGAGCAGATGTTCGACGAGGACAAGTACATCTGGCTGTCTGGAGATACGACAATAAATGCTTTGGTGCAAGAATACGGTACAAATTTGGACGGCAAAAGCATAGATGTTGATGAAGGAAGTTTGTTGTTTTCAGCTATGCACAAGAGGAGTGCCAGCAGATGGCTAACTTGCGTGTCGCATTTGTACTCTGAGGAGAGATATAAATTCGGTATTCAGAGAGAGCAGTTCGAGCTAAAGGGGAGAATCTCTTTAGTCATAAACATTCCAGCCCCGCAGTTTTACAAGCATAAGAACGAGTTATTCGACGTAACATTAGCAGACAGAGCCCTCATTTTGCACAGTTGGCTGAAAGCAGAAGAGCATCGAAGGTGCAAAGAAAGGTTTGAAAGGACAATGAAATTGGATTCTGGCGTTTTTATAACAGAGCGTTACAACAGAACCATAAGGAATCTGAATGAGTACAGAGATGAACTTTGGGCTTACGCCAAGGATTACGGGATACTAGCCGTAAGAAGTCCAGCAGAATGTTATGACATTGTCACAGCGATAGCTTCGGAGAATGCGAGAATTAATCACCGAAACTTCCTTGCGGAAGATGATATGACTTTGGTCAGATTGTTGAGAGCGTATAACATTGACCCTCAGGTGCCAGACGAGCCCAGAGTTATAGGTTTTCTTAAGGAAGGCAGAACCTACAAAGACATATGCCACTTACTGGGCAGACCCCTTAGCTATTCCTCGACCATTTCGCATTACAGGAAAAGAGCCGAGCAAAGAGGTGCTTTAGATGTTAGTTAGATACTTAGACGGAACTAGAACCTCTCTCTATCGCTCTCTCACCATAATAGCCCCGATATACAGAGGCGTTCCCGTTCTATCTAACTATCTAACTAACCTAGGTATGTTGAGCGTGAGCGCATGACCGTACGCCGAAGAAAGATGACTGAAAAAGAAATAGACGAACTGTTGGATGAGATAAGGTTTTACATGGCTTTCGGGATTTTCCGCTCACCAATCGTAGTAAAGAGGAGAAGGAGGTAGATGAAACGTGCCAATAAAACGTAAACTTAGACCAGTCCCTGAACATTTGAAACGGATGAGAATCGGAGCGACTCACAGATGGTTTGCTAGGTTCTACGGAAACTATGAAACCTTGACGGGAAAGCTAAGACGATTCAGTTTCCAAGTTAAAGTCAGTCCTAAGTTAAGACAAGACCGAAGGGCTTTAGCCTTTAACATGAGGATGATTTGCAGTTCTCTACTTGAAAGAACCGTTCCAGAACACGTGCAGGGCGAGACCTTTCAGTCCTTCAGAGACCTAAGGTTAGCCAGATGGTTGCCAATACGGAGACTAAGAGACTACGAAGCAGGGATAGTGTATGGACGATAGAGGCAATGTGGTATTAGCCTATACGAGCGATTCTCAGCTAATGCTTGATTGCGACCTCAAAAAAGAGGATGAGGTCGAAGGGTTCGCTAAAAGATATACCAAGTTCCACGATTTAGGAAGCTCTGCGGTCTTTAAGACTTCTGATACAAGCCAAGTAGACCTATTCGGTAAGCCTTTGGGGAACTATTGTATAATCTTCGGCAAAGTATTGTCTTGGGACGAGATAAAGTGGCACGTTCAAGAGGCTTATAGGCAAGGGCTAGTCAACAAGAGCTTTACAGCCTTAAGAGAATTCGGTTCTGTCACGATAAGAGTCAACGCCAAGAACGACAAGATACCACCGCCTAGACCTATCTTCTACTTTTCCAACGGAGACGATACGGGCATTATGAAATTTATCGACCATTGGGTTATGTGCAGGAATATGGGCAAGCTTGGGAAGAAATTTGGTATTCTAGAAAAAAAGAATCACGAGACCTTTCACTACAGCTAGCGAGCCATGACCTGATTGAGAGTGCTTAATATCTCTGCAACCTCTTTTCCTTTCTCTGTTAGACTGTATTCAACTCTAGGTGGTCGACCTTCGACAATTTTTCTGTCTATTATTCCCTTTTCTTCCAACGTCTTCAACATCCTTGAGAATGTTTGCCTACTAACTACGAAATTTTGCTTATATAACTGATAATATCCAGTTTTTTTAACTTTGCAAATATAGAGTAATGCCTCAATTACTCCTTTGCCAAATAGGAAACGTGTCGAGCTTGACAACTGAACCACATTACGGAAGAAAGCTTTCTGTTTTTCAAAAGGAGAATACACTGATTTGGATACAATGTACGGTAAATCTTATACTAAACAAAGCGAAATACTTTTTCATGGCGATGAGATGACTAGCATATTCCTTGTGGATGGCGCTAAATACGAACTATGGATTCCAGAGGAAGAAGCCGAGTTTGAAGAAATTGTAAAGGAACATTCAAAAGAAATCTTCGGAAATGATTCTCTCTACGTTGACGTTAAAAAGAGAATTAAATCCGAGAGTGGAATCATTTCCATTCCTGATGGATACTTGGTCGACTTTTCGAATAATTCATTGTGGATTGTAGAAGTTGAATTGTCAAAGCATCCGTTACACAGACATTTGGTCGCACAGCTAAATACATTTATAAGTGGTATTAAAGACCGTGAAGCTCAAAAAGAAATTACCGAGGCTATATATTCCGTAATTAAGGGCGATATTCTTTTAGAAGCCTTTGTGAAAAAGAGATTAGGTTCAAAAGACATACATCACTTCTTATCAGAGCTTTTGGAGAACTTGAACATCATTGTAGTTATTGAAGAACTGAACAAGAAAGTCGAGAAGGCTTTTGAAAACTTTAAAGTCCAGCCATATTTTGTAGAACTGAAGACTTTCGTAAGAGCTAATGTAGGGATAGGAGCGCATGCACACTTAGTTAAAGTTCCTGAGGAATGGGAAGAACGGTTACTGCCTTTTCATGCTGTCTATGATGAGAATAAGAAAGTCTTTCTTTGTAACTGCGGAGGAGAGGCTCATAAAAATAGACATACCTACAATGCGAGCGAAATCGGTGAACATCTATTGTCAGTGCATGGAATACCTCTCGATAATCAACTTATAGAAGGCTGGACAGATGATTTTGAAAAACAACTTAGAAAGTATCTCGCCAAAAAGTATCTAAAGACTTAACGTTATGCACGAGAAACGTTCTTCTTATGTTGCTTTGGCTCTTCTCAGTCTCCATCTTCTTTTTCCGAAAATTAACAGTTGACCATCATCCTAAAAGCCTGCTACCTGCCTGAGAGCGTCAAACCACTCTCCAACTATCAAGCCATCAGGATGCGCCCCTGCGCATCACAACCCTATCGTGCCATCCATTTTCCCACTCTTGATTGTGTGTGTGTGTGTGTGCTTTAATCTTTAAGGCAAAGGCAGGATCAAAGAGTCTAAGAAGCGAAACTTTATAATTCGTTGTTTTTCAGTTTGAGGTGGAAGTGGCTTTATGGCGAGGTTGGCTCAACTTAGGCTCTCTATGACTGTTTCTATTCTGCTGACATCCATTATATTTACTGTGTTTCTAGCCGTCATAATGTACCTTCTACAGCTTCCCCTAGTTTTTGCGGTGATCGGAGCCATAATCTTCGTACTCCTTCAATACTTGATAGGACCTGCAATCGTTAGATCATCCACAAAGTTAAGATATCTTCGTTCTGGAGAGCATCCATGGTTTGAGTCGACTGTAAACGAGTTAGCAACAAAAGGTGGGATGCCAACACCCAAACTAGCCATAGTTCCAGACCCAACACCCAACGCCTTTGTCTTCGGAAGAACCACGAAGGATGCCACTTTGGCTGTTCATGAAGGATTGCTAACACAACTGAACAAGGAAGAAGTCAAGGGAGTGATTGGACACGAGTTGGGTCACATAAAACACAGAGATTTTCTGGTGATGACTGCACTTTCTTCGCTGCCTCTCATAGCCTACATGATTTGGTTGGTAACCTACTCAGCGGCACGCACAATGACTGATGGTGGAAGAAAAAGAGAGGGTGTAGACATCAGAGTCGTAGTCTGGCTGATTGCCATAATATCCTATGTCGTTTACATCGTTTCACTCTTGTGTGTCATGAGGCTAAGTCGACTACGAGAACACTACGCAGACGCCTACTCAGCCTACGTGACCGAATCCCCCAGAGATTTGGAAAGCGCCCTAACCAAAATCACGTATGGACTGTCGCTCACGCCGAAGCCACCACACGGAGCAAGAACCCTGTACATCGGCGATCCAGCACTCGCAAAACAAGAATTCGAAGGCATATTAGAACGAAAACACGACTACGACCTCGACAAAGACGGCGTCCTCGACGAAAAGGAACTCGAACTCGCCATGGAGAAGGAAGCCAAATCCACTTGGACAATCATCAACACGTGGTTCGCTACCCATCCGGCAACCTATCAACGAATCCTTTTGCTACGGGAGATTGGAAAGGAAATGGAAACAGGTCGATACACTAGCGAACGCATATACACGAAAATTTAGATGTGACTCTGGCTCCAACGAAGAATCATGCCGAGTAAGAAAACAAATTTTGGACTATTTTGCTTCGGAAGAAGAGACTTCCGATTTGATGAGTTTTCTTTTGTCGTCTTTTTTGGGAGTTAACAACTCTTCCACGATTTTGAACTGTCTTTCGTATATGTGGCAATTCTTGGAGTGAAGAATTAGTTTGCCAGTCTCGATGCTTAGATTCCCCTTTCTATTGATTTCAGAAACGAGAGCCTCGTTGAATATCTGGATTCCCGCTATGTTGGGAGGCAACGCAGCGTATGCGTCCCATGATCTGAAGTAGCACGTCAAGTGCAGTTTGTTGTCGTAGATTTCTGTGTCGATGAGGGTGAGGCAGGGAGGCTCGTGCTTCTTTTCGTTTAATTGCTTCTTGATGTCTTCTGGTAGTCGAATCACGAGAGTTACCTGCCTGTCCCCTTGCTCCTCCAGATACCTTTTAACCGCCCCCTCTATCTGATCGACGGGCTCTCTCAATCGACTACCATACGTGTACGTCTCGTCCTCGATTAGACCAGACCACAGATACTTGAGGGCGTACCATTGAACGTACTTCATGTCGCAGGGAGCCTTTTCATCCACCAAGGGTCTGTTCTCAGGATGTGCGATTTCTATGCTCAAGTTGAGTTTTTTGGTCTGGGAGCGTTCAGACCCGTACCCAACCTCAAAAGGGTCGCCGTTGTACCATATTTCACGCAAGGTCTTATACCAAGCGTCGGGACAATCGAATGCTTGAATTTTGACGTACTTCACCGCATAAATCTCCTTAATTTAATCTAAGAGGTTCATTTGCGTTAAAATTTTCTTCACTGAGAGCAACGCTGGGCTCTTGTCGGGGAGTTGGGTTAAAGGTTTTCCAGTCATATTGTATGTTGAGACGTTTTCGTCGGGTGGAATGATTCCCGCAAACTCTATGCCCAGTTTTTTTGCCTCTTCTTTTAGTGTGCCTTCCATTTCGGGTTTGAACCTGTTTCCTATGAGGTATGTTTTTTTGAATTTTATGTGGACCTCTTTGGCGAGCTCTTTGATTCTTTTTGCGGTTTGGAGTCCCATGGAGCTTGGGTCGGTTACGATGATCATGATGTCTACGTCTCGATCTGTTCTTCGGCTTATGTGCTCCAACCCCGCTTCCATGTCCATGAGGGTCAGGTCGTAGTTTTTCGCTAGCCTGTCGATTATGTGGGCTAGAAATGCGTTTACTGGGCAGTAGCATCCTTCGCCCTCGCCTCTTCCCATGACAAGCAGGTCAAAGTTTGGTGTCTCCTTTAGAATCTCGAAGATGCGTGATTCGAGAATTGCTTCTTTGGTCATTCCGAATGGAATCTCGTCCTTTTCGATTGCCTTCTTTAGATCGTCGGTTACCATTCCAACTGTCTTGCTTACTGAGATTCCCAGGAGGTCGGGTAGGTTTGTGTCTGGGTTGGCGTCGATGGCTAACATGCTTCTCCTGTTTTCTTGTTCGCTTAGAATCTTTATCATGAGGGCGGTAGTCGTGGTTTTGCCCACTCCGCCCTTCCCAGAAACCGCTATGACCAGATTTCTTTTCTCCGCTGTCACGGTTGTCCACGTTCCTGGTTAGGGTAATAGCGAGAGCGGACTCTAATTAGCGTTTTCTTAAGAGATGCTGTTAACTTGTTGGACATGGTTTCGAGTCGTTGGGTTTTCAATTGCTCGAGGCGTTTTTCTCGATTCTGACAGAATTGATAAGTTCTTTCGTTATTTCGTACTGCTCATCACATACGTAAAGCAGTTCATCGAGAGCCCCAACTAGTGGATGACCTCTAGAATAGTAGAGAACAGTCACTACACCTGCGTCTTTCGCAGCTTGAATCGCAGGAACAAAATCACTGTCTCCAGTCACCAAGATAGCTTTGTCTATTTGGTGATCCCAGCTCATCCTCACTAGGTCTACAGAAAGAAGAACGTCGACACGCTTTTGAATGAAATCCTTTATGCCTGGGATGAAGATCAATTTGCCTAGTCTAACTTCAAAACGCTTGAGTTTTCTCAGATTATAAACGAATTTATCAGCTCTTGCGTATCGCTCACGTTCTTCATCTGTAGGCGGTGTGCTTTGGTATGGCATGCAATAATAATAGTAGGTTCTCAAGCGTTCGTCATGACCACAGATTTTGTCGGAAAAGGCTTCAAAATTGATCTTTGGTTCACCAAAAACAAGTTTCAGAACCTTGGCAAAATAACCACTGTCTATGAAAACGGCTGCTTTTGCCATAGACTACACCAAATAATCATTTAATGTTTTACTATCGTCCTCATCGAACGATAGCGCTCATATTCAACAGAAAGTAGATTCTACTTGATTATTTAAAACTTGTGGAAATATAAACCAGATTTAGTTCTTTTCCAATAGAACTATTTTCTTGAAATCTCTTATGTCTGTAAACTAAGTAGATCATAATTCAATGTCCAGTAAGTTAACGTTATTCTATGTTAGATTTTGTGTTTCAGTAGCGGAGACGCTACCTTTTTGAGGACGAAGGCACGTGCAAGTTTTACACTCAACTTCATTAAGAGTGTCTACACGTTCCCATGTGCACCAAAAGTGGCAACAAACTCTGAGAGCAAATAGAACTTTCTTCTATAACTTTATGCAACACAAATTTCTTAAGCCAAAAGCAGAAAAAACTCAGAGTTACTGATAAATAGGAGAAAGGAAAATGAAGAAAATATTGATAACTGCAATGATATCGCTTGCGTTATTTAGAAATGTGGCTCTCGCCTCGATTCTCGTTATTATTGTTCTCGGAGCTTACATAAATAGCGCGCCTGCAATTCTTTCAAAAGGAGATGCAATATTTTTCGCTCTCAAAGGGGTAGATTTCATTGTTCAAAAAATGCATGATCCTATATATGGTGGATTCTATACAACAATAGGTCCAAATGGAGAGATTGTTCATCCATCAAATACACAGAAAGACGCTGCGGCTGCAGCTATAACATCATTAGCTATGTGGGAAACATACCACCATCTCTCTGACCCAAAATACAGAGACATGGCAATTGAAGCTGCCGATCAAATGTTAAAAAACTGGAATCAAAAATATGGTGGGTTCAACAACTATGTAGAGCGAGATTGGACAAATCCAGACACACTGCATTTATGGGTTGATAATTCTATGACAACGATAGCTCTTCTCAGAACTTATGAGGAAACCGGCAACTTGATTTATAAAGAAAAGGCGATAGCAGCAATGGATTATGTTATTGATCATCTTTGGTACGCCCCATATGGAAATTTTGACCATGAAGTATACGCAGATGGAAGTTACACATCGAATTCGCACGGGGTAGGTGAATGGGTGGAAGCATGGGGAATTTTAGCTTCTTGGAAAGCATATGATATGACAGGAGATTCTCGCTACAGGGATTTTGCTCTATCTTGTGCCCAATTCGAAAGGGACTACCTCTATGATGCAGGTGTAGGATCTTTCTATCATTTTTGGAGAGATGGAACAATAGTTGATAATCGCCATAAATTCTCTGCACAATCAATAGAAGCATTGGTTGTAACATATAGGCACACTGGGGACACTCAATGGATTGAACTTGCAAAAAATCTTCTCAATTATGGCAAGATGAACCTTTACGAAACTGAGTATCAGTATATGTATCACCATGAAGGAGACTCAGTATTCCACCGAATGATAGGCTATCATACGTTCCATTTGTTTAATAGCTATGAAATAACCAATGACCTGGATTTCTTGGAATTAGCAGTATCAATCCTCGAAACATACTCTAAACACTTTTATAGCGATCAATATGGTGCTTTCGTTGTTGAGTATTGGGATCCTGAAGGAATCGGACAAATCGTAGCGGAGTGTGTTTATCTCGATCATCAGGCTTTTACTATTCTGGCATTTTGGAAATATTTTGATGTGATGATGATACCTTCCAGAATAAATATCGCCCCTAATACAATAAACTTGAAGAGCGAGGGTGAATGGATTACTGCTTACATTGAGCTTCCTGAAGGCCATGACGTAAATGATATCAATGTTACTACAGTTATGCTGAATGATACTGTTCCAGCTGAATTGTATCCTACCGAAGTTGGAGACTATGATAGTGACACTATTCCAGATTTGATGTTGAAGTTTAACAGAACAGCAGTATCAGAGTTTATACTCTCTAAGGGCATCATGTATGGCAACGTAACCTTGACCTTAACTGGTCAGCTTTATAATGGGACTTCCTTTGAAGGCAGTGACACTATCATGGTTAGGATGCCTGGAGACGTAAACTGTGATGGCAAAGTGGACATAAGAGATGTCGCATTAGTAGCGATCAGATTCGGAAAGTCCAATCCAGACCCCTATTACGACATGGACGAAGACGGAGTAATAGACATAAGAGACATAGCCATAACAGCCGTAAACTTCGGAAAAGTATACGCATAACTTCAATGGAACACCATTCCAAGGAAGCGACACAATCACAATAATCCTTCCAACATACGGAAAACGAGGAATATTCCCAATCTAAAACAACAACTACAAATCCCTACTTTTTCTATTTTACACTCCAAAACAGATGAACCCAGAGCCGAGCTTTCATCTTACCCATTCAAGGTAAAGTGCTTTCTCCTTTATATCAGATTTGAACCTGAAATTATTAATAATATCCTTCATGCCCAAAACGCTTGGGACATCATCTCTATCTGCGAATGCAACCCAGATTTCGAACTCTGGACTCGAGTTGCCCTTCGAATCTATCAATTTCGTCCTAACTTTCGAGATTCTAACTGGAATAAGACATTCCTCTTTTTTAGAGATGCCAGTTAATTTGTGGTTAACATACCTCTTGATGCCAATTTCTTCACCCACATATCTTGGAAGTAATGATATTCCAGCGCCAGTGTCAAATATCATTTCAACTGTTCTCCACGAGTCATCAGCCTTTAGGAATCTGGCTAACACAGGGATAGAAGTCACTAACCCAAAATCTAGGTTTAATTGTTTTCTTATTTCCTCTGCTATCGTTGGATGTATTCTATTTTCTTCGAAGGGGAAAATCAGTCTATAAGACAACTAAATCTCCTGAAAAAACATACTTTATAATGGCTTTTTCTCCTAAAGACCTTACTTTTTCACATACTTTTCTGATTTCTTTGTCGGCTGCCACAACCTTGCCATTGTAGACAGCCACGTACATATCAGGATACTTTTCTTGCAGTTTTTGAGAATGTTCCCGAATCCACCTGATATCATTAACAAGCTCGGCTTGAGCCATGGCGTTCACCTCTAAACAATATTATCTTTGAGGTTTAAATCATTAACGTTTCAAGCTAACATAGTAGATGATGTTTGGTTATGTTAAATAGTGAATTGGAAGAAGGCGAGTAATATAGGAAGACCCCCCACGTAGATGTCTCCCACCGCACACACGCCTATTTGGATCATATAGAAGACCTATAGGGTAGAACTTGTACGTGTACGAGTCTTAAAGAGAGATGGCTGATGGTTGACAGGAAAAGGTTTATACTATTATTTCCTGATATTCCGTGACTCTAACAATCATCGCGAGTAGTGTGTCAATTGTCCAAAAAAGCCCTACACATGAAAGTAAAAGAACTAAAAACAGATATCGCCCTCATAAAAGACCTCGAATTATCCTTCGGAAGAATCTTCGAAGAGACATGGGCCGAACCAGTCGGACCCACACCTTTCCCGTCAGTAACCGACCTCCGAGAATGGGATCTCAAACTCCTACAAAGATACAAACCTATGTACATGCCATACTGCGACGTCTGCTGCCTATGCACCTTCGGCAAATGCGACCTGACAGGAGACAAACGAGGAGCCTGCGGACTAGATATGGCAGCCCAACAGTCACGCATAGTCCTCCTCGCCTGCTGCATAGGCGCCGCTACCCACATAGCACACGCCCGCCACCTAATAGAACACCTCATAGAGAAACACGGCAGAAACACCCCCATCGACATCGGAGGCTTAAACATCGAGATAGAGGCTCCCATAACACGCCTAGTTTGCGGAATCAGACCCAAAACACTCAAAGACTTGGAAGACGCCCTCGACTACTGCGAAGAGCAGGCCACCCAACTCCTCTCATCCACCCACACTGGGCAGGAGGGAAGCAACCTAGACTTCGAGTCCAAAGTCTTCCACGCAGGAATGATAGATCACGTTGGCTTGGAAATCGCAGACATAGCCCAGATTTCAACTTACGGTTTTCCGAAGGCTGACCCCGAAGCACCACTAACCGACTTGGGCTTCGGCATAGCAGACGTCTCCAAACCCACAATTCTGGTTATCGGTCATAACGTGCCCTCTTCCATCGGAATAATCGACTACTTAACCGACAAAGGATTATTGGGCAAAGTCGAGGTTGTAGGCATATGCTGTACCGCCCACGACATAACCAGGTACAGTTCAATGGCTAAGATAGTCGGTCCCATATCATGGCAACTACGCTACATAAGAAGCGGACTAGCCGACCTAATCGTAGTCGACGAACAATGCATCCGAGCAGACACGCTAGTCGAAGCCCAAAAGATTAAGACACCAGTAATCGCCTCAAGTTCCAAAAACTGTCTGGGACTCGAAAACCGAACCCAAACCCCGTCCAAGGAATCAATATCAGACTTGGTGGAAGGAAAGGTTCCTGGAGTGCTCATCTTAGACCCAGACAAGGTCGGAGAAGTCGCCGTAGAAACCGTAATGGCTGTCGCCCCAAAACGAAAGAAGTTCAAGGTCATCCCAGAGATAGAAGAAATCGTTAAAGCGGCTCAAGAGTGCAACCAATGCAACGACTGTATGCGAGCCTGCCCAAACAACCAACCCATCCCCGAAGCCATAAAAGCAGCGGCGAAGGGAGACCTCAACCCGCTGGCTGAAATCCTCGAGACCTGTGTCGGTTGCGCCCGCTGCGACAGCGCCTGCCCCAACGACTTCCCGCTCCACAGCTTCATTGTGAAGGCTGGAGAAAAACAGTTGTGGGAGGAGAAGTTCAAGATGCGGGTTGGACGAGGCGCCATCCAAGATGTGGAGATAAGAGAAGTGGGCAGCCCCATAGTCTTCGGCGAGATTCCGGGAGTAGTAGCCCTCGTAGGATGCTCCAACTACCCCCACAGCGGAAAAGAGGTTGCGGAAATCGCCGAAGAGTTCGCGAAACGCAGGTTTATCGTCGTCACCTCAGGATGCTCAGCCATGTCCATAGC
>Ga0315314_1000203_pt1 | contig 78647 bp, 100 predicted proteins | sample TDP9_MG_FD_203631 | JGI IMG/M metagenome (GOLD analysis project Ga0315314, IMG submission 203631) | Freshwater sediment microbial communities from Lake Towuti, South Sulawesi, Indonesia - TDP9 | ecosystem: Environmental > Aquatic > Freshwater > Lake > Sediment | place: Indonesia: South Sulawesi...
TACCAAGCCGAATTCTTGCATGACCCTTCATCGCTTAAGGTTTTACGCTGGTGTAGAAGAGCGGGAAAAACCACGGTTATGTCCGGGTCTGACATTCATTTTGCGGCAACCGTGCCCAACTCCACCATCCTTGTTATCATGCCAAAACATCAACAAATCAAAGAAATCTACTTTCAAGGCGAAGGCGGCTTACACGAGCATTTAGCCCGAATGAGCCGCAAAGTCTACAAATACCTCATTCTGGAGCAGCTTCAAACGATTATTCGGTTTCGAAATGGGTCAAAGATTCTGGCTGAAGTGCCTGAGCCATTCACAATTAGAGGACATGGACCTCGAAAGGTGTCCATAGATGAAATGAACTTCATCCGCAAAGACAAGGACCTCTGGCTGAGCGCCCTATTGCCCATGACTTTGACTAGAACGGTTTACATCAACGTCGCCAGCACACCATGGAATAAGGACAGCATCTTTTGGAAGATGTGTTTTGACAAGGGCTTCAAGTTCTTCAGCGGCAACATCAACGAAAGAGATCCGCCGCGTTATCTGCGTACATGGGAAAACGTGCTCCAACCCGACGGTCCACTTGATCCACTGCAGGTTGAGAGCATGCGTGAGCAATACGCTGGCGAAACCTGGCGCTGGAAGCGGGAGATGGAATGCAGCTTCGTGGATGACGAAACCGCGTTCTTGCCCAGCAGCCTAATTATCAAATGTCAGAATGAAGCTCTGGAATTCGCACAGTTTGAGGACAACATCAGCGGCGAGTTCTACGTTGGCTGGGACTTGGGAAGAGAAAGAGACCCAGGCGTCGTAGCCGTAGTCGACAAAAGAGACGATATCTTGGTCTTGATTCATTGTAAGCAGTTTGCGCTTGGCACGCCCTACGTCACGCAGATGGCTTACATCAAATCGCTTTGTGACCGCTGGAAAACCGTGAACGCCGTCTACTACGACCACACAGGAACCTTCGGCATGGATGAGGAGATTAAGCGAAGCGAATTCCCAGGCGTTAAAGGAGTCGATTTCTCGTTGCCCTCCAAACACGGTTTGGCTAGCTTCTTGAAGCAGAAGATGATGGCTGTGAGACAAAGCGACAAGGAGTTGCAGCCTGAAGAAGCCCGACGCCAGTTTGAGCTACCGTTCGACATGGAAGTGCAAGCAGAGCTAAACGCAGAACAATGGGAGCAAAGACCAGGAACAGAGATTTACAGTTTCTCACATCCACAGGGAACTCATGATGACCGTTTCTGGGCCATCGCCCTAGCATGCGTTGCCAGCACAGGAGCTGAACCCGAGCCGTTCTTGGAGGTTTTCAAGATTGAGTAAGCGCAGAGAGTTTTTCAAGATTAAGGGTTGGGCTCGTAGGTTTGACAGCGAAAGCGGCAAGTTTGTCGTCAATATTAGCTATGAGACAGCTGCTCCCAAGCCGACTCAAAGAGTTGTAGCCGTTGCTGAGAGCTTCGGGTTAGGCTTGGACAAGTGGGAAAGATTTGTTGTCTATGATAATGTAGAGTTGAAAATAGGGACCAGAGACATCACGCTCATAACAGGAGATTCAGGCTCGGGCAAGTCGGTTCTGCTGAGAGCTTTAGAGAAAGACATCAAGAACGACATGCAAGCCTCAGCCATTAACATCGCCGACATTCATCCACTACCCAACAACCCTCTCATCGAAACAGTTGGCGCCACGCTTGAGGAAGGCTTGGAGCTGCTGAGCAAAGTTGGCTTAAACGACGCCTTCCTATTCCTACGCACTTTTGAGCAACTGAGCGATGGGCAGAAATACCGTTACAAAATAGCAAAGATGATGGAAAGTGATGCTCAGTTCTGGGTTATGGACGAGTTTGCAGCCACTCTGGACCGAGACACTGCAAAGATAGTTGCCTTCAACGTGCAAAAGCTCGCCAGACAAGAAGGAAGAGCCATACTTGCAGCCACAACACACACCGACCTCCTTGAGGACCTGAAGCCTTCGGTTCATGTTCACAAACGATTTGGCAAGGAAATCGAAGTGCGCTACTATCAGAACGAGCCAACCAAAGAATGCAGCTTAACCCGAGAAATTCGCATCGAGGAAGGCACACGATCCGACTACGAGCTACTGGCTGAGTTTCACTATCGCAGCCACAACGTTGGAATTATTCGCAAGATTTTCCGAGCTGTGCGTGGCGCCGAAGTTGCAGGCGTTATAGTTTATTGTTATCCTGGAATGACCGTGGCTGGACGCCTTCAAGTTCTGCCGAAAATGAGCGTGCAAGACTTGAACCAGAAGTTGAGCGTCATTATGCGGGTTGTTGTTCACCCCAAATATCGCACTATAGGTTTGGGTCAACAACTCGTTAGAGAAACTCTACCGCTCGTCGGTACACCATATGTTGAAACAATCGCAGTTATGGCCAAGTATAATCCGTTTTTTGAGCGTGCAGGGATGCAGAAGATTATGGAGCAGCCTACACCGAAACACGCCCTAGCTGTACGAGAGACGCTTTCAAAGATAGGCTTCAGCTCAACTTTGTTAGGAAGCCAAAAATATGTTCTGAACAAACTCCAAAGCCTACCAGATGAGCAATTGTGGGAGATCCGACATGCTTTCATGCAAAACGTCCATCTGCGGTTTCTGAAGGAATTCTTCTACCACGAACCCTATGGAAAACGTGAGTTATACAGGCAAAGAATGCAGACGGCGACTTTGGAAAAACTGGCTAAACTAATTCATGTGACAGCTCTGTTGTTGCAGACAAAAGTTTACCTGTTTTGGAAGAAAAAAGGGAAAAAAGAAGAGAGCAAACGGCTAACGAAGGTTTAAACCTCTGAGACCTTGACGCTTTCGACCTTCTTCAACCAAGGAATCCTTGCTGGTTCCGTAGAAAGCTCCGTCATTATCTCTTCTTCAATCTCTCGATTTGATTTTTCGGCGCTTTCCTCTACAAGAGAGGCCACAATAACGGCTTTCTTGACCATTCTAGCTCACCTCTTTAACTTCCTTCGTTACGAGCAGGCCTTCAGGCGTCTGTCGCAACGTCACTCTGTCGCCCTTCTGAAAACCAAGAGCCGCAAGAACGTCTTTGTTCAAATAAAGGAAGCCGTACTTGCTGATTGACGTCTCTGCTGGAAACGTTTGCTTGTTTTCCTCTGTCATGCGATCACCTCCTTGGCTTTTTGCATCCTTGCGAATCGGTTCATGGCTCTCTCATTTTTCTGGGCGTAGGCTTGGCAATAGAGGGTTGATTCGCATGTGGATGCGTATTTGCATAGGCTGTCGGGGAAGATGGCGGCTAAGATATCGAATCTGCATATGGTTTTTTGCATAGCTTATCCCTCAGTCGTCAAAAAGAAGCTCTACGCTGACGCTCTATTAAAAATCTGTTAAGAACGGGGTTGTAATGCCAAAAGACCCATGATTTGAGGCAGTTCCTGCCTAAGCAGCCGACGACTGAGGGATAAAGTCAGAAGTCAAGCATGCTTAAGCAGGAACCGAAAACATCTTCGAGAACTGTTAAAATAAAATTATCGATGCCTAGTGACCTTTCAAAGCCTTGTCTATTTGGTCTTTAGTCATTATCCCCCATTTGCCTTGGTTGTCTAGATCCAGCAGCAAAATATCTTTTGGGTCTTTCGTAACTTTGGCTGCGGCGTCCATTGCTTCGAGCATACCCAGCATTTCATATCTTAATACGTGGTTTTGCTTCGTTTCAAGGTTCTTACATTCAAACGTCCACCAGTTACCTCCAGTGTGTCTTGCCGTGATCACCTTATAGAAACGCCCTTTACGTCGAAGAATGAAAGTACCTTTAATCTGACTCTTCACTCTTCAGCTCCTCCTCATGTTTGCCTGAAAGTCTGCGGAGTGCCTCAGTTATTGCCTCTCGAATAAACTCTTCACGTGTTGTATAGCCTAGCTGCTTATTAGATTCTATGAACTCTTCTACATGCCTAACAAGTTCAGGAGATAAAAGAACAGCCCGCGAAACCAAAGCTTCTATAACATCACTAAACGTCTGTGCCTTCCCACTCTGAGCCATCATCTCACCAAGCAGCCTAGTGAGCTCCCGATGTGCATGGTCGGAAACTCTAAGAGTCTTCATACTTTAATCTCAGCTTGAGCGTTTTTTATGCTTTAGTATCCATGGTGTTTAGTTTCATTTTGCTCTCCCCACTTTCTCTGGTTCTTTTGCATGATTACCGTTAAGTGTGGAGAAGTTCTAACGCTTGTTTTTGCCTGTAGGCGGCGAGTTTGATGCAGAAATATGCGATTGGGCAGCCTTGTGCTGGGGAATGCACCAAGACAATAGATGGCATAAGCTACACATGTCCAAAATGCGGCGTCCACTACTGCTACACATGCGCCTACTACGCCCGGTGGAAGTGTCCAAAATGCGGAACTCAACTAGCATAGAACGTGTGGTTCGGATACGGCGAAAGACCAAGGAAAATCGCTATTTTAACGGAAAGCGAGTCTACAAGCGGGAACAATTGGAGCTAACCATTCCATCCAAGTTTAGAGACATCATTGAACCCTTCTTAGACAAAGACCTCAAAGTTGAAGCTAAACAAGAAGAAAACACCCTAATCATCAAAGCCAAACCAATAGAAAGATTAGGAAAAAGCATCTAGCGCGCTTAAATGCTTGTCAAATCACACTTGTCGATACCTTGAGGAGTTATTAGCAGAGTATCGATCTTTCCACCTATCGTTGGCAGATGCAGATTGCTGAAGCTGTAAAGCTCAGACATAGTTCTTATTTGAAATTTCAACCATTCGGCGTTTTCTCTCAAATCTCTTATGTGGGGTATAGTTAGGTTGTGATATTGAGATAGATTCTGCAAAAATGCATTCAGATACTGGAAAAGTGCAGCATATATCTGAAAATCTCCGTTGCGTGTTATGTATGTCGTTGTTGGGGATAGTAGCTGCTGTGCAATGTTTGGAGGGAGGTCATGGTTGGCGTTAATTATCGAAGGATTTATTGTTATTCCTCTGCTACTTAATGCCGTGCTTTGTCCATTGTGAATATGATAGAATGTTGGTGTTGGAGCTCCACTGTAATTCACAAATCCAGCGAGGTGGAATCCCAACGTTCCATTTGGGTCTGTACTGACGTTTATTGGTTGGATGTGACGTCTTAACTCATTTTGAAGAAGATTGGCGAAGTCTGATAGTGAATTGTAGTTTACTCGCTGAGTATTTATGAAATCTTGCAGCCAGATATCAGTAGGAGTGTTGTTTATGGTTCCTTGCCCCCAAACCGATATGCCTGCGTTTAGTTTGTCTATGACTTGTAGTTTATGAACACCTGTAAGAACCCGATAAGTAGTACTTCCATTTGGTTTCACTATCATTTGTGTTACTGCCGAATCTGCAGCCATCGCTATTCCAAGATTCGAAATTTCGGTTAGAATAAGGGTCATAATTCAAACTCGCTGTTTGTCTCATAAATGACTTTCGTTTGACAAGCTGCAAATGAAAACAAGTGTTCTTGAGTCACAAGAACCGTTATCTTTCTTTTGTGTTTACAAGACCATCAGGAAATTTCCATTTCTCAATCTGATTTTTGAGATCACGTCTTCTTTGTCAGGTTCAAACAAGGGGTGCTCGTGGAGATAACTTGCGATCGTTTTCAAAGCGTTTTTGACGGTCTCTTTAATTGGGGCATCGAGCAGTTCTAAGAACCCTTCAGCCAACATCTGAGTGTTACCATAAATCAGAGCTAGTATCACTTTTAGGCAATCCTCAGTTTGGCTCTTGGGATATTGCAGCTCCGTGAAAATTCCAATAATGCTGGGATGTGAGAAACGGGAAAGGTCTGAGAAAAGCTCATAGAAGGATTTTCTTGTCTTGGGTTTATACAATCTTTTCAAAAGGAAATCGAAAGGATAGTATTTTCTTTTCTTGAGAGTTTGTCTGTCTTCTGGTTTTATTGTACCTTCAATAAGTGAGGCATATAGCCTAGCCTCTTTTTCATCCACAATGAAAAGGTAGCCCCTCCAGATTGTTTCAGCGATAGTTCGTTGAAGGTCTCTTGAAGCACTGCAAGAACCCTCTCTTGCGAGTATATATGCTGCTCTTAGATAGGTCATATTTCTAAAGAAATAGATTGAGACCCATTTCTGCATTGGAGGAAGCTCTCTTTCTCCCCATTTGGTCATCATTATATTTTCCCATTCTCGCTTCATGTGCCACATGCAAGCCAAACTTGACTCGCAAATGAAAACGAGTTCAGGGAACAGGTCAGCTGTTTTCTTGGCCTTTTCAATAAAATCCCTCTGGATATCAGTAAATGATACCTTGCTCATGGCGATTGACTCAACCTCAACAGACAGTTCTTGTTGAATCTATTGTTATAAAAAGATGGTAAAAGTTTAATGCCTAATGAGGCTCTACAGAATTCTAAATTTGAGAATCGTTTTAGAACATCAGTCTCTTAAAAACCCAAGGTAATCACGTTCAGTCAAGAACGCGTGCTTCCTGAAAACAACACTTTCAAATCAACAGAGGAATAGACTCCTGGAAAACGTTTAGGACACCCTAAAAACCCTCACAAAAACACCAGCCTTAGGTGATCTCATGCCCACGTTTTATTCATAAAAAAGCAAATTCTGTTTAAATAGGCACTTCGGCAGAATTTTTCGACTAGCACATTTGGGGTAGTCCCAAACGTTTTCGCCGAGGTTTTAGCATACAAAAACGTGTCTATCAATGAGATAGGCAACTTTGACACTATTTTTCCATTTTACCGGGCTATTGGTGAGTATGCTGTGTGGCGAAGGGCAAGGACAAGAGTGGAAGACTCTCAGTTTTCAAAGGACGCGAAGCAAGGCTCAACAGAGCCATATTCCACATCCTTGCCCTCAAAAGCCCGTTAACAACATATGACATCTTGAGAGAAGTTAGAAAACGAAAAGACTTGGCACACATCAGATATTCAGTTTTGACTCGAAGAGTGAAAGCACTTCAAGAATCAGACTATCTCATGAAAGTTGGCGCAACCAAAACAAGGCTAGGATTCGAAACTGCACTCTATCAACTAACGCCTAGAGCAGAACTCGCCATTGCCTTAGACCTAACGAACCTAGACAAGTTCATCAGGAAAGCAGAATACCACCAGATCATCACCGCATTAAACGCTTTTGTGGATCCTAGACAATGGAACTAAAACATCTATCAACACGCGCAAACCCAAGGGCATCCACATTGTTAATCGTCCTGTTGTCAGCGCTCTGAATCGAAGAGGCGCTCTAGACGCTTCTTCCTTGCTTGACAAGATTGATGAGTTATCGAACCGTCGTCTCTCTTGCATTTAGCTCTGAAATATTCTAAAACCGAGATAAGCGCCTCTGCAGAAGTGGCAATGCTCCCTGCCCAGTCCGCCAAGGATTCATTTCGTCGCAGAACAAAACTCAGCATGAGCATCATGAAAGCGAATTCAGCAATGATATAAATTGTAAGATTCGTGGCGAAGTAAGCAAGGACCACGGAAAAGACATAAGTTGCAGCCGTCGCCAACGATAATTCTCCGACAAACTTGAGACCATATTTAATATGAGCTAGCTCATGGCCAAAAGTCGCGTCAATTTCAGTCCTATGAAGTTCTTCAAACATAAATGACGGAAAATAAATCTTGCGGGAGAAAAGATTCGTAAAGGGCCCAGTGATAGAGGGATTATCAGTTACGTAAATAGGCTTGTCATATTTCATGTTCAGTTTCTTAGCTATTTTCTTCCTGTTTCGCAGGTAGCGCTCCTTTGGTTTGTGTTTTCTATTGTAGAAGAGATTGCTGACGACCATTCCAGTTGAGCCAGCAATCAATCGAACTATGGGGAGAAGCATTATCTCTGTAAATAGCAGATACAAAGAGGCAAGTGTTAATCGCACTCCGAAAGGCAGAAAGAACAACAGGTTGGTGCCCAGTACAATACTCAGGACCAGGACACTAACCAAAGCCATCCGCCAAAGCTTGAAAGTCAGATAGACTCGTTTCCCGAACTCCTTTATCCAAGTTATCTTTTCCAATCTCACTTCACCTCAGTGACTGCGGTCGCAATATCCTTAAGAACTTGGGCCAACTTGGGTGTCGGCGAACAAAGTCTCACTGCAACCCCACGCGTTGAGCCCTTCGCTTTTGCAATCTTGTATTTGCAGTCGACTAACCCTATTTCCTGTAATATGTTAAGATGATGCGATACCAGGCGAGGGTGTTCCTTAACCGCCTTTGCTATTTGCTCGACAAACAAGGGCTCTGAAGTCTCACTTATGCACTGAAGTATGTTGAACCTGACAGGATGCATCACCAGTTTAGCCGTGCCGTCGTCAACTATTTTCATAACCGTAATGTAGTTACCATGGGTATATAATTCTTTCTACGCCGAAACTCTGTTTCTCCCTCTGCTTCTTTTTGGCAACCAGCGTTTCCTTTGAGTGTTGTTTAACATAGAAAGATTGCGCGCAATAGGCACTTTGCTTGTGCCTCCAAAGCGAATACTCGTTTTACCAGCGCCAGAAATCACTTAATGTTCTCGATGAACCATAATTAAGGGTGAAACTGTTTGGTTGATTTGGTTGAAGAATGGGAAGACATAGCCAGATACACTCGCTACTTGCCTGAAAACATCCGAGCTGGATCATCGTATCAGCTTAGAAAAGCCGAAGACGGCGTTGAAATCAAAGTCCGCGTCTGCAAATACGGCTACACCAAGAAATTCAACAACGACGAAGACCCCGAACTCATCAAAATCCTCGCTTTCTGCAAGGCTGAAGGCTTCATAAAAGTCCAGACAAGCGTCCTAAACGAATTCTTCTACGCCTAAGCCAGGAGCGAAAACAAACATGGTTACAATAAGCCCCGCTGACTGCAACTTTTGCCCGAGATGCGGAGCCAAGCTCAACAGCAACGTCTGCCCCAAATGTGGCTGGCACTTTACATATGGAGGCAAGCAATGAACAGGAGCATACGGTGAAAGTTGATAACTCAAGCCATCCCATTGGGATCATTGGTTTACATCCGCTACAAGGATCACGTCCTCTTCCGGGACGAAGTGATTATCCCTGACGGTGCTGCCGAATGCGAAACCGTGGGATGGCTAACTAAAGAAGACAGCGAATGCATGTGCATAATAAACGACAGGGTGTTCAAAAGCCACAACTACACACGCAACAAGAAAAGCGGCTTCGTCCTGGTCAAATGCTGCGTCCTTGAAATCCGTGCATTGCCATTACAAGGGGTTCCACGCGGGTCTTTAAGTTGCCCAGAGGACAAAGCTACTACTGCTGAGTATGCGCTTCAGACAGCGAAGCGAAAAACTCAGCCAAAGTAAAACGGGAAAAGACGGGAGCGAAATCTCAATGCAAACAATAACAGTGACCCACAGTCCACGCGGATACAAGCTCAACAATCCACTGACACTCAACGTGCCAGAACCACAAAACGCAGCTGACGAAAAACTCCAGCAATACGTCATCGACAGCCTCTCATGGAAAATGCCCAGCCTAGTATCATTCACATTCAACAACGCCTCAGCTCTACAATTAGCCAAACATCTACTCCGCCACAGAACAGGCAGCACAGCCACACTATACCAATACATCTACGGAGTACATCGCTTCAGCAAGTGGACAAACACCGAACCCGACCAAATAATCAAAAGCTGCCAAGACCAAGACGGCGACCCAAACCCAAAAGCCATAGCCAAATACACCCGACTACTCGACGACTTCATAGGCAACCTACAAGCCGAAGGATTAGCGCCAGGCACGGTGAGCAACCATGTCAAAGGCGTCAAATGCCTATTCAGATGCAGCGGACTCAAACTTGACCTGGCATATACGCTCAGCAAACGCACAGTCTATAGCGATAGAGCCCCGACACCAGAAGAACTCCAACGCATCATCGACCTAGCCGACCTACGAGAAAAAGTCATCATATCAATGCTCGCCCTAGCAGGCTTCCGAATAGGCACACTGATCAAGCTTCAATACCGCCACGTCAAGCGAGACCTAGAAAAACTCGTAACTCCGATCCACATCCACGTCGAAGCCGAAATCACCAAGGGCAAGTACCACGACTACGACACCTTCATCGGGCAAGAAGCCGCCGAATACCTCAGAGCCTACCTAGAACAACGCCGACAAGGAAGCCCAACTGGAAGGACACCGCCAGAAGTCATTCACGACGAATCACCGCTACTACGAGACGAACTAACAAGACATCCAAAACCACTATCTCCAGGCAGGCTACATCAAATCGTCCACGAACTCTACCTGCGAGCTGGCTTAATCACACGCAAGCCTTTAGGACGCAGATACGACCTCAGAGCCCACAGCATACGAAAATTCTTCCGCACTCAGATGGCAGCTTTAGGCGTCGACAGAGATTACATCGAATTCATGATGGGACACACGATCAGCAGATACCACGACATACAAATGAAAGGCATCGAATTCCTACGAGGCATCTACCTCGCAGCGGGCTTAAGCGTCAAACCACGCACAAAAATCAGCAAAATCGACGCCCTCAAAGAAATCATAAGAGCATGGGGACTCAACCCAGAAGAAATCCTAACCAGACAAGCCTTAACAGAACCCCACAGAACCGTCATCGACCGCAACCAACTCGAAACAAGTCAGCTACACCAACTCAGCGTAGCGTTGAAACAACAGATGCTCAAAGAAATCCGCGAATCCCAAGACGAAAAAAGTATGAATTCATGCTTAAGCAATGGTAGCCCGGGAGAGATTCGAACTCTCGTCAGCGGGTTTCTCCGTTTCCTCCAGAGCCCGCCATCCTTGACCGCTAGATTCGGCGGCTAATCGGATATGTCGATTTTTAGCCTCGACCGGGCTGCATCCCGGGCTAATGCTATGAAAACGCTGCTCAAGTATTTGTCTCTTACTTCCTCTTGCCTTGTATTTTTGGGTGCCAAATGGAATATTAGTGGCATGATAAATATTGAATCGTCTGCTACAACATGTGAGAGCGTTCAAAGATGACACATCACTGGGGATACGTGGGCGCTGTTTCCGCTGCAATCCTGTTTGGATTAAGCTCCACGCTGAATAAAATAGCCCTAGCTGATGTTCATCCGTTGATTGTGGCAGGACTGATTTATTTCATCGCTGGCGTCTTTCTTTTTGTCGTTCGTCTTTCTCCCCTTCACGACCGAATTCTCGAGTTGCTTGAGACTCCGACTAAGACGGAACCAGTTATGATGCGCAAAGAATATGGGATACTTGGGTTTGTCACGATTTCTGGCGCTGTTTTGGCTCCGTTTCTGTTTGTTTACGGTCTCAACCAAACAACAGCTGTCAACGCTTCTCTGCTGTTGAACATGGAATCCCTGTTTACAGCACTCATAGCATTAGTCTTCTTTAAAGAAAGAGGCGTGAAAAAAGACTATCTGGGCATCGTTCTCTTAATCATCGGAGCGGTTTTCATAACTACCGGAGGCGAGTTTCAGAACCTCACGTTGGCAAAGGAAATCGTTGGCAACATGCTTATAGTTTTAGCCTGCCTGTTCTGGGGAATAGACAACAACCTGAGCAAGATGCTGAGTAAGAAACGCGACCTGCCCCATCTGGTGGCTTTAAAATGTCTGACAGGGGGCGCCATAGTATTAGTTTCAGCAGCACTGCTCCAAGTTAATTTTCAAGTCCCAATTTTCTCTTTACCCTACTTGTTTTCTGTAGGCGCCTTCAGCATCGGGTTCTCCATAGTGTTGTTTGTCTTCGCCCTTAGAGAAATTGGCTCTATGAAAACAGGCGTCATATACTCAACCTCATCTTTTTTCGGAGCCGTATTCGCCTTTATTGTACTCAGAGAAACCTTCACCGCTGTTCAGCTTATTGCTGGTTTAATCATGCTTCTAGGCGTCTACATTTTGTACAGGAAACCGCAGCCTTCGAAAGCGCAGCAGACAGTTAAATCTAAGATTATACAACAACTAAGTAGTGGAGGTGACGTGATGCCAACCAAACCCTTGTATCTTTATGATAGTTACGTAAAAGAGTTTGACGCAAAAATCCTAAGCGTAGTTGGAAATCAAATAACCTTGGATCAGACTGCTTTTCACCCGCTGACTGGCGGCGTAGCCCATGATACAGGATACTTAACAAAGGGTAACATGAAATACACAGTAGCCAAGGTGGAAATCAACAAAGAAACAAAGGACATAACCCACACAGTTGAAGAAGACACGTCCAACCTCCATCAAGGAGACGTTGTCAATGGAATAGTAGACTGGCAGAGACGATACAGACTGATGCGACTCCACACAGCAGCGCATCTGATAGCGACCATAATGTACAGCGACTACAACGCATTAATAACGGGCGGACAAGTAGACCCAGAACACGCAAAACTAGACTTCAACCTTCCAAGAACCGACCGAGAAATATTCGAGGCAGCAGTGGAAAAAGCCACAAAAGAAGCAGGCAAAAGCGTTCAATTAAAAATATACTTCCTAGCCAGAGACGAAGCGTTAAAGATGCCTGGCATAGTTAAACTGGCTGAAAAAATGCCTCCACACGAAAAAGAATTAAGAATCGTGGAAATCCCAGGCATTGATATACAAGCCGACGGTGGACCACACGTCAAAAACACCAACGAGATAGGAGAAATACGCCTCCTCAAAATAGAGAACAAAGGAAAAAACCAGAGAAGAGTGTACTTCGACGTAAAATAGAGAAAAGACTTTGCTAGTCACATACGACCTAAGCCTAGGCTTTGCTCAGCAATTCGAGCAGTATTGCTTTTGCTGTGTGGAGTCGGTTTTCAGCTTGTTGGTAGATTATTGATTTTGGGCTTTCGATTACGTCTTCGCTGATTTCGTAGCCTCGGTGGATTGGCATGTCGTGCATTATGTGGGCTCCGCTGTCCTTTAACAATTGTTTGTTGACTTGATACGGCATCATGAGTTTGATTCGCTTTTCCTTCTCTTCGTTGAATTTTGGGTCAAAGAAAAACTCCATGTCCACCCAAGTGTCAGTGTAAACAAAATCCGCGTCCTTAACAGCCTTCTTCACGTCTAAAGTCGACGTGTAAAGACCTGTCTTCTGAGCCGCCTTCAAAAGTTCTTTGTCGATTGAAGCCCCGTTTTTCATGGGTGTAACCGTAGTTATTTCTACGTCGGTTTTGGTGCAGCCTACAATGAGCGAATTACAAACATTATTGTGAACGCCGATGTAGACGAGTTTCACTCCTTTCAGCTTGCCTTTTTTCTCTTTAACCGTCACTAAGTCGGCGATTGCTTGGCAGGGGTGGTATTTTTCGTCGCATCCGTTGATGATGGGAACCCTTGAGGCTTCAGCCATGGCCCCCAAGTCAGCATGCTTAAACAGTCGAGCCATTATGCAGTCCACGTTGCGAGACAGATATTTGGTTTCATCTCGGATGTCAGCCAAAACGAGGTTGGTTGCTCTCCAGTCCAAGTAGAGCGCGTGTCCACCAAGCTGAGTCATGGCAACCTCAAAAGAAACACGGGTTCGCGTTGAGGTTTTCTGAAAAATCATGGCTAAGGATTTGTCTTTTAAGGCTGTTCGATATTTTTCTGGTTTCTGTTTGATTTCAATTGATTTGACAATTACTTCTTCGATTTGTTTGGGCGACCAATCTTTTAAGGTTAATAAATGCCTCATTTTTGGTTCGTCTCCAATAGGGTTGGTTGCATCGTGGTCAGAAGTCAACTCACAGCAGATATAAGTTTACTGCCGCCTTAATACGAGATTTAGGAAGCAGCCTTCATGATTCTCATCGTGGCTTCAACTAAAGATGTTGCCAGCATGAATATAGCCCAAAAAATCATCAGTCTATATGGATTTGAGAAATCTACGACTTGTTTTCAAGATAACCCTCTTTATGTAAAGAGAATCCAAAGCAGAGAAGTCAAGCTTGTTTTCATCAACGAAGAAACCATCTGGACACAGTACATCACCGACCATTTTTCTCCACAGCTCGTAGTTTTTGTTTCTAGACACAGTGGAGTTGCTGGAATTCCAACGCTTTCAGTTCACACACCTGGCAACCTAGCCACGCCGAATTTGGCGGTGTTCCCAGAAAGGTTTCGGTTTGTCCAGCCAGCGCCATGAAGACCGCTCTGTTGGAGTTGGCGAGAATAAAGGAAGAAAGCAACCTTAACTATCAAGTTTCTTACGAGTGCACGCATCATGGTCCATCGCTAGATGTGCCTACCATGTTTGTTGAATTGGGCAGTTCAATGGAGCAGTGGAACGACTTGAAAGCTGCTGAAGCGGTTGCCCACGCTGCGATGGCTGCAGTTTCTAAAGAGTCTACATACCCAGTTGTTTTGGGCGTTGGAGGTCCACACTACAATGAGAGATTCACTCGGATTGCGTTGACCACGCCTAAGGCTTTCGGGCACATCATTTCTAAGCATGCGATTCCCAAATTGGATGCAGAAGTAATTAAGCAGTGCGTTCAAAGGACGGTTGAAAAAGTAGAGTTGGCTGTTTTCGATTGGAAGAGCATGCGAGCCGTGGACAGAGGGAAAATAATCGCAGTGTTGAAGGAACTCAACATTCCAGTGGAGAGGGCTTGAACGCATTTTAGCTATTTTGCTTGCTTTTTTCCCTTCTTCCTGTACAGAACAAAGGTGTGACCGCGCACTTCGATGATGGCGGCGCCCGTTTGGCTTGCGATTTTTTCTGCGATGTCTTTTGCTTCTTCGCTTTTGAGGGCAGACTGCAGGATTTTTGCCTTCACCACCTCGCGCTGTTCCAGCTGTCTATCTATTTCACTCATGATTTGTGTTGTTGAGCCTTCTTTTCCAACCCACACGGTAGGCTTTTCTGCGCTGAGGTCGTGTTTGATTCGGCGTTTCATTCTTGAAGTTATCATTTGGTTTTCTTCTCCTTTTGTGAGCTCTTATTCGTTAAGGGTATGCGCATGTGCTTACCACAGACTAAGCATGTCATGACCAAATGGGGTTCACGTCGCTGTTGCAGGCGAACACGACAGTTGACGCTTGGGTAAATAAAGCTTTTACAGTGCCTGCAGATCATCCGTCTGTATTCTTTTGGCAACCTTACCTTAGCCCGCATAGCGATTCTTCGGGCAATATCAACGTAGCGCTGCGCCAGCTCTGGCTCCTTGCGGATGCTCTCTTTTGCTAATCCAAAGAGTGTGTGAACCCTTTGCAAGGCTATTTTTCGAGTTTCATTCATGCCTGCTCTTTTCCATTCGTGTCAGCGAAGAAGATATGGAATAAACCAATGATATCTCTTTTTTGTTCTGAAAAGTCTGTTAGTGCGAAGCTGAATCAGCTACTTCGACTACGTTGTCTTTCTGTCCATTCATGCACTCAATAGTTTTTACGCAGCCAAAACATTCTTCGGGAATGGGCAGATTTTTTGGGTATTCGATTAAATATCCAAAGAAGTGGACGCATTCATGCATAGGCTCCTTTTCCGCCGAGACACGTTCCCTAGCCCTCAGTCGGTTTTCTTGTCTCAATCCCACAATCATGAGGTAAACTATGAAGAACATGCCAATTATGACGAATGTGAGGGCGGCGAGAATCAGCTGGAACAAAGTGCCGTAGTCTGCCATGAGTCTTGATAAAATAATCTGCCGTGAAAAAGCGTTATGAATCCGAAATTGAGGACTAAAATCTATATTACGTGGCCAACCAAACTAGGAAAAACGTTGAGGTGAGAGAGTCATCGAAAGTTACCTTTTTCGTGTTTCTCTCACCCGGCGGACCTTTGGAGAGACGGAGGCGTCAGGTAACGACCAATCCTTAGAAAACAGCGTTTTTAAGACTAGCTACAGGAGAAACTTCTGGATTTGGGAGACTCGCAGGTGAAAGTGAAAATTTCTGAACCACTTGTTGTTTGGTTTACATTAAGCTTTTATTTTGAATACCATTTTCTTACCTTCTAAGGGCTGTGCGTTTGCTGACGCTTGTTTTGGTTGAGTCTGCGTTGGAAACCGTTCCGAGACAATTGTGGAAGCACTCGGCTGTTCAGAAACATGCTAAACTGCGTCGAAAGCATCCTGGCTCTATTGTTTTGGACCGTTCGTATCATCACTCGGCTATGAAAGCGCTTGCTTTGAGTGAAAAGCGTGGGCGACCTGACATCGTGCACTTCGCCCTGCTGGAGGCTTTGGGTTCTCCCCTTAACAAAGAAAAGCTTCTAACTATCTACGTGCACACAATCAATGATTACGTGGTTTCTGTGAACCCTGAAACCCGTTTGCCCAGAAACTGTAATCGCTTTGTTAGTTTAATGGAGCAGCTTTTTGAGTTTGGACGGATTCCGCCTACTGGAGTGGAGTCTCCATTGCTCGCAGTGAAACAAAAGACCTTGACGCAGCTGATACGTGAGATTCAGCCCTCTTACGTTTTGGCTCTGAGCAGAATTGGAAAGCCAAAGACTATCGAAGCAGCAGTTTCCAGACTCGTTGAAGAGAAAAAACCAGCGGTGATGATCGGAGGCTTTCCTAAAGGTCATTTCTCAAGGACAACAGCCAAATTGGTGGATGAGGCTGTGTGCGTTGACAGAGAAATGTTGGAAACATGGACAGTGGTGTCGAGGCTGATTTACGAGTTTGAACACACTCTTTCTCTACCTAAGAAAAGACTAGAATGATAAAGGCAGTTGGCACTATGCATGGGTTGATTGGTGGATAATTATGATTAAGGTTGTTGTGTTTGACTTGTGGGGCACAATAATTGGACCAGCATCAGATACATTTTCCCAAGAAGAGGAGTCGGAAGAGGAAGCTTTGAGTGCCATTCTAAGAGAAGCTGGGCACGAGGTCTATTTCCAAGAGGTTTGGGCTACGCGGCATTTAGTTTCGTTCATTGATTATCCTCGAGGTCGAGCCAACACGCCGCATGAGTATTATGTGAAGGTTTTAGAGCGCTTGGAGATTCAACCTGACTCTGCGCTCGTGGATAGGCTGGTGCAGAAAGATGCCGAACTTGACAAACCTTTGCTTTACCCTGATGTGAAGCCTACTGTTGATGCATTAAGGGCTAGGGGAATAAAAACTGCTATAGTGACAACCATCGCCGCATGGAGGTTCGTCCCTTTCTGAAACAGAACAATGTTGAAATCGATTTCGTCTGCACGGGCAGAGAAGCCAAGGCAGCGAAGCCTAACCCCAAAATCTACACGACTGCTTTGAAAAGATTGGAAGCTAAGGCGAACGAAGCCATGATGGTGGGCGACGACATCAAAGTAGACATGGAACCAGCGAAAAAACTTGGAATGAGAACAGCCTTTCTATGCCGTAAAGAAAAGATAGAATGCAGAGACGCAGACCACGTTATAGCCTCTCTCACAGAGCTACTCGATTTACTTTAACAAGAAGATTACACAGACGAAGAATGCATTGTTTTAGAGTTGGTGATTCGTCGATAAGGCTTTATATTAGGAATCATTTGATGTTTGAGGGTTGAGCAACCTTGGGCGTTAGATCGTTCTTGAGTTCTGCTGGTAGACTGCTCAAACTGGCGAAGAAACCTGGCAGAGACGAGCTCTGGTTATCCGTGAAAATCTGCCTCTTAGGCGTCGCAGCAATTGGCGCTGTAGGTTTCGTGATAAAGCTGATGTCGTTCATGCTTCAATTAATGACGGGCGGTACTCCAAGCACTTAATGGCCAACCTGAAGGTCTATTCACTATGACAGAGGAAGCCAGAAAAATTCCCACATCGGTTTTTGCCGTTCGCACCACAGCTGGGCAAGAGAAGAACGTGGCAAACATGATTACGCTGCGGGTTGAGAACACTAAGCTTCCTATAAAAGCGGTTCTTGTGCCTGAAATGATGAAGGGCTACGTTTTCGTCGAGTCGGAAGGTCCGCACTTTGTGGAGCAAGCTATATCGGGAATCAAGCACGTGCGGTCACGGGTGCCTGGGCTGGTTACTTTTTCTGAGGTTGAACGCTACATTGTAGTTAAGCCCATTATTGAGGAATTAGGCGCCGATGACCTCGTGGAAATCGTGGGCGGACCGTTCAAGGGGATGAGGGCGAAAATCACCCGAATTGACAAGACTAAAGAGGAAGTAACTCTGGAGCTGCTTGAGGCAACTTTCACGTTGCCTATCACGGTTCATGCAGATTATGTAAGATTGGTTGAGAAAGCCAAGAGAGAAGAGGGAGAAATCGCTGAATGAGCGAAGCTAAAAAAGTTGTAGAAGCTTTAGTCGCGGGTGGACAGGCAACTGCTGGACCTCCGCTTGGACCTGCGTTGGGTCCGTTGGGCGTCAACGTCCTTGCAATAGTGAACAGAATCAACGAGGTTACGAAGGATTACGCTGGGATGAAAGTGCCAGTTAAGGTCATCGTGGATCCGGAGACTAAACAGTTTGAGGTCACGGTGGGCACGCCGACAACATCCGCGCTGATAGTGAGCGAGCTGAAGATTGAGAAAGGCTCGGGTTCGCCTAAAGCCCAGAAGGTAGGCGACTTGAACATGGAGCAGATAGTGAAAATCGCAAAAATGAAACAAACTGAACTCTTGTCAACCAACGTGAAGGCGGCAGTGAAAGAAGTCGTGGGCAGCTGCGTCAGCATGGGCGTTACAGTGGAGGGAAAAGACCCGAAGGAAGTTCAGAAGGAAATAGATGAAGGAAAACACGACTCCATATTAGGCAAAGAAGAGTAGTTGTCTTCAAAAACTCGCCCTCTTGAACGCATATTTGTCCAAGCAGTTTTCTAGATTATTAAACTTATTAGCATACGAAGTTATTCTTCTAACAGTTGGGTTTGTTATGGGAGAAGCAAGTTGGCGTCCTCCAGAATGGATGTACAGGAAGAGGCGTCCTCCAAACGATGACGCATACTTTGAAAACATGACTCGAGTCATCTTTCAAGCTGGCTTAAGCTGGAAGATGATAGACCAGAAGTGGCTTAACTTTAGGAAAGCCTTCGAGAACTTCTCAGTAGACAAGGTCTCGCGGTTCAGAGACTCTGATGTGGAACGCCTGATGAAGAATGAGGGCATTGTGCGAAACCGAGCCAAAATCGCAGCTACTATTCAAAATGCAGCCCAGTTTAAGAGCGTCAAAGGACAGTTTGGTTCGTTTCAATCCTACCTGGATAGTCTCGACAAGTCTAACAACTATGCCTTGGTTATCAAGGAGTTGGGTAAGCGGTTCAAGCGTTTGGGTCCGTCGTCTGCAAGAATCTTCCTGTACACGGTGGGCGAAGACGTAAGGCACACTGAAGAGAAGTAACGAAAATAACCTTTGGTGAACTTTATCGCCCTTCATTCCTCTTCCCAGCTGCTAGGTTTTATGTCCGATTCTTAACCATGAATAAGGGCGCATTTTCTTCTTCTAATTGCTATGAGGACTAGAGGGGTATGTGATGGATATCTTCGATTTCAGATATACACAGAAATCAACATGTTAAAAACTGCCGTGACGGAACCTGTATAGACATCTTCCAAAGGCTTGGATGGAAAGAATTATCCTTCAGACAAGCGAATTCTCTATCATGAATTACACTGAGTTTCTGAGTAGAATAAGAGAAATCAAGGAAATGGGTTATGTTAGGACTCATAGGAAGGGCGACACCGGAATTGGAAAGACTCTTGAAGATTTGCTGGGAATTACTGAGAACAACATTGCTGGGCCCGATTTCAGCATCTATGAGTTGAAGTCTGGAAGAAAAGATTCCTCTTCAATGCTTACACTGTTCACCAAAGCTCCAATGCCAAAAGGAGCTAACAAAAAGCTGTTGGAGGTTTTTGGCTACAGACAAAGGAAAGGACCCTCTGATGTCAGTCAAAAGAAGCTAGCACAATATATGGATGTTAAGATTGAAGAAGGTGAAGAAGAGGTCAGAATAGAAGAAAAGGAATTACATGTGACTGTTGATGCGGGCAAAGAGAACAGTGTGGGTCTCATCTTAGAAATAAGGGATAATCGGATTTATATCGCCAACAAAAAGAACGTGGAAGCTTACTATGAGGAAAGCGTTTTAAAGGAAGCTTTTGAAAACAAATATGCCAAACTTATCTACGTTTTGGCATCAAGAAAGATAGAAGACAATGAGGAATATCTTTGGTTTGATGATGCGTATCTCCTTGAAGGTTTCAGCTTCAAAAGATTCTCAGAACTCGTCAAGAAAGGGATAATTAAACTGGATTTGCGTATTGGGCATTACCCTGATGGTAGACTTCATGATCATGGCACTGGATTTCGAGTGCTACCCAAGTTTCTACCTCAATGTTTCGAAAAGATACAAGAAATCCTGTGAGACAGTGACGCTTATGTTCTCCTGAAGTCGAGTACGAACTCCATTGTTGCACCTAAAGAGATGAAGTTACTCGGCCAGCCGAAGATGCCGACTTGATTTACAAGGTCACGTTTGTCCCAGATGAACGTGTTTCTGAACTCGAATCCTGCTCTGGTCAAAGCCTCAATAACGTAAACATGGGTTGGAATTCGCTTATTGTTTTCCCACACATCGTTTACATTAATAATGCAATGAGCCTTATGCCTCATCAAAGGCAGAATGCCTGAGTAAATCTCCTCGAGGGCTTCGGCATATTGCTCATGGTTCATTGTTCCCAAATCAAACGGATTATCTGAATATTGCTGGACCTTTAGATAATGCTTGTTTTGTCTCAAGTTTCCTCTAATGCTTTTGTTCAGTCGCTCATGTGCTAGCATATTGGCATAAGGAGGCGATGTTATGCAAAGAGAGACTGTCTCTTTCTCCAGATATTTAGGAATGTTATGAGCCTCATCAACAACTGCTATTTGCTGAGAATTCTGCGTTAGCCGCGATTGTTGCAACCTTTTCCTAGCTATTTCGACATATTCGGCTTTTAGGTCGAAGCCCACTGCATTACGGTCAAGGTCTTGCGCTGCTATGAGAGTGGTTCCTATACCAACAAAGGGGTCTAGAACCAGCTCTCCTTTGTGTGTAAGCAATTTGATGAAGTGGCTCGGAAGTGCTATAGGAAAAACAGCTGGATGAACATCTTTGTCCCTTATATCTCTTTTCTCATAGTAGAAAGGCTGAATGGTAACCATACCTCTAACCCATTCTTTCGCGTTTGAGCAACCAATGTGACTGTCTGGGCACTGGCATGTTTTTTGGTAGCCAATTTCCAACAGTTTAGGTACAGTGGTGTTCATGGTTTCCTCTCCTTTATGGGCTTGACCATGATAATCAAATCATTGTTGTCAGCTCTAATCTCCCACCGCAGTTTGTCACCTTCCTTCAACCCTAATTGGCGCGCAACGCCGATAGGAACAGTAGTCCTTAATGAACTACCCCGTGTTGATGCGTGAGTAAGTATAGTTTCCTCGCCCTTGTCTGGCACTAGCTATTCCCATTAGGTATAGCGTATTACCTACAGTTATATATAATTAATCTCAGTTCCCGAATATCTTACTCTGTACATCCTGCATCGTCAACAAACAGACCAAGCGCAACTCTCAGCCTTAACGGAACATTCTGGTAGAAGAAGGCTAAAGGCGCTGAGCCCCTTCTTCTTCTGAATTCTAGTTCCCAGCAGTGTAGCATGTTAGTGTTACCTAAGAGGGGGTCATCACCACCAAGCGCAGAAAAATTCTCCCAATCAACAACACGGTCCATCCTATAGAGGTCTCTTTTGGCAACATTGAAAATGACGCCGAATACACGTCAAACCCATCCCAAAACACAAGCAATCTGATACACAACTTTTTTATAACTGAGCCCCATACGGTTTGAGAACACGAGGCTTCACCATGTCATTGGACCCCAAAGCACTCCTCGAATCAGTCAGAGAAGCCAAAACCAAAGCAGAGAAAAAAAAATTCACCCAATCAGTAGAGTTGATCATCAACCTACGCGACATCGACATGAAGAAGCCCGAAAGCAAGATTCAAGAATCAATAGAACTGCCCAACCCTATTGGAAAACAGGGCAAAGTCTGCGTCATAGCCACGGGCGAACTCGCCTTAAAGGCTAGGAGAGCAAGCGCCGACCTCGTCATCGAACGCGCTGAACTAGAATCGTTAGCGGGTGACAAAAAGAAACAAAAAACGCTAGTGAACGACTACGACTACTTCATCTCAGAAGCCCCACTCATGCCAACAGTTGGTCGAGTTTTAGGTGCAGTCTTGGGACCCAAGGGACGCATGCCCACTCCCGTAGCGCCTACAGCCAACATAGCCGACATAATTGAAAAACAGCGCAAAACAGTGCAGATACGCATACGCGGTCAACCCATCCTGCAATGTCGCATAGGCACCGAAGACATGCCCGACGAAAAAATCGCCGAGAACATCGAAGCCGTCATCCGCCGCTTAGAAGGCAAACTCAAACGCGGGCTAAGAAACATAAGGTCAATCGTAGTAAAAACCGCTATGGGACCACCGATAAAATTGAGGATTTAGACGGGAACAGCCATGTCAAGGCAAGTTGTGGTGCAAAAAGCCGCCGAAGTCGAAGAGATCAAGAAGCTGCTGCAACAGTACAAAGCCTTAGGAGTAGCCAACCTACAGAAAGTACGCGCAGCCCAACTGCAGGAAATGAAGAAAAAACTAAAAGACATGGCAAACATCCGCGTGCTTAAGAACACCTTGATGAGACGAGCTGTCGCCGAATTCAAAGACAAACCAGGCGTAGAAAAGCTTGAGCCGTTGCTGAGCGGCTCCAACATTTTCTTGTTCACCAACCTTAACCCGTTCAAACTGTCATTACTGTTGGATAAGGGCAGGGTGAAGACAACAGCCAAGGCTGGAGACATCGCCGCCACAGACGTGATTGTTCCAGCAGGCAACACAGGACTTCCACCAGGCCCCATCATCAGCCAGTTAGGTTCAGTGGGCTTGCACACCCGAATCGAAGCGGGAAGCGTCTGGGTGAACAAAGACACGCTGGTGGCGAAGAAGGGTGATGCTATTGACGCTCGCTTGGCAAGTGTACTGTCAAAGCTGGGCATCAAAGCCGTTGAAATCGGACTCATATTAAAGGCAGTGTTTGAAGATGGACAGGTAATCACCGATGAGCAACTTCACCTCGACTTGAACGGTTTCATAAAAAGCTTGGTTGAGGCACAGTCAAATGCCCTAAGCCTATCCTTGAACACGGGTTATCCGATGCCTGAAAGCATCCTATTGCTGCTGCAGACAGCCCATAGAAAAGCCCTCAACTTAGCTTTGAATGCGGGCATACCGACAAAAGAAACCGTCAGTGACCTATTGAGAAAGGCGTATTCAGAAGGAATAAGCTTGAACGCCAAACTGCCCAAAGTTAAGGAAAAGAAAGCAGAGTCTTCGGTTGAAAAAGCGCCTTCAGAACAGTCAGTTCAGAAAGGTTGAAAAGCAAGAAATGGTGAATTGTGGAGAGGTGAAAACTCGATGAGTATGGAATACGTGCACGCTGCCATCCTCTTGCACAAAGCGGGTAAGCAAATCAACGAAGAAAGCCTAACTCAGGTTTTAACAGCGGCAGGAATCAACGCCGACCCAATCAGAGTCAAAGCATTAGTGGCATCATTAGCCGAAGTCAACATAGACGAAGCGTTAAAGACAGCGACAACCTTCGCACCAGTAGCCGCAGCACCAGCAGCAACAGCTGCACCTGCACCCGGAGCAGAAGCCAAACCAGCAGCCGCAGGCGAGGACAAGAAGAAGAAAGCAGAAGAAGAGAAAAAGAAGGAAGAGGCAGCAATCGAAGGCTTAGGCGCACTCTTCGGCTAAAACAGTCTTCCTCTTATGTAATAGTTAATATTTCTTCAAGGACAAAAGGTAACTCTTTAAGAGAGCGTATCGTGCGAGTTGGCTGCTCTTCAGGCGACGCTATTTTTTCTAGGTAGCGTTTGTTCCATTTAAAAAGTATGGTTTTCATGCCCATTCTGTTTCCGCCAACGATGTCTGCTGAAACTCGGTTGCCCACCATAACCGCCTCTTTCGGCTTGACTCTTAGCTTTCTAAGGGCTGTTAGGAATATTCTTTCGTCGGGTTTTTCGTGGCCCACATCCACTGACGTAACTATAACATCAAAGTACTTTTCCACATTTATTCTTTGTAACGCTATGCGCACATGTTCTTCACGAGACGTAACGGTGTTCGTTATTATGCCCAGTTTGAAGCCTTTCTTCTTCAACTCTGTCAAGACTTCGTCGAGGTGAGGAAGCTTCTTCAACGTGACTTCCCACAAGTGCCTACCGCCTATGTCTTCTTCGGCAACTAGTGTATCTCCGAGGTCGAAGAAAATCGCTCTGATCAACCTGTTAACTTCACCAAACCTTGTCAATAGAATTGAAAAACTCATACTTATAATTTCAAAGGTTTCTCAAAGAGCGGCAGTTGGATGGCATGACATGGTTTGCCGAGAAACACGGAAGATTTAATATCCTCGTTTTGAAAGGTTTAAGAAAAGTTTGGAGAATGTGAGACGGGGTTTTTCATGAGTCAAAGCTGCCCAGCTATAATCGGCATTGGCAGAACGAAATTCGGCGAACACTACGAGAGAGAACCAGAAAAGCTCATCGAGGAAGCTTGGCTTAAAGCCTCGGAGAGCGCTGGAATAGAGAGAAAAAACCTTGACGCAGGCTATTTCGCCGACTACTTCCTTCAAATAACCAACAAGATTGGCATTGAAGAAGGCTTCTTGTCCGAACTCACTGAGTTGCACATTCCCATGGAGAAAACAAGGTCGTTCAGCTCAGCTCTCTTGAACGCTTGCAACGCCATTCAAGCAGGCAAATACAACCTAGTCTTAGTTGGCGGCGTGGAAAAAATGACTGACCGTTGGGACAAAATCCGAGATGACCTCATGCTCCTCGAAGACCCATGGAGCTACTACGCAGGCTGCACGCCCGAAGCCAACCACGAACTCATGCTACGTGAATACGTTAAGAAATATGGTATTTCAGGTTCACAGCTCGAAACCTTCAACACTGCATTGGCTCAAATCGCCGTAAAAAACCACAAGAATGCGCTTCACAATGAATATGCTCAGTATCAGCGTGAAATCAGCCTTGAAAGCGTGCTCAAAGAACGTCAAAGGGCACGTAAACCTTTAGGACTGTACGATTTCGCGCCCATATCGGATGGGGCAACGGCTCTAATTTTAGCCAGCCCAGAGACAGCGAAAAAGTTTGCAGACAAATCCGTTTGTGTGCCCGGCTCGGCTTCTGCAACTGATTATGTTACATATCCAGCTCGAGAAGAGAGAACAGGGTTCACTGCCAGTGCAATAGCAATGAGAAACGCCTTAAAAATGGCACATGTCAAAGTCAATGACATTCGAATCGTCGAACTCTATGACCAATCAACACTCATTGAGATGATTTCTCTTGAGGACTTAGGGTTCTCCAAAAGTGGTATGGCATGGCAAGACGTTGCTGAAAGCTTAAAGGAATCCCAAAGCTTCTATCGTGTGAATGGTAACGAGGTCTTCGTGAACACGGACGGAGGATTGAAGGCTGATGGAAACCCGCTTGGCGCCACGGGAGGAGCACAAGTCTACGAAATCGTCAGGCAATTGCGAGGAGAGGCGGGCAACCGTCAAGTGAAAACTGATGCAGACTTGAGATATGGATGCGTCTTAGAGCTTGAAGGTTTTGGAACGAAGGCTTACGTTCACATCTTGAGGAGAAGTGACTAGCAAATGAGCAGTGAGCCAATCGAACGAAGGGTTTCCTACATCGGCGACCGACTCAGAGGAAGCCAATGTGGAATCTGCGGCAAAGAATACTTCCGACCACGCGACTACTGCGGAACATGCGGGAGAAAAAGCTTCGGCAAAATGCAAGACATCGACTTCTTCTATGAAAAGGGCGAGTTGGAAGTCTGCACTTTTGTCAAAGAGCCGACAAACAAGTTCACTAAGCTTGAAGCCTACATTTATGGAATCGTGGCTTTTCACAACGGAAAGGTTCGGGTGCCAGGCAGGTTAACAGACAATCTTCTCAAAGAAGCAGAAGTAGATATATCGCGATATGAAGGTAGAGAGGTCGTTCCCAGATTTAGAAGACGATACGCTGTGGAGCAAAGCGACATAATCCCATCAATAGCATTGACCTTCACGTTGGCAGACGAATACTATCCATTTCAAGAGCATCTCATTGTTAAAGCCCAAAGCGAATCTGAAAAACCTGGAATCGTCGGCTACGGCGTTTACACATCAAAGTTCAGAATCAAAGAAGGAAACATAGAGAGAAGCGTTCCATTCACTGACGAAGACTCCATCACGGCGGCGGTTGAGGCAGGCAAAATGGCGCTTATCCATTCAGGAATAGACCCAGCTATGGTGGCGAAGGTCTATGTTGGTTCCGAATCCAACCCATATGCTGTTAAACCTATTGCCTCAAAGGTGGCGCAGGTGCTTAAACTCGGTGAAGAAGACAAGGCTGAAGGGGTGCAGACAGTTGACGCTGTTGACACAGAATTTGCCTGTAAGGCTGCAACTTGCATGTTTAAAGATGCTGCCGCGCTGGTTTACTATCCCAGCGTGCGTGAACACTACACAATGGTAGTTGGCACAGACAATTCTCAAGCAGCTCCTAGAAACGAGCTGGGAGGCGAATTAGACTTCTTCGTAGGCTATGGCGCATCCGCCTTCATCTTCGGCATGCACGACGTAATCGCCCAAATAGAAGACTGGTGCTCCTGCACATCTGACACGCCTGACTTTTGGAGGAGAGACCAAGAATGCTATCCAAGACATGGGGGAAGGTTCACGGGCGAGCCAGCCTACTTCAAACATGTCACGAAAGCTACGGAGAAGCTCATGAGCAAGATGAGGTTGCAGCCCAAAGACATAAACTATTTTGTTTCGCATCAACCCAACGTTAGCTTTCCCCTAAAGGTGGCGACTCAGCTGGGCTTTAAGGAGGAGCAGTTTATGGCTGGTCTACAGGTGGCGAAATTTGGTAACACGTATTCGGGTTCGTCGCCCATCGGGTTAGCTGCCGTCTTGGATATTGCCAAACCAGGTGATAGGATTGTCATCGTGAGCTACGGCTCTGGTGCGGGAAGCGACGCCTACTCACTACTGGTCACTAACGAGATTTTCGACAAGAGAGCTCGACAAAAGTTTACTATACGCTATCAAGCTGAGAACAAAAACGTCGAGTACGTTGATTATGAAACATACAGAAGACTTAAACTAGGAATGTGACCCCAATAATACTAATCGATAAAACAGGAGCGCACTAAACAAGTTGAGTGAAAATTCAACAATGAAAGACCTTGTTTTGCCATTCAGGATTTTGATTTCGCCGTTCAAGACGTTTAGCCAGCTTGTTCAGAAAACCAGTTTGAAAGGGTTGATTTCGCTTTCTGCCCTCATCATAGTGGTTGTTGCGGCTGCACAATACGCCAGCGCAACAAAGATAGACTTGCAGATTGATGGTCAACGTACTAGTTTTCTCGCGACCAGCGCTTTCAATGATTGGTTTGCTAGCAGTTTGGTTTGGACTGCGTTTTGGATTCTGCTCTACTGGCTTGCTTTTACGAGCTTCTTAATGTTGATTAGCAAAACGTTTGGGGGAAAGGATATTTCGTGGCGCATTTTATTCGTTAACTTCGCGTATCTACTCTCTGTTTTCATAGTTCTCTATGCCGTACGTGCAGCGGTGTACTTCGCGCTTCCGACGTTATACTTTCAAGACATCAGTTCATGGCCGCCCGTGGATACAGAAGTGGCAAATGCAGCCTCTAAATTAATGACGGACAGTTGGGGACCTCTCTTCGCTTATCAATTTGGAATCTTCTTCACTCTAATCGCTTTTGCGTGGTTGATAGTTCTTGGCGCTATTGCGGTGAAAGCTCTGCGTGAAGTAACTTGGGGAAAAGCTGTGGCGGTTTCGGTTATTGGATTCTCAATTGTGCTTTTCCTTTTCGGGTTGCCATGAATCCACTGCTCAAGGTAAACCAATTGTCTAATATTTGAAAATGCACAGAAATGAAGTGCTAAAACGTGCCTTTGCATGCTTGCCCGTTTTTGCAGGCGTTGCAAGATCGGATGTCAAAAGTTGGGTCTGAGCGTTTGCAGAGTTGGCACATGAGTCCGTTTTGTCTTACTGCTCTGCAGACTTCACAAAATCCTAGAATTAATTGGGGTCCTGCGATTTCTCCGTCTGCGATTTTAAGGACGATTTGGTTCATCATGTTTCTGATTTCTTGGTTTTGACTGATTCTGATTTCCTGTCCTCTTACATGGGCTATGTATTTGCTTATGGCTGTTTGGGTTATGCCTAGGCGGTTTGCGGCGTCGGTTTGTTTCATCTTGTGTTTTTGAGTTAGTTCTGTTGCGACGTAGGCGCGTATGGCGGGGATTACCGACTTCACTGCGATTTCGCATGGCATTAACATAATGGTTCTCCGTGGGAAGCTACTTTATTGCGCAGAAACCTATTTAAGCATGACGCATGTCATCTATAACATGACGTGTGTCATAGTGAGGTGACAGATGACAGAGAACATCTGAGTTTTTCTCCTCTCTCAACACGATGAAAGATGTCAACTATGACATACGCCCACATTAAATAAAGTGAAAAACCATGCAAACAAAAGTCGGTTCAAACCCTAACCCGCCAAGTAAGATGGAAGCGTCTCACAACCTATCTGAGACTCTTTTAAGGGCTGAAAACCGCTGCAAAGACTGCAAGACAGCCTCACCCATGGTATGCGTAGAGCGCTGTGACGTGTGGCGGATAAAAAACGAAATTTTCTCAGTAAGGCAAATTGCACGCGAAGAGCAACATGTGCAACGGTTGCTCAACGCAGTGAAAAACTCTAGACGTATAAAAATTCTGGACGCATTGTGCGAGCAGCCCCGCGGCTTGAAAGAACTGCAAAAGTATTTGAGGCGAGAAGGATTCTATCACAGTCGAAGCACAATACGGTTTGCCTATCTTAAGCCTTTAATCACCGCTGGACTCGCCCAAGAGAATAGCGCCCGTTACAAAGTTACGTTCTATGGAAGAAAAGTTCACGACCTTCTTCATAAAATTGGACATGGAACGCCTCTACCCATTCACTCTTGCTGCTACGAAGAGACTGTTATCAACGAATTAATGACCCGCCCCAGAACCTTTGAAGAATTAGCGAAGTCGGTGCCACAAAAAAGTCTGTCAAGGATTCTCATGAGGCTTAGAACAAAAGGTTTCCTATCTGAGAGACTGCAGCGAGAATATGTTTTCTATCACAAGATAAAGGGCAGACCGAAAGTTGCATTGTCGCCCACGGAAAAAAGAGTCTTTAACACCATTCCTATCAAAGGTATTTCAGCACGTCAACTTTCCAAGGAAGCAAGAATAACGCTTAGAAGAACCTACAAATACCTGCGCAGGTTGAGGAAGAAAAAACTTGTCTTTGCGTTAAAGAACCCAAGAACTTACGAGCTAAATGTGCAAGGAAGAGAAATCGCCACCCTCTTAAACGAGATGAGCCAACTAATCGCATCGACAGCTATGCCGATTCTTCAGCATTAGTTCTTGTTAAGCAAAGCAAGCTGTTTCAACGCTTAAATAACCGTTATCTGCAGTAGTAGTCTAAAAAATCAAAAGAGGTACAGGGTTGACAGCGGTTCTAGAGACAAGAAATGTCAAAAGAGCTTATCAGATGGGCAAGGTAACGGTTTCAGCTCTGCGCGGAGTGTCTTTAAAAGTCGAAGAAAGCGAGTTCGTGGCTATTCTCGGACCTTCTGGCAGCGGCAAGTCAACTCTACTCCACGTTTTGGGAGGACTTGACCGACCCGACGAAGGCGACCTTTTGATTGATGGCATCAGCCTCTACGCATTGAACGAAAACAAACTTGCAGATGTGCGTCTGCACAAGATTGGCTTTGTCTTTCAGTTTTTCAACCTGCTCCCTAGACTTACGGCGCTGAGAAATGTGGAGTTGCCGCTCACACTAGCCGATGTGCCCGAACAAGAATCGATAAAGAAGGCTAAAGAAATGCTCGAGTTAGTTGGCTTAGGCGACCGCATAACTCATCGTCCAACCGAACTCAGCGGCGGAGAACAGCAGCGGGTCGCTATGGCTCGAGCGTTGATTAACGACCCAAAGATTGTGTTAGCCGACGAACCTACGGGAAACTTGGACACGACAACGGGCGGAGAAATCGTTCGCTTAATGCAGCGCCTTAACGAAGAGAAAGGGCAAACCTTTGTTGTTGTTACTCATGACCCCAGCGTTGCTGAAAACGCTGATCGCATACTGTTTCTGAAAGACGGTTTGATTCAAGGCGAAAAGAAAGGTGTCGGAGGCGCGTATCATTGAGGCGGAAACAGATTGTCGCAATGGCATGGGAAAACATGAAGCTTCGAAGGCTCAGAACCTCGCTCACAACCCTAAGTGTGGTTATCGGCATCACCGCCATCATAGCCTTAGCTTCGCTTGGAGAAGGATTCCGCGTAACCGTGACGCAGAGAATGGAAGAGGGTTTTGAACTCAATGTTTTAACAGTCATACCTGGAAGCCTATTCGCTGGGCTGTCTAGGGAGCGATTCAGGGACTATCAAGTTCAAAACATTACGAAGATAGATGGAGTGGAAGTAGCAACACAGGTTATGCAGATAGGCAACGTGACACTTTACAACGGAGAAAAGAAGGTTAAAGCCTTCGTCGCAACTGCAGTCAACTTTACCGATTTCATAAAAGTCTTCCCTGATAGATTTTCATTTGACGCAGGTGGACCGCCAGCGCAGGGCAGAAACGACACCATAGTGATAGGCTATAAGGTCAACTATCCTAATGAAACCGAAACTGCTTTTGCAAAAGCAGGCGACAATGTTACAATGAGCTTAAGTAAGACAGAACAGATTCTTACACCTCCATTTTTGCGCTATGTGATGGAAAACCACACCTTTAATGTTGCAGGAACGCTGCAAAAGAAGGGCACGCCTGGACTGACAAACTTTGATTATTGGATTTTCATACCTTTAGAAACCGCCAGAAATATTTACAACACTGAAGAATCAGATTTGATATTCGTCAGGGTTTCGAACCCTGACTACTCTGAAAGAATCGCAGACAGCATTGAAGACCTGTTTCCGCCGTTTCGGATTAGCATCCTCGTGCCTTTGACTTTTATTCGGCAAGTTGACTACATAATAGGTCTTGTTCAACTCTTCCTCACCTCAATTGCTTCCATTTCTCTTCTGGTAGCAGGAATCGGCATCATGAACATAATGACTGTTTCCGTCATGGAAAGAACACGAGAAATAGGAATAATGAAGGCTATAGGAGCAAAAAACCTGACCATTCTCACAATGTTTCTGACAGAAGCCACTTTGATCGGGATACTTGGAGGTTTAATAGGTGTGCCAACAGGGTACGGACTCTCCTACCTTCTGAGCTTCATCGTGTCGAGATTCATTGGTGGACAGCAGCAAGACTCGGTTTTTCAAGCTCCAGAAACTCAGCGTGCGATGGTTTACCCGATATTCTCACTGTGGTGGGCTGTGGGCGCAATTCTCTTCGGAATAATTGTGTGCGTCCTCTTCGGCCTGTATCCAGCACGCAAAGCCGCAAAACTTGATCCGGTAAAAGCCTTAAGGTACGAGTGACTATAAGTAGAGTCGCATCAGTGGAAACTCGGGGTTTGTTTTGTCTTTTATGTGAAACCCGTTTCTTATGTAGAAAGCCATTGGGCCAGACGGGTTTTCTGCGTCGCTTCGGCGAGCGAACGTTTCGATGCTTCGGAACCCTCGCCTTCTCAAATCTTCTATAATGGTCTGAAGCAGTGTTTCCCCTATGCCCTTTCCCCGAAATGCATTGTCGGTTATGTACAGGCAGGAGAGGAAGACAACGCTTTCTTCGAGTGTGCCAACGGGTTTTGACTCGTAAGCGTTGACGTTAGGAAGGCGAGATGAGGGCGCGTACTGAGCGAAAGCTATAGGTGTGTCGTTGTGATAGACTATTTTGCCGCAGGTTCCAAACTCCTTTATGGTCTGTTTAAACCATTCTTTTTTCTTGAGTTCAAGCTCTCCTTTCAGGCTAGAGTCTTGTTTTCCCTTTTCGAAGTCTTCGGGGAATTCCCAGTAGACGCAGCCTCTACATGATTCAGGGATGTCTTCCAAGTTGGATTCGTTAATGTCTTGAATGTTGATTTCAACCTTCGGCTCCATGCCACATGCCTCTAAAACAAACAATTAACCATTAACTATTCCTTAAGTTTTCCCTCAGTTTTCAAAGTCAAAGCATGAAGTTTGCTGTTTCTTATTTTAAAAGCCGCAAACTTGTTGTCGGCGGAAGAAAAAATCAGCCAAACAGCGTCACTCCACAAACGCATGAATTGTAAATCAACGCTTGAAGGGTTGGCTGGAGCTGGGTGAGAATGAAAGAAACCGATGAATCCTAATCCATTTTCAGCAGCCTTTGTAAAAGCATCGTAAAACACCTTAGAGTCAATTTCAAAGCGCACACTCGACTGTAAAACGTTAGTCGTTATAACAATTCTCTTCACAATCGCTTCTTTTTTGCCCAGTTTGCCAAAAAGCAGAGCACAAGCCTCAACAGGATATGACTTCTGCGCTGCTTCATTAAGCAAGCGTAACTGTTCACTTGATAGTCTAAGAATCATGATTGAGTTGGACCTCATTTGACATAAGCCAATTAGGGTACTTATACAATTCTTGGAGAGTCGTAAACTTCAAAGCTCCGGCACACTTCGACCATCGCTGAAAAGGAATAAAGGCTCCAATTCAAACACCAAGCCGAAGCCGACGCCAAGGCGCCTCAGGAAGAATTCAAGACAGAAGCATGGAAGGTATAAAAGCACAATGATTTCAACAACCTACGGTTTCAATTTTGCAATCACTCTTGAGTCAAGACTATCTTCGTATACCTTGAACGTGTAAGGCTCCTCAATAGCCAAAATAGTTCTTAGCGCCACAGCGTCTAAATCTTTGACCAGCTTAAGAATCTCACGTTTGGCAGATTTCAGATGCTTCTCCAAGGCTCGTTCGTCTCGCCAAAGAACACCAGCCAACGGACAGATTTTCTCCATCTTCAGGAACCACTCGATTTTCCCAGTCTCCACGTTTACATCGAAGGTTATCGGCCCTGCTACGCAAGTCTCGGGTTTCGCTGGGTGAATCTGACATGTTTTTGTTGCTTTGTCCAAAAAGACGCAGTAGCCTTCCTCGGTTTCTCGAGGAAACACATAATCTCTGGCGCTCTCGAAAGGATTAGAAACCTGGAATCCGTTTGTCTTCAAAAAATTTTGGATTATATTTTTACGTTTCGCTGTTAGGGGTGGTCGTGCGCCTTTGCAGCAGCTTATTGGACAGTTTCCACAAACGTTGAAGAAGTTGGCTTGTCTCGGCTTATTATTAACATTGGAAGACATCATATCTCACGCATACACTTTGTTCTTTTCTAAGCATTCAGCTAATGCAGAGTAGACCGTGAAAATTGCTTCTTCCAAGTCTGTCTTCTGGACTTTTTTGGAAACCTCTCTTAAGACTAAGTCAGAAAGATTGCCAACCTCGATTTTCTGCTTGACGATAGGCAAATACTGTTTCTCTTCTTGTGTTGCGTTCTTGTAAGCTATTTCCAGCAAGTGACGGCAGACTTGTCTGGCTGTTTCGCCTTTCGGATGTTGAACATAAGCGTCTAAACCGTCTCTAACAACGTGGCTCAGGTTTTCTACGAGAACCTCATGTGGAAGGTAAGGATATCTGTCATAAGTCACTATTCCACGCAACGTGGCGCGGATGAAACAGCTTAAGGCAACATCGGATTTTACACATTCTTGCTCGTCCAATATTCGAATCTCAATAGCTTTTCTGTCAAACCGTATCACAGCGCCTCTGGAGTTGAGCCATTCTTTGTTGAGCAGACATCTTGGAGCACGAAGTTTAGCCAAGTCTTTAGAGTACCGCCTAACCGTTATCTTCTGGTATTCCTCAAAAGAACTCACGTATTCAGGAATGAAGTCACCAGTGATAGAAGGCACCTCCAACTGGTTTGTCAAGTAGAAATGGAGACGGTTGTCAACGTAATCGCCTATCTTAGACTCGTAAATTGGAGAAGACGCAGCCAAAGCGGGCAAATATGGTAGAACGTTCGTTAAAGCGTTGTACAGCCTTACAGCTTCATGTTCAGTCTTGTAGGGAAGATTGAGTTGAAAACTCTGAATGTTGAGCCAACCATGCTGGTTGAGGTTGAAAATCTTGCTCAAGGCTTCATAGATTTGGCGGTCTCGATGCGACCACACTTTTACCTCTCTCAGCTTTAATGAGGGATGCATCCCCAAGCCAAGCAAGCGTGCATGATACTTCTTATCAAGAAAGCCAAGAATGGTTTCCACGGCATCATGCATGGTTTCCTCAAAAGTTTCAGGTGAATTAAACGGTGTGTTTGCCTTGAACTCAGCCACATGCGCCTGCAACTCTTTCCCAAACGAGAACTCGTCCAGTCGTACACAGTTGACTATGCGACCGTGAACATCTCGAATAACTTTGTCCACAATTGGGAGCGGCGTCAATTTTTCGTCGACAACAGAGAACTCGTGTTCAGGACCTAGGACTTGGAGCGTCCCATACATAAATGGGTTGAACCTGCCAACAAGAAAGGGATATTTTAGAGATAAGCAGATAAGTCTTTTGGACACACTCTTGGAAAGGAAAACATCAAGCCTTTAGAGCATGAATTGTTTATTCGGCTAAAGGATTTTATGGTTCTTGAGCGTCTGCATTGCCCATTGACCACTTGAGGCTATCTGCGATATGGCTTCTGACAGCAGTTTAACAGCTTCATCATACTGGTTGAAATGAGCCTTGTCAGCTGCTTCTCTAACCTTTGCGCCCGCATTTTCAAAATCTTTCATTCCTAAGACGTTGTAGGCTATGTTTATTTCACCCTCTAAAGCTTCCAAAAAGAAAGAATGTAGTTTGGAGGCGCCCGTTAATTCGTCACCGCTCAACTCGTTTAAACGGTCAAGCAGTTTGACTGCGATTATGAGTTCGGATTTGATGCGTTCCACGTATTGAAAGCAGACGACAGCTTTTCCAATTTCGGAGCCGAATTTCTCTGTGATGTTTTTCACCTCAGATGTTAGGTTGATGGTGGAGCAGGTGGAAGGGGTGGTGTGGGCACAATCATACCTTTCGTGATGGTTGAGATGATGGTTGTTCTTGCTATGCGGTCGGTGTATTTCTGATGTGGGTCGCCTACAGTTGCCATTCCAATTACCACGTCTAACAACCATAGCACTGGGTGGATTTTACTCACGTTTCTTATGAACGCGAGTGCAAAAGTGGGCATCTTTCCATCGGCAGTGGTTGCTTTAAGGTTCATTATTTGTTTGCCAAATGTTGCGCCTTGAAAGGGCTCCATGAAAGACGCGTATAAGATGAAAATAAGCCCAGCGATAAAAGACGGCAGCGCCCACCAGTCAGAAAACCACGCAGGCATCGCCGTTCCAGTAATGCGAAAGGGCAGTGAAAAGACCCACACAATTGCGTTTACGATTACCCAGTCAATCAACCCTGCGATAAGTCTCCTGACCCAATGGTCTTGGAGTTGGCGGTCGGTTCCGATTTTTTCAAAGGCGGTTGACGTTTAAATCGACCTCGAAACAGTTTCTGGTTCTTATTTTTGGTTGGCTTATTTATGTCTGTTGTATCCTGTAATTGTAAGAGACCTTCGCCTTAGCTTTGAGTGTGGCACCCAGAGAACAGTATTTGTCTTGAGACAATTGTATGGCTCGTTGCAAAGCCTTCTCCTTCAAATCTTTGCCCCTGAACAAGTATTCAACATGAACGTTATTGTAAACTCTGGGCGGCTCCGAAACACGCTCACCTGAAACAACAACCTCTAAATCTTCCAGCTTCTGTCTCTGCTTGCGTAATATTTCGGTTACATCGATTCCTGTGCAGCCGCCAAACGCAGCTAACAATAGTTGCATAGGACCAAATCCTGAGCCTTCGCCGCCGTGCTCCTTAGAAACATCCATGATTACTGAATGCCCCTTATCGTCGCTTGCGACAAAACGCATGCCGTCTATCCACTTCACCTTAACAACGGTTGGCAACGACTCTTTCTTTTCCTCAACTGTGCGCTTCATAGCTAAACCATCCATATTTCATCTTTTCATCTTTTCATCTTTTTTCTTCATTTATAACCTGTGCACCAAAATGCCGCCCTTGCCTGTTGGGTCGGGAAAAGTCGAATCTTCTTGGAATCCATTTCTAAAAAAGAAACGGCGAAAGCGGGGTTTTGACTCAGGAAAACCAGCGTGACATCCCCAAGAGCCTATGGCGATTTCCTCCACCCTTTCACCACTGAAGCATGGTAATTGGCGATGTTTAAGGTCACTAATCAAGGCTTGAACAAGCTTTGACCCAATCCTGTGATTTTGTAAATTTTTTTCTGGCACAACAACGCAGGTTATCAAAATTGTTCTTTTTTGTAGTTTCGGAAGTAGGGGAAAAGCACGCATCGGATAGAACTCTATAAACCCGACTGGCTTGCCCTCTAAATATGCGATTTTGGCGCAGCACCCCAACTTTTCAATGGCTTTTCTCATCCACTCTTTCTTTCTCAAGCCTCCTTCCTTCAGGGTTTGAGCATGACGCGGATCATCCCATCTTGGCGCGCATCCTGTCATCACTAAGTCATCAATGTTCTCGAAGGATACGTCTTTAATCTCAATTTCACTCATTTCATTTCTTCTCCTGTGTTTCCTGCACTTTTTGAAAGAATTCCTCTTTTGAAACCTCTTTGCCATCGATGAAGAATCGAGCAAGGCTCGAAAAAGGGTTGTATGGATCTATTTGCAGGTTGAGTTTTTCAACAAGTTCTGGATGTTCAAGCATGTTGTATTCGAAAACTTCAACATCCAGCTTTTCTAATTTTGCTTTGAAGTCACCGCCAGTTTTAGCCCAAGTTTCATCTTGAAAATTTCCACCATAAGCGAAGAAGTAGCTATAGGGGCAGCAACCCATATAGAAGATTTCAACCCGTGCTTTCAACATTCATTCTTCCATTTACTGTTTTTCAAGCCTTTTAATCAAAAGTTCAATAAATCCGTAAAGCCTTTCCCGAACCCCTGAAGACTTGATAAGGTCGCCTTTAAGCGAGACTCTTCCATACTCCCTTGATTGAAGCAAAATTACCTCTGGAGCTTCAATGTTGTAGAAGTCAGCTAAAACCTCATGAAGAGTCAAGTCAGCCATAGCAGAAAGATTCACGATAATTATTATTCCTTTAATCTTACTTAGAAAAAGCCTTTGAAATTCATCGAAGTTTTTGAAGAGGCGGTTAACCCTTGGAAGATGGGGAATTCTCTCTGCCCACGCCCTGTAAATAGCAGGTGTGTGTCCACCATAGCACGGTATGGCAAACATCAACCAGTCTGCATCTTCTATCATATCATACATTTTTGGAATATCATCTTTTAGGGGGCATTCTTCTCGTTTGTCTCTTATTTCCTCGGCGTAACATTCGTAATTGCAGTGACTGCAAGGTTTTATCTCATAGTCGTAAGCGTTAATCAGCATTGCTTGAAGGCCTTTTTCCTCAAGTTTGTTCAAACAGTGTTCCATGCAGTTGAATCCGTTGCCCCTTTTACGGGCGCTAAAGACTAAGCCAACAACCTTCATGGATTTCACTCCAATCCATAAAAACGTGTTCTGAGTAATTAAACATCGTTGTATAAGTAGCAAGCAGCCACCGCTACACGAGTGCGTATTAGGAGCCTAACATTCGTGGAATGCAGCCACCTTCATTGGCGGTCAAGACCTGTAAAAAGAAGCCTCTATCAATGTTGTTGATGCCACTAGGAACATTTCAACAACACACAAAAAACTCTGCCAACCATTCCTAAACAACCCGATACAAAGAACTCACCAAACAGTATGCATTTCCGTGTTCAACTACTGTTCACACACAACCACACCGCAACAAAAGAAGTTATTATTAACAATTCCACAGCCGAGTTAATAACACTTGAACCGAAACCAGCTCAGTAGAAGAAGGCATAAGTGAAATGCGCCCTTCTTCCTTTGAAATTACTCCCAGTCGGTATAATGCATGATGGTGATGACACTAAGGCGCAATTTGTCACTACCACGCACACAGTCACAGCTCCTAATCTCAACAAGAAATTCAATGCAGAAACATAGAGGTGGTAGGTCCAGAGCTTATGAGGTGGCTTATAGCTTAGCCTTTTACGACTGCTATTGGCGATAGTTTTGCCACTCTTGTTGCGATGCCCACTTTGTCGCTGACTTCAGCCACCTTATCCACGTTCTTGTAGGCTGGGTCCGCCTCTTCAGCCAACACGATCGCACTCGCTGCTCTGATTACTATGCCGCGCTGTTCCAGTGCCTTCTGGATTTCTTTGCCCCAATATCTTCGTTTAGCTGCCGCTCGACTCATCATTCGACCTGCACCGTGCGCTGTGGAGCCAAAGGAAACTTCCATTCCCTTAGGAGTGCCTACCAACACCCAACTGCTGGTTCCCATGCTGCCCGGAATCAAGACAGGCTGCCCAAATGTTCTATAATCAGCTGGAACCTCGGGGCGTTCGGGTCCAAACGCTCTGGTAGCGCCTTTGCGGTGAACCCAAACCTTTCTTGTACCCCCATTTATTTTGTGTTCTTCGATTTTGGCTATGTTGTGAGCCACATCGTAAACGAGACGCAGCCCAAAGGTTTCAGCTGGCTTCTTGAACACTTGCTCAAAGCTTTGACGCACCCAGTGAGTTATAGCCTGACGGTTTGCGAATGCATAGTTGACAGCACAGGACATGGCTTGATAATAGTCTTGGGCTTCGGGGCTGGTTCCGGGTGCGCAGGCAAGTTCGCGGTCGGGCAACGCTATCTTGTACTTGTGAACGGCTCTCTCCATGACTCGAAGGTAGTCTGAGCAGATTTGGTGTCCAAACCCTCGTGAACCGCAGTGAATCATAACAGTAACCTGATCCACATCATTGATGCCGAAGGCTTTGGCAACTTTTGGGTCGAAAATCTTGTCTACTCGTTGAATTTCGAGGAAGTGATTACCCGAACCCAAGGTGCCGATTTGTGGCAAGCCCCGGCTTTTGGCGTTTGTTGAAACCTTGTCTGGGTTAGCATTTTCCATGTGCCCGTTTTCTTCACAGTGCTCGACGTCTTCGGGCCAACCTAAACCTCGCTCCACTATGAATGAAACGCCTTCAGCAGTTAAACGGTCAAGTTCACTGTGAGTCAAGTGGAAGTCTTTGCGTCGGCTTCCCAACCCGCAGGGCACATTGTTGAAAATCGTGTTGGCTAGATCAGCGAGTTTTGGGCGAATATCCTTTTCCGTTGTGCTTGTGGTTAGGAGGCGTACTCCGCAATTGATGTCGTAGCCAACTCCGCCTGGACTTACAACGCCTTCTTCATAGTCTGTGGCTGCTACACCCCCTATTGGGAAACCGTAGCCTTCGTGTCCGTCTGGTAGAGTTATGGAGTATTTGTAGATGCCGGGTAGATGAGCGACGTTGGCGCATTGATCCAAGGTGCGGTCTGTCCTCATCTTGTCAAGCAGGTCTTCGTCGGCGAAAACCAATCCAGGCACGCGCATGCCAGCCTTATACTTTAGAGGAATTCTCCAGGTGTGGTTATCTATTCTTTCTAGTGGTACTCTAGGTGAAGGCCCACGATACTCTCGTTCTTCTCCCATAATGATGCACCTTTATTTTTATGTGGAAGAGTTGATGATGAAAGATATAAATAATTTTGGTGTTTACACCAATAATTTTCTCTTAAAGTACTCTACATACCCCTGAATGCTCTGCATTTCTACTCCTTCACGCAATACCATATGTTTCTTGATGAAGTCGGCGGCAGCTCTCATCTGTTGGTCTCGTGTCAAAATCTGTTCACGAATACTCTCAGCCGAGTCACCTCTTTTAACGGCTTCCGAAACAATTTCAGCCCAGAGCCTCAATTGAGCCTCATACTTTCTCAACCTTTCAACAGCGTTTTCAACAGGTCCATAATGCGTATAGTAGAGTCGTTTTGGCTGGAGATTGACCAATCTTTCAAGCGATGCAAGAGTGAGTTCCAAATGAAAAGGCGCTGGCGAAGTAGGTATAGTAACGTCCAGCTTAGGGAAGTAAATCCCAGCTGCGTCGCCTTGAAAAACTCCTATGCTCTCATTTTCAAAATATCCCAAATGGTGCGAAGCGTGACCAAGCGTTTCCAAAACCTTAGCTTGAAGAGAATCACCCAAATCAACAGTCATGCCGTCTGAAGGGGTGATAATCCTATCTTCTGGCACAGGCTCAATTTCTCCGTAAACAATGGCAACTTTCCCTAAAACCAGTTTGGATTGCTCCCAGAGTTTTTCTGGTCTCGCTATATGAGGAGCGCCTTTACTATGCACTATCAGTTTGGCGTTGGGCAGACTCTTCATCAATGTGCCTGCTCCACCCGCATGGTCGATGTGAATGTGAGAAACCATAACATAGTCAACGTCTTCGTTTTTGACATCTATTTCCTGTAAGCCAGCCAACAAGTTTGGAATAGAACAGGTTGGTCCAGTTTCAACGATGGCTACTGCTTTTTCTCCTTTCAGAACGTATGAGGCTATGAAGTTCTCTATGCCGGTTGGCTTCAAATCGATGATGTAGATGTGTTCGCTCAATCTTTGAGTATGCATAGCTATTCACTTTGGAGTGACGATAGAAGAGAAGTCATATACAACTCATATTTTTAAGCCTAATTCCAACCTCACTTCCTTCTTTTCTATATCTTGATTAGAATATGCTGCTATGTCAAACCCGATCAGTTCGAATCCCTGTTTCAGATAGAATTCAATGGCTGGAACATTGCAAGTCTGCGTTTCAAGAACCAGCATTCTAGCTCCTTTTTTCTTCGCAAACTCGACAGCGTGTTGCATCAACAACGTTCCCATGCCTCTTCGCCTAAACTCTTCTTTGACGAGAAGTTCCCAAACACGGATTCTGTTGTTCCATTTATGATAACCAAGCTCAATCCAGCCTACTTGTTCACCGTCCAATTCAGCGGCAAAGACCTTTGGGTCTTCTACATGTTGCATGAAAAGTTTAGTTTCAAAGTTTTTCTCTGGGAGTTTTTCAAAAGGCTTAAGGGTTAACTCTACCGTCCAAGATTCCGCTTTGCGGCGAATTGAAACGTCATAATAGTTCGATGTTGAATACAGATATTTCAATTTGACTGCTGAACCTTCGTCCCTTTTAATTTCGATTATTCTAACTTTCCTTTTGGCATTTTGACCCATAGATATCATGACTCACACACTTAATTCCAACTAATACCAGCAAACTACAAAAAAGAAGTGGGGAATTTCTCATTTGTCTTTTGTCCACTGTTAGTAATTTCTCCGAAGTTGTGAGCAACGCTCACAATGTTCCCTATGTCTTACCCGAATAGTTATAATTTTTTGGTGAGCCTTCACTTTATCTTAAATAGAGGCCTAAAGACAGACCAATGGTGTGTGAGAATTAGCGTGTTGGTTCGAATTGTTCGCCGCTTGACATTGGAAGAAGTGGAAGAACGCATACGGAACTATGAGAAAACGCAAGGCATGAGTTTCGACGATTTTGAAGAACTGTTCTGGAAAAAGAAGCTTGACAAACGCCTCATCGGCGTATATTCTGAGTGGGCTGATTTGGTTCACGCCTACCGAGCGTATGTGGAAGGCGGCGAACTCGACTACAATGTAGAAGAGACTCGAGACCTCAAACCCGAGGAAAACGCACTTCTGACGCCGAAACGACTGGAACTACTCTATAGCCTTGCGAGTCTACGAGCGGAATCCATAAACGATTTGGCACAGAAAGCAAGACGCAACGTCAAAAACGTGCACCAAGACTTAAAGGCGTTGAAAGCCTTAGGCTTTGTGACATTTAGGAAGCGGGGCAAGAGAAACATTGTTCCAGAAACTCTTGTTGAAGAAATCACGTTTCTGATTCGTTAACCTATTTTAGAGCCGAATCAGTTTTTCCAGCCACTCGATTTTCTGTGTTTTTCTTTTCCAGAAGAGGTCTTCGAAAATGTAGTGCATGGCTAACGTTTTCCATTTTCCATAACGTCTGTTGATTTCCTGTAGAAGGGTTTCGGCTGGAACCAGTTCTTTGTTGAATAATAGGCGCGAGTAGATTTGTTGTTCCCATGGACCGATTTTCTCAATCGTGTCATAGTGATGCAGTGCTTCGAAGAGCAGAATGCTCGCTGATGCTGGACCCACTCCAAAAAGTTTGTCCAGTTCCTTCTTTGCCTCTTCTTTGCTCATCTGTCGCAGTTTAAACTCGTCAACTACGCCTTTAACGAAGTCTTCGGAAGTCTTCTTAAGGTACTTAGCTCTGTAGCCTACCTTCAACTCTCGCAGTTCCTGTTCAGAGACTCTCTGTAGACGCTCAGGTCTCCAGAAGGCATAGAGCTCTTTCCCGTCAAACCTAACCTTGGTTCCATACTTGGTTAATAACGTCTCCATCATCTGCACCGTGCGCCTGATTGTGGCATTTTGCAGCAAGATGCTGATGATCAGAAGTTCGTAGAGGTTTTCGCCGCAGCTAACGCGCATTCCACGCCATTTCGCGAGTACAGGGCCCAAAACCTTGTCTCGTTTGAGCTTTTCTGAGAACTCTGAAAGGTCGCCGTTGAGGTCGTATCGCCATCTTACCTCATTTATAGACTCGGTTTTTTCCCTCTCGGACAATGGTTTCTCAGAATAGAGAGTCACATCGACCAGTGGTGTTTCAACAGAGCCCTGGTTTTTCATTTTCAAACCTAGAGCTTTGCCTTTTATCCGCAAGGTTCGCCAGTATATGCTTTCTTGGTAGTCTTCAACGGGCGCTGGAAAATGAGAAGGCTTATGCACTGTGGCGTCAAAGTTGAAAGGTGGCTTGGGTTTTACTTGAACCGTGAATTTGGCGATTAAAGGAACAATTTTGGCTGTCATGTTTCCTCGCCTTCCTTAAATGTCGAGAATAAACTTGATTGTCACAGCGCCATTTTTGTCCTTTAGGATTTCCATTTGATGATAGGTAACAGCCTTGACTCCAACCTTGGACAAATGCTTGCTGGCGTCAAAGGCTTCACCCCAAACCTTCGCTTTCAATTTGAACCCAGCTGATGTCTTCTCGATGCCCTCAACCTTAAAGCGAGAATAGAGGTTGCCAGTGGTGTCAAACTTGATTAATAATGCTTCTAACCAGTTGTAGAGCAGGGCTTGTTCGTCGTGACCCTCAGCCTCCACCGTTTCTTTCAGTTTAGGCTTCACTTTGTCCAAGTCGGTCATGCCCTCAAACGTGGCGTAGGCGGCGTTTTCAAAAGCCTCTTCCAAGCTCTTGCCATACGCGGCAATGTATAAATCGGCTGTGTGCTCAAGAGACTCGAAGCGCTTCTTTAAACGAGACATTTTCGCGGTCACATTTAGACAAGAAGAGTGTTCACGATATAAGCAATTTTGGTGCTTAAGCCAGCATTCTTGAAAAGGCTGCAGGTTTACTGACGCAAAATCTTCCCGAAAGCTATCCAATCAATGCCATAAAATTGTTTCTTGAGTACGCCTTCTCTTTCGTATCCTAGTTTCTCATACAGGTGGATGGCTGATTTCATGACTGGTGTTGTGAACAGAGAGGTTTTGTGGCACCTAGCCTTAACTGCCTCTTTCTCTATTTCTTCCATCAATTGGGCTGCAACGCCCAGATTCTGAAAAGCAGGATGAGTTGCTAACGTCTTGACTTGCATGCTTTCGTATTTTATTATTTCCGTGACCGTTCCTACAATTTGTTTGTCTGTTTCAGCGATTAACATTAGTTCTTCGTTGATTCTGCGTTGAATCTCAGGTTTAGAGACTGTGGCAGACTGTATAGCTGCTTCGCGGTATCCAATTTTCCTGTAGTCCTCGAAAGCAAGTTTGACAACATTGTAAATAGCTTCAACATCTTCTGACTCAGCCTTCCGCACCGTTACTTTCATAATGTTTACTCCTAAAAGTTGAGAATAAAATGGAAACTTTAAAAAAGCAGCGGTTGTCTTTCTGTATCCTACTGGTTTTTTGTTTTCTTCATTAAGTATTCGTGTATGCTTCGTGCAGCTTTTTTGCCGGCGCCCATAGCGCTTATGACCGTCGCCTCGCCCGTCACGATGTCTCCTCCTGCATAGACTCCGTCTAAACTGGTTTTGCCTGTTTCATCGTTGACTACGATGGTGCCCCATTTGGTGGTTTCCAGCCCCTGCGTGGTCCGTTGAATAATTGGGTTTGGAGTCCGCCCAATCGCCACGATAACTGTGTCAACGTCCATGATGAATTCTGAGCCTTTGATGGAAATGGGTCTTCGCCTGCCCGATTCGTCTGGTGGTCCCAATTCCATGGCGATGCATTCCATGGCTTTAACCCAGCCGTTTTCGTCTCCAATAAACCTCAGGGGAGCTGCCAGAAACTTGCAGATTATGCCCTCTTCCTCAGCGTTTTCAATCTCCTCAAGGCGAGCTGGCATTTCGTCTCTAGACCTTCGATAGACTATGCAAACTTGTTCAGCGCCTAATCTCAGGGCGCATCGGGCAGCGTCCATGGCTACGTTGCCGCCTCCTATAACGGTAACATGCTTGCCCACACGTATGGGCGTGTCATACTCTGGAAACGCATAAGACTTCATCAAATTAGCACGAATTAAGAACTCGTTTGCTGAATAAATCCCACCTAGATTCTCCCCGGGAATCCCAAGGAACTGAGGTAACCCAGCGCCTGTTCCAATAAACACTATGTCAAACCCTTTCTTGAACAACTCATCGATTGTAAATGTCCGACCTATCATGGCGTCGGTTCGTACTTCAGCGCCCAACTTCTTGATGTACTCGACCTCAGCTTGAACTATTCTTTTTGGCAGTCTAAATTCAGGGATGCCATACATGAGGACGCCGCCGGCAAGGTGAAGAGCCTCAAAGACAACAACTTTGTGTCCAAGCCTTGCCAAATCAGCTGCGGCTGTGAGTCCAGCTGGACCTGCTCCGATTATCGCAACTTTTTTGTCAGTTGGATCTGATAATGGTGGTATGTTGAAACTTTTCTTGAGTTCGATGTCGGCGACGAAGCGTTCGAGTCTGCCGACAGATACAGGTTCACCTTTTATGCCCATGACACAGAGTTTTTGACACTGATCCTCTTGAGGGCAAACTCGACCGCATATGGCTGGTAGACTGTTCTTTTCTTTCACCTTTCGTATGGACTCGTCGTATTTTTTCTCTTGGATCAGCTTGATGAAGGCTGGAATGTCAAGCTCCACAGGACAGCCAGTAACGCATTTTGGATTTGGACACACGATGCACCTTGAGGCTTCAGCTAAAGCCTGCTCTTCTGTATAACCCAAAGCAACCTCGTTGAAGTTGTGAGCTCGCTCTTTAGGCTTCTGTTTAGGCATTGAAACAGCATGCCATCGGTCTTGAAGAGGTTTTTCAGCCTTAACCTCCGCCACAGTGTGCTCCCTCATGTTTTTCATAGAACTGTGACGCCAGCTTTTCCTCTGCTTGATACATTCTTAGGCGTTTGATGAGTTCGTCAAAGTTGACCTGATGCGCGTTGAACTCTGGACCGTCGATGCATGCAAATCTAGTTTGACCGCCTACGGTTACTCTGCAGGCTCCGCACATTCCCATGCCATCAACCATTATTGGGTTCAGGCTCACGATTGTTCTAATGTTGTGTAGTCGTGTCACTTCGGATGTAGCCCGCATCATTAAAGGAGGACCGATAGCGTACACAATGTCGAATCGGTAGCATTTTTCAATCAATGACTCTAACACACCGCTGACAAAGCCTTTGTATCCCTTCGAACCGTCGTCGGTGGAGATGCAAAGCTCATCTGACACAGCCTTCATTTCATCCTCTAGAATGAGCAGCTCTTTATTCCTAGCTCCAACTATGGAAACCACTTTGTTTCCAGCTTCCTTGAAAGCTTTAGCTATGGGATAGGCGGCTGCCGTGCCGACGCCTCCACATACAGCTGCTACGGTGCCCTCATGTTTTATATCACTTGGGTTACCTAAAGGACCGACGATGTTCAATATTTCGTCGCCAACTTCGAGCATGCCGAGTTTTCTGGTTGACACCCCGACTTCTTGGAAAATGAGAGTTATCGCTTCCTCATCATTCCGCCAATCTACGAGTGTCAACGGAATTCTTTCACCTTTTTCATCTATCCTTAATATCACGAACTGGCCTGCTTGAGCTTTTTCAGCGATCTCTGGCGCATGAATCTTGAACAGTTTGATTTGGGGAGCCAAATCCCGCTTCGTTAAAATCCTGTACATGAATATGACTCCAAAAATTTTGGGTTTTGTTGGCTTTGCTGTGTGTGTTTCGTTTTATGCATTGTAAGCGCCCGGTCGGGGCTTTATAGAAGTTCTTCAAAAGGGGAAACAGAATGTATAAAGCTTTCGGGATAAGTGCAAGGTCAAGATTCTTCTTCTAACTTCAGATTCCGAAGGACAAAACGTGTTTATATGTTCTGTTGCACAGACTCTATACCAGAAAGCATAAAAATATGCATGGGAGCGTAAGCGAGCTCATGCGAACCCTAGCTTCCTCAAAGAAGGGCAGTTCAGTTGCCATGGCCACACTTCTGATGGTAATCGTGACGCTAATCGGAGGCATATTCCTATACAACTATGTCATGGGTTCGGTTCTAAGCATGACAAACAACTTGAGCACACAGATGAGCATCCTGTTAGACTCGGTTTACGTAAACAGCACCCACATAAGAGCATGGATACGCAATACAGGAAGCTCCGCTGTGAACATAGTCAACGCCTACGTCAACAACCAAATAGGATTGTTGGTTAATGAAGTGAAAGTTGCCGCCTCTTCAGTGGCTCTAGCCCTAATAAGCGGCACATACTCTCGCGGTTCGACCTACACAGTCAAGCTCGCTGGTATATTCGGCATACTGATGACATTTGAAGTACAGTATCAATAACCCTAACGAACTGCCCTCCTTTTTTATCTTCACAATCTACAGGTTAATGTTCTTTCTTTCGGTATTAGCAAGTTTCTTGACAGGGACAAAAGTGTCATGCGAAAAAAAATAATATAATAGAATCATTTTTTTCTTTTGGATCTTCAAGACAAAATAAATAGTGACAAAACACTTGTTTTCAGGTTTTTACCTATGTCGTCGGCGGAGGTCGGCTTTGCAGCTCATAGTATTCGGTCATTAGTAAAACTCCTTGGATTATTAGGAAAATGCCTACAATCCACTGCAGCAGAGCTGGGAACAGGATGATTAACAATCCGAAGACTATTGTTATGATGCCTAAGACAGGTTTAGAGACGGTTACACCTATCTTTCTAAGCCCTTTTTCTACAACTTCAGTCATTGGGTCATTCACCTCCCAAAGCTACCTCAAAGAGAATAGTTTCAATCAAAATTTAAAACCTTCTAAGCAGACACAAAAATGGCGCCGGGAATGGGATTCGAACCCATGCGGCCCCGAAAGGCCACAGGCTCACTTGCCGTGGTCTCAAGGCCTGCGCGTTATCCACTCCGCCATCCCGGCTCTGTGTTGTCTCAGGTTTCCAGTAATCAGTTTCATAGCGTGTTTATTAAAATGCTTATCCACCAAGTCTCCTTGTTCTTCGGTTTTAAGACTGTCTGCTGTAAGGGTGAACGTAGCGTATTAATACCTCTTGCTGCCAATGTTGTGTTTCTAGGAGAGAAAGACCGAAGTGGACAGAATCGACAAGGTTCTTTTAGTTTTGCCCTTTCTTCCCGCGGCGGATTTGTTGTCCACGCTTTTCTCTTTGAGCTTGGGAGGTGAAGAAGTCGGAATTTTGGCTAGGCCAATCTTGGAACAATACGGTTCAAGCGGGCTTGTGTTACTTGCCGCCTCGGCTTCAATAATGTTTCTGTTTTTCATGAAGATTGTGATACACATTAAGAAGCTGTTCATAAAAGAGTTGAGGTTCAAATGGATGTGGTATGTTCTAACGGTCCCCATCTATTGGTTCTTCGTGTTAGAGGGAGTCTATGTTTCCACTGTCGTCATGAATTTTCTTGTCCCATTAAATTTCTCCTTCAGTGAAGCTTTTGTTTTTAGAGCCCTTTTACTCGGCACATACTTTGCGTGCGTTACCTGGTTAACCAAGCCGAAGATAAGCCAACTTCCACACGGCGCCAGATGAAGTATAACACTCAGGGTTAAAATTCGCAAGGTAAATTGATAGACCACACTCTTTAAAGCGTCCGGAAAATTTTCTTTAAGCGCTCAAAACAGAACAAAAAGATTGGGGGCTGTCTATTTTGTTGGTTTGAAGTATTTGATGTCGTTGAGTGAGCCTTCTCGTTTTTCTTTGGGTTGGAAAACAGCCTCGACCCGCATCCCGATTTTTACTTTGCCTGGCTCTATCTCGCCTATCTTGTGGATGAGACCGCCATCTGCACCGTCCATCTTAATCATGGCGTAGACTGTTGGTTCTTTTAGTTTATCGCTTTCCAAGTCGATGTGTGCTATAGTGTAAGTGTAGATCGTGCCTTTTTTGCCGACCTCTAGCCACTGTTCAAGCCTTTCAAAGCAACGTTCACAGTAAGTTCTCGGTGGTACATAGACTATGCCGCATTTTTTGCATTTGGCACCCATGATTCTGCCCTTTTTCTTAATCTCGCCGAAGAATCGTTCTCCAGCTTTGCCCATCGTATAAATGTAGTCGGTTTCCATATGCCCAGGCCAGTATCGAAGCTCACGCACATCGCTTATTTTCTCAAGAGACATGCTTTCTCAATCCTCCTCATGCGGGTTTGAAGTATTTGATGTCGGTTATGGCTCCTTTGCGTTCTTTTTCGGGTTTCCAAACCGCCTTCACCTTCATGCCGAACTTCACCTTTTTCCAGTCAATCTCCTGAACTGTGTGCAGTATGCCCATGCCCGGAGAGGCGCCATCTATGTCGATTACTGCCACTATTATTGGTTCTTTGATTCTGCTGGCGTCGCCTGCAATGAATGAAACTGAATAGGTGTTTATAGTGCCCGTGTCTTTCACGTATGTCCATCCGTTGGTTGGTTTGAAACACTGTTCGCAGAACACTCGCGGTGGAACCATTATTCGACCACATTTTTTGCATGTTGAAGCAATGATTTTGCCGTTTTTCAACTCGTTGAGGAAGCGGCTCATGGCAATACCCGTGCTCCACAGGTATTTGGCTTTAGGTCTATCGCGAACAGTGAGAACTTTTCCAGCTCTAATCTCTTCACCCTTCAGTTCTTCACCCGCATATTCCTTAATCTTTACACTCATCTTGTTTCACCTCATCTTCTCATGACAATAACTGACCCATACTGCATCAAGTCGCCCCAAGCCTGTGCGACGCCTGTTCTTGGGTCGCCGGGCACCTGTCTCTTCCCAGCTTCGCCTCTTAGTTGCCAAAAGATTTCACACACTTTCATTAAGCCAGCAGCAGCAATAGGGTTGCCCACTCCAAGTAAGCCTCCTGACGGGCATACTGGTAAGTCGCCGTCTCTCTGCGTCACGCCTTCAGCGGTCAGTTTGGGTGCCTCGCCTTTCTTGCATAATAGTAGGCCTTCCATGTGGTGCAGTTCTTTATAGTCAAATGGGTCGTAGGGCTCAGCCACATCGATTTCTTTGGGTGGATTCTTGATTCCAGCCATTTTGTAAGCCATTCTCGCCGCGTATTCAACATAGTCGGGGTAATAGAGGTCCCTGTTGGTCCAGTATGTGGAGTCGATGCACCAGCCGACGCCGTCTATCCAAACAGGATTATCCGTGAGTTTTTTGGCTACGTCTTCGGAAGCCAAAACCAAGGCGGCTGCGCCGTCGCTGGTGGGACTGATATCCAAGCGTTGAACTGGCCAGCACATGATTTCCGAGTTGAGAACATCCTCAACCGTGATTTTTGCTCCCAGCTGGGCGCATGGGTGGTCTAACGCGTTCCCTTTGTTTTTCACCGAGACCAAGGCGATCTGTTCCTTTTTTATGCCATGTCTGTGCATGTAGCGGTGCATCTCAAGGGCAAATATCCAAATGAGTGTTGTGCCGTGCGGTCGGTCCATTATTGGATCAAATATTGTCGTAAAAGCGTAGGCTGGGTGAGGAAAGCAAGACGACATTTTTTCTTCCGCTACAACCAAGCATGTGTCGAACAAGCCAGATGCCACATGCCACCAACCTGCGTCTGCTGTGAAGACTCCGGTTCCGCCGCCAACGAACACTCGGCTGAAGGGTTTACGCCAAGCTCCTGAAGCATCGGTCATGTTTTCTCCCTTCATGTGGATGCCGTCGAAGGCGTCGGGTGCGCTTCCGTAAGCCACACTTTCGATGTCCTTCAGCTCTAGTCCAGCTGCGTCTAACGCCATTTTTGAAGCTTCGTAGCACATTTCTCTGCCTGTCTCCTTCAAGTTACGCCTAAACAGCGTCAATCCAGCGCCAACAACTGCAACTCGTTTTTTGCCGAACATTTGTCTATTTCACCTCCGAGCTGAGAACCGCCACAGCGCCTGTTGCCGTAGGGACGCCACGCCAGATTTGGGCAACTCCTGTTTTTACGTCGCAGATTTGTTGTTTTCCAGCTTCACCTCGCAGTTGCAAAACTGCTTCGAGTACTCGGTGGAGTCCAGAGGCTTCGATTGCATACCCTATTCCGAGTAGTCCGCCAGACGCATTGATTGGTAAGTCGCCGTCTATTTCTGTGACGCCTTCTTCTGTTAGTTTGCCTGCTTCGCCCTTTCCACACAGTTTCAAGGCTTCTAGATGTTGTAGTTCCTTGTAAGAGAACGAGTCATCAATTTCGGCGAAATCTACTTCTTTCTGTGGATTTCGAATTCCAGCCACTGTGTAAGCCATGTCTGAGGCGAGTTCGGTGTACGTGGCTCTTCCCCATTCTCTCGATTCCGGCCAAGAAGAGTCACTGTTCCAGCCCATGCCCCTTATCCAAACAGGTTTGTCTGTGAGCCTTTTTGCTGCGGTTTCTGATGCCAACACCATGACGATACCACCGTCAGCGTTCGAGCTGACATCTAAACGATTCAGCGGATAGAAGTATGGCGCGGACATGAGCACGTCTTTAAGAGAGATATTGGCGCCGTGAGCTGCACGTGGATTGCCCAAAGCGTTCTTTCGGTTCTTGACCACTACTTGGGCGCATTGTTCTCGTGTGTTCGCAGTTTCATGTAGGAAGCGAGCCATTTCGAGTCCAGCCATGTAGTGTGGATGGGCGCCCAAAGGTCGGTTAAAGATTGGGTCGAGAGCGAAGTTCACAATGCCTGTGAATGTGGTTACGTCTGAAACCTTGCTGTGGGCTTCAACCACGACTGTGTTGAACTCGCCTGTTCTAATCAGCATATAGGCTGTAGCTAAGCCAATCATGCCATCGCTTGACACTGTAAACAAGTGACGCAGAGCAGCGCCAATCTGGTCTGGGACAAACTCGTCGAATATGCTGTGGCCTTCCCAGTAGTCTTCTGCACATGAGACAAACGCGTCTATGTCTTTTCTCGGGTCTACGCAAGCGTCATTGTATGCTCTGGTTGCCGCTTCAAACATGAGTTCCTTGTATGAAACGTCTGGAGTCATGGGTTTGAAACCTGCGCATCCAACTCCAACAATTGCAACGTCTCTCAACTTTTTTCACATCCAATGTGTTATTTCGAAAGAAATCAATAATGTAAGGCAAATACACTATAAAACTTTCGACAACCATCCCAATGGAATGGTTAACTTGTTCTTTCCCAAAAAACTTTCAACAACATGACTGAAGTTTTCGTTAGTCTAAGAACGCAAAATCACTGGAAGTCACGTTGATTTGCGCCGCGTGAACAGCAAACCGGACCAAACTGCATCGACAGCGCACACCTTATAGTCGACAAGACCTGCAGCTAAGCCTGCTTGGCGTACAGCAGTTTGCGACAGATCGGTAGCTTTTTGTGATATCTTTTTTGGCCACAGAATCCATAGGCTCCCTCCCTTTTTGATGAGAGACACCATCTGTGCGATGCGGTTTTTCAAGTCCTTATGAGATCTGACAAACCAAATGGTTAGATTAGTTCGACTGCTTGCCTGCTTGAGCAGAGTAATACCCTCAGGCATCTCGCCAATGGTGTTTTCGAAACCTGGAGGCGCATCGACCAAGGCGACTACTGAGTTTGCCTTTATGCCAAGCTTCTTTACCAGCGGAGCGCCTGCATATCCCTCGAGAATAGAGCGCGGCACTACTGTTACTGTCGGGGGATTGACGATGGTTTGTTTAAGCGTGTTGTGAATCTGGCTCCAAGTGGTATAGACTGCGTCTGGCAGTTGCCCCTTTATGCGTGCTACTTTTTCAGGATCGCCGTCAATGAAAACTAGGGGTACGTAACGTGTCTTCTTGTTGTGTCGAATAGCTAGAGCTATGTCACGCCCTTGAGTGGGAAGCCGTGTAAGATCGATAACTACCGCTTCTGGAGGGTCATTTCTCATTTCACGAAGAACTTGTGGAGCTAATGGCTCGTAGTCAACCGTGTAACCAGCGGCTCGTAGAATCGCAACTCTCTCCTCAGCCTCTTTGACGTTCCAATGAACCAAACGAACTCGGCTCAAAGGGGGGACTCCTCGTTTCAAGAGAGTGCAATTCATATTATTTATTTTTGCCTTTTAAGAATCAAGTAATTGGATTTGTGCTTTAAATAGTGGTTTAAGCTATATTATCGGCTTCTATCACCATGCATGGAGGAAAAAGAAGAGTGGCAGGAAAGCCCCTTGCTTCAATCGTTTCCGCCGGCATGTCCAAATTTGGCAGAATCGACGGCGTTTATGGAAGAGAGCTTTTCGCTGAAGCCGCTAAAGAAGCGTTTGAACGTAGCCCCAACTTGGATCCGAAGAAAGACATCAAGGCGCTCTTTATCGGGCACATGGGCGAATCCTACGAGCATCAGGGTCATACTGGTCCAACATTGGCTGATTGGGCTGGTTTGACTCCAGCCGCGGCTGTGCGAACCGAAGGCGCCTGCGCCTCGTCTGGTGTGGCTTTCCGTTTAGGCATAATGTCCATTTTATCTGGCATGTACGATGTCGTAATGGCTGGAGGGGTCGAAAAAATGACCCATCGAAGCACAGCGGAGGTCACTGAATACCTTGCCATGGCTTCTGACCATCCGTTTGAACAATGGAACGGCATGACTTTTCCAGGTTTGTTCGCGCTGATGGCAACCGCGCACATGCATCGATACGGCACAACCGAACGGCAAATGGCTATGATTGCTGTTAAAAATCATAAGCACGGAGCCCTAAACCCTAAGGCACACATGCAGAAAGAAATCACGTTGGAACAGGCTTTGGCTTCCCGCGTGGTTGCTTGGCCACTGAAATTGTTTGATTGCTCTTTAGTAACCGACGGTGCAAGCTGCGTTATTTTGACAAGACCAGAAATATCGAAGAAGTTTACGGACACACCGGTTCATGTTTTAGGGTCAGGTCAATCCAGTGGCTCCATTGGACTATACGAGCGAGAAGAGTTGACCAGTTTAAAAGCGGCGAGATTGGCAGCTAGGCAAGCCTACGAAATGGCGAGAGTTAAACCAGACGATATTGATGTAGCTGAAGTGCATGACTGCTTCACCATCGCCGAGATAATCGCTTACGAAGACCTTGGCTTCTGCAAGCCTGGCGAAGGCGGCAAACTAGCTGAAGAGGGCATAACAACGCTTGGCGGCAGACTTCCAGTCAACACAAGCGGCGGCTTAAAGTCTAAGGGTCATCCCGTAGGCGCCACAGGCACAGCACAAGCAAATGAGATGTTTTTGCAGTTAACTGGACAAGCTGGAAAACGGCAAGTTGATAACGCTGAAATAGGTTTGGCGCACAATGTAGGAGGCTCGGGCGCCACTGCCACGGTGCACATTTTCAGGAGGGGATGAAAAAGTGGATGAGGCTCAGCTAGCTCTTGGAATTGAGAGTTTCTATAAGTTTGTAAGCGAAGGCAAATTAATGGGGTCCAAATGCAAGAAGTGTGGCGAAGTTATGCTTCCTCCAAGACCTTTGTGCCCAAAGTGTTTGGGCAAGGACCTAAGTTGGGTTGAATTGAAGCCACGAGGAAAGTTGTTAACCTACACTGTGATTCATGTGGCACCCAAACAGTTTGAAACTTTGGCGCCTTATCCGGTTGGAATCTTGAAGCTTGATGATGGACCGCAGCTGTTAGGCATGATTCGAGGTGTCGAACAGGACAAGCTAAAGATTGGAATGGCATTGACATTAGACTTCGAGAAACCTTCGACCACCCAGACATCGTGGCCAACTTGGGCGAGATACTACTTCAAACCATGATTCAAGAAACAGTTGCTTCAGCGGTTAGCAGCTTCAACACTGATAATTTGGATATTCCAATATTACCACAAAGTATATTTTGTTGTTTCATTGCTGTTTGGCGCAGACACATCAAAAGCTGTCAAGTGATGAGACAAGATGACTATTAAGGCTATCGTGTTCGACCTCGACGGAACAATCGTAAACTTCAACCTCGATTACAAATCAGCCCGAGCAGAAGTGATACAGTTCCTAAGCAATCAAGGATTTCCAGCGTCGATTTTTTCAATCAACGAAAGCGTCTTCGAAATGCTCAAAAAACTCGAAATCTACATGCAAAACCACCGCACTATCAATAGAGATTATTCGAGACTCAGAAAGGACATGTTAGCCATTTTAGAGAAGTATGAGATGGAAAGCGCCACGACAACGCAACTCGTGCCTGGCGCCTTTGAAACCCTTCAAGCCCTAAAAAAGATGAAACTCAAACTGGGGCTCTTCACCGTAAACAGTCAGAAGGCTACGGAACACATCTTGTCAACGTTCCGCCTTGAGCCCTTCTTTCAAGCAGTTGTTACACGGGATTCCGTTCCCACCGTCAAGCCCAACCCAATACACTTGGAAGCAGTGTTGAAATCGTTAAGAGCCAAGCCTGCAGAAACCGTGGTTGTGGGCGACAGCATCTGGGACATGAAAGCCGCCAAAGAACTCAAAGTCCTCGCTGTAGGCGCTTCAACAGGCGTAGCTACACTAGACGAATTAACAAGAGCAGGAGCTGACTGCCTAATCGACTCGCCCATTGACCTGATTGCCCTCATAGAGAAACTCAGCGAGCAAACAAGAGAAGCTGATTAACTGAGAATTCTTGTTTCTGGCTAGCCAGTTTTTCATGGCAACTACTTTATTTTCTGGAAGACAGATTAAGTTTGCTTACAATGGTGATAGATGTTGAAGTCGCACTTGTTATGCGATGGCTTTTTCACTCTGGACAAGAGTTTCCTGGTTTACATGAAGTATATGGGGCAACCCTATGCTGCTGCTTTGAAGCCTTTGCTCATCTTGACTCAAGAAGAAAAAATTCTCGTTGATACTGGAATCGGCGAGCTGCCAGAAAAATACGGCAGATTCTTCACAGTTAAGAGAAAAACTGAAGAGAACTTAAGGGCGCAACTAGTTGAACATGGCTTGAAGCCAGAGGACATTGACATCGTAGTTAACACGCATCTGCACTTTGACCACTGCGGCAACAACGCACTCTTTTCAAACGCAAAGTTTATCGTTCAAGCCGACGAGTTCAGATACGCCTTCACTCCAGACAGGTTTCAGCAAGCCGCATACATCAGAGAACTTTTCGACAGCAAAATCGATTATGAACTTGTTCACGGTAGGCATCGGATAACAAGAGACATAACGGTTGTTCCAACTCCGGGTCATTCCATCGGACACCAATCAGTCATCGTTAGAGTACATGACAAAAACTATGTTTACTGCGGAGACGCCGCGCCAACAAAGGAGAATCTGGAACGAAGAAATATACCATGAGTACTCTACTGCGCACACAAGGCGTTAAGATCCATAGACAATTTGAGAACCATTGAAGACGCGGTTTACATTTACTCCCACGACAACGAACAATTAACGCTATGAAAATCCGCGATTAAGTTAGTTTCTGTTTTTCACTTTACTTCCTTTATCTGCTTCAAGGTTTCATCTCTTGAAACTCCGCGTGGAAACTCCTTCTTATGGATTCTCTGAACATGCAATTGCACAACAGCCACAGCGTCATCTTCACCGTGAGGCGTTACAAAACTGAAACCACATGGACAATCCACGCCTAACTTCTTCACCAACACGACCACCTCCGTTTTTCTACCCATCTAAACAATAAAGGAACATAGACAACTTAAAGCGGACGTCTACAACCGATTGCAGACCGAACCAAAAGTGTACTTTCTGAATGGAGCCCCGGGCGGGATTCGAACCCGCGACCTACAGCTTTCTTTTCACAGGGGTACAAGGCTGTTGCTTTCGGCTTTAGCTCTACCGGCTGAGCTATCGGGGCTCATTCACAACAACAAACAAACCGCTATTTTAAAATTTGGTGTCAAAACCGAAACTTCAGAATAGTTAGGTAACTAAACAAAAAAGTTAAATGAGGTTTTGAGGTTCAAAAGTGGCGAGGCGGGAATAGTTGTGGCCGAACATGATTTAGTTGGTCGGTGCGGTCTCTACTGCGGAGCGTGCACCATATATAGAGCTTATAAGGATGGTGGTGAATTTCTGAACCGTGTGGCTAAGTTTTTCAACTGCCCACCCGAAAAAGGTTCGATGTGAAGGTTGCCAAGCGCTGACAGACGAATGCTGGGGAAACGACTGCAAAATCGTTCAGTGCCTGAAGAGCAAGGGTTTCAATTTCTGCTACGAATGCGCTCAGTTCGACGAGGACTCATGCGACAAATACAACGAGCTGGCTCAACGCTACTTGGAAGACAACGTAGATGTTAGGGCAAACTTGAACAGAATAAGATCTGGAGAAGTCGAAGCGTGGCTGAAAGAGAGCAGAAAAAGATTCACGTGCCCTCACTGTGGCAAAGCCTTGCCCGAAGGCTCCAAAAAATGTTATCACTGCGGAGAGGAATTCGCCAAGATTCTCTAACCCTTTCCTGCAGTTAGAGGTTTAGCCTTCTCTCCAAGTTCTTAACAACTGTTGGAGGAAACTTCTTGTTCTCAACCTTACGAATGAGTTTCTGAAGTTCCTCTCTCGCTTTTTTGTGAAGTTTTTCTGTAATCCAGCCTTTTTGAAAGGCTTCTTCAAACTCATCTTCGTCGAGTATCTTGTACCTGAGGTCGGGTGAAACCCAGAGGTCTAAGAACAGGTCTGTGAGCTCCAGCCAATTATCGGAGAATCGCGGAGGCGTAACTATATCGCAGTAGTATCCTGTGTGTTCTCCTCTTTTGTTCCAGATTTTGACTACGTTGAACCATTTGCCGACGAATTCGAAGTACACGATTGGGTACCCCTCAGCCAAAACCTTTTTTCTATCGAATATGACCGAGTTCTGCGAGGAAACCTTAGACCTTCCGACGACCACTTTGCTTGATCTGTAGAGGAGTTCGTCCACAAACTCCATCGTGTTGTTGGGCAACCGAATGTACCTTAAACGAATTGTCGACATAAGATTCCTCAAGTATAGACTTGGTGCCGGGGGCGGGATTCGAGCCCGCGACTTCTGGACAGTTGGGCGTTTGCCCCGTTCGTGTTCTCCAGATTATGAGTCTGGCGCCCAAACCAGGCTAGGCTACCCCGGCTGCTGTATTTTTTGTTGGTTTTTGTTAATAAGGGTTGATTTGACATATCTAATTTGTTTAACAGGCTGTCTCTTTTTGCCTTTCATTTGAGTTAGTTTTGTACCCATTACAAGGCATCTAAGTAAGACAAATGCAGAAAAGAATCCTTGGATACATTCTTCAGTAATTTTCTTTATTCCTAAAAAGCAATTCACGAGAGTTTGCTTTTTAGCTTCATTTAATTCAAAAAACCCATCGAGGCGACCAAAACTTATATTAGAGATAACGCTTATTCCTTGACTTCAAATTTCAATGGAGGCGAAAGACAACATGGTTTCTGAAGGAAAAGGAAGACTGTTTCGGAGAAAAGACGGCAAATACTTGATTTATGTTCCATTAGACTTGGCTGAAGACAGCATGTTTCCGTTCAAAACTCAGTCTTCGAGGGAATTGAAAATATCCTTCAAGATTGGAGACAAGAAGTTAGTAATAGAAGAATGGAAAGAAACCCCCGAGGAATAACCGCCTAAAGCTGTTCTTTTCAATGGCGAAGCATTAATTTTTGTTTCGCTCCATTCTTAACTGCCCTTTCAAAAAGATGGGCCACATCTATTTCTTGATTTTGACATATTGCAGCATTCGAATTAAAGTATATTTTTTGTCTCCACATCAATTCTTAACTTGGAGTAGGCGATTTTGGCCGCAAAACAGGACAGGCGTCAACAGGTGAACTGCTTCGACAAACGTTTACACGAATTAGATGACATAGCTGTCGAAATAGTGAACATGCTGGCTGAAAAGAAAATCGACAACGTCGCTATCAATGTTGCTGACATATATTTTGTTTTGAGCAAAGCGCTTCAGCATGTTTCGCTTCTGAACCTTGCTGAAATCGAAGACTACAAAAGAAGAAATCAGCAAAACAAACTGACTATATAGGGCATCAGAGGAAGAACGCCAAAAAACTGTGTGTAATTTTTTTCATTCACACAAGCTTATTGCAAGAAAGTGAAGAGTCGAATAAAAGGTGCATCTACCAATGGAAATAGAAGACATCATGGTGCAAAAGGTAATAACAATAGACCCAAACGCAACAGCGGCAACAGCAGCAAAACTGATGAACAGACACGAAATCGGCTGCCTCTTAGTGGTCAAGCAGAACAAGGTGATTGGAATAATAACCGAAAGAGACCTGCTAAAGAAAGTGGTAGAACATTCCCGAAATCCTGAAAAGACAAAGGTTCACGAAATAATGTCCAAACGCCTTATAGTAGGCACGCCCCGCATGGAAGTTCCAGACGCCGTTAGGCTCATGCTGCAGAAAAAAATCAAAAAACTCCCAGTGGTCCTTGACGGCAAACTGATAGGGCTAGTAACGTTAACAGACATTGCACGAACAACGCGAATCGAACCTCAAATGATTAACGTCATAAAAGAACTCCGCAAAAATGGTTGGCTTCCACCAAAACACATGAAGAAAATACTAGACTTCTACGTCGTGTAAACCCAAAGATTTTCTTACTTTATTTTAACACTGTTTCGTTTCCCTCTTAATGCGTAGAGACTTCAGTGTCTTGAAAGTTTTTTAACAGCGTCCTTCGTGCCCACGTACACAATGTCAACCATTTCAATGAATAAGCCGGTTTCGACAACTCCTGGAATATACTTGAGTTTCATGTCAAGTTCTCGTGGATCATCTATTGATTTCAGCCAAAGGTCTAAGATGAAGTTGCCATTATCTGTGATGACAGGCCCAACCTTTCCTTCTCCGACACGCAGAACAGCTTTACCTTTAAGCTCTTGAATCTTCAATTTGACGGTGGCTACAGCGAAGGGCAACACTTCCACTGGCACTGCATGGTGTACTCCAAGCTTCTTGACAAGCTTAGTTTCATCGGCAACCATCACGTTTTGTTTCGAAGCCGACGCAACAATTTTTTCTCTTGTTAAGGCACCGCCCATTCCCTTAATCATATTTAAGTTGGGGTCAACTTGGTCGACTCCGTCTATGTTGAGGTCTAATCGCTGTTTTTCATTTAATGTGGTTATTGGGATGCCGTTGTCAACAGCCAATAAAAAAGCTTGATAGGAGGTTGGAACACCCAGAATGCGCCAATTACGTTGGCGAATTATCTTTCCGATTTCTTGTATGGCGTAAGCCGCAGTAGTTCCGCTTCCTAACCCGACAACATAGCCGTTTTTAACGTGTTTCACTGCTTCTAGGGCGGCTTGTTTTTTGGCGTCTTCTATCCAGCCTGTTCGCTTATGTTTCGCCTTCAACCTCGATTTGTCCCAGCCTCTCGAGAACTTTCTCTACTTCAGCTCGAATCTCTTCTATTCTCTTTTCAGCCTCGGTTCTAGGCGCTGCAGCCGACGCAGGTTTTTTGCGTGCTTTTTTCTTCTCTTTTTCTTTTTCAGGTGCCTTTGGCTCTGATGGAGGCGGCGAAACAGCTGTGGGAGTTGGCGCCTCTTCTGAGGCTTTTATTTCCAGCCTTGTCCTCAATTCCTCAACTTTTTTGCCCAAGTCGTCGAAGCGTTCACTGAAGAGCTTGATAAGGTCTTCCTGCATTGATTCAAGCTCGTGGAGGGCGACGACCGATTCACTTTTGGATATGCTGTCACGAACCTTCATCATCCGACTCTTATAGCGCTGAGCAATTCTCTCCCGTTCTTCCTCTGTTATCTTGCCCTCAGCCTGCGCCTCATACAAGCGCCTAATGGCGAAACTAAGGACTTCCCTTTCCAGATCGAGCGTCTTTAGCCTTTCTTTGGCTTCTTTGGCTTCTTCAGAAGTCACGGTTCGGTCTGGTGTTATGGAAAACCGTTTGGCCCATGCCTCAGCAGGCGAGATTGGAGCTTCTACAATCGTCTTTTTCTCTGTTTTTCTTATCCTTGTGGCGTAGAGCACGACGATAGCGGTCGCCACGGCTCCAGCTGCTAACAGAGTGTAGAGTAGCCATTCAGAATCTGCCACAAGGCTCCCCTCGTTTGACATCATGGTTTTTCCCGTAGGTGGTATATAAAAGTGTGCGGAAAACTGAGCAAGATTCTCGGCTGTTTTGTCGCAGCAATGAGAAGACCACGCCCAACACGTTTTCTGTATTGAATCTTTAGCAGGTTCAGAAAAGAGAAAGCCAAAGAGTCATTAAATCCTGACTTTTTGGAGAAAATTTGGCACAATGTTTATTTTTTTGATAATTAGGTCGGGTTTCTGCCTTGCTAATTCTCTGCGGTTGAATAGCCCTGTGAGAACTGCGATAGTTTTGGCTCCTGCTGCCTTGCCCGCTAGAATATCAACTGGCGAGTCGCCTACGATGGCGCATTCGTTTATGGGCACATCTAATTTCTTGGAAGCCAAGAGGAGGGCGTCTGGAAAAGGTTTCGGTTTTTTGACGTCTAAGGCTGTGACGACGACGTGGAAGTATTTCTTGATTCCAAGGTGTTCTAACTCGTCGATGACTTGTTCTCTGACAACATAACGAAGCGTTATCAAAGCCAACGAAAACTGTCCCCACAGAGTCTGCAGTGTTTCTCTGACGTTTGGGAAGAGTTTGCTTTTCGATATGACTGCCGAATAGTAGGCGTTTAAGTAGGCTGGGAGAAAGCGTTCTTCAATTTCTCTGCCAACGTGATATCTTGCGAAAAGGTCATCGATTGAAAGGTCTTGTTCCAGCCTACGAGCGACCTCAAAGGCGATTTCCTCATCGTTGAAGTTTCCGAATCCGATAGACGCGAATCCAGATCTTCCTGCATCTTTTAGAGCGTCGGAAGAATCTACTAACGTGCCGTCTAAATCTAGAAGCAAGGCTTTCACTTGGAGTTTTTGCTGAACCAAGCTTCTTCACTTCGCACTGGCGCTCTTCAATTGATTTGCGAAATATTTGGAGTCAAGAATATTTAACAACAGGCAACCCCTCTAACAGTTTGCTCGGACTTATTTGCTTAGGTATCTCCATGAGAGCAGTATGCCTATGGTTGTTAAGACGACTGCAAACACGCCCAAGTATGTGAAGTCAAGGATTAACTGTTGCACGTTGATTGGGTAGAGTAAGAGTTGCCTAGTCGCATCCGTTGCGTACGTGACTGGGTTTACCTTTGCAAAGGCTTGTAGCCAATCGGGCATCAGAGATATCGGAAAGAGGGCGTTGCTCGCGAAGAGAAGCGGCAGGTTCAACAGGTTCATTACAGCCATGTGGGTTTCCCACCGTGTTGAGCGTATCGCAATCAAGATGAAGATTGAAGACAGCCCGAGGCTGATTAGGAAGAGAGCGGCAAAAACGCCTAAGAGATTGAGTGGAGTGAAGTCTGGACCAAGCGTTAGGCCTAGCAGAAAAGCGAAGCTCAGAACGATTGCAGCTTGAATTAAGGACCTTATCACCGCGGAGAGGACCTTTGACATGAGTATAGAGCCTCTGGCAACTGGTGTGCTCAAGACCTTGTTTAAGAAACCTAGGCGCCTGTCCCACACGATTGACATGCCGCTGAACATTGTTGTGAACAAAACCACGAAGGAGAGTATGCCCACAGACATGAAGGAGAAGTAATCTGCTGTTCCAAAAGTGTCCTCTAACACCTGCTTTGAAAGGTCAGAGATTGATTGTTTAATTATGTCTTGAAATTGCTGTGGGATACCTGCTGGAAGATTCGGTGAGACATTAGTGAAGACAGCGCCCAAGTTCATGGCTTTGCCGAAGAGTCCCATCCAGATTATGGGTTGGATTATACTCATGAAGAGGAAAAACGGATTCTTGTACCACTTTTTTAGTTCTCTGTTTGTTAATGCCCACAAGCCGTGTAAAGGATTTTTGGAGTTGTTGCTTTGAGTCATCTCTGTCCACCCCTTGCCCTTCGCATGGCTACTCTTTGACTAAAAAAGCTCTCCTTTGTTGCCTCTTCCTCTCGTATGGACCTGCCCGTGTATTCAAGATAGACCTCGTCTAGAGTTGGTCTTGTTAAAGAGAGCCGCGTGACCTTGTGCCCCTCTGTTCTAATTGCTTCAATGATTGAGGGTGCGGTTTCTTCTCCGTCTTCTACTTTGATTCTGTAGATGCCGTCTTGTTTTTTCACTTCTTTTACTCTCGGAACCTTCTCAACGAGGTTGGAGATATCAACAGTGTTGTCTTGGATGCTTAGCGTCATAATATCTCCACCGAGTCGTTGCTTCAATTCTTCTGGGCTACCTATGGCGACTATTTTTCCGTGGTCGATTATCGCCACACGGTCACAGAGCATGTCAGCCTCTTCCAAGTAGTGTGTAGTCATAAAAATCGTCATCCCGTACTCTTTTTTGAGCAGTTTGATGTAGTTCCATGTGGCTGCTCTTGTTTGGACATCCAGCCCCAGCGTGGGTTCGTCTAAAAAGAAAACATGCGGTCTGTTTATCAAGCCACAAGCGAGCTCAAGTCTTCTTCTCATGCCGCCAGAATACGTTGCAACCTGCTTGTCCCTGAACGCGGTTAGCTCAACTAGTTCCAGCAGCTCTGCGGCACGTTTTTTCGAGGTTTCCCGTGGGATGCCGTAAAGGTCGGCGCAAAGAATTATGTTTTCGAGTCCTGTCAAGTCTTCGTCTGCAGTGTATTCCTGCGGAACAACTCCTATGCAGTTCCTCACTTCGCTGGGTTGTTTCAAGATGTCACAGCCGCAGACTGTGGCGTTGCCCTCTGTGGGCTTCAGCACAGTTATGAGCATGTTTATGGTTGTGGTCTTGCCTGCACCGTTGGGACCGAGGAAACCGAAGATTTCTCCTTCTTTCACCGAGAAGTTAACGTGGTCTACGGCGACCAGATTCTTGTTAAAGACCTTAGTTAATCCATCAACGGCTATCGCACCGGTTGACAATCACTGATTTACTCCTGCAGTTTCTTTGTTATGTCCTCAATTTTTTTTGCAGCTTCCTCAAGCACATTTTTTGCTTCTTCTACTGCCTTTTCTGAGTATTCCCGCCTTAGTTGGTCACGGAGGCTCCACACAGCTATTGCCAAGTCTTTGGTGGCTTTTCGCAGTTCTCTTGCCTTTTCAGGGAAGAATTCAAACCACATGGGACCCATGAAGCCTGGCCCTGGACCGAAGTGCTTGAAGCGTTTGCGCATTTCTTCACGCGTCTTATCATGCTCAGCCAAGAAAGTTTTGCCCTGCTCCGTCAATGTGTAACGTTTTATGCCTGCTTCTTGTTCAGCAACCTCTTTGATGTAGCCTTTGTCTTGAAGCCAAGCCAACAAGGGATAGATTGAGCCTGGGCTTGGTTTCCAGTGCCCATTGGTTTTCTTTTCGATTTCGCCCATTATTTCTGAGCCCGACATGGGTTTTTCGTTAAGTAATTTTAACACATGATAGCGTAGGAATCCTTTTGGAACCATTGCCATGTGCCTCATCCAGCGTTTGAATGGTGGATGGAATGGAGGTGGATACATTTCATATCACCTTAGATATCAAATTTGATATCAACATCAACATTCTTCCTAATAAATCTTCCGTTTCAAAAAATCAAGCCTCTACATTCTCGTTAAAGGAAAAGTATTTAAAACCTTGAATGAGGATTTAAGGCAACTCAAAGGGAGAAAACGCAGCGATGGCAAAAAAAGCAAGGATTCGCTTAACGAGCACCGACTTCAAGAAGCTCGACGAAGTATGCATGGAACTCAAAGCCATCGCCGAAAAAACAGGCGTCAAAATGGTCGGACCGGTGCCTTTACCAACGAAACACCTTCGTGTGCCCGTTTTGAAGTCTCCCTGCGGCGAGGGCACTCAAACTTGGGACAAATGGGAGATGCGCATCCACAAACGCTTGATTGACATTGACGCAGATGAAAGAGTCATGCGCCGAATCATGCGGATTCGGGTGCCCGAAGAAGTTTTTGTGAGCATAGAAGTTTAAGCGCATTATAACAGTTCAAAGTAAGGTGCATACACAGCAAAGACTGCAATCAACAATATTAGAGACGGAATAAAGGCGAAGACCCAAACAACTTTGCTCCAGCTGAAAACCTTCCATCCGTCAAGTATGCCCACGGGAATCAAGTTTAAAACTGCTATAAAGGCGTTGAAGGCTGCGGTGAATACGGCTACTTCGAGAAAAGGACTGGGAACCAGAAAAGTGAGCGCAAGCGAAGCGGTGCCAAAGGCTATGTTGGTTAAGGGTCCAGCTAGAGAGGTTTTTCCAACGATGTCCTTGCTGGCGGCTCCTGCAATCATCACAGCGCCCGGCGCTATAATCTTGAAGAAAGGGGAAACAACAGACAAAAGCGTAATGAGGGAACCAAAAAGGGTCAACCGAAATTCAGCCCACAAACCAAAGCGTTGTGCCGTAATCTTGTGAGCGATTTCATGGAGAAGAAAAGCTAAAGTAAACAAAACCACTAGAACAATAACTATCCCGTATCCAGCAAACATGAGGCTAGAGCCCAACATTGAGAGCCCCACGCCAGAAACCAGCAATGCACTGATTGCTAAGTGCCTCAGTTCTGTTGAGCTGAACCGAAATCTAGATAACAATCTGGGCGCGGTGTACGTAACCTTGTATTCAAAAGGAGACGCTTCTACCTTTGGCGCTTTGACTTTTTCAATATGTGGGCAAGCGTGGTTTTCAGGCAACCGATGTTCAGCACAAAACATTCCTTGACAATACTGACACTTGAAGGGGAGAACTTCTTCGTTGCCGCAATAATCACATTTCAATTGTGCGCATCAACTCGTTTACTGAAACAAACCGTTGTCATGTTGTAATCGATTATAAATGTTTTAACCTGCTCCTGTCACCCTCCGCCCACTGGAGGAAGAATAGCCACTTGGTCGCCTTCTTTGAGCTTTGTTCTCATCCCTTGCAGTGCCGTTATGCTTTTGCCGTTAATCAAAAGATGCAGATACCCATGCACGCTGCCCAACTCGTCGTAAACGTAATCATCAAACTCTTTTCCATATTTTTTGGACAATTGTTTAAGAAGAGACTCAACGGTTGCCGAGCGAGAAAACTCGATTTGCTCTTCTTTCTTTCCAGTGATTTCACGCAGCGTGGTGAAAAAGCGTACAGTTACCTTAACCGACAATTTGAACTGCGGCTCTATTCTGTCTTGTTGACCGTTTGGTTAATCGTCTCTTCCATCGTGTGCCCGTGCACGTAGACAAGCGCCTTTTTTGTGCCAGCGACTTTTTTGGCGGTGGTTTTGATGTCCATGGCAAATTTGAAGGCTATCGGGCAGAACGGGCTCGTTGGAACAAAATCAATCTTAACAACGCCTGGTTCCTGCTCTTTAACGCTTTGAATCAGACTCATCTGCCCGAAAGTAAGGCCAGTCTCTGGGTCGATAATCTTTTCAACTTCGCTCTTAACCTTAGTTTCCAATTCGGTCAATGCGTGTTTTCACCTTGAACCAAAATTTATGGAGCCGCATCTTTAATAACATTGCGTTTTTGATGCATGCGCCAACTCAAAGCCATGGTTTTTGGGTGTGACGCTTTAACCTCATCTAAGCGGGCTACAGCAGTGTTGTATGGAGCGTTCTTCAACAAGTCAGGATTCGTATAGGCTTCGCTGGAAATCTTCTTCAAAACCTCTACGAAACGATCTAGTTCCTCTTTCTCAACAGACTCAGTTGGCTCAATCATAAGCGCTTCTTCCACAATCAAAGGGAAATACGTGGTGGGCGAATGCATTCCATAATCGAGGATGCGCTTGGCAACATCCGCTGCCCGAACTCCCGTTTCTTTAAACATAGGCTTGCCGCTGAAGACACACTCATGCTTTCTAGGGCGCCTTTCAGCGTATGGCAACTCGAAACCGCGAATCTCCTTCAATTTCTTAACAAGGTAGTTTGCGTTTAAAACCGAAATTTCAGCTGCCTCTTCCAGCCCTTCACCACCCATGCTCAAAATGTAACCGTAAGCCCGCAGCAGAACAGCGATGTTGCCATAAAAGCTTCGAATCTTACCGATGCTTTCAGGCTTATTGTAGTCCCAGAAATAATGCTTGCGTTTTTTGTCGAAAGCTATCTGGGGAACTGGCAGAAACTTTGCCAATTCTTTGCAGACGCCTATTGGGCCTGCGCCTGGTCCGCCGCCACCGTGAGGAGTGCCGAAAGTTTTGTGAATGTTGACGTGTACTATGTCGAAGCCCATGTCTCCTGGTCGTATCTTGCCTAAAATGGCGTTTAGGTTGGCTCCATCATAGTAGAGTAAGCCTCCAGCTTCGTGCACTGTCTCCGCGATTTCTGCGATTTCCTCCTCAAAAATCCCCAACGTGTTTGGGTTAGTCAACATTAAACCAGCAGTGCGCTCCGAGACTGCAGTCTTCAACGCTTTCAGATCAACGCAGCCGTTTTGGTTAGAGGGCACAACAACTATTTTGAAGCCAGCCATCGTTCCGCTTGCTGGGTTGGTTCCATGCGCTGAGTCAGGCACGATCAGTTCGGTTCTTTTTTCAGAGTTGCCATTGTGTTTGTGGCAGGCTCTCATAATCAATGCGCCTAATAGCTCGCCGTGGGCGCCTGCGGAAGGTTGAAGGCACACTTCAGCCGTGCCTGTGATTTCTGCTAACCAAAGTGACAACGTGTGTAAGATTTCTAGCACGCCTTGAACGGTGCTCTCGTCTTGGTCTGGATGAATTTCAGTTATGCCGGCTCCTCCAGCTAACAAATCATCGATTTTTGGATTGTACTTCATTGTGCAGCTTCCCAGTGGATAAAAGCCCAAATCTACGCCGTAGTTCATCTGTGAGAGGCGGGTAAAGTGGCGAACAACCTCAGCCTCTGAAAGCTCTGGCAGATTGGGCGGCTTGGTTCGCTTAATTGCTTTTGGCAGTTGATCGAGAACCTCTTCTGCCCTTCTAGAGACTTCTTCTGGGCTAGGTAGGCTGAAACCTCTTCTGCCCCTGCTTCCAAGGTTGAAGATGACGGGTTCATTCCAGCTGGCTTGCCTAAACATGGCTTGTCACCTCTTCTTCTCCAAAATGCTCTGCAAAGCCCGTACAAGCTTGTCTACGTCGTCTAGGGAGTGTGTTTCTGTGACGCAGTAGAGGGCTGTTTGACCCAGCTCTGGAAACTCCTTCGAAACGTTTTTGCCTCCATGAATTCCATACTTTTTGAGCAGTGTTTGATTCATAGCTTGAACCTTCTTTCCTGTTTTGTCAAAGTTTACGGTGAATTCCTTGAAGTGTAGAGCCTTGAACAATGGTGCCTTTACACCTTTTATTTTAGCTAGCTGCTGCATTGCGTATTGGGTTTTGGTCATCATGGCTTCGCCCAATTCTCTCAAGCCTTGTGGTCCCAACAAAGCCAGATAAGCTGCGGAGGCGAGTGCGCACAAAGCCTCGTTCGTGCAGATGTTGGAAGTTGCCCTTTCCCTTCTAATGTGCTGCTCCCGAGTTTGTAACGCCATGCAAAAGCCTGTTTTGCCGCCTTTCAGTGTCGTGGTCATGCCGATGACTCGACCAGGCATCTGCCTAATCAACTCCATCTCGCCTCGACACACAAACAAACCCAGAAGCGGTCCACCATAGTTGAGATGATTACCTAAAGGTTGACCCTCACCAACAACTATGTCGGCGCCGTATTCGCCCGGCAGCTTCAAAACTCCCAACGAAGTGGGGTCAACACCTACGATGAATAGGGCTCCTCTGTCATGGGTTATTTCAGCGATTTCTTCAACCTGTGTTTCTATAAAGCCCAAGTACGAGGGATTTTCAACGTAAACAGCCGCGGTTTTCTCTGAGACTTGATGTTTCAGGTTTTCAAGGCTGAGTTGCCCAATCTCTGGATTGTAATCAACCGACTTTATTTTCAGTTTCAAGGGTTCAACATAAGTTTGAAGAGTTGCGTTTCTGTCAGGGTGAATAATTTTGGGCACAACCACTTCGGTTCGATTGTTGATTCGCACAGCCATGCGGGCGGCTTCGCCGAGGGCGGATGCCCAATCATACATGGAGGAGTTCGCTACGTCCATGGCTGTTAACTCGCATATTAGGCTCTGATACTCAAACATGGCTTGGAGCATGCCCTGAGAGATTTCGGGCTGATAGGGTGTGTATGAGGTTAGGAACTCGGTTCGCTGAACGATGTTGTCCACTGCGGCTGGTACATAGTGAGACCAGCATCCAGCGCCCAAGAAACTTGGCGTGTCTCGACTGCTCTTATTCTTGCGCAGAAGAGTCTCTACATGATTTCTAACGTCGTGTTCTGACATGGGTTTAGGAAGCTTCAATTTCCGTCTGAGCTTAAACTCTTTTGGAACGTCGGCATAGAGTTCGTCTATGTTTTTGATTCCGATTTCCTTCATCATTTCGTTTTTTGTTTTAGGAATGGCGTTTGGAATGTAGGGGTGAACATGAGCTTTAGGCAAGTTCGTCTCTCACTGCTCAAAGAATAGAAGGATAATTCAACAACTCTTGTTTTAAGCTATTGCCTCATTCGCATGCCTGAGCCGAGCGGATGTGAGCTCACCCAACATGGCAAGTTGTTCGGTGGAGAGAAAATGGCTTGCTGAAGAGTCGAAGAACATGTTTGCTGAGGCAGAGAACTCTGAAGATGCGCCATACAAGATGATGACAATAGGTACCAGAGGGAGAGCATGAATCTTAACTGAACAATCGCCTAGACTGAGCCTTTCAGCGTCCAAGCGTTTTGCAGCCTCCCAGAGTCTCTGAGCATCAGAACTAAAGGTTTTTTCGATGGGTTGAACAGCTCGGCGAATGAAGGCATTGTTGTAGGCTTGACCGCCAGGTAGTTTTGAAAAAGAAATCAGCTCACCTTTCTTAGGTGTAGGCTGGGATTCGGCGTATCCTGAGAGAATACAGTAAACACTTGGCTCAATTTCTGGGTACGGCTTGTTTCTTATTTCATCTTGTATTTTTCCAGTTTCCAACGACAAGGTTAGTTTAAGAAATCTCAAGTTTGGCGAGTCTGCAAAGCCCAACCTGCCCCTCAACGTGTTGATTTTGTGTTTGCATTTTTCCCAGGTCCATATTTCTCTGTACAATCAGGTCGTTTCTCACTGAACTTTTTATTTGTTGTTTGAACGTCATTCAAAATATTTAAGCTATAACGATTACTTTTAATGGAAGGTTAATCATAATCTTGCAGGTGTTAACGGAGCATCGAAAAGGATGAAGACTAACTATAAGGAGTTGCTTAAACGAGCGCATTCTCAGCTTCCCCCGGAAGTGTTTGAGCACAAAAGATTTGAGATTCCCAAGGTTCGCAGCGGCACCATCGGGATGCGAACATACTTTGTCAACTATAAAGAAATCGCTGAAGCGTTAAATCGGGATCCACTCCACCTTTTACGCTTCTTGTCTCATGAAATGGCAACTGCAGGCTCATTTGACGGCGCCAGAGCCATATTTCAGGGAAAGTTCAACAATGACACCCTCAACCGCTTAATTCAACATTATGAAGAAGAATTTGTGATATGCCCTGTTTGTGAGCGCCCAGACACCAAAATCGTGAAAGAAAAACGTTTCTCGTTCTTGAAATGCGAAGCCTGCGGAGCTAAATCATCCGTCAGAACCATCTAAAAATAAGATGCAGATAAAACCCGACTCGAGATTTGGGTGGATTAAAAAGAGAGTAGGGCATGCGATTGTTTACATTGCCCTGTTTAGGAAGTTGCGATAGTGGGCAATCGCTTTAGCCCATCCAATTTCTTGCACGCTCACCTTTGCAGGTTGCGTCCGTTCGTTTCTTGTTAGGCTTGCCATGTTTTTTCACCTCCCTTCAACCTTGTCAAATTCATGAAGCGGTTGAGGTTTGTATAAAAGGCAACGCATATGGCGAGAACATACGTTGAAATCACAGAAATAGAACAACTATTGTAGTCACAAATTGTGAGTGAAACCCTTGGGAAATGCCAAAAACTATATTGTTCACTTCAAGCTTAAATTTCATCCAAGAAACAGTTGGCAAAAATATTGACTGATGTCTATGTGAACGTGCGCAGACAGGGAAAGCATGTCTTGTTAGCTACATGTGACTGTGAGCTTTTGGGCATGGTTCTGCGAGACGGGAAAATCGTGTTCGAAGTGCGCGAAGAATTCTACAAGGGAATGAAGGTTACGATTGAAGAAGCCATTGAACTGTGCAGGCAATCCACTATAGTTAACATGGTCGGCAAATGCATAGTGGACAAAGCTGTGAAAGCTGGGCTGGTGCACCCCGAAGCTGTTTTAAAGATTTCAGGCGTGCCCCACGCTCAAATAGTCAAAATATGACCATTCTTTTGAACAAATAGTAAACTTTTATGGCTACTTGCGCTTTCTGAAATACATCGTGCCTTTCAGTGTTACGCATGTGCTCAAAGCCTGCTTCTATTAGGTTCAAAGCTTTCATCCAGGTTGTTGCAACTTTTCGAATGTAACCTTTGCTCCAATTTGGGGAAGCATGCGATCTCAAGGTCGATATAAATCAACGTGTTTTTGAGTCCTTTTTTAAATTGCTCCATCGCAAATAGAACAGGTAAACTGAACAGGTAAGCAGCACGATTCCCACGAAGTTAATGGCTTCATGTAACATTATAAGCCATTCGCCCATCTCAATAAACATCGTTGAAAGACACAATACGGAGCTAATTAACAGGAAGATCGACGTGGCTATGAGTAGCTTAGACATGTTATCCATGATGCCGCCTTTAAAGAATCTCCAAATCCACAAGGACAAAAAGAAGAGCACAAGAGAAGCCGCCACAGTCAACGTGTCAAATAACATGGAAACATAATCCATTAAATCACCTATTAGCGTTATAATTCTCTGCTCTTCGGAAGTTATCACCAATGTTATAACGCTTCAATTATGGTTCTAGTTCCTGTTCTGGTGTATTCTGAGTCAGCTACTCTGACTTTGGCTTTTGTTGTTTTTTGAAAAATGGACATAGCTATTAAGGCTAATGGGCACATTACATCGGTGGGTTTTAACTCCTCATGAATGTGCGGTGCCCAAACACACCCTTCAACATGTAGAAGGTATCTGTTAGGACCGAGCTTCTCGAATCGAAACTCTCTAACGATTCCTGAAGTTGGCATAATCTCAGAGAGGTTTGCAAAAACCTCGTCAATGTCGCCTCCTCTGATCAGGTTGACCCCTGTTTTCTTATCGATTGTTTGGATTATATCTAATACTGGGTGCACGAAAATTGTAGCACCAGTGCCCAAAATCTCTTTCACACATTTCTGGTATGCAAACAAAATCCCATGCAACAAACTTCCAATATGCATGGGATCTAGTTTCTTCTGGGCGTTGTAAACTCTTGTTTGTTGGTCAGACATAAGTGACAACCAATGGGCAGTTTGAGATGCTTGTTTAACTGGCCATCATATTTAATATGTATGAAAAAGTAGTCAAGATTAGAAATAACCATACATATTCGAAATCCAATTCAGAAGCCAACGTCTTCATAAGCTATAATGCATACCTTATTATTTTCGGGTTTAAACTCGCTTTCCCAACAAAACTTCAACATCCCCCACCATAGAAAAATGTGTTATATCAATCCAAAATCCTATTTACAGAGCGAGCCATTAACCCAGTATAGATAAACCCTTCTGAAAAAAGAACCGAACTCGAGGGTCTTGCTCGAGGTCTCTCTAGACTTTAGTTAAACGCTCACATAGTCAAGCTGTAAACTTTCAATTTTTTGTTAAGATATTTAAGTGAGACTTGATGTTTCTGTTGTAGCGAAATGCTGTAGAGGTGGCTGTTTGGGTAAAAAGAAGGTCGTAAGCGAGGTAGAAATGCAAGACATGGTGTTGCCGGCTACAACCGATGTTTTAGGCGTGGCTGTCAAGCTCTTAGGCTTTGACCGAGTCTTAGTCAAATGCCAGGATGGGCATGAACGGCTTTGTCGAATAAGAGGCAAGATTAAGAGGCGGGTTTGGATACGCGAAGGCGACATTGTACTGGTTTCGCCTTGGGATTTTCAGTCTGAGAGTAAAGGTGACATCTTCTGGCGGTACACCAGGGCTCAGGCTGATTGGCTGAGGAAAAAAGGCTACCTCACCATCTAAAATTTTGCGACTTAGGAGACCCTCCGTGTCTTATCAGGCTCGAGTGGAGAAGAAGCTTAAACGCAGAGAGAAGCGGTATGAAACTGAACAGTTGATGAAGGAGAAAAGAAGCGAGGAATACGAAGTCTTAGAAGAAGTGTTTGACCGCTCCACTTTGATGACCATTTACGATTTTTTGAACAAGGGCACAATCGACCAGATTTTCGGCGCTGTCAAAGCTGGAAAAGAATCCAAACTCTACTGGGGCAAAGACAAAAACGGCAATGTTTTAGCCATCAAAATCTTCCTCACGATTTCGTCTGAATTCCGCCGAGGCATGATACCCTACATTGAAGGCGACCCACGCTTCGCTCACATAAAACGAGACAGTCGTTCCTTGGTCTATGCGTGGGCTCAGAAAGAGTTCAAGAACCTTCATCAGGCGACTGAGGCTGGCGTGAAGGTGCCCAAGCCATTAGCTGTGAGCCACAATGTTTTGATTATGGAGTTTATCGGAAAAGACGGAGTCAGCGCTCCCCTACTGCGAGAAATTGAAGTTAAGAATCCGCAACGCATCTATAACCAGATTTTGTCTAATGTAAAGAAGCTGTATCAGAAAGCCAAGCTTGTGCACGGAGACCTCAGCGAATACAACATAATGGTGTGGAAGAATCAGCCTGTGCTGTTTGATGTTTCCCAAGCGGTTCTGCTTGAGCACCCTATGGCGAATCAGCTTCTGCGTCGAGACCTAGAAAACTTAAATCGGTATTTTCAACGAATAGGCGTTGAAGTGTTGTCGTTGGATGAGGCGTACAGGAGGGTAACGGGCAGTGGCAAGGGCTAACACGTTTACGAGAATCCCAAAAGACCGCATAGGCGCCCTCATCGGTCCAGACGGCAGCGTGAAGGAATCAATAGAGAAGAAACTCAGCGTAGACTTGAGCATAGACAGTGAAACAGGCGACGTAACGATAACGCTTGAACCTGAAGCCGAAGACCCTTCGCTGCTTTTCCGAGCTAAAGAGGTTGTGACAGCCATAGGGCGAGGATTCTCACCCGACCGAGCCTTCCGCCTACTATACGAAGAAGACTCAGCCTTGGAAGTCATTGACCTGCGCGAATTGTTTGGGCAGTCGCTGTCAGACCTAAAGCGAGTAAAAGGGAGGATAATTGGGCAAGAGGGCAAAACGAGGCGTATAATTGAGGAGTTGACGGATGCTGACGTTTCGGTTCATGGACACACTGTTGCCATAATAGCTAACATGGACCAGATGGAAATAGCACGAGAAGCCATACAGATGCTGCTCCGAGGAAGCCAACACAGCACCCTCTACCGGTTCCTGCACAGAAAAAGACGCGAGCTGAAGAAAAAGAAGCTTGAACTCTGGGAAAAACCCTATGAAAAACTGGAGAAATAATAAAGCACAAAATAAACCGTCACATTTCTAAAGTAAGAAAGTTTAGGTTCGTTTCGCTTTTAGCTTTTTCACCAAATAAATAGTTGTGGCTATAAAGGCGATAGTTGTAGTTACAAGAGTGTAGGAAAGGTTTCTGAAAAAGTTCTCAGAGACTAACAATTCACTACGTGTATTCATTGTTGCATATAAGTATACTTGATCATTCCCCCATTCATTCCTACGATTGCCATAGGAATCTGTCCAGTCGTATTCTGTAAATACCATAATAGTGACGATGCCTTCCCGAAGTGGTTTCACTAGTATAGTTGCATTAACTGAATCAAATGTGCGTAGTTCAATGTCTGCAGCCAAACGCCTACCGATACCAAGCGCAGTTGAATTTATTCCAGCACCCCAAATTTGCACCGAAATAGTTTTAACCATTATTTCCGTAGAGCCCGTATGAACAAATTTGAAATTAATAGGTACATCTTCTTCAACTTTAAGCTCCATTGGTGAATCAATAATATATGACAAGACCATGCCAAGGGTGCCTTTAGCAAGCTCTGATGCGCTTGCTGACTGGATTAAAACCAAAAACAAAGGCAATATCAAAAAAATACTTCTCTTGATGTTCATACACGACTCTCCTTGCATACTATTTTTCGTTGAGCGCCATTTAAATTTTAAATATCATGATAAGACGTGAAAGCAAATATTCTTAAACTGAGCCTTGAAGACATTAAGCATCTGAGATGCCAGAGACAGAGTACATTAAAAGATTCATTCGCATTCTCAACTTCCTTGTACAGTTTTTTTAGCGTTTTTGTGTTAAAAGTTAAAAAGAGCGAAAAATGCATATCTTTGCAGATTAACTAACCGAACAAAACTTTAGATGTTCGAGTGGATGCGTGTGGCTGAAACGTTTGAGGAAATCAGCGCTGCCGACTTCTTCTACAGAAACCGCGATATCGCTGGTTTCACCAATCCAGCCAGAGCCATCTTTTCCTCAATTCGCGAATTAGTTGAGAACTCGTTGGACGCAGCCGACCAGTTGGGCAGACCCCCAGACATCTACGTTAGACTTTCCTACGAAGACGAAGAAAAGTTTGAGAGTGAACTCGAGAGTGAAAAAGAGAGCAAGGACGAAACCGAGGAAGAAGCAGCTGAAACCTTTGAGACAGGAGTGCACAAGCTGCGCATTGAAGACAACGGTTCAGGCGTGCCAGCCAGGCATATACCATCTGCGTTCGGTCAAGTCTTGTTCGGTTCAAAATACAAGCTGAGGCAGGCGCGGGGCACGTTCGGTTTGGGCGGCACGATGGCGCTTCTCTACGGGCAGATCACCACGCACAAACCGGCGTACATTATCTCAAGCACGGGTGGCGCTAAGATTTACATGTACAAGCTGACGGTGGACATTCAACGCAACCGCCCAGTAATTTTAGACCGCAAGATTTTTTTGAACAAGGAGGGTTGGCGCGGAACAATTGTTGAGTTCAACCTCGAAGGAGACTACAGCAAAGCGATGCCCCGCATCCTCGAATACTTGAAACAGACAGCGCTTGTCAATCCATACGCCAACATCACCTTCGTCGACCCTAAAGGTCGCCTCTACCGATTCACGCGGGTTACAACGAAGATGCCGCCTCCACCGAAAGAGACGAAGCCGCATCCTTACGGCGTCGACGTTGAAACTATCCAGCGCTTGATGCGGATAACGCCGTACCGCAACATGGTTGACTTCATGAGGTATCACTTCCACCGTGTGGGCGAAATAACGGCACATCGATTCTTAGAATTCGCTGGAATAGGTAAAACGAAAGACCCGAGGAAACTGAAGCCTGAAGAAATCGTCCGCCTTGTGCACATGATTAAACGCTTTAACGGTTTTCTCTCACCCGACGCTAGCTGTTTGTCTCCGTTGGGTGAAGACCTACTAAAGGCGGGCATCCTTAAGGAGTTGCAGCCTGAATTCATAGCCGTCCGCCAGCGTCCACCCTCAACATATTCTGGTCACCCGTTTATTGTGGAGGCAGCAGTTGCCTATGGCGGAAACATTCCCAAGAGAAACGATTTCGTCTTGTACCGTTTCGCTAACAGGATTCCGCTCCTGTACGATGAAGCCAGCGATGTCAGCTGGAGAATAATCAAGGCCATGAACTGGCGAAGATACAAGGTTTCACCCGACCTGCCCGTCGCCATTCTTGTTCACCTGTGCAGCACAAAGGTTCCATACAAAACCGTTGGCAAAGAATTCATCGCTGACAGACCAGAGGTGAAGAGAGAAATCCTGAACGGAATCCGAGAAGCCGCACGCGAATTGCAGCACTTTTTAACAAAACGAGAGCATGTGGAGAGGGAAAGGAAAAGATTGAGCGTTTTTTCCAAGTACTTACCCAAAATCGCACAGTTCTCAACCGAATTGGCGGGAAAGAGAAAGCCGCCAGATATAACCAAACTGTTGCAGAGAGTGAAGAAATATGAAGAAGCAGACTAAAATCTCGGCATTGGAAAGAAAGAAAGAGGTCATAACTAACCTCACCAACTTTGGAGACACGCTGTATGAACAGATGGAGAAGGGGAGCTTTCCATGGACGAAGATGCCAAGCCGCTCCATAGAGAACATATACTACAACGCTGAACTTCGTCAGTACGTTTTAGGCGACAAGAGTGTGCGCCGTAGCGCAGGAAACATCCGCCACATCCGACCCTTCACTCAACTGGTGTGGGCTGCATACTTTGCTCAAGAACTCACTAAGCAGAGAAAAACATCCACGTTGAGAGACGTTTACTATTCTGCCCAAGCCTACGAAATTGCCTTCAAGGACCAAGCTGAATCCAACAACGTAATCACAGATTTGGAGACTGTTGCCAATTTTTCAAGAGAAGACTTCAGCGTGTTTCCCGAAGAGCGCTCAGCCATTTTCGGTGACTTGACAATTGAATACACTGTTCCAGGCTACGAGGGCAAACGCCTAAACTTAGCCTCGCACCCAGACGGCGTCATGATAGGACCAGCTTTAACGTCATCGGAGTTTGTTAAAACCAGCGCAGACAAGGTCATAGCCATCGAGAAAGGCGGTCTCTTCACAAGATTCATTGAGGAGCAAGTTCACAAAAAATACAACGCTCTGCTTGTCTTGACGGCTGGGCAGGCGCCACGGGCTACACGCCACTTCATTCACCGACTAAACCGTGAACTCGACTTGCCCGTCTACATTTTCACTGACGGCGACCCCTGGGGAATGCACATAGCCATGGTGATAATCTCAGGCTCAGCTAACGCTGCCCACCTACGTGAGCTGACAACGCCAGACGCGAAATGGAGCGGTGTTTGGGCAACGGACATCGTCGACTACAAGCTACCAAGCGACCCACTCACGGATTTGGACATAAAGCGCCTCTACGAATTGCAAAAAGACCCACGGTATGAGGGCTCGCTGTGGCAGAAGGAAACCAAAACCTTCCTTAAGATTAAGAAGAAGGCGGAGCAAGAAGCGTTCAGCAGATACGGCTTAACATACATCGTAGACGAATACCTACCCGCCAAACTAGAAGCGTCATGAAAAAGGCTGAAGAATTTTGTCTGTTATACGTATTCTCCGAAGTGTAGGGCAACTAACGCTATGTCTCTGATGTCTATCTTGTCGTCTTTCACGAGATAGGTTGAACCAGTTATGTCTGCTTTTTCGTCGTATTTTCCGTCGCCTTTGACTGACCCGAAAAGTATGGCTACGGTTGCTACATCTCTTATGTCACACGTGCCATCTGGAAGCCACTGAATCCGCCCAGTTATGTCCCAGGGCGTGGGAGACATGAGCGGATAGTTGTCTGTGTTGTTTGCGTCAATGATGTATGGTGTGTCGCCTATTCTATCTCTGCCAGTTTCATTCTGGTACGGACCACTGTACAAGTCTGTGCCGTTGTAATCGTTCCAGTAGTTGCCGCCGTCGGGGTAGCCGGCGTCCCAAACATTCCCAGAACTGTTGCCCTCAACTGCAAGGTGGTTAGCCCAATACGTATAGAAGCGGTTGTGGAAAAACCTGTTGCCAGAAGAATTTTTGAGGTAGATGTTTGTGTCCCAGTTGGCTCGTATCGTGTTGCCCACAATCGTGTTGTTGTGCGAAGAGTCTAGAAAGAGGGCGCCGAAGCCTACTTGAATTGTGTCTATCGTGCTGTTAGCTATGACATTGTTAGATGATTCCCTGAGCACTATGCCTGGGCCTTCATCTATGCCGCCCACCGAAACTTCCAAAATGTTGCATTCGTTAGCACCGTCTAAAAATATAGCGTTAAAATACGGGAACCAGCCACCCGACCCGATGTTGAGTTGGTAAATGGAAACGTTGTCTGCCGCAATGTAAAGGCCATGCGCAGTGAACCATCGGATGGAAGCGTTGTCTGCTACTACGTCAATAACATCCAGGAATTGTCCGCCTCCTCTCACAGAAATAGACTTGTTCACAACGATGGATGTCTCAAAGGGGACCATGCCGACTACTATTACAGTGTCTCCATTGCTTGCTGCGTTTATGGCTTCTTGAATTGTCGGGTAATCAAATGGAACATAGATTGTTGTTGCTTTAACAGGCTGAATGTCAAATGTAAACGTCAACATGACTGTTAACAGTAACGTCAACATGACCAGAGAAGCTGTCTTCTTCTCCAATCCACATTCCTCCCTCTCAACCTGGTTAAGTTAACACTACTTAACAATAGAACATTTCGCCTTAAATCCTTAATGCAACCCGACGAAACAACACGTAAGCAATATTCGTCATTGTACACGACCACAACATGTTGAATATCACCTACACCCCCCAATATGC